>Ga0182015_10000136_pt1 | contig 101964 bp, 80 predicted proteins | sample 712P3MmetaG_FD_120478 | JGI IMG/M metagenome (GOLD analysis project Ga0182015, IMG submission 120478) | Permafrost microbial communities from Stordalen Mire, Sweden - 712P3M metaG | ecosystem: Environmental > Terrestrial > Soil > Wetlands > Permafrost | place: Sweden: Stordalen | collected...
GCGCCGGACACGAGGTGGATGGTCCGCCGTAGCGCGGCGCCAAGCTGCCGATCACTTGCAGGATTCTCATCGTCGAGATGTAAATTCAGACCTTTTGCAGGCGGCCTCGCCCTTCCCTTCAGTAGCCGCCGACAGAGTGCGACACGTTGCCGAGTTGCCGCGACCGCGATTGGCGCAAGCCGGCGCGCCGCGCGCTGGCCTGCTCAAACACGTCGCGATACCCCGCCGCAATGGAGTCGTTCGTGTAATGGCGCAACGCCCGTTGGCGCGCGCGCCGCCCGAGGCTCTGTCGAAACTCCGGCGACGCGAGCATTGCCTCGAGCGCTGCATGCAACTCCACCGCGTTGCGCTCGGCGACCACCGCCGCCGCGTCACCCACAACCTCCGGCAACGCGCCGGAATCGGACACGAGGCACGCCAAACCGAGCATCATTGCCTGCGCGAGCGCGAGACCGAACTGCTCTTTCCACACGGAAACGCCATGCGAATTGAGAACGAAAATGTCCATGGCGCGAAGGTAACGTGGCACTTCGGCGTGGCTCACGGGCGGGACGCGCACGATTTTTCCCGGAAATCGCGGGATCCATTCGTTGACGATTTCGCTTTCGAGCGTGCCTCCGCCAATCAGCAAAAGTTTCCAAGGACGGTCACGCAGCGCGGCCAAAGCCGCGTAGACCGCTGTCAGCCCTTTTTCGGCGACCAAGCGGCCCGCGTAGCCGACAACGATGCCATCGCCGAGCCCCAACGCGCTGCGCAACTCGGGCTCTGTGCCCGGCGCATGCTCCGCCGGATCGAGGCCAAACTGAGGCAACACAGCGGTGGCCGGCGCGCAGCCTTCGGCCAGCGCCAGCCGCTCGGATTCGCGATTGCCGCAAATCAAGTGGTCGGCCGAACCGAGCGTAAAACGCCGCAAGAGCTTCTTCGCCGCGCCCAAGGGGAAGCGCCGGCGGCGCAGTAGATTGTCCCAGGTGAAAAGCGTGAGCGCCGCGCGGGGAGCGCACGCGGCGCGAAGAATTGCCGTTTCTGCGCTGAGCAGAGCCTGTGGCTCCTCCTCTACGTGAATCACATCGGGCTGGAACTCGGTAAAAGAGCGCGCGATCGTCCGCGGATCGTACAAAGTCACCATGTGCGAGCGCGCGAACGCCGCACCGATCGCGACCAGTTCGCGCGGCGACACACCGTCATGGCGATCCGCCGCGTAGCGCATGCCATACGCTGGATTGGAAACCGACGCCGGAACAATCAGGCGCAGTTCGAGCCCCGGGTCCACGCGGCGAAGCGCTGCGTATTTGGCCTGATTCCTCGAGAGGACGCAACTGTGTCCGAGCACGGCGAGCCTCATGCCCGCGCCTCGTCCGGCTCCGCGGCGGACGGATGCGCGTCCTTGTCGCGTGACGGAGGCGCATCCAACCGGGTGAGCCCCGCGAGCACGCCCGCGAACAGCCAGAAATAGACATTCACAGGATCGAGATCGAGGATCCAACCCTTGAAGCTGTCGAGAGCGATGACGATTAAGAAACCCGTCAAAGCCGCAGCCATCGCTCGCAAACCGGGATCGCGCAATGAGGAGACCGTTTTCAGCCCCTTGTAGATCAACGCAATGAACAAGGCCACGAGAATCAGAAAGCCGAGCACGCCGAGTTCGTAGGCGGATTTCGCATAATAGTTTTGAATGGCCTCGAAAAACTCAGGCCGCTGCAGGACGTAACGCGCGGAGCCGGTGTTGGTTCCTGTGCCGTGGCCGAGCCAGGACGTAGTGAGCGATTCGACCAAGCCTCCATACGCGGTGTCTACGGCATAGTCCTCAAACAGGCCGGAAATCCATCCGAACATCGGCCCGGCGGCAACGCGCGAGATCGCGAGCGCCCCCGCCAGACCCACGGCGATAAAACCGAATGCGCGGAAGGCGCCTGCGATGCCGCGGTTGAGCCAGTACATCAACGCGAGTAAGAGCGGAATAAAAATGTAGGCGGCCCTTGCGCCGGAAAGAAATCCGGCCAAGGCCACGAAAACCAGCATCGAGGTTCCGAATCGGCGCCACGCCGGCGAGGGATCGCCATACGCCACCGCGAAACACGGCACGAGCATGGCGAGTGTGAAGCCGAAATACTGCGCTTCAAATGTGAACGTCGAAGGAATGCGGAAGATTTGCCCGCCGCCGACGAAAAACCACGTCAGCGATTGGGTCACGTCCCCGGCATTGTGGCCGTAGATCGTGGCCATCACGCGGTCGTACCCAAATAGCAGCGAGCCAACGTATTCGCCCAGGCCCAGCAGGCAGGGAAGAACCGCGGTCGCGGCCAGCATGCGCCAGAGCTGCGTCAGTCGCGGCCGCCCGCTCACCAGGGCCATTCCGAGCACGTAGAGCGGCACGTAACCCAGCCACACCTTCGCTCCAATCAGCGCCGTCGATGCGTTGGGAACTCCTGGCTGGGCCATCTCAACCATCACCAAGCCAACGAAGGCGAACAGCAGCGATGCAAGAGTGGTCCCCATCATCGGGAATTTTTGGCGGCGCAACACAATCGCGCCGCCAAACCCCAGGTAAGCGGGCCCTACGAAAAGCCAATCCTTGAAGACGACCGGATTGATAATTGCCGGGCCATTCCACGGCAGCAGCGCCAGCGTCACCACTCCCGAAACCGGCAAATACAAAAGAAGCCCGTACACTCCGCGTTGCCAGCGAACCATCACAAACATCAGCAGCGCCCCTGCCAGCAGCCCGCCGCACGCGGCCAGCGATTCATCGCGCAGAATCAGGAATGCGCAAGCACCGATCGCCGCGGTCAAGAGAAGCACGAGACCCGGCAACGCGAGAAAAGGATTCCCGGCATCTTCGAGTCTTTGATCGAACGATCCTTGCGACTGCGCCATGTGCTTGCCTCCTTTCGCCCCGCGCTAAGTGCCGGGTGGCGAACTTTCCGGCAACGCAAAACGGCTCACACTGGGTCCCGACTCCCCTCGAAGCCCGGCCCACAAGCCGGCCAGCCCGGCGAGAACCAACTCAGACCGTCCCTGCTTCACATAACGGATCACTTCGCGCGCGTCCGCAACGAACACTCTTCGAGCGACGAAAAGGAATCCCAGGAATGGACCATAGTTCTTAAAGGAGAAATAAATCTGATTGCGCCACATGTAGTAGGCACGATGGCGTTTGAGACAGCCTTCGCCGGCGCCGTGATGCACGGCTGCCACGTCTTCGGCGATGAGCAGCTCATACTTTGCGCGCCGCAACCGGACGCACAGATCGATCTCTTCCCAATACAGAAAATACTTCTCGTCGAACAAACCGACCCGCTTCAAGGCCTCCGTGCTGATCAAAATGCAACTTCCGGGCAGCCGGTCGACGCTTGTCAAAGGCCGCCCTCCCGATCGGATCGAACGTGTTCGCCTGCCCCACAGCGATCGACTCGGAGTTTCCTGGTTCGCGCCGGGCGGGTCGCTCATTTGCGGCGACACCGCGCCGCAATGCGTCTCCTGCAGGACTCGGCAAAGTTCCGAAATCGCGCCGGAGCGAAGTTCCACGTCCGGATTCAGCACGAGGATGGCGCTCGGCGGCGGCGTTTTTCCCAGCGCGCGCCGGATTCCAATATTGTTGCCTCCGCCGTATCCAAGGTTCGCTTCCGACCTCACGATATCGGCGCTGATTCCGGAATTGCGGATGATCGAATCGATGTTCTCTCGCGAGCAGTTGTCAATTACGGTGACGGATAGATTGAGACCTTTTCCCGCCGCCCGCAAAGCGGCGAGACACGACGCCAGCGAAGCGCCATTGTTGAACGCCACCATAATGACCTCAACAGATGGCGATCGACGGGCCGGGCTGTTCGCGGGCGAGTTCATACAGGTTTGCGGGCGTGAATCTCAACGGCTCCGCGGTTTCCCAGGAAGTAGGAGATGCATGCCGGAAAGACGAGCGACAAATACAACGCTCTGGCTAGCGGCGACCGGATCACTTTTCCGCGCACATTTGCCGGCAAAAGCAGCAAGAGACTTTCGCTGATTGACGACGCGAACATCTGCGGACGCCGGCGCGCAACTTCGTAGCCGCACGACTGCAAGAGATTCATGATGACCGGCTCACGAAAATGGAGCAGATGCCGGGGTACGTCGAGGCCGACCCAGTGCCTTCCCAATAGGCGAGCTTCGGCACTTTGAAAGTTCGGCAGCGCGATCAGCAGGATTCCTCCGGGAGACAGCAGATCGAAACATCTCCGCAAGCAATCCATCGGGCGCGGCACATGTTCGAGAACGTGTTGCATTGTGATGAGTTCATAGGGGCCGGTCAGCGCTGCGCTCTCAACGGTTCCCGCAAAAAAGGAAGCTTCCGGGACGCTCGCCCGTGCCTCAGCCAGCGCCGAATCGCTTATGTCCAATCCGGTTCCAACCCAGCCGGCGTCCACCATTTTTCGCAAGAGCGTCCCCGCGCCGCACCCGACGTCAAGAAAGCGGCCCGCTCCGAATGGATGGCACGCGATACCCGGAGCGCCAAATCGGAGTTGATACGGGGAAATTGCGATTCGCCGCAAAATCGCGCCCACGCCACGCACGCCGGTCAATTTCTTTCCGCGATGGTGCGGGCCGTAGGCGGACGGATAAAGCGCGGCAATCTGGTCGTCGGCGGGCATTGGATCCGTGCGGATAAGTCCGCAATTCCGGCACTCGATCAGCGACCACCTGCCGCCCGTGCCGTGCAATAGATCCTCACATTCCTTCAACACAACGCGGCTTGCATTGCTGTTGCAACAAGGACAGGCGCCGGGTGTTGAAACCAAAGGCCGCTCACTAAGGCTGCGTTGCAATTGCGCCACCGCTATCCGTCCTTTCTCCGCGCACTGCTTCGTGGGCCGCCGCGCGTTCATGCCCATCCGCGCGGCCAAGCGCGCGGCGGACCGCAGCGCCCAGTCTTTCGCCGTACACCGCCCAGGAAAATTCCTCCGCTCGCCGCCGAGCGCGGGCGCCCATTTCCAAACGCAGGCCGGAATCTCGAAAAAGTTGGAGCAGGCGTTCCGCGAGCGGTTCGATCTGGCCGGCCGGGACCAGGAAACCTTCCACTCCATCGCGCACAACCGACCCGGTTTGCGGAGTGGCGATCACCGGCAGACCCGAAGCGAGCGCTTCGTACGTCACTAGCGCTGAACCTTCGTGCAAGGACGGCAGCACAAACACGTCGGCCCGGCGATACCGCTCGGCGAGTTCTGCATGCGTGACGTTCGGATACCAATCGAAAAGGCCTCGATAGCGCGGCAGCCAGCGGCCCGAGCCGACAAGATCACCCACGATTTCCAGGCGCGCTGCGGGCAAGCGCAGCCGGCGAAACGCCTCGAGCAATTGAGCGATGCCTTTGCGCTGCGTCAACTTGCCCACGAACAGGACGCGAAACGTCGTCTCGGCCTTGCGCGGTCCAGGCGCGAATTTTTCAAGGTCCACGCCGAAAGGGACATCCGCGATTTTGTCCGGAGCAACACCCAAATCCTCCACGGCCCGGCGGACAAACGCCGACGGCGCAAGCACGCAATCCGCAAGGTGCAATTCCCGCGCTTCGCGTGCGAGTCTCGCTGGCGAAAGATCGCTGCGCATCGAATCCGCGAATTCCGGCCAAAGCCAAGCCTCGCGCAGATAGCACTCGCGCACGGCCGCCAATGGCGCGATGCTCACGTCGAGGATCGTTTGGCTTCCGAGCCGCCGCGCCGCGCGAAACGCTTCGAGAGCGCAGGTGTCAAAACAGATCACTGCGTCGGGCCGCTCGCGCCCGAGCGATCGAGCCACGCTGCGATCGAAAATCAGATTGCGCCAGTCCACCAGGCGTTCCGCGTGCCGGCGCACGATTGGAAAACGCGTCGCGGCCAGGTAGGCGGCTTCAGCGATCGGCCGCGTGAGAATGCGTTCGGCGGGAATTTCCGGAAACGAGCGGCGCGCGCATCGGCGGCGCCATTTTTCCGCACGGGCCGCGGGAAGCAGGCGCATCGCCGCCGCCAATGCTCCGGCTTCGGAGAATCGCACGCCGGTGACGAATCGCTGCAGCAATCCCGCGCGATCGAGCTCCGTTGCCAGCCGCTCGGAGTGCTGACCGCCGGGATGCGCCAGCAAGACGCGCTCTTGCGCGCGTTGCCCGATGCCTTGCGAGGCGTTAAATGGCGCGCGTGCCGCGCGGATCGGAGTGCATTCTTTCTCCGCGCCGGCCGGCTTTTGCGCCACGACCAACAACCGGAAGGCATGGCCCGCCAGGCGCTCCCATCGCTCGTGGCGGCGCCGCTGCGCCCACAGAATTCTGAAACCCGCCGCTTCAATCAATCGTTCAAGTTGCGCCGCCCGGAAGCGAAACGGATGGCAGAGCACGGCCAACGTATCGCGGTGGCGCCATTTGGCGTAGGCGTGAAACTTCGCGAGGCTCGCGATCGAAACCGTGTCGCATCCCAGGATGAAATAGCCGCCGGGCCGCAGAACGCGAAAACATTCGCTCAAAACCGCCGCGGGCGATTCGACGTGATCGAGCACGTTGTAGGAAGCCACAATCGCAGTCGAGGCCGTCTCCACCGGCAACTTTTCTCCGCGCCCTTCGATGTGCGTATAGTTTCGCCGGCATTCGGCGACCAGCGCCTCCATCGGCCGCGGAAGATGGATGGCCTGTGGAACGGCCGGAAGCGGATCGACGCCGATCAGGCCGCCCTCCGTCGAAAGAAAATGCAGCATGCCGATTCCCAGCGGGCCGATGCCCACTTCCACTTTTTTCCCGTGACACTCAAGCAGCGCGGGCACGGCGGCGATCGCTTGATCGAGCGCAACCATTTTTTCGGCCAGGATGCGCGCCTGTTCGCGCAACGAGCGGCGCGCGTGCTCCCAATAAGCGGCTTCTCCGCGCTGCGCCGCGCGCCAGCGCCCCGCGTCCACCACGCGAGGCCGGCGCGCGCGGCCCTCGGATTTCGCTTCGACGGTTTCAAGTCGCATGCTGTTTCCCGCTCATGTGCTGCGCACCACGCTCGACATCCAGCGCCCGAACTCCAGCGATTGCCAGCGCAGGAAATGGCGGCAGGCCAAAGCTTCCGGCACGCGCAGCGCCAGGCTGCCGAGAAAAAAAATCGCAACGCTGGCGGCAAATCCCCCGCTGACGTCGATCGCAAACGCCACGCTCGGCGCGCCCGCGGCTTGCGCGAGAAACGCTCCGCAGGCAGCGCCCGCCCAGCCGCCGAGAACGGCCAGTGCCGCAAGCTCGAATGCAAACGGCAACCAGCCGCGCACGCTGGAAAACGCGGTTCGGCCATACAACGCGGCGAGTAAACCGGCCGCTCCGCCCCAGCTCAATATCGTGTAAAGGCCGGCCAAGCCGTTTCCTCCCCAGCGCGCTGCCCACGGCGCCACGATCGTGAGCACCACGCACCCCGCAAGCGTCACGCCGGTGGGCAACCAGGCCTGCTGCCGGGCATAGAGCATTTTTTGCGCGTGCGCGGCGATCACCATCGCCGGTGTGGAAAGACTGAGCAGGCCGAAAATTTGCGCGACGTGAGCCGTAGCCAGCGCGCCGAACGCGCCGCGCTCAAGCAGCAGCGCCACAAGCGGTAACCGCAGCGCCAGCGCCCACGCGGCCGTCGGCGCCGCCAGGTACAATCCCATTCGCAAGCCGCGCGTGCCGAGCGATTCAAGATCCGCGGCTGTGCCCGCGGAGCGCTCGTCGGCAAAACGCGGAAACAGAACCGTCGCCAGCGTCAATGGCGCGAGCGAAACCAATAGGCCGAGCTTGAATGCGTAGCCAAAAACCGCCAGACTCCCCGCCGGCATGCCCGACAAAATCCGGTTGATCACCAGCGGCGACCAAATTCCCGTAAGGAACATTCCGACGAGCGGAATCGATAGCATCAGGCCGCGGCGGACGTCGGGATCGGCCAGACCGGGCGAAATCGCCGCGCGCGCGCCATCTCTCCGGGCCAGCGGAAAAACCCGGCCAAGCGTCATCGCCGCTCCGATCGCAACCGACGCGATCGTGGCGGCGATCAACGGCCCCGAAGTCGCCCGCGCCACAACCGCCACGATCGCCGCGAGCAACAGATTGCGCGCCAGTTGCGCTGCGGATGGAAGCCAAAAAATGCGCCGCGCGTACAGCAGAGCTGTGGCCACGCCGGTCACCACCAGCGGCGCGTAGGCCAATCCAATCCAGCGAACAAACGCCGTAGCCTCGGCGCGTCCGGGACCTTGCAATCCGCCGGCCAGGGCCCACACGAATGGCCGGGGCCACAAAAATTCCGCGGCGCCAAATAATCCCGCGCACAGCAAAAATACGTTGCCGATTCCCTGCGCCACGCGCCAGGCTTCCGCCGCGCCGCGGCGCGCGCGGCACTCCGCGAAGATCGGCACCAGAACGTGCGGCAGGATTTGCAGCACCAGCAATTGCTGGCCGATCAGCAGCAGCATCGACCCGATGCGGTAGGCGTCGGCCACGCCGGAAGTTCCATAGCGCCAGGCCAGGGCCATTTCAACCGCCATCCCGGCCACGGGACTCAGCAGCGAAAGTACGGTGAGCGCCGTCGCGGCGCGGGCGGTCTGGTAAGCGGGCGGCATCAGCAGACCCACTCGCGAGCGAAGTAAGCATATGCGGGCGCCGCAATCGCGACGCGGGCGAAGCCGTACTGCCGCAGCAGCCGCTCGCAGTCAGACAGGCGCTGCGCGCCGTGATACTCCATCACGACGCGTTCGACGCGATCGAGAACAGGCCGCGCGCCTTCAAGCACATCGCATTCAGCGCCTTCGACATCCAGCTTCAAAAGATGAACGTTCCGCACACTGTAGCGATCGAATAGATTGGCGAGCGTCGTGACCTCGACAACGACCCGGGAAGACGCACTTCCTTCGCGAGGTGCGCCTGAGACCAATTGGCCCAGCGTCGATACCGCGCTGCGCTCGAATGCCGCGCGGCACGTGGCGCGCCCCGCCGCCAATCGCAGCGGGATGACGGCCGACGCGCCGTTTCGTTCAAGATTGAGCGCGAGGCGGCCAAAGGTTTCCGGATCCGGTTCGAGCGCCAATATTTGCGCGCAGCCCGCGCGCGCGGCGCGCAGAGAAAACATTCCGATGTTCGCGCCGCAATCGAGCACGCTCCAGCCTGGACGCAGCGCGAATGCCGGATGCCGCTCGTACGCAAAGTCGCGGAAAATTTCCTGATAGAGGCACAGCTCGCCGCTGCCCGGACGTAAGTGAAGTTCCAGGCCGCCCAGGCGAATCGTGCACGCCCGCCGCCGGTCGAAGTCCAGGCCCGCGCGGCCGAGCGCGCGCCGCGCGATGTACCCCGCAAGCGCGCGATGCTCGTTGAATCCGCGCGCGGCATGCCAGCATCCCGCCGCCGCGCGCAGCATCGGCTTGAATTGTCCGCGGCTCGCTTGCGTCGTGCGGCTCACGCGCTGGCCTCCGCTGCGACGCGGCGTGCGCTGCGTCGAACCTCCCCGCGCGCGCTGCGCCCCAGCTTTGCCAGAATCCAGGCCGCCGCGCGCGGCAGATCTTCGGCGCGCGCGTCGGCCTTCGCGCGCGCCAGTTCGCCCGCCGCGCGATCCTTTGCGCCGGAGCGGCTTGCAGATCGAATTTCTCGCGCATCCGTATTGCGGCCAACCAGGATCGTGCGGCATCCCGCGGCGCGGCCCGCGGCGATGTCCTTCGGTGAATCGCCGACCAGAAACGACGAGCGCAAACTCACGCGCCAGTGCCGCGCCGCGGCGAGCAGCAGGCCCGGCAACGGCTTGCGGCACTCGCAATGATCGGCGTCGCGATGCGGACAAACGTAAATTCCATCGAGCTCAATCGCGCGGCCCAACGCTTCATGCATTCGTTCGAGTTCATCGGCGCGCAATCGCCCGCGTGTGAGTTCCGGTTGATTTGTCACCACCAGGGCCACCAAGCCCGCCCTGCGCAGCGCGCGCACCGCGCGCGCGACGCCCGGCAGAACCGCGAAATCCTCGATGCGCAATGGCGAAAGCCAGCGCCCGTCGCGCCGCACCAGGGCGTTCAGCACGCCGTCTCTATCGAGAAACAGCGCTCGCCGCATTGGCCCTTCTTCGATCCGCTCCGGCGCGGATGCGCTCTGCCACGCAGAACGTCAGCAGGTGATGAATCACCACGTGAAAGGATTCCACGTGCGGCGTGGTGTGGTACGGCACCACCACCGCCGCATCGGCGATCTGGCGCATGGCTCCGCCGGTGAATCCCGCAAGCGCCATGGTCTGCCCGCCGTGTTGCTTGGCGTATTCCATCGCGCGCAGCAGATTCTGCGACCATAATCCCGCGCGGTCGCGCCCGCTGCCGCCATGCACGCTGATGGCGATCAACAAATCGCCCGGGCGAAACAAGGTTTCAAGCTGCCGCACGTAAACGTTTTCCCAGCCGTCGTCGTTCACCAGCGCGCTCATCAGCGGCACGTTGTCTCCAAGCGACAGCACGCGCAGGCGCGGCTGATGCGGCACGATCGTGCACTTGAATAAATCCGCGGCCAGATGCGTTGCCGTTCCCGCCGAACCGCCATTGCCGCAGGTGAAGACCGTGGCGCCGCGCTGCCAGGCTTCCCACAGCATCTCGACGGCGTGATCAAGAGAGGCTCGATCGATTTTCTCGGTGATCTCCTTCACGCCCCGCAGGTACTCGCCGATATATTCTCCGTTGCGCATCACGCGCCTCCTTCGATCTTGTGTGCTTCCGTGTTTCCCGCTCTCGAACCCGCGACGCTGGATTTCGCGAAGCGTATTTCTAGGAATCGAGACGCACCACGGCGCGCGTGCGTGACGATTCGTACGCCGCCGCCGCCAGACGCAGCGCCTGCCAGCCATCGAGTCCGCTGGCTTCCGGCGCGCGCTCTTCGCGAATGGCCGCCGTGAATTCCGCCCACTCCGCGGCCCATGAGGTGTCCTCGCCCAGAAACTCAATCTGCTGCTCGGCGGGAGCGCCGCTCGCGCGCCGCTCGCCAATCACCAGCCGCTCCGGGCCGTAACTTCCGCCGAGCCCTTCGATCTGCAGATAACCGCTCTCGCCGTAGACCTCGAACGAAAATAAATTTTTCCATTGCGTCCAACTGGCGTGCAGGCTCGCGGTCACTCCCTCCGCCGTGCGCAGCAGGCAGAACGCGTTGTCCTCCACTTCGATTGGCCAGAAGGACGACGACAACATCGCGGAAACCTCCGTGAACTCTCCGGCGAACCAGCGGAATAAATCGAGCGCATGCACGCCCTGATCGAGCAGTTCGCCGCCGCCCGAAATCCGGTCGGCGCGCCATTCGTGCTCGTAGCCGGTTCGGCCGCCATGCCCGTAGCGGCAGCGCAATACCAGTAAGCGCCCAATGCGCCCTTCGCGCGCCAGGCGATGCGCTTCGGCGATCGCCGGGTGATAGCGGTGATTGAAGCCGGTCTTCAGCGCGCGCTTCGATTGCGACGCGGCCGCCAACAGCGCCGCGGCCTCGTCCGGCGAACGCGCCAGCGGCTTTTCACACAGCACGTGCTTGCCGGCATCGAGCGCCGCCTTCGTGACCGGCGCAAGCCACTGGTGCGGCGTCGCCACGATCACCGCCTCCACATCGCGCGCTCCCACGACCGCATCCGGTTCGGCGTACGCGCGCGAACCGAACGCGCGCGCCAGCACTTCCGCGCGGCCCGCGTCCACATCCGCCACGGCCACCAGACGCGCCCCCGATGCGCGAGACAGCACTTCCGCGCGCCGCGCTCCCACGCGTCCTGCTCCGACGATGCCGACTCCGAGCGTCATAGCGTCTCCATCACCTCGGTGAATTTCCGCCCGTCGATTCGCCGCAGCGTGTAGAGCGACGTGCGGCGCAGTTCGCTCGATAGCGCGCCCAGCGATTTCCAATCGTCCCAAACCGCGCTGATCAATCGCCCCGTAATCCCGGCGGCTGCGGGCGACGCTAGAAAAACCGCCAGCTCCGCCGCGCGCTCCGGCGGAGTGCCGCCTGAAGCTTTTTGCTCGATCGCTTTTTCGTAAAAGTCGGCGCCGGCGCGCTCCCCTGCGGCCAGCACTTCGTCGACGAGGCGCGTGTTCACCGCTCCGGGCGCGATCGCATTCACGCGCACGCCGGACTCGCGCACTTCTTCCGCCACGGTTTCCGTCAAACGCACCACGCCGGCTTTCGACGCGCTGTACGCGGAAAAGCGCGGCAACGGCGCGACCGCGCCGCCGCCGGAAAAATTCACGATCACGCCCCGCCCGCGCGCCACCATGTGCCGCAGCACCGCGCGCATCGCATAAGCCGTGCCCAGCAAATTCGTCGCGATCGCCCCGGCCCAGGCAACCATGTCGGCCTCTGCCAAAGGACCGATCGGGCCGTAGACGCCGGCGGCGTTCACAAGCACGTCGAGCCGGCCGAACACTTCGAGCGCTCGCGCCACCGCGCGTTCGATTTCGCCGGGCTCGGCAACGTCCGCCGAAAACGCGTGCGCGCGCGTGGGACCCGCGGCCAGTTCATGCGCGATGCGATCGAGATGGACCGACGGCCGCGCGACCAGCGCGACATCCGATCCTTCGCGCGCAAACGCGCGCGCCACCGCGCAACCGATGCCGCGGCTGGCGCCCGTCACCAGCACAACCGAACGCGTGGTTTGAATCTTCATCGTGCGATCAGCGCGCGCCTTCCGCGCGCGATTGCGATTCCGCCCGGCCCAGCCCGACTCCCCAATAGGCCAAACCCGCGGCACCGGCGGCGTTGCGATCGAGAAAATTGTGCGCGTCCACAAGCACGGGCCGCGCCAGCGACGCGCGCAGCCGCGCGAAATCGAGCGCGCGAAATTCCGGCCACGGCGTCATCAGCACCACGGCATCGGCCGCCGCGGCCGCCTGATACGGATCGGCGGCCAGCATCACGCCTCGCGTTTCCGCGCTCGCTTCGCGCACTTGAGGATCGTGCGCGCGCACACGCGCTCCCGCGCGCGTCAATCTCGCCGCAAACTCGAGCGAAGCCGACCGGCGCAGCGTGCTTGTGCCCGGCTTGTACGTCAGGCCCAGCAGCGCAATCGTCGCGCCGCGCAATCCGCCGCAGGCACCCGCCACGCGCTCCGCCAGCCGCGCCAATCGGCCGCGGTTCACTTCGAGCGTGGCGTCGAGCAGCCGCGTCGGAAGCGATGCGCGCGCGCCTAGGCCGCGCAACGTCTGCACGTCGCGCGCCAGCGTGCCGCCGCTAAAGCCCGGCCCGGGATCGAGGAACGCCTGCGCACCGATGCGCCGGTCGTGGCGAAGCACCTGCATCACTTCGCGCACGTCGGCGCCGGAGACTTCCGCCAGGTCCGCAAGCTCGTTCGCAAAACTGATCGAGCTCGCCAGAAATGCATTCACCGCGTGCTTCGAAAGTTCCGCGCTCTCCCAGCTCATCGGCAGCACATGCGTTTCGATTCCTCTGTAGAACCGGAGAAAATCCTGCGCGTCGTCCGGCTCGGCGGCGCCCACCACCAGAAAATCCGGCGCGAGAAACGTCTCCAGCGCCCGGCCGAGCCGCAGATTTTCGGGTTGATAGATCAGCCGCGCGGAAAGCGCTGGAGCTTCCGCGAAACGCGCCTGCAGTTGCGCGAGCGTGCCCGCCGGCACTTGACTCATCACCACGATCAGCACGCCCGGCGGAATTTGCGCCGCGGCCGCGATGATCGCGTCCACAGCGGAAACGATCGGCGTGATATCGCTGCGATCGTTTTCATCCACCGGCGTGTCGAATGTCACGTACACCGCCTCTGCGCCTTCCGCCGCTTCCGCGACCGACGCCACAAAATGCAATCGCCCGGCGGCCTGCTCGCGCGCGATCGCTTCGGCCAGGTGCGGCTCAAAGACCGGCGGATCACCGCGGCCGAGCGCCGCGACGGTTCGCGGATCGGGGTCGGTCGCGCGCACCGTGTGGCCAAGCGAGGCGAGGCCCGCCGCCGCCACCGTCCCCAAATGCCAAAGCCCGATCAAGCCGATGCGCGCCATGCATGGTCTCCGTTTCCATTGCTGTAGCCCGCGCCGTTGCTCAAATTGGCGACGACTTTCGAGCCTTCAAAATCGAAGCGGTAACGCATTTCGCGCAGCCCCGCGGCGCGCATGGCGTCGCGCAGTTGCTGGTGCTTCGTCTCTGTGTAAAAAACGAAAAATCCGCCGCCGCCCGCTCCCGATATTTTTCCGCCCAACGCGCCGTTCTGCTTCGCCAGCTCGTAAAGTTCGTCGAAGCGCGGATTCGATACCCGCGCCGATAATTGTTTCTTGGCTTGCCAGTGGCGATCGAGCTCGCATCCGAAACGCGAAAGATCGCCCGCTTCCAGCATCTCGCGAATCCGGTAGCCCATCTCTTTGATGGCGTGCAGGCTTTCGGTCACCTGGGATTCCGGCAGCGCCGCGCCGCGGCTCTGCTCATCGAGGATGCCGAGGCTCGAGCGCTCCGTGCCGGTGTAAAACGCGAGAAGATTGCGCGCCAGATCTTCGAGCGTGGTCTCCGAAATGTGCGCGCGCTCCACTTGAACGGCGCCGTCGCGATCGATCTCCAGCACCGTCAGTCCGCCGAACGACGCCATGTACTGGTCCTGTTTCCCAATTGGTTTTTCCAGGATTTCAATTTCCAGACGGCAGGCCTCTTCAGCCAGCGTCTGGTATTCCACCGGCGTGCGGCACAGTGTGTGCAATGCGTGCAATAACCCGACGGCGTAACAGCTCGATGAGCCAAGCCCTGTGCCCGCCGGCACGTCCGCCATCGAAGTGATTTCCACGCCGCGCTCGATGCCCGCCAGGCGCAGCGCCTCGCGCGCGATTTCGTGCTGCAATTCGTCGCGGTGCGCCACCGTCTCCGAACGCGAATATTTCACGCGCACCAGATCGTCCACCACGGGACGATTCACGTTCACGAACATGTATTTGTCGATCGCCGCGGCCAGAATGAAACCGCCGTGCCGCGAGTAATAACTGGGCAGGTCGGTGCCTCCGCCGCCGAGCGTGATGCGAAATGGTGTGCGCGTGATGATCACGGCCGGCCGCTGCCCTTCTCGCCGTTCTCCATCCGCGCGATGTTTCGTCGCGCCATCACGCGTGCACCGCCGAGGAGCGCAGCACGCCGCGCGCCGTCATTTCCGCCGCGGCCTGCTCGGTCGAATCGGGCACGTCCTGCAACTGCCGCGCCCAACCGACGTAATCCGCCACGACCTGTTCCACTGCAACGCGCGGCCGCCAGCCGAGCCGTCCGATTTTCGCGCTCGATGAAATCGTGTGCCGCGTATCTCCCACTCGAAACGCTCCGCTGAAAATCGGATCGATGTTTTCGCCGCACGCCGCCGTCACCATCCCGGCGAATTCGGCCACGCTCACCGCGCGCTGTCCGCCCACGTTAAACACCTCAAAATCCGCCGCGGGACTTTCAAGCACGGCCACGTGCGCCGAAGCCACGTCCTGCACATGCACGTAATCGCGCAACTGCCGGCCGTCCTCGTAAATCACCGGAGCCTTGTGATGCAGCAGGCGCTGCGTGAATGTGCGGCACACGCCCGAATACGCGTTGTGCGGAGAATTGCGCGGGCCTTGCACGATCGAGTAGCGCAGCGCCACTGTCGGAATTCCGTAACGCCGCCCCAGCGCCAAACCCAGCAGCTCCGCCGCGTACTTTGAAATGCCGTAGGCCGTATGCGGATTCGCGAACGATTCGTCGAGCTCCGCCGGAGTCAGCACGCTTCCGCATCGCGGGCACAGATGTTCCCACTCGCCGCGTTCCAGTTGCTCGATTGGGCGTGAGCCCGGATACAACACGCCGTGATCTCCGCACGCGTAGCGCCCTTCGCCGTAAACCGATTGCGAACTTGCCAGCACGATCTTCTGAAGCGGCAAGCGCTGCGCGACCGCGATCTCGTAAAGCAGCGCGGTCGAAGCGGCGTTCACGTTCAGGAACGTGCTGAAGTCCGGCATGTAATCCTGATAGGCCGCCAGATGAAACACCGCGTCAACGCCGTCGAGCGCGCGTTCCCACGCGGCGCGATCGCATACGTCGCCTTCCATGAACTCAGCGTCGCGCGGCAGATAATTCGGTCGGCCCGCGCGGTGCACCCGCGGCTGCAAGCAATCGAGCACGCGCACGGCGTAGCCCCGCTCGAGCATGCGGTCCGCCGTATGCGATCCGATGAAGCCCGCTCCGCCGGTGATCAGGATTCGATTCATCTGATTCACGCGCCTGCCCGCTTGCGTCTCGTCCCGGTCGTCGCCGCCGATCGCCGCATTCAATAAGCTCCGCGCCCGCGCAGCACGACCGGAATGGTTTTCAGCAGAATTTTGCAATCGAGCCACAATGACGCCGACGCGATGTATTCGAGGTCCAACCGCGCCCACTGCTCGAAGCTGCGAATTTCATTCCGCCCGTTGATTTGCCACAAACACGTAATTCCCGGCTTGATGCTCAATTTGCGCCGCTGCCAGAATTCGTAGCGCTGCGCCTCTTCCGCGAACGACGGCCGCGGCCCCACCAGGCTCATGTCGCCCTTCAACACGCTCCACAACTGCGGCAGTTCATCCAGGCTGTACTTCCGCAGAATTCGCCCGATCGGAGTGACGCGCGGATCGCGGCGCAGCTTGAACACAGGACCATCCATCTCGTTCTGCGCCAGAAAATCCGGCTTCAGCGCCTCCGCGTTCCAGACCATCGTCCGGAATTTGTAGCCGGTGAAGGCTTTCTTGTTCATCCCCAGCACGCGCCAGCGATAGAAAATCGGTCCTTCCGGCGAAGTCAGCCGAACCAGCGCGGCGATCACCAAAAGCAGCGGCGCGAGCAACGCCAGCAGCAGCGCCGAAACCGCCACATCCAGAACGCGTTTGGCCGCGCGATATCCTTCCGGCCGCTCGATATTGGAAAGCGACACGGCCGGGCAGCCCGCCACGGGCTCCAACCGCAAATCGCGCCAGCCCTGCGCATATCCCAAACGCGGCAAATAAAAATCCGGCAGGACTGCCACGCGCAATCCGAGTTCGAGCGCCGCTTCGATGTGCGCCCGGCAATTCGGCACGCGTTCGGCGGGCATCGCCAGCACGACCATGTCCACCGGATGATCGAACAAATAAGCGCCGATGCCGTCGCTTGAACCGAGCAGCGGCGCGCCTTCAATCTCACCGGGCGCCGCGTCGGGTTCCGGATCGAAGCAGCCCACCAGTTGGTAATCGCAGCTCTCGTTCGCGCGCGCTGCGCGCATGAATTCCCGCGCGCGCTCCCGCGTGCCGATCACGGCGATGCGCACGATGTTGTAAATGTGCGAGCGGCGCGCGCGAAACCATCCGAGCAATCCCGCTCGCACGGCGAGCGTGGCCGGCACCGCCGCCACGCAAAATCCGAAAACCAAAAGGCGGCTCATCGTCGCGGCCTTGAGCGTGAAAATCATCAGCGCCAGCGCCGCCAGACCAAGCAACGTCGCCCGCACCGAGCGTTTGAATGCAATTCCCAACGGTATCCGCTGCGGCGCCAATAGACCCGCGCGTTCGTACAGCGCGTACCACAGCGGCAGAATGATCAGCAGCATCCACGCGAATTCCCGGAAAGGACCCACGCGCGTCGGGTCGTGCCGCAAATACGGCCGGTAAACCGGCAGCACGCGATACGACAAGTAAAAACACGCCGAAAGCGCGGCCGCTTGCGCCGCCGCCAGCGCGCGCCGCGCCAGACGTGCCTCGAAAAATTCGCCCCTCAGATTCACTGCGTCCGCTCCTGCCGAAATTCAGTCTCCGCCGCTCACTGACCGGCGCGTGCCGCGGCCGCAGCCGTGAAAGCCCGTGCCGCGTCCTGATTGAATTGCCGCACGGTCTCGCGGCTGTATTTGTGGTCCACCATCTTCGGCAGCATCGCGGGAGGAATCGTGATGATGTCCGCGCCGGCCTCCGCCGCGCGCTGCACGTCCATCACCGAACGGATGCTTCCTACCAGCACGCGCGCCTGCGATTCCCAGCGCCGCAGCCACTGCTGCAATCCGCCGATCAGTTGCGCCGGATCGTGGCCTTCATCCGCCACGCGCCCCGCGAACACGCTCACGTAGCACGCGCCCGCTTTGGCCGCCAGCACCGCCTGATTGAAGGAAAGAATCGCCGTCGCGTTCACTGGAATTCCCGCGCGGCTCAGCGCGTAAATCGCGCGCAGGCAGGATTCGCCCTCCTGCGTGACGATGGGAATTTTCACCACGATGTTTGACGCCCATCGCGCAAACCCCCGCCCCTGCTCGATCATCTGACCCGGCTCCGTCGCCGTGACCTCAACCGAAAGCGGCCGATGCCCCAACAGCGCCGCCAATCGCCGCGCCACGGTTTCAAGGTCGCTCGCGCCGTCCTTCAGCAGAATGCTGGGATTGGTCGTCACGCCGTCCACCACGCCTTCGGCCAGCCAGTGCGTCAGTTCCTTCTCTTCCGCCGAATCCAGAAAAATCTGCATCGCGCTCCCCTTTCGCATTCGTTCGAATTGATTTGCGCCCGCCCGCGCTCACGCCGCGCTGCTGTGCCCTTGCTTCTCGTCTTCTCCGTAGTAGTCGTAGCGGTAGTAGCGGTAGTAGTCGTCGCCGGCGCGCACGTCCAGGTTGTTCAGCACCACGCCGATCAGATTCGCGCCGACGTCTTCGGCGTAGCTCTGCGCGCGCTGCGCCAGTTCGCGCGGCGTAACTCCGCCCTTCACCACCAGAATCACGCCTTCCACCAGCGTGGCCAGAATGCGCGAATCGGAAACGTTCAGCAGCGGAGGCGAATCCACCACCACGAACTGATATTCGCCGCGCGCCTGCTCCAGCATCGCGCGCATGCGGTCCGACGAGAGCAACTCCGCCGGATTTGGCGGCACCGGTCCGCACACCAGCGCGTCCAAATTCTCCACGCCCGACGGAATCACCGCCGCGCGCCAGTCCTTCTGCCCCGTCAGGAAACTCACCAGGCCCAGTCCGTTGGCCAGGCCCATCGCCTTGCGAATGCTCGGACGCCGCATGTCGCCGTCGATCAACAGCACGCGCTGATTCAGTTGCGCGAGCGAGATCGCCAAATTCACCGACACGGTCGTCTTGCCCTCAGAAGGCCGCGCGCTGGAAACCAGCAGCGTGCGCGGAGGCTGATCGGCGCTCGAAAGCATCACCGAAGTGCGCAGCCCGCGAAACGCTTCGCCCAGCGCCGCCGGAGGCTCGATGCCGCCCGCGATGCGGTACCAGCTCTTCGGCGCGTCGTCCCCCGAGCGGTGATGGCCGTTGTCGCCGTTGCCGTGCGCCGCTACGGATCCGTTCGCGCGCGAACCACTTGCATCCGCAGCGGCTACCCGGTCGGCCAGTCCATAAACGCTTCGGCGCTGCCCATTGAGCGATTCAACCGAAGGAATCAGTCCCAGCGCCGGCAACCCAAGGTACCGTTCGATGTCTTCCGAGGATTTCAGGCTGTTGTCCAAATGCTCCTGCAAGAACGCTCCGCCCACTCCGAGCCCCAACCCGAGCAGCAACGCCAGCGCGAGATTGAGCGGCAAATTCGGCCGCGTCGGCTTGCGCGGCGCCACAGCTTCGTCCACCACGCGAATGTTGCTGGCCTTCAGACCCTCCGAGACGCCCGTCTCTTTCAAGCGCTCGAGCAACCCTTCGTAGAGCTCGCGGTTGGTGTCCACCTCGCGTTTCAAAATGTTGTATTGCACCGATTTCGACGCGATCTGATCCGCATCGGCCTGCTGTTCGGCAAAGGCCTGCTGCACCAGATCCTCGCGCCGCACGGCGGCCTGATAGTCGTTCGTCAATTGATCCGCGGCGCGCTGGCGCTCGCGTTCGATCACGCTTGTGATTTTGTCTTCCTGATTCTGCAGCTCCTGGACCTTCGGATAATCCGCGGTGAACGTCGTCTCCAGCTCCGCCTTTTGCTTTTCTACGTCGGTCAATTGCTCGGTCAAATCTTCGATCAGCTTGTTGTCCGCCACGCCCGGCAACGCATCGATCTGCCCCGCCTGCACCAACCGATAGAGCGACTCCTTCTGATAGCGATCCGCCTGCGCCCGCGTCAGCTCTTCCTGAAGCTGCCGCAGACGCTCATCCACAATGTTTTCTTCCGTGCCTTTGTCGTCCTGCAGATAAATCAGACCGTTGGCCTGCGCGTAGGCCTGCATCTGGTTCTCGGATACTTCCAGGCGTCCTTTCAAATCATCCAGCTGCTGCGTCAACCATTCCGAGGCGCGTTGCGTCGCGTCCCAGCGCACGCGCAGGTTCTCGTCGATGTCCGCCTCCGCCAGCGCGTTCACGATGCGCGCCGCGAGTTGCGGATCGCTCGATTCAAATCGAATCGCCACCAGACGGCTCAGCTTCACCGGCTCAACCGATAGCCGGTCCTGAAAAACGCCCAGCGCCCGTTCCACCGCCAGCGGATCCGGCGGCGCCGTTTGACCGCCCAATTCGCCCGCGCCCGCCGCCCCGCGCTTTGCCTTCGGATTGAATTCCGGCAGCAAATCCAGCCGCAACTGCACGATCACCTGCCGCGCCAGTGTGTCGCTTTGCAAGATTTTGTATTCGGTCTCGAGATAGGTGTCCGACACGGTTTCGAGCTGAAACAATTCCTGCACGCTCAAAATGTTCGGATTCTCTTTTTCGATTTCCAGCAACGCGCCGGATTGGTAGATCGGGGTCTCCCGCAGCGTGCCCACCAGCACCAGCGTGAACAGCACCGCCAGCACCGTCACCACCGTCCACCGCCGCTTGCGCAGCACCCGCCAGTAACTCAGCAGGCTGGTCGATTCCTGCATTTCGAGCGTCGCCGGGCGAATCGCTCGCTGCGCGCGCAAGCGGTTCAGACTTTTTGGAGACGCCTCGTAGCGCTGGATTTTTGTTTCCTGCTCGGTCGTCATCGGGCCGCCCTTCGGATCGTCTTCGTTTGTGTGATCACTCGCTTCTCCGTGTCGTTCGCGCTCGCCGCGCCGCTCGCTTCCCGGCTCATTGCTCAGTACGGGTGGTAGATCGCGATGCCCGTCGTGATTTGCATCAGCGCTTCGCCGCCGCGATACATGCTTGACCGCGCCGCGCTGTTCGGCACGAAAACGATGTCGCGCGCTTCAAGCTCCGGGTCGGCCTCTTTGCCGCTCAGCACTTTTCCCAGATTGAGCGCGATCTCCGTTCGCTTTCCGGTCGCCGGGTCCGTGCGGATGATCCGCGCCTGGCTGCGTGCCGCCGTGTTCGTCAATCCCTCCGCCAGCGAAATCGCCTGCAAGACCGAAATGCTCGCGTTCGAGTGCAGCGCAAAACCTCCGGGCCTGCGCACTTCGCCCACCACGTATACCGTTCCCGCGCTCGAAACCTTCACCACGTCTCCCGGAAACACGAGCACGTTGCTTTTCGCGTCGTCGCTTCCCAGAAGCTCGTCGATGTTCACTTCCATCGACAGCGCCGCCTGCTGTGGCGTATTCGTGCCGGCCGCCGCCTGAGGCGCCGATTGAATCTCCCCGCCCGTCACGATCGTCACCGTATCTCCCGCGTCGTCGGCCAGACCGCCCGCCATTGACAGCACTTCAATCAGCGATTTCGCGCCGCGAATCTGGTACACGCCCGGCTTGGTCACCGCGCCGAACACCGATACGCCGTGACTTTCCATCTCCTTCACGAACACCGTCACTTGCGGATCTTTCATGTAATTCGCGCGCAACTCGCCCGCCAGCGACGTCTCCAGTTCCTCCGGCGTCTGCCCCGCCACCGCAACCGAGCCGAGCAACGGCAACGAAATGTCTCCGCTGGCCGAAACGCGCACCGTGCGGCTCAGATCCGGCACATCGAAAACGGAAATGTCCAGCAGATCGTCCGGGCCAATCCGATAGCTCGCCGCTTCCGATGGCAACCCTTGCCGCAGTTGTTCGAGCCGCCGGTTGTAGTCCGCCGAAGTTCCGTTCTGCCAGGGTTGCGCCGCGCTCGCTGCATTTGCGGAACTGGAAGCCGCTGGCGATGTTTGCGCCGTCGCGCAAGGACACACGACGCCGGCCATGCAACTGAACGACGCGAGACACGCAACGACGACAATTCTGCGCACGGACATCAAGTTTTCTCCCTCGAACAAATCGCGCCGGTCCTTTCCCGGCCGCCACGTGAGTTCAAAAATGGAACTCAATCGCGGCACTTTCACCCTACCTATTGCAAACGATGGGCCAACGATGGGAGGGATTGGAAAACGGCAATCAAGCGGCTTTCTGCGTTGTGCCGCTCAATACTTTGAAGTATCTTCGCTGCAAACGATGGTCGACATTCACTGCCACATTCTGCCGGGTTTAGATGACGGCGCTGAGTCCCCTGAAGTCTCTCTCGCCATGGCCGAAGCCGCCATTGCCGACGGAATCACGCACGTCGTCGGCACACCTCACGCCAACGCCGAATACGTTTTTCGTCCCGAATTGGTACAGCAACGCCGAGATGAACTTCAGGCAAAATTGGGCACCCGCCTGCTCCTCGGCACCGGCTGCGATTTCCATCTGAGTTTTGAAAACTTACAAGACGCCCGGCAAAATCCGCGCAAATACACGATCAATCAAAAACAATATCTTCTCGTCGAACTCGGCGACTTCTCGATTCCCCCCGCGATGGACGACGCGCTGCATCATCTTCAACTGGCTGGCGTCTCCCCGATCATCACGCATCCCGAGCGCAACAACCTGCTCCGCGCGAAACCCGAGCGCCTTTACGGTTGGTTGCATCAGGGCTGTTACGTGCAGGTGACCGCGGGCTCGCTTCTGGGGCGTTTCGGCCAGGGCGCCGCGCAGTGGGTGGAACGCTGGCTTAAAGAAGATCGCGTGCACTTTTTCGCGAGCGATGCGCACAGCCTCACCGGCCGCCCGCTCCGTTTGCGCGAAGCCTACGAAAAAGTCGCGAAGTTGCGCGGCGAAGAAGTGGCGCAAGCGCTGTTCGTCGACAACCCGGCCGCCGCATTTGAAGGCGCTCCGCTGCCCTACGAGCCGGAGCAGCAGGAAGTGTCGCGCGGAGGTTCGCAACGCAAGAAAAAACGCTTTTTCTTTTTCTGAAAGTGAGTCGTCGGGGCGCGGCTTCGAGCAAGTCGCCAGCGTCCAGCTTCGTGCGAATCGTCAGGGCACGGCTTCAGCCGTGCCAAAAAGGCCCGCACCTCGACGCGGCTTTAGCCGCTGAGGCCAGGCCTATGCGAAAATTTCCAGCACGTCCTCGTAGCGCTTAAACGGCGCGATCAGGTACGCCCCCGCAAGTTCCGTCCGCGCCCAATCCAGCATCCGCCGCGCAATGCGAAATCCAACCTCGCGCGCCGACGCGCCCGCCGCTTCCAGCTCCTCGAGCACCGCTTGCGGAATCTCGATCCCCGGAACTTCATTGTTCAAACGCACCGCCTGCTTGTAACTCACCAGCGGCCAGATCCCCAGCAGCACCGGCACCGCGGATTTCCCGCCAATGCGCTTTTCAAACGCGTGCCAATGCGCGGGATCGAACAGCGGCTGCGTCATCAGAAAATGTACGCCGGCATCGACCTTCGCGTGATAGCGGTCGATCTCGTATTTCAGATCGTCGGCAACTGGATTCAGCGCCGCGCCGATCGTGAAATTCGTCGCGCCGCCCAGCGCTTTGCCCGCCCAGTCCGTTCCGCGGTTCAAACGCGACATCACGTCGACCAATCCGATCGAATCGATCTCATACACGCCGCTCGATTCCGGATGATCGCCCAGCGACGGCGGATCGCCCGTGATCGCCAGCACGTTGCGCACACCGCCCACGGCCCACGCGCCCAGGAGCGTCGCCTGCAACCCGATTAAATTTTGATCGCGCGTCGTCACGTGCGGAATCGTCTCGATGCCTTCCGCGCCGAGCGCCCCGGCCAATTGCAGCGCGTCCATGCCCACGCGCGCCATCGAGCCGCTGTTGATGTCGATCGCATCCACCTGACCTGCCGCCATGATGCCTCTCACCTGCTCGAACGTGCGCTCAAGCTGCGCGCCGCGCGGGGGATCGATCTCCACGGAAATCACGAATTTCTTCTCCTGAATCTTTCGCCACATCGCGCTGTCGGGCTCGCGGCGCAGATCGCGGCGCGGCGCCGCGGCCACCTCCACGCGCGCCGCCACCGCCGCAGCCGCCCGCGCCGGACCCAGATTGCGCGTGGCTTCCACCAGCGCCCGAATGTGCTCCGGAGTGGTGCCGCAGCAGCCGCCCAGAATGCGCACGCCCAGCGCCACCGCTTCCACGGCGAACTGTTCAAAATATTCCGGCGAAGATCGCGGATACACGATGCGATCTCCCACGCGCTTCGGAAACCCGGCATTCGGCATGGCCACGATCGGCCGGCCCGATCCCGAAAATCCCTCAATAATCGGCAACAATAGCTGCGGCCCGACCGTGCAGTTCGCGCCCAGCGCTTGAATATCGAGCGACGCCAGCCGCGCGATCACTTCCGCGGGCCGCGCGCCGCCCAGCGTCGATCCCTCTTCGGAAAACGTCATCTCCGCAACGATCGGCAGCACGGAGAATGACCGGATTGCCTCGATCGCGCCCGCCAGCTCATCGAGGTCGGAAAACGTTTCCAGAATAAATAAATCCACGCCGCGCTCTTCCAGCGCCGCAGCCTGCTCGCGAAACGCCTCACGCAGCTCTTCGGTCGATAGCGGCCGCATATGCCGCGCTGCCCCCAGCGGCCCCATCGACCCGGCAAGCAAAACCGCGCGTCCGGAAGTGTCGCGCGCCTCCCGCGCAATCTTTACGCCCGCCGCATTGATCCTTCCCACCTGATCGGCCAACCCCAGCGGCGCGAGTTTCAGCCGATTCGCGCCGAACGTATTCGTCTCGATGATCTGCGCGCCCGCTTCGATGTACGATCGATGCACCCGCGCGATCACGTCCGGCTCGATCAGATTCAGTTCCTCGAAGCAGCGCTGCGCGCCGACCGTCTCATGCAGCAGCGATCCCATCGCCCCGTCAGCGATCAGAATCGCGTCATGCAATCGTTGTTTGAAATCGTCAATCTTCATCGTCGGCCTTATTCCGTCATTCCTCTGAACTCTTGATCGCCCGGCGGGATTAGTGGCGCTGCTGCTGTTCCATCAGTGCGGCGATGGTGCCCATCAAATCGAATTTGGTCAGTATGTCGAACTTGCCGTCGCCCATTTCGACGAACACCGCCGGCCCTTCGTGGCTCAGCAAATAAGTAAGCCTCTCCACCGGGACCGTCTTCGGCACTTGCGGCAGCGGCTTGCTCATCACTTCGCGGATCACAAGCTTGCGCAGGTCCTTGCCCTGCAGCGCCAGATTCAATATTTGATCTTCGTAAATCGCGCCCACCGGCGTCGATTCCTCGAAGACCGGCAACTGCGAAATGTCCTGCGTCTGCATGGCGTGCAGCGCGTGAAACACCGTCTGGTACGGGTGCGCCACCACCAGCTCGCGCTCTTTTGAGTTGCGGTTCTTCGCGCGCACCACGTCTTCCGCCGTCAGCGTGACTTCCGTATCCGCGTATCCGCGCTCGCGCATCCATTCGTCGCTATAGACCTTGCTCAAATAGCGCGTGCCCGTATCCGGCAGAAAGGCCACGATCATCTGGCTTTTCGGCAAACCCTTGGCCACGCGCAGCGCCGCCGCAACGCATCCGCCGCCCGAGCCGCCCGTGAAAATTCCTTCCTGGCGAGCCAGGCGCCGCGCCCACACGAAACATTCCTCGTCGTGCACCTGCAGCATGTCGTCGAGCACCTTGAAATCCATCGTCGAAGGAAAAATATCCTCGCCGATTCCTTCCACCACGTACGTCTTCGCCTTGCCCACCTGGCCGGTCTTGAAAAATTCAAAGTACAGCGACCCCATCGGATCGACGCCGATAATTTTGATCGCCGGATTTTTCTCCTTCAAATACCGCCCGACGCCGCTGATCGTTCCCCCGGTGCCGACGCCGCAAACAAAATGCGTGATCTTCCCTTCGGAATCCTCCCAGATTTCCGGGCCCGTAGTGCGGTAATGCGCCTCCGGATTCATCGGGTTTTCATACTGATTGGGATAGAACGAATTTGGAATCTCGCGCGCCAGTTTGCGCGCCACGGAATAATAACTGCGCGGATCGTCCGGCTCCACGGCCGTCGGGCACACAATCACTTCCGCTCCCAGCGCTTTCAACTGATCCACCTTCTCCTTCGACTGCTTGTCGGTGGTCGTGAACACGATCTTGTAACCGCGCACCGCCGCAACCAGCGCCAATCCGATTCCCGTGTTTCCGGAAGTGCCCTCAATGATCGTGCCGCCGGGCTTCAGCAATCCCTTCTTTTCCGCATCGTCGATCATCGAAATGCCGATGCGATCCTTCACCGAACCGCCGGGATTCATGTAGTCCACTTTGACGTACAACGACGCCTGAATCTCCCGCGTCAGCCGGTTCAATCGCACCAGCGGCGTGTGTCCGATCGCTTCGAGAATGTGCTCGCATTTCATAGTTTTTCGATTCTGACGAAGTGTATCACGCAGCGCGCGAGTGTCTGAACGCGCGGCCTTCGCGCGCGTGCGCCGCATGCAACATCGCGCCTCGAAAGGCGCTGTGGCATACTTCGCCCAGCGGAGGCGACATCCTCATGTTCGGGCGCACAACCGCACGGCAGAATATTTCGACCGGTGCCAAGTGGGAACCGATCATCGGCTATTCGCGCGCCGTTCGCGTCGGCAATATCATCCACGTCTCCGGTACAACCGCGACCGACGCCGACGGCGCCATCGTCGGCCCCGGCGATCCCTACGCGCAAACCGTCCAAGCGCTGCGCAACATCGGCGCCGCTCTGCACAAGGCCGGCGCGCGTCTGGAAGACGTCGTGCGCACGCGCATGTTCGTCACCGACATTTCGCAATGGGAAGCCATCGGCCGCGCCCACGGAGAATTCTTCGGCACGATTCGCCCGGCCACCGCGATGGTCGAAGTGCGGCGGCTGATCTCTCCAGAAATGCTCGTCGAGATCGAAGCCGACGCCATCGTTCTCCTCCCCTCTCCGAAATCCCGCGCGCGCAAAACATCGCGCAAAAAGAAGCGATAGCGGCGCATGCGCCATGACCGCGCGCCAACCAAAAGTTTTCTCGCGGCCGTCGCCGCGTTCGCGCTGGCGCTCGCTCCATGCCCGGCCGCGGCGGCGCCGCGCCCGCAGCAATCGCAATCTGCGACGCCCCTTACCGTCGAGCGCATCTACGCGGCGCCGAGTCTGGCCGGTCTGCCGCTCGACGATATCGCGTGGAGCCCCGACGGCGCGCAGCTGACGTACCTGGAAGACGGCGCTTCGAGCAGCGGCGTGCGCCCGGAAATGTGGATCGTGGATGCCGCGACGGGCCAGCGCCGCGTTCTGCTCGATCAGGATCACCTGGCCAAGCTTCTGGGCCCCGCCGCATCGCGCGGGCAGCAGACCGGTCTGGGCCGCGTGACTCCTGCGAGTTATTTCTGGGCGCCGAATTCGCACGCTCTCCTGTTCGCTTCCGCCTCCGAGCTTGTGTGGTACGACATCGCGACGCAAGCCAGCAGAATCCTGGTGCGCGCGAAAGCGGCTGCCGCCGGCGACGAAGGCGATGTCGCGGCGGACCTTGACGATCCGAAAATTTCGCCCGACGGGCAGTGGGTCAGCTTCCTCCGCGATCACGACGTTTGGCTTGTCAACGTTGCGAGCGGCGCAATTCGCGCCGCGACCACCGGCGGCAGCGAGCCAGTGCGCCACGGCGAGCTCGACTGGATTTATCCCGAAGAGCTCGATCTGCACACGGCATACTGGTGGTCGCCCGATTCCACGCGTATCGCGTTCCTGCAGCTCGACGAGCGGCCCGTAGCGCGCTACCCGCTCGTCAACGAACTCGATCCGCGCGGCGCGATCACCTACGAGCGCTATCCCGCTGCGGGCGATGCGAATCCCATCGCCAAAGTCGGCGTGATCGCGCTCGACGGCGGCGCGACGCAGTGGATGGACGCGGGGCCCGATTCTTCGTCGCTTCTGGCGCGCGTTGCGTGGCTGCCGGATTCCAAGCGCGTGGCGATCGAACGGCTGAATCGCGCGCAGACACAACTTGATCTGCTTTTCGCGGATGCCGCGACCGGGCGCGCCACGACGATTCTCACCGAGCACGACGACAACTGGATCAACGTCTCCGACATCCTCTATTTCCTCTCCGATGGCCGCCGCTTCATTTGGTCGAGCGAGCGATCCGGATTCCGCCATCTTTATCTTTACGACGTGAGCGGCGCGCCCGTCGCGCAACTCACGCGCGGCGATTGGGAAGTCGAAAGCCTCGAAGGCGTCGACGAAAAAAGTCAGGCCGCGTATTTCATCTCAACCGAAAAAAGTCCGCTCGAGCGGCAGCTCTACCGCGTTTCGCTTTCGGGCACCGCGCCCGTGCCGGTCACGCGGGCAGACGGCACGCATGAAGTGCTGATGGCGCCGGGCTGCGCGCGCTTTGTGGACACGGCATCGACGGAGATGACGCCGCCGCACGAGGAGCTCGATCGCGCCGACGGCACGCTCGAAGCCGTGCTCAATGAGAATCACGTTGCGGAACTCGAGGCCGATCATCTTTCGCCCGTCGAGTTCGTCACGATTCCCGGCGCGGACGGAACGCCGCTTTACGCCTCAATCGTCAAGCCTCCGGACTTCGATCCCGCCAAAAAATATCCGGTGCTGGTGCATTACTACGGGGGTCCCGGCGCGCAGGAAGTGCTGAAGTCATTCGGCGCGGGCGCGGACTGGGAAATATTTCTGTGGCACGAAATGATGGCGCAAAAAGGATTTGTGGTTTTCACGCTCGACAATCGCGGCACCTCCGGCCGCGGACACGCGTTTGAAACTCCCATCGCGCGCCACTTCGGCGCGGTGGAAATGGCCGATCAACTCGCCGGCGTCGCGTGGCTCGCGCAGCAACCGTGGGCCGATACATCCCGCATGGGCGCGTGGGGATGGAGCTACGGCGGCTACCTGACGTGCTACCTGATGCTCAACGCGCCGGGCGTTTTTCGCGGCGGCTTCGCGGTCGGGCCCGTCACCGACTGGCGGCTCTACGACACGATTTACACCGAGCGGTACATGAGCACGCCCGAGGAGAATCCCGCGGGCTACAGCGAATCATCCGTGCTCGGCAAGGCCGCCGCGCTACAAGGCAAACTGCTGATCGCGCACGGCACGGACGACGACAATGTTCATTTCGGCCAAACCGTTTCGCTCGCCAACAGTTTCGTCGGCGCCGGCAAACACGCCGAATATGAAATCTACGCGGGACGCGGCCACGGCTTGGGCGACGCGGCGGCTCGCGTACATTTATTCAATCGCGCCACGCAATTTTTCATCGACAACGTGAAGGGGCCGTGACGATGCGCGGCCCCGTTTCGTTCGCATCTACCAGTGAACGCGAACGCGGTAGCGCAGCACCGATGTGCCGTTCTGCGCGACGGGCACTTCAAACTGCGCGGCGAACGCGCTGGTCTTTGTCGCGTTGTAGGTGGAGCTGAGCATTTGCCAATCGCCGCCGATGGGTTCGTTCACCTCGACGGTGACGGGCGTGTCCTTGTGATTGCGCAGAGTGATCTCGTATTCCATTTCCACGACGCGATTTGAAATCGCCTGATAGTCGGTTTGTTTGCGCTCGGCCACGATGTCGAACGCGCTGCCGACGTGCAGGTCCACCGATTCGTCTTTCGGGGTGTGCTCGATGTTGTCCTCGCCGATGAAGAGCACGCCGCCGTGGGAATCGGCTTCGTAGACGCGCACGGTTCCGGCGGGCAGCGGCATTCCGAGACCGGACTTTTCCTCGTTCTGAAATTTGTAATAGACCTCGACGGGGTCTTTGATCGGCTCGCCGGGCTGCGCGGCGCTGTGGTAGTACCAGTTCTGTCCGTTGACGACGTAGCGGCGCTCGACGGGAAACGCTGCGGCGCTGAGCAGACTGATTTGCTTGGTCTCGTTGTTCTCGATCGAAGTGCGGCGGCCGAGCGTGTAAAGGTGATATTCGGAAAACGCTTCCTGCGAAAAGCCTTCGCCGCTTCCAGATCCCACGGCGGCGTCGGCGGCCTGCATCATTTCCATCGGCGGCGGGGGCGGAGCCGGGGCGCGATGAACGTCGCCGGCGACGAGTTGAAGCTGCGCGTTCTCGAATGCCGTGCCGCTGTTGTTGACGAGCGTCACCCAGCCATTCAGATCGGCCGAATTCTCGTCGTGTCCAATCGTCAGAACATAATCGGCGCTCCAGGAAATATTCGACGTCAGGTACGAGGCTTCAACGGTTTGGCGTGGCGCGCCGCGATTATCGAGCAGCCAAAGAAGCGTGGGCCGGTCGTAAAGATTTCCGGGGAGATCGGGGAAGCGATAACTGTCGGTGGCCATGCCGGTGACGATTTCGTCTCCGACCTTCCAGACGGGGCCGCCGGCATTGTCGGAGAGCAGCGTGGCCTGGGATTGCTGGAAATCGGTTGAGCCGTCTTTCTGGACGGCGCGCACGAGCGTGACTTCGCGGCCGACGTACTTCTCCAGAAGTTTCGCGGGGTCGAGCAGATCATATTCGTAGTCCTGCTCGAGGACGTTCAGTTTCGTGGGATCGGCGACGGAGCGGAAATGCACCGTGGCCGGATTGATCGACGAAGCGATGTCCATGAAGCGCAGGCGCGATTCGCCGGCGGGCAAATCGATCTGGCGGACGTCGCGCACTAGAGCGAGCTGCGAATTGTAAACGGTGAGCGAAAGATCGGTTTGATCTTTGAGCGTTGTGGTCGCGTCGGTGGTTGTGGTCGCGTCGGCGGGCGCGGTCGATTGCTGCTCGGCTGGCGCGGCGGGCGAATCGGCGGCGTGCGCGAAATCCTGGAGCGGCGAGAGCGCGAAAAGCGCTGCGACGAAAAGCGCGAGCACTGAGCGGGCGGGCAGAGTGGAACTCGTTCGGCGAGATGAGAATTTCATTGTGGCCTCCGCAGGCTGCGTTCGGTTCTGTGCGCGGCTTGCCTGCACAGGTTTGAACGGCCGGGCGGAGATTTCTTGCGTCGGGGCGAAAACGGTCGGTGGAAAAATAGGAAAACCTGGAGGGACCCACCCCATCCCCTGTTTTTTGGAAGTATTGATTCTAGGAGGGTTGGAGCGCAATTTCTCAGAAGTATTGATTCTAGAGGAGTTGAAATCATTCAGAATGAATGTGTTGCGAGGGCTCTTGGAAGTGTTGATTCCAGGGAAGTTGCAGACGCGATTCTCAGAAGTGTTGATTCTGGAAGGGTTAGAGGCGAAAAAACAGATTTTGTGTTCAGCGTTCATGCACAACTTTAGCATAAACTATACTTATGTGTCAATATAATTTATTGGGCTATTCGAATGCAATGGCCGAGTGCTCGAGCGAGCACTTGACCACAGAAGGTTCGCGGCAGAGGCGAGGCCGCAGCGCAGGGGTGCGAAGGGGCTTTGCTAGAAAAGCAAAAGAGGCTGATTCTTGGGAATCAGCCTCCCTTGCGTTGCTACTTCAATTCGTGACGCGCATTCAATTACGGACGGAAGTAGATGCCGACGTCAAAGCGGGTGTGATCCCAATCGGAATGATGATCACGGCACCATTGGCGGTCGGAGTCCATACGGTTTACGTCGCCATCGACTTGGCGGCTGCCATTGCCATGACGAGCGGCGTCGCGATCAATGCGGGCGCGATCGTTTTCGAGGCGCTGGTGGCAGGCGTTCGAGTAATCAGGTTCGGCGCTGATTGGAGCGCTGACGGCGAAGAACAAGCCGCCGGCTAATGCTGTGGTGAGAATTGCCCGGCTTACGATTTTCGTGACATTCATGATTGGATCCTCCAGGGCGCAGTGGCCGCAGAGTTAAATTGTCTACTTAAGCGGATTTCATTACTGCATCATTCGAGACGTTGGGGCGGATATGTTCTTCGTGCGCGCGGGTGGGATGAGTCCAAAACGGCACACCTGGAATGCGCGGGCTGGCTAAAAGGCGCGCGGACACGGAGAAACATCAAGAACCGCACCTTCAAATTCGGAGAGTGCGGCACCCGGCCTTCGCTTGCGCTTCGGCGGGTGCGGCGCGTCGTAAGGCAGCCGCGGAAAAACAAAGGAGGCTGCCTCTCGGAGAACAGCCTCCTTTGGTGACGACGGTTGAATTTGCGATGCGAGAGTCCTAGTGGGCGTGAAAATAGATGCCGACGTCAAACATGCTGTGATCCCAATCGGCTTTGTGATCGCGGCACCATTGGCGGTCGGCGTCCATGCGGTTGACGTCGTTATTGACCTGTCGACTGTCATTGCCATGGCGGGCGGCATCGCGGTCAATGCGATCCTTATCGGCCTGCAGCCTGGCTCTGCAATCGCCGGTGTAATCGCGGTCCGCGCGGAGCGGAACGCCGGCGGCGAACACTAAGCCGGCGGCTAGCGCGGTGGTGAGTGCGACGCGACTCCAAGGTTTTGTGGTCTTCATTGTGGTTGTAACCTCCCGGGCGCAATGCCCATCGGTAAAGTTTTCGGTCTTATCTAAATCCCCTGCGGTCCCTTTCGGAAGAGTATGAGGCAGGTGTCGTTCCACAGCGGATGTTCGGCTAAAGCACGTCGGAGCAGATAGATACGGGCGGCATACGGCGTACCCTGTACGGGGAAATTTTTCCGATGGGGAGAGAATTTTGCGAGGGTAGAGGGAAAGCGAAGTTGGAGGCCTCCCGATTGGATCGGGACGGGTTCCGGCCTCCGTCCGCTACGAAAGACGGAGAAGATGCCAGCCTGAAAGGCTGGCGCTCCACGATCTACAGAACGACCAGGCCGCCGTGCCCATCCACGTCGGGGAGGGCGGGGCGCATGCGATCTTCGGGGACGGGGACGTGATCGGGGACGTGATATTTGGCCTCGTCGCCATTCGAGAAATCCAGATAGAGCTTGCGGCGCAGAAACCATTCGGGGAAATGGCCCAGGCGCATCAGCGGATACTTCATTTCGCGGCCAAACAATTTGCGGCCCAGCATGTAGTAGTAGAGCGGAATGCCGAGGCTGAACTTCCAGCGCAGCGATGGATCGCGATGATAGAAATCGAGATTGTAGCGCCAGCAAGTGAAGAAAAATTCCCACTGCAGGTCGGTGAGCTCGACGAGCTTGGCGCCGGCTTTTTTCTCGAGGCGCGTTTCCTCGAGCGGCACAAACAGCGTGGGAATCACGCACCACTTCGAGCCTTTTAGGGCGTAGAGCAGATCGAGCGATTCGCGCGTGTCCTGCCGCGTCTCGCCGGGCAGGCCGAGGATGAACGTGCAGAACGGGAACCAATTGTGTTTGTTGAGCGTGTTCATGCCCTTCATGATCACTTCGGGCCATTGCTGCGAGCGATAGGGATAGGCCTTGCCCTTCATGTGCTGATCGAACAGGCGCGTGGAGCCGGTCTCAAGCCCGATGAACAAATTGGCGTAGCGTTTATCGGGATGCGTGGAATCGGCGTGCTTATTCACGCTATAGCTGACGGCGACTTCGGAAAGTTCGGCGATCACTTCGGGCTCGATGACGGCGGGCGCGATTGTGCCGTGGGTGAGCATGATGTACTTCACGCCGGGCACGCCGGCGACGGAATCGAGCAGGCGCTTGAGCGCGGGCACGTTGGTCTTGAATTTCGGTCCCTGCTCGTAGAGGAAAATATCCTCGGTGGTCAGCAGGATGGTGTCCGCGCCTTCGGCCACTTGAACGCGGACATTATCGAGAATGTGCGCGAGCGGAATGCTTTTGCCTTTGCGCAGCGCGACGCTGCAGAACTGGCAGCCGCGTCCGCAGCCGCGCGTGATTTCCACGGCGCCGAATGTGGAGCGGTGGTGAATGCGCGGAATTTTTTCGAGCGCGGGGCTTTGTCCGGTAACGCTGCGGGGAATTTCTTCGCCGCGAAACGCGGATTCAAACAGCGGGCCCACAAGATCTTCGGCCTCACCATGAACGAGGCAATCGATATGCCAGGTGTCTTGCAGATTTTTCTTCTCGATTTGCCACGCGCCGGGGCCGCCGACGATCAGCTTCAAATGCTGCTTGTGGCGGCGCAGGACGGGATGCTCGATCAGGCGGCGGAACTCCATCGCGTTGATGGGTTCGATCGTGCTGCCGTAGAGATAAGCATAAACGTCGGTGGCGAAGGTGATGCCCAGCGGATTGTGCGCATGCACGCCGACAACTTTCGTGTCGTCGCCGATGAACTGCTCAAACTGGTCGGGATAGCAGACGACCACGTCGTCGGCCGTGAACGCGCCGTCCAGCAGAAGCGATTCCACGACGCGCAGGCCGGCTGGGACATATTTGGCCCGGCCGTCGGGCGCAACTTCGTTCTTCACCGACCAATTTGTGCCGATGTATTTCGCGTATCGCGCCGGCAAAGTTGCCAGCAGCATCTGACGCCATGTGCTGCGAAGGTATTCGTTCGATTCCGAATCGCAGGCGGTCAGTACGATTGGTTTGCCACTCATGCGCTTGGCACTCCGACTGTACTTAGTTTTCGCTCCGGTATGGCAGCCGGAGGTTCATAAAGCCGAAACCATTGACCAGTGGAAAGCCGCCGTCTGCACACCCCCAACCGATTGGCGGGAGGTTACCCGAAGCCCCCACTGAGTCGCACATTTTAGTACCTCCCGGGCGATTTGGGAAGCCGATGGTCAAACGGAAATTTCCATCGCACGAACCGATTGATTGGCGCGAGGAACGGAGTTAAGTCCAGCAATGGCAATGGATGGGGGCCGCGGCGGCAACGCTGTGACACCGGTCACGCGAAGTGTGGGCCGAACCACATCGCGTCCAGTTGTGCGGTCGGCGCGGCTGCCGTAAACTGCCGGTGATCTGCTGGGCGCGCGAGGTGAATGTGAAATTTCTGCTTGGCATTTGCGCGGGAGTAGTGCTGACTGGCGCGGCGATCGTGGCGTATTTCTGGTTCGGCTATGCGCCGGTGGCGGTGGCCGATAAGCCGATGCCGTTCGAGGCCGAGATCGCGGACCGCGCGCTGGACGCGCACGTCGCACGGCTGGCGGTACAGGATTCGCCGCTGGCGGTGAACGAGGCCAACCTGGTTTCCGGCGCCTACCTTTATGGCATGGACTGCGCGGGTTGCCACGGGCTGCCCGGCAAGCCGAAGGGCGCGATGGCATCCGCGATGTATCCGCCGCCGCCGCAATTTTTCGCGGGCCACAGCGGACATGGCGGTCACCCGCTGAACGAGACTTATTGGAAAGTGTCCAACGGAATTCGGCTGACGGGCATGCCGGCGTTTCAGGGAATTTTGTCGGAGACGCAAATGTGGCAAGTGAGCCAGGTGATCGGCAACGCGAACGTGCTGCCGGACGCGGCGAAAGCGGCGCTGGCGAGCGCGGATTCGGATACCTCGAAATAGGCCATGCGGGGAATTTTTCTTCGCAGCTCGGAAGCGGCGTGAGCGCGGCGAGCGGTGCCGCGATGGCGCGGCGCTGGGCGCTGCTTGCGATGCTGGCCGCTGCCGCGCCGTGCGCGCTTCTCGCGCAAGATTCCACGCCGGGGCGCGATCCCTCTCAACCGACCGATCAGCAGTACACCCAGAAAATTCTGGCTTATACGACGGAACCATATTTTTCGTCGCCGCTGGTGGATTATTTGCCGGCGTCGGCAACGGTGCCCACGCCCGCGGCCGTGCTGGGCGATGTGGCCGGAGCGCCGGGGATTTTGCCGTACTCCGCCGATGTCGCGCGCTACATGCGCATGCTCGCGGCGGCCAGCCCGCGCGTGAAGGTGGTCTCGATCGGGCGCAGCGAGGAAGGGCGCGAGATGATCGCGGTGGCGATCAGCTCAGAGCAGAATCTGGCGCATCTCGATGAGAACCGCGCGCGGCTTGCGAAGCTGGGCGATCCGCGGACGATCGGCATGGACGACGCCGCGGCGGATCAACTCGTGAGCGCGTCGGTGCCGGTTTACTACATCACCGGCGCGCTGCATTCGAGCGAGACCGGCGCGCCGACGGCGCTGATGGAATTGGCGTACCGGCTGGCGGTCGACGAGAGCCCTTACATTCGCGACATCCGCGAACACACCATCACGCTGATCACGCCGGTGGTGGAAGTCGATGGGCGCGACAAAATGGTGGACGTTTACCGCTGGCATCTGGCGCATCCGGGGCTGCTTTCTCCGCCGGCGATTTATTGGGGCAAGTACGTGGAGCACGACAACAATCGCGACGCGATGACGCTGACGCTCAAGGTGACGCAGAACGTGCTGGCGACTTATCTCGGATGGGATGCGCAGGTGCTGCACGATCTGCACGAATCGTATCCATATCTTTACGACGACACGGCGGGCGACGGGCCGTTCAACGCGTGGGTGGACCCGATCCTGACGAACGAATGGGAAATGCTCGGCTGGCGCAACGTGGCGGACATGACGGCGTTTGGCATGCCGGGCGTTTACACGCACGGGGATCTCGACACGTGGTCGCCCGCATACATGATGTTTCTGGCCGCGACGCACAACGGCATCAGCCGGCTCTACGAAACATTTGGCAACGACGGCGCGGACACGGTGGAGCGCACGCTTTTGCCGGCGGAAACCAATCGCACGTGGTACCGGCAAAATCCGCCGCTCGTGAAAACGCTGTGGTCGCAGCGCGACAACAACAATTACGAAGAGACGGCGCTGCTGACGACGCTGCATTATTTCGAGGAGAACCGGGCGCTGTTCCTGAAAAATTTCTATTTGAAATCGAAGCGCTCGGTTGAAAAGCCTGCGCTCGAAGGACCGGCCGCCTACGTTTTCCCGGCCGACGATCCGCGGCCGGGAATGCAGGCGCGATTGCTGCAGATTTTGGCGCGGCAAGGCTGCGAGATTTCGCGGGCGCGCGCGGCGATTCGCGTTTCGCTCGTGGCACCGGCGCAGGCCGCGGCCACGCAAGGTCTGCCGGCGAACGCGCCGCCGGCATCCGGCGCGGCCGAAACTGCGGCGCGCGAATTTCCCGCGGGCAGCTACATCGTGCGCATGGACCAGCCGTATTCGCGCGTGGCCGATGCGCTGCTCGATTATCAATATTGGAGCCCATCGGACGCGCGGCACGATCCGTCGGACGACACGGGCTGGACGCTGGGGGAGCTGTTCGACGTGGAAGTGGTGCGCGTTACCGATCCGAAAATTCTGGATGCGCCGATGGATCGCGTTTCCGATGTGCGCGCGCCCGCGGGCGTCAGCGGCGCGGGAACAATTTTCCTGATCGACGATAATGCCGATCCGGCGCTGGCGTCGCTGCGCTATCGCTTGCGTGACGCTTCGATCGACGCGGCCGAATCGCCGTTCGATGCGGCCGGGCGCACATTCCACCGCGGCTCGTTCATCATTCGCGGCGGCGTTTCCGGCGAGAGCGTTTCTGCGGCGCTCACCGATCTGGGACTTCAGGCTGTCGCGGTCTCCGCGGCGCCGGACGTCAAATCGCATCCGGTGCGCGCGGCGCGCATCGCCGTGATGCATACGTGGCAGCGCACGATGAGCGAAGGCTGGTGGCGGCTCGAGCTCGACACGCTGGGCATTCCCTACGATTACATCAGCACGCAAACCGTGGCCGCGGCGGACAATCTGAACGCGAAGTACGACGTGATTTTGTTTCCGCCCGCCGACACCGGCGGCAACGCGATGTCCATCGTGCGAGGCATGCCGGCCGACTGGGGAAATCCGCTGCCGTGGAAGGCGACGCCCGATACGCCCAATCTCGGTACGCCGGATTCCACCGGCGACATGCGGCCGGGCCTCGGATGGGCAGGCGTCGCGCACCTCGAGCAATTTGTGGAACATGGCGGCGTGCTTGTGACCGCGGAAGACACGGCGGATTTTGCGGCGACGCTTGGTCTTGCGCGCGGAGTTTCGGTGACGCCGCCGGATAAGCTGCGATTGGTTGGCAGTGTGGTACGCACTCGAAAGGTGGATGAAGCGAGCCCGATCGCCTATGGATACGACGATACGCTTTCCGCGTATGCGTCGAGCGGACCGATTTTGGCGATCAGCAATCTCGCCAGTGGCGATTCCTCCGACAGAGCCGCCGACGAGGAGCGCCCCACCGGCCGCGGCACATCCGAAGATTCCGATTTCACTCCGGGCCGCGCCGCCGCGCCGCCGGCAACGGCGCCGGCGACAACGGCAGCAAACGCAAAGACCAATCCGTGGGAAGCTCCGCCCGTCACGCCCGACGACGCGCGCAACAATCCCGACGTGATCCCGCCGGCCGAGCGTCCGCGCGTGGTGTTCCGCTACGGCGGCTCCGATGATAGCGACGACGTGCTGCTCGTCTCTGGCCTGCTCGATCACGGCGATGAAATCGCGCAACACCCCAGCGTGATCGACGTGCCCGAAGGTCAGGGCCATATCATTCTGTTTTCGACGAATCCGATTTATCGCGGCGAAACGGCGGGCAGCTATTCGCTGGTCCTCAACACAATCCTGAATTTCGACAGTTTGAACACGGGCCGAACGATCGCGGACAAATAGGCGAGAAACAGGGCGCGCATCTCAGCGCGCAGCCTCCACGGCCGTCCAGGCGCGAAGAATTTCGGCGACGCTCCAGGCCTGGGCGAAACAGCCGCGCGGAGTGAACGGCGGATCGCCGTCGCAGATTTCGGCTACGCTGCCGAGGCCGTACGTGGTGATGTGCTGCGCGATCGGAATGAGGTACGCGGCTGCCGCGGCGGGATCGCGATGCACGCGCAGATGCGCGAGGACGAACGGACCGAGCAGCCACGGCCACGCCGTGCCTTCGTGGTAGGCCGCGTCGCGATCGTTCTGCGGGCCGATGTAGCGGCCGCGATAGCCCGGTTCGGCGGGGCCGAGAGTGCGTAGCGCAAAGCCCGCCAATAATTCGCGTTCGCACACGTCCACCACGGCGCGCTGTTGTTTCGGCGGCAGCGGGGATACCGGTAGCGAAACAGCCAGAATCTGATTCGGCCGCAGCGCCTGCTCATTTCCCGACGGGCCATCGAGAACGTCGAAGCAATATCCTCGCGCGGGATTCCAGAAGCGCGCGGAGCCTGCGCGCGCTTTTTGCGCCATTTGCTCATAGGGCGTGGCGCTCTGCTTCAGCGCGCGCGCGAATCCGGCCATGGTTTCGAGCGCATTCAGCCAGAGCGCGTTCACTTCGACGGGCTTCCCGATGCGCGGCGTTACCACCCAATCGCCGATCTTCGCGTCCATCCAGGTGAGCTGCACGCCGGGTTCGCCGGCGGCGAGCAAGCCATCGGCGGGATCGACGTGAATTCCAAAGCGCGTTCCACGCACGTGCGCGTCCACGATCTCTTTGAGGATCGGAAAAAGCTGGCGCAAGGCGGCGAGGTCGCGCGTGGCCGCGAAAGTTTGCCGCGCCGCCTCGAAATACCACAGCGCGGCATCGACGGAGTTGTATTCGGGCGGCGACCCTGTGTCCGGAAACGCGTTCGGCAACATGCCGCCGTCAACGTAACGCGCGTAGGCGCGCAGGATGGACCACGCGATTTCGGGCCGGCCGGTCGCGAGCGTCAATCCGGGCAGCGCGATCATGGTGTCGCGTCCCCAATCGGAAAACCACGGATAGCCGGCGATCACGGTGCACGGGCCAGACTCGCCCGTCGAAGGACGCGCGACGAGAAATGCGTTCGCGGCGAGCACAAGTTGCTGGATCCAGGCGGGTGGCTGGGATCGCGCGTTTCGCTTGCTCGACGCACCTTGCTTGGGCAGCGCGGCGGATGCACCGCGCGACGTGGCCCACGCCGAAAGCAACGAACGCTCGCGCGCGCGCTGTTCCTCGAGCGCGCGCGCGGCATCGAGAGACGTATCCGGCTCGGTGGTTGCGAAAAATGCGAGCGATCCGCCGGCTTCAATCGTCGCGCGAAACGTTCCGGCCATCAGGTGATCTTCGCTATCGTCCATGCCGCGCTCGCGTTCAAGCGCGAGATCGAAATCGCGATACCAATCGCGCGCGCCGGGCGCGTCCGGAATCGCGGCGCCGCTTAGCAGATAATACGGCCTGGCGCCGTCAAGCGCGGTGATCCGCAGTCCATGCGCCACCGGATCGACGCGCATTTGCCAATCGCCGGCATGCGTGACCCCGTGATAATCGCGATAGTTCACCAGCGCCTTGATTGAGATTTCGACGGGCTGGCTCGCGCGGCGCAAATTGTAGAGCACGCACGTGGTGTTCGCGCCTTGCCGCATCCAGACGCGTTTTTCAAGCTCGATGCCGTCGGCGAATGCAAAGGTCCACACCGGCACCGCGCCTTCGAGGTGAAACCTTTCCGTGTACGCCCAGCCCTGCGGGGCGACGGCGCCGCCGCGCCAGCGATTCGTGGAGAGCGGGAAATCCTGACCCGCCACGCGCGCGGTTTCCTCGATCTTTGCAACCAGCAGCGTCCGGCCGACCGGCGGACTGAGCGCGGCGACCAGCAAGCCGTGATAGCGGCGCGTCAACACGCCGGCGACGGTGCCCGCGGCGTAACCGCCGATGCCGTTGGTGACCAGCCATTCGCGCGCGCAGGCCGCGGCGAGATCGCCGGTGATTTCGCGGCTCAAATCCACTGCCAAGTTCGATGAATCGGAGCGCGCGGCCATAAAAATAATCTCGCGCGGCGTCAGCGAGCGGGGCGTTCGAGCAATTTGGCCCAGTGGGAAAGATGATTGAGCGAGGTGATGTGCGTGCGTTCGAGCTGCAGCGGCGTGATCGAGACGGCGCCGTCGTAAACCGCGGCGTAGTCGCTCGCGGGATCCATGCCTTCGGGAGACTGTTGCTCGCTCAGCCAGAAATAATTCCGGCCGCGCGGATCGACGCCCGCTACCAGAACGTTGCGCGTGACCTTGCGCGATTGCCGCGTAAAGCGCACGCCGCCCGACCATTCGAGCGGCACATTCACGTTGAGCAGCACGTCGGAGGGCAATCCTTCGCGCAGCACGAGCTCGGCGAGCGAACGCGCGAATCGCGCCGCTTCCTCAAAGCGAAAACCATCGCCGCGATGCGCCACCGAAACCGCGATCGCGGGGATGCGATTGATCGAGGCTTCCATCGCCGCGCCGACCGTGCCGGAATAAAAAATATTCTCGCCCATGTTGCCGCCGCGATTCACGCCGGAGATCACCAAGTCCGGCCGCACAGGCAGCAGCTTGTGCAGCGCCAGAACCATCGAGTCGGCCGGCGTGCCTTCGACGGCCCATTCGCGCTCGGCGATCTTCTCCCAAAAGATCGGCTGCCGCAGTGTCAGCGATTGCGCCGCGGCGCTGCGCTCCATGTGCGGCGCCACGACGCTCGTGGTGCCCAGGCCATCGAGCGCGGCGACCAGCGCGCGCAATCCTTCGGCGTGAATTCCATCGTCGTTCGTAATCAAAATATTCGGCATGCAATCCTCAAGCAGAAGACACTTCCATCATCGCTGGCGGCACCAAGCGCGTCAACTTGGCGTGTTGTGCTTTCGGAATCGCGGGGCGCGAGCGATTGCTCGGAGTCGGCGACGAACGGGAAAAGCGCGGGCCGGAGCAAAGTGCGGAAAATATGGTCGGGACGACTGGATTCGAACCAGCGGCCTCACCCACCCCAAGGGTGCGCGCTACCGGGCTGCGCTACGTCCCGACCGGTCACCGGGGCGCGCAGAGTACGCACCTCCGAGGCAAATCCGAGCGTATCACTCGCCTTCGAGAAGCGTCAAGAAGGCGCGCAGGGCATCGCGCAAATCCATCAAAGTCTTGCGATTCATCGCCGACAATGATTCAGGCGCGGCAGCGTGGCCGTTTCCGCCATTCGGGCCCGCGCCATCTTGCTCGCGCAAGTGCCGCCGCGCGCCGGCGATCGTGAAACCTTCGTCGTAGAGCAAGCGCTTGATTGAAAGGACCGTGTCGATGTCCTGCCGGCGATACAGCCGATGGCCCTTGGCGCTTTTCACCGGCTGGAGCATCGGGAATTCGGTCTCCCAGTAGCGCAGAACGAAGGACTTCGTGGCCGTGAGCCGGCTGACCTCGCCAATGCGGAAAAAATTCTTGGCGGGGATGGGCAAACCCGATTGGGCGGTTGCGGCCGTCATTTGCACCCTATCCTATGCCGATTTCAGCGAGTGTCAACGCCGGGCGAGGCGCCGCGAGTCCGGCGCGCGAATCGAGCTAACGCCGTTCCTTAACGCGCTGCAGAAAGCGAATCGGCGTGCCCAGGAAATCGAAACTTTCGCGCAGGCGATTCTCCAGAAAACGCTCGAAGCTGAAGTGCAGGCGCTTCGATTGATTCGTGAAGATCACGAAAACCGGCGGAGCGGTGGAAGCCTGCGTGATGTAATAAATTTTCACGCGGTGCGCGGAAGGCGAAGTGCCGCGATCGAGATCGGTTTCCTTGAGCCAGCGATTCAATTCGCCCGTGGAAATGCGGCGGCGGCGCGCGGCGGCCACGCGATCCATCAAATCGAAAATCGGCGCGACGCGCTGCCCGGTGAGCGCGGAGAGAAACACCACCGGCGCGTAGTCGAGAAATTTGAAACGCGAGCGCACCAGCGCCTCGTACTCGGTCGCGAGCGTTTCGGGACTGAATGCCGGGGCCGGCGGTTTGACGGCGGCGCGCGCGTAACTCGATTTTCGCGCGGATTTATTTCGAGCCGCTTTTTTTTCGGGCGCGGCGGCTTTCACTTCGGCGGCCTTGGCGCGCGCGGCTTCCACGGCGAGATCCCATTTGTTCAGCACCAGAATCACCGAGCGGCCGGACTGCTGCGCGTAGCCCGCGATCGTCATATCGCCCGCGGTGACGCCGATGCTCGCGTCCGCTACCAGCAGCGCGATATCAGCCTGTTCGAGATGCCGGCGCGCCATCATCACCGACATTTTCTCGGCCACCATCTTGGTTTTGCTTTTGCGGCGGATGCCGGCGGTATCCACGAAATGATAGCGATGGCCGCCGCGATCGACGATGGCATCCACGGCGTCGCGCGTGGTGCCCGGCTCGGGCGAAACGATGGAGCGATCCGTGCCGGTGAGCTGGTTGAGCAGCGTCGATTTACCGACGTTGGGCCGGCCGATGATGGCCACGTGAACGTCTTCGTGCGCGGCGGCTTCAAGCGGCGCGTCGGAAAAATCGCGCGTAATGAAGTCGAGCAGCGCATCGATACCGGTGCCGTGTTCGGCGGAGATGCCAAAGACGTCGTCGGCCAGCGCGAAAAATGGCGCCGCCAGCGGCTCCTGCGTCAGCGTGTCCACTTTATTCGCGGCGATCACGAGCGGCTTGCCCGTGGTGCGCGCGAGACGCGCGAGCTCGGCGTCAAGCGGCAACAGGCCCGTGCGCGCGTCCACCACAAGCACCAGGACCGTCGCGCTGTCGATCGCTACCTTCGCTTGCCGCATCACCTCGCGCGGGATCGCGGCCTGCTCATCGGGCACGATGCCGCCGGTATCCACAACCTCAAACGCGCGCCCTTGCCAATTCGCCGTGCCGTGGATGCGGTCGCGCGTGATGCCGGGCTCGTCGGTGACGATCGATCGCCGCGTGCCCGTGAGGCGATTGAACAACCGCGATTTGCCGACATTCGGACGGCCAAGAATCACTACGATGGGTAACGATTGGCTCATGGGAGTCTTACACTGTACCCCAGCCACGGGTTCCGCGCACCGGCGCGGTCCCGAGGCGGCAGGTGAAATTTTTCTGAGCGCTGTGCGTACTAACTATGGTGGAAGCCACTAGACCCACAGGCGCCCCAGCCGCAGTGGCGGAGCCGACCGAGATCATCGCAAAGGCGCGCCGCGGCGATAGCGAAGCCTGGGGCGAGGTTTATCGCCACTACGCGCCGGCGATTTTCCGCTTTTGCCGCCGGGTGCTGCCGACCAGCGAGGACGCAGAGGACGCCACGATGGAGATTTTTCTGAAGCTGCGCGACAAGCTTCGTCAATACGAGCCGGACCGGCCGTTTTCGGCCTGGCTCTACCGAGTGGCGGCGAATCATTGCTGGGACCAATTGCGGCGCCGCAAATTACGCCAGAACCTCGAGACCGAAGACGTCGACGAAGTTCCGCTCGAGCATCCCGATCCCGGCCAGCTTGAACAATTAATTACCGAGCGCAGCGGCGAAGACGTGCGGCGGGCGCTGCGCACGCTGCCGGCACGCGCGCGCATGGCGCTGGTGATGCGCTACTACTCGGAAATGAATTACGACGAGATCGCCGACGCGCTCGGCGTGCAGCGAACATTCGTGGGCGTCGTGCTGCTGCGCGCGCGGCATCAATTGCGCGACGCGATGCTGGCGGCGAATCAAACTCTCGAGTCTCGGGGAAACGCATGAACGATCGAATGAATCATTTCGACGAAATCGCGTGTCTGCTCTATCTCGAAGGCGAACTCGACGCGCCACGCGCCGCCGAACTTCGCGCGCACGCCGCCGCGTGCCAATCCTGCGGCGCGATGTTGCGCGCGCTCGGCACGGAATCGCTAGGCCTCACGCGCGCGTTCACTGAGGCGGACGAACCGTTTCCAGCGCGCTTGGCGGCGTTCGACGCAAATCCATCGGCCGCGCGCTGGGCGTGGTTGCTCGCGTTCGGCCTCGGCGGCGCGGCTGCCTACATGCTGTGGGCGGGGGTGATCGCGCCGCTGTGGGACAGCATTTCTCAAGCCGGTTTTGACGGAAGCACCTTGCTCTCGGCGCTGGTGTTCAATGGCGCATTCTGGAAAGGATGGAGTTCAATGATCGATAGCGTACAGACTGCGGCTCTGATAGCTCTGGGGATTTTCGCGTTTTCATTCGTGCCGCTGCGATTGCGACGCGGCGCCGCGGTGGCCGCGATTTTTGGCGCCATCGTGCTGCTGGCTGGCTTTCCCGCGCCGGCGCGAGCGGCTGAAATTCACAAAGGCTCTCAATTCTACACGCTCGAAAAAGATCAGGTGATTCACGACGACTTGATCGTCAGCGGAGAGCGCGTGGAGATCAACGGCACCGTCGACGGCGACCTGATCGTCTTCGCGCAGAGCGTTACGGTGCATGGCCACGTCACCGGAGACATCATCGCTTTCGCGCAGTTCCTGCGCGTGGACGGCTCGGTGGACGACAACATTCGCGGCGCCATGAATACGCTCACGCTCGATGGCTCGGTCGGTAAAAACGTCAGCATCGTCGCGCAGAGTGTGGACATCGGTTCGAACTCAACGATCGGCGGCAGCCTCACGTGCGCGGCGGGCGACGCGCTGATCGACGGCAAGTTGGGACGCACCCTTCTCGCGGTCGTCAGTAAACACACGGAAATCGATGGCTCGATCGGCGGCGATTCCAGGTTGATCGGCAATCATCTCTCGATCGGCTCGACGGCCGTGTTGAGCGGTCCAGTAAGCTTCAACGGCGTGGAGCCTCCCGACGTGGCCGACGGCGCGCATCTCGTCAGTCCTGTGCATTTTGTGCAGCAGCGAAGGCCGCACCGAGCAGCCACGGTGCTGGGTTTCGTGCACGCCGTCCTGCGTTACGGCGCGGCTGTGCTGATGGGATTGCTGCTGATGACGACCTTGCCCGGCTTCTTTGATGCGGGGCTTCGCGCCGCCCGGCGCTGGCCTACGGCGCTGGGCATCGGCGCGCTGACCTCTATTGTGTGGTTCTTTCTGGTGATTGCGTCCATTCTCCTGTTGCTGGCCGGCGTCGGCGCCGGACTTGCAACCGTCGTGCTCTACTTTCCTTTCGCCTATCTATCGCAGATTTTCGTCGGCGCGTGGCTCGGTGAAGCGATCGTGCCGCTACACACTCCCGGTACCGGCGCCCAGTTGGGCCGTCTGGCGCTGGGACTTTTGATCATTGACGCGGTTAAGCTGGTGCCGATTCTCGGGGGCCTGCTGTGGATCGCCGTCCTGCTGTGGGGAACCGGAGCGATTCTGCTGGGGATTTACGAGCAATCGCGCCGGCCGGTCGCCGTCGCCGCGTGAGGTCGTGGAGGCGCGGGCGTGGCGGCGCTAATCTAGTTCAGAACGATTTTTGAGGCCAGCATCGTCGGCGTTCCGGCGTTCGGGAAAAGCTGCCCGCGCACCGAAACGCTGCCGTTGACCGGAATCTCAGAGAACGCGTTGGCGATTCCGGCGTACTCGGTGCCGGTGGTGGTGGAAACGGACACGGTGATCTGCGAAGTGCCCGCCGCGCCAAAAAAAGACGGCAAGCTCGCGATCGTCAGATTCGGAAATGCGATCGGCGCGCTGACGGTGGCCGTGATGCGCGACCCGCGCAGCAAAACGCGATCCGCGTTGAGCGAAAGCCCCGCCGAAGTCGGATTGCGCCGCACGGAAACTTCCTGGCCGACCATCAGGTCCGCGGGAATCGAGAAGAGCTGACCCGTCGTATTGATTCCCATGTCGTCGATCGCGAAGGCCGTGGTCGTCGGCGCCACGTTCCAATGCGCGGTGGCGACGTCGCCGATGCTGAGATTCAACACGGGCGACGATTCAATCAGCACGACGTAGTTGAACGTCTGCGCCGGAACATTCACCGCCGTGATCAGGCCCTCGACCTCGATGTCGCTCGAATCGGCGTCCTTAAACCACAAGTTCTCCGCCACCAGCGTGCCATTCGATTGCAGGCTCAGGTCGGCGGACAGAATTTGATTGTCCGCAAGGCACGTGAAAGCGGGCGTGGGGCACGTGGCGGTCGGAAAATCGTGATACACGGTGCTCGAATTCACGGTGATCACCGACGATGTCGTCGAATTTCCCAGCGTGATCGTGGAATTCGCCGCGCTTTCGGCTTGCACTTCGCCGACGAAATCCTCAACCGTGGTCAGCGGCAGGCCCGGCGACGACGGCGCGATCACGGATACGCTCGAGCCGGCGGTGAAGTCCGCGGCGAGCGCGCTCGAAAAAAGGTTCGCCAGGTTTAAATCCAGGAGCACGGCCTGCGGGGAAGTCGCGCTCACAGCGAACGTGCTGGGAAACGTGAGCGTCGTGGTCTGATTCGTCGCCGTGGGCGAAATGCTGCACACCGAGCCGGCCGTGCACGCCACTCCGCCGGCCGTGATCGTGGCGTTCGTATTGTTCTCAAATGTCAGCGTGGGATTGATGAACGTCAGCGCGATCGAAGTGAAGCTCGCGGGAACCACGCTGGTGGTCGATAGGGAGATTGTTTCGGTCTGCAAGCGCGTGATTTCGACCGTTTCCGGACCGGTCAGCAGCGAAATGTTGCCCGGCTCAAGCTCCGCGCTCGACAACGTCACTTCAAATGACAGCGGCGACACGCCCGCCGGCGGTGTATCCGTCATCAGAAATCCAACCGGCGTTCCGGGTGTCGAGTTGCCTGTTCCGAAACCCGCGCCGTGGCTGCCGCCCCCGCAACCCGCCAGGGATGCGCCGAGCGCGAGACACACCAGCCATTGATATCCAAATTTTCGCATTTCGCCCTGTCCACCAAGCTAGCACAGCACGCCCATGAGCGAGGCGCCGGAATAGGGCAGGCGTGAGCAAAGAGTTCTCCCTGTCCGAAAGAACGGGAATGCGGATACGGCTGAATCCGGTACGTTTCAGGTCGCAACAATTCCCAGGCCGCGTCCGACCTCCGCCAGAATTTCCGCCGCGCGCGCTAGATCGGCGCGCTTGTGCGTCGCGGTGACGATGGCTCTCAGGCGCGCTTTGCCTTCAGGAACCGTCGGATAACCGACCGCGAATACAAAAACGCCGGCTTCATACAGCCGCCGCGAGAATTCCTGCGCCTTGGCCGCTTCGCCGACGTGGATCGGCGTGATCGGCGATTGCGTTTTCCCCGTCGAGAAGCCCAGCTTGCGCAAACGCCGCTGGAAAAATTTCGTGTTCGACCACAATTTGCCGATCAGCCGCTCGCCTTCCGCCGAATCGAGCAGCGAGAACGCCGCCTGGCATGTGGCCACCACCGACGGCGGGTGCCCCGTCGAGAATAAAAACGGCCGCGCGCGCTGCCGGAGAAAATCGACGAGCTCCGCCGATCCGCACACGTAGCCGCCCATCGCGCCGACGGCCTTGCTCAGTGTGCCGACCTCGACGTCCACGCGTCCGTGGCAGTCGAAATGATCCACCGTGCCGCGCCCATTGCGGCCGAACACGCCCGACGCATGCGCGTCATCCACCATCATAATGCAATTATATTTTTCGGCCAGATCGCAGAGCGCGGGCAGCGGCGCGACATCGCCATCCATTGAAAACACGCCATCGGTGATCAGCAGCTTTCGCCCCGCGCGCGAAGAGGTCTCGCGGCAAATGCGCTCGCAGTCGTCAACGTCAGCGTGCTTGTAAACTTCGATCGCGGCCTTCGATAGCCGGCAACCATCGATGATCGACGCGTGATTCAGCTCGTCGGAAATTATCAGATCGTCCTTGCTCAGCAGCGCGGCCACCGTGCCCGCATTGGCCGTGAAGCCCGATTGAAAAACGACGCACGCCGCGGTTCCCTTGAACCGCGCGATCTGCTCCTCGAGCTCCACATGCAGCCGCATCGTGCCCGCGATCGGCCGCACCGCTCCCGCTCCCACACCCCAGCGCCGAATCGCCGTGATCGCCGCGCGCCGCAGTGCCTTGTGCGTAGCCAGGCCCAGGTAATTGTTTGAGCTGAGGTTGATGACCTGCCTGCCGTCGAAATCCGCGATCGGCAATTGCTCGCCATCGAGCACGCGCTGCCGCGTACGCAGCCCTTTCGCTTCCATCCCGGCAAGCGCCTCGCGCAGGTACCAAAACTGGGGACGACTTTCACTGGTCATCGATTCGCCTCTCCGTCGATGTTGGCCACGTCTTCAGGCCGGAACGTACCGCTTGACCGGAATTTCCCGCGCGCGCTCCCGGGTTTTCGCCACGTCGTAAGCCAACTGCATCCGGAGTAGATGATCCATGTCGGGGCCGAATGCTTTCTCAATACGCAGCGCCATATCCGGCGTCAGCGCGGCCTTTCCGTGCAGAAGATCGGAGAGCGTGGCGCGGCGTACTTTCAAAATCTCCGCTGCCTTCGACACGTTCAGGCCAAGAGCATCGATGACTTCGGTTTTAATCAGAGCGCCCGGGTGTGGCGGATTCCTCATCGGCATGCCGGCCTCCTCAGTGGTAATCGATCAGGTCGATATCGCTGGCGGTGTTCGTCTGCACGTTTTAGCGGAAAATCAATCGCCAGTTTCCCGTGACGGTCAGACTCCACAGCCCTTTCAGGTCGCCTTTAAGCGGATGCAGCTTCCAGCCTGGAAATCGTCCGAGTTGTTCCAGCGTTGCAGCGGTTTCGAGCGCGAACAGAATCTTGCGCAGCTTGTCGGCCATCGCGGACGGCACCCCTCTGGCATTGCCGTCCTTATGGAGCTGTCTTAGCCCTTTGTCGCGGAAGCGGACAAGTTGCATGTCATCCCTACATGAATACAGTATGTACGGTTATACCGTACACGTCAAGCGTTCTGCGTCCCGAAGTGAAAAAATGCGGCCGCTCGCCCCCTCGCGGCGGCGCCGCGCTACAATCGCGCCCGTGCCGTGCGGCAATCGCCGTGCGCGGCAACGGGGGAGCGACGTGAGTGCGAGCCAGCGTCTACGCGAAATTCGCGAAGGATTCGCGCCCGCCTTCTGGGTCGCCAACGTCTCGGAATTGTTCGAGCGCCTCGCCTACTACGGCGTGCAAGCCGTCCTCGCGATTTATCTGCACGAAACTCTGCGCTTCACCGACGTGCAAACCGGCGACCTGATCGGCTACTTCGGCGGAATCGTGTGGTTCCTGCCGATTCTGGGCGGCGCGCTGGCCGACGCCATCGGTTTCCGCCGCGCACTTTCGCTCGCGTATCTCGTGCTCTCGATCGGTTATTTCCTGCTCGGCTCGCTCGGCGCGCCGTGGATGGCGCCGCTCGCGCACGCCATGCCGCTCGAGCGGCTGGTGCTGCTCGTGCTTCTGATTCCCGCGCTCGGCCCCGCTATCGTCAAGCCGTGCGTCGTCGGCACCACAGCGCGCGCGTCGAAAGAAAATGTCCGCTCGATCGGCTATTCGATTTACTACACGCTCGTAAATATCGGTGGCGCGCTCGGGCCGCTGGTCGCTTCCGTAGTCCATCAGCGTTTAGGAGTGCCGCCGGTGTTCCGCGTTTCGGCGCTGGCCGTATTTCTGATGTTCTTTGCCGTGCTGTTTTTTTTCAAAGACCCCGAGGCCGCGTCCGAAAAGCGCACGGCAACTCTCGCCGCGGCGTTCCGGAATTTCTGGGCCATTGCCGGCAATTTTCGCTTTCTTGCGTTCCTCGTGATTTTTTCCGGATTCTGGATCGGTTTCTGGCAGCAGTACATCGCGCTGCCGCTTTATTTACATTCCTACGTCAACGCCAACGCTAGCGTCGAGCGCATTCTGATCACGGACCCGCTGATCGTGATCTTTCTTCAAGTGCCGATCACCTATTTGACGCGCTGGATTCCCGCATTCCCGTCGATGGCGCTGGGCGTCCTCATTTCCGGAGCGGCCTGGCTGATCCTCGCATCGCACGCCAGCGTCACGGCCGCCGTCTGCACGCTCGTCGTCGTCGCGCTCGGCGAAACAATTCAAGCCGCGCGCTATTACGAATACATTTCGCGTCTCGCGCCGCCGGGCCAGCAAGGCACCTACATGGGTTTCGCGTTTCTCCCGATCGCGATCGGCTTCGTGATCGCGGGCGCGATGGGCGGACGCCTGGTGCATTACTTCGGCGAAATCGCGCACCAGCCGCAACGCATGTGGTGGGTCATTTCTGCAATCGGCCTCGCGACGACTCTGCTGCTCTGGCTTTACAATCTCACCGCCCCGCCCGCCGCGACGCCCGCGACGGAATGACATCGGCGCCCCGCCGCGCTAAAATGCGCGCCGTCCGGGAACCGCTCCGCCCGCCGCGGCCACCCGCGAAGGAGAAACGCCCATGATGCATATTCTGCAATCGCCTAGATCGCGCGCGCTGCTGGCGCTGGTGGTGCTCGCGAGCATCGGCGCGCTGCTGGCGGCGCCGCTGCCGACATCCCAAACCGTGCAGTTTCAAAGCGGCGACGAAACCGTCAGCGCCTATCTCGCGCTGCCGGCATCCGGCGGCCGGCATCCGGCGATCATCGTGATTCACGAATTTTGGGGCTTGAACGACTGGATCAAACAAAATTCGCAGAAGTTCGCCGACCAGGGCTACGTCGCGCTGGCGGTCGATCTCTATCGCGGCGGCGTCGCCACCACGCCCGGTGACGCACAGGAATTGATGCGCGCGCTGCCGAAGGATCGCGCCGTGCGCGATCTCGAAGCCGCGTTCACGTACCTCGCCTCCCGACCCGACGTCGACCCCACGCGCATCGGCGCGATCGGCTGGTGCATGGGCGGCGGCTATTCCTTTCAAGTCGCGATTCACGAACCTGCGCTTGCGGCCTGCGTCGTCAACTACGGCGCTCCGCCCACCGATCCCGCGGACATCGCCGCGATCCACGCTCCCATCCTCGGAAATTTCGGCGCCGACGATATGGGCATCACTGCCGCCGCGGTCCACACGTTCGCGGAAGCGGCGAACGCGGCGCACAAATCCTTCGACGTGAAAGAATACGTCGGCGCTGGGCACGCTTTCGAGAATCCGAACAACACGGCCAGTTATCGTCCCGAAGCCGCCGACGACGCGTGGAACCGCATCACCGCTTTCTTCGCCGCGCAGCTCAAGCCGTAGCGCCGCGCCGCCAGCGATGAACGTCGTGCCCAGAATGGCGGCTCTCGCGATTCTTCTCGCGTCCGCTTTACAGCCTGCGCCCGCGCCCGTGCCCGTGCGCACGCAAATCGTCTCGTACCCCAGCGGCGCGGAAACCGTTCGCGGATATCTCGCGCTGCCGCCCGATTCGATTGAAGCAATGCGCTCCGCGAAGCCCGGCCGCCGCCCCGGCATCATCGTCGTCCACGGCGATCACGGCCTGAACGATTGGACGAAAGAGCAAGCTCGTAAACTCGCCGCGCTCGGCTACGTTGTTCTCGCGGTGGACCTCTATCGCGGCGAGCTCGCGCAAAACTCGGAAGACGCGCACGAACTGATGCGCGGCCTGCCCGACGATCGCGCGTTGCGCGACCTTCGAGCCGCGTTCACATATTTATCCGCGCGGCCGGACGTGCGCGCCACGAAGATCGGCGTGCTCGGATGGAATATGGGCGGCTGGTACGCGCTGCAGCTCGCCATCCACGAGCCGCGCCTCGCCGCCTGCGTTGTGAATGACAGCGCGCTACCCACCGACCGCGCCGACATAGCCCGCATTCGCGCGCCCGTGCTCGGCAATTTCGGAGCCGACGATCGCGGCATTCCCGCCACCGCGCTGCGAGCGTTTCAAAATGAATTGCAATCGGCCGGCGAATCGGCCGACTTCAAATCCTATCCCGGCGCGGGCGATGACTTCGACGATCCAGCCGACATGGCCCAGTATCGTCCCGGCGCCGCGGCCGACGCCCGGAATCGCACCGAAACTTTTTTCGCGAAGACCCTGCAACACTAGATCGTCACTGGCCTGCGTCGCAGAAAACAAAAACCCTCAGGCGGCGCACTGCCGCCTGAGGGTTCCTCGATCCTTGGTGCGCACCCTCGGCAAATTCCCCGCCTGGCGCGCCCCCAAAAACTTCCGCTACCTGGCCCCACTCAAAAACAACTACGGTGCCTTCCGCGCTGAACCGTCTCCCAACCACTCCGCATTCCCGCGCAACCGAACTGGCGCTGGGCGCCCAGTTCGCCTCTGCGCGTGGTGCATTTGCAATTAGCTCAGTACCGCATCCTTGAACGCCTTTGCCGCGCGGAGCCGCACCACCGTCTTGGCCTTGATCTTGATGGCCTCTCCGGTTTGCGGATTCCGCCCCATGCGCGCCTTCCGATGCGCCTTCACCGCGCGCCCGATATTCGGAATGACGAACTTCCCAGCGCCGCCCTTGCACTCTTTGACGGCCAGTTTGAACAATTCCTCGAAAAACAACGCGACGGCCTTGCGGGACAATCCGTTCTTCTCCGCAAGATAACCTACGATCTTTGACTTGCTCAACGGTTTTGCTGCCATTGAATCTCGATCTCCTTTTTTTCTTGGTGTGGGGGTGTGTTGCAGGCCCGGTAAACGTGGGCCCTTTGTCCGGCGAGCACTATAGCGGCCTCACTCTGCGAAGGCAAGCGAAAACATTCAAAAACCCCAGATAAAATGCGCCTTCGCGCAGACGCTCGCCACCGGCCGCTCTCTGCGGCTCGATCCCACCCTGCGCAGGATCATCTTTGCTCTTCATCCCGAGCCTCGCCTGCGACTATACTCTTCGCCTGCTCGCACAAAATTGGAGGATCTTTTCATGCCGAATTGGGAAGCGCTCGAAAAAGGTTTCACCGCGCGCCTGCATTTGAAGCGCCCGCCCGTCGCCGTTGCGTTTCTGGATTCGCCGCCCGCCGGCGTCGCACCGTTCCAAGGCAGCTCTCCGGCGGGATGCAGCTTCTGGAAGCTCGCCGCGGAGGGCCGCGTCTTCTCCACCGTCGCCGCCGACCACTACAATTGCCCCATCGGCAGCCACACCCACAATCTTCCGTTGCCCGCCGATCGCGCCAAAGACGCCGAAAAAGTTATGGGCATGATGTTTGAATTGGGCTACATCCGCCCCGAAGAAATCGGCGGCATCCCCACGCTCGCGAAAACGCCGGCGTCGATCGTCTACGCGCCGCTCGGAAAAACGCCCGTCGCGCCCAGCGTGGTCCTCTTCATCTGCCCCGCGTCGTCGGCCATGCTGCTGAACGAAGCCGCCACGCGCGCCGGATCCGGCGGATCGCTTCCCGTCCTCGGCCGCCCCACTTGCATGGCCTTGCCCGCCGCGCTCGCCAAGGGAACCGTCGCCAGCCTTGGCTGCATCGGCAATCGCGTTTACACGGGAATCAGCGAGAGCGAACTCTATTTCGCCGTGCCCGCCGCCGATCTCGAAAAGGTGGCGGAGGCCCTTGGCGTCATCGCTGACGCCAACACAGCTCTTGCCGAGTACGCGCGCGGAAAATTGGTCCAGCTCTCCGCGAACTGACAACAAAGCATCCCGCCCCACAACCGGTTTTCGTCAGAGCACGGCCTCACAATTTGCGGAAAAAGTGCTCTTCGTTGTCATTCCGAACGAAGTGAGGAATCTGCTTTTGCTGGGTGCCGCACCCTTCGTCCTTAAGGGTGCGGATTTTGCGCGATGCTTGAGAGTGTGCGTCCCGTGTAATGGCGCCGGGGAACCCGCCCCGGCCCGAACGGGAATTGTTCACTTCAAATTGCCCAGGCCTTCGTAGAACGACGCCACGGCCTTAATCCCGCCGAAATAATTCTCAAGCGCGATATGTTCGTCCGGCGCGTGCGCGTTTTCATCGGGCAAACCAAATCCCAGCAATATGCACGGCACCTTAAACGTGTCGTGCATCTGCGTGACAAACGGAATCGAGCCCCCCTCGCGGATGAACACCGCGCGCTTCTGAAACCCTTTCTCCAGCGCCGCGCGCGCCACCTGAAAATAAGGATGCGTGTACGCGGCCACCCACGGCTTGCCCATGCTCAGCGTTTGGAATTTGCAATGCACGGTCTTCGGCAGCAGCTTGCGGATTTGCCGCTCCACCAGCTTCGCGATCTTCTCCGGCTCCTGCTGCGGCACCAACCGCGTTGAGAATTTCGCGTATGCCTTCGACGGGATCACAGTCTTCGATCCCTCGCCGATGTACCCGCCCCAAATCCCATTCAGTTCGAGCGTCGGCCGGCACCACAACCGCTCCACAATCGTGAATCCTTTTTCGCCGTCCAAACCCGGCGCGCCCACCGTCTTCCGGAATTCCTTCTCTTTCCACGGCAGCGAATTCAGCGCCTTGCGCTCCGCTCGCGAAATCGTAGCTACGCGATCGTAAAATCCCGGCACAGCCACGCGGAAATTCTTGTCGTGCAGCTTGGCGAACAGTTCCGTCAGTATCTGCAGCGGATTCGGAATCGCGCCGCCGAACACGCCCGAATGCACGTCCTGCGCCGGCCCCGTCAATTCGATCTGATAATAATTCAGCCCGCGCAATCCGTACGTGATCGACGGCACGCCCCGCGCCAGCATCGACGTATCCGATACGATCAGCGCATCCGCCTTCAGGCGCTGCTTATTGGCCTGCACGAAGTCCCACAAATTCTCGCTGCCCACTTCCTCTTCGCCTTCGATCAACACCTTCAGATTGATCGGCAGCTTGCCCGTCGTCTGCCGCAGCGCGTCGAGCGCGCGAATGTGAATGTGCACCTGCCCCTTGTCGTCCGCCGTGCCGCGCCCAAACAAGTTGTCGCCACGCACCGTCGGCTCAAATGGCGGCGAAGTCCACAGATCCAGCGGATCGGCCGGCTGCACGTCGTAATGCCCGTAAAACAAAATCGTCGGCTTGCCCGGCGCCTCGAGCGATTCGCCGTACACCAGTGGATGCATCTTCGTCGGCAGAATTTCCACCTTGTCTCGACCCACGCCGCGCAGACGTTCCGCCACCCACTGCGCCGCGCGCTCGATGTCTGCCTTGTGCTGGCTCTGCGCGCTGATGCTCGGTATCCGCAGAAACTCATACAACTCGTTCAAATGCTCCTGCCGCTTGCTTTCGATGTAATCAAACAGGTTCATAGACGCCCCGATTTCCTTCGCCTGGATTTATACCATGAAAGGTTTCAAGACACTGACCTGCCGACCTTGGCCCGCGCTGTCCTACGCGTGTATCCCCCGCGCATAACCCCTTGCGCGCGAGCGAATTAGTGGATACAATTGTTATAACAATCGGGAGGCACCGTGCTTGAACTCAAAGTTCGCAAGATCGGCAACTCACTCGGTGTCGTTCTGCCGAAAGACGCCGTCAACCAGCTGCGCGTGGGCGAAGGTGACCGTCTCTTCCTGATCGAAGGACCCGACGGCGCCTATCGACTCACGCCCTACGATCCTCTGTTCGAGAAGAAAATGAAGAAGGCCGAGGAGATCGTCGGCCGCTACCGCAACACGTTGCACGCGCTTTCCAAGTGAGAGAGCCAGTCTGGATCGACGTGCGCGACGTGCTTGCGATTCACGATCGCCTTCTGGCCCTTGACGGCGGCGCGGCGGGTGTGCGCGACGCAGGACTGCTCAAATCCGCGCTTGCACGCCCGCAACAAATATTAGCCTATGGCGACAAACCGGATCAGATTGCTATGGCCGCCGCTTACACTGCGGGAATCGTGCGCAACCATCCTTTTGTCGACGGCAACAAGCGAACCGGCTTTTTGGTTGGCGTACTATTCCTCGAAATGAACCGCGCGCGCCTGTCCGCAATTGAAGAGGATGCCACCCAAGCGGTATTGGGGCTGGCGGCGGGGACACTCGACGAAACCGCGTTCGCGGCATGGCTGCGGGCGAACGTGAAGAAGAGTTGATGCCGTTGGCTGAGCGCGGCGAGTTATGCGGGAATTTGCTTGTGGAACGGATCGGCGCCGATCGTGCCGCGCAATTCCGTGAGGTAGGCCGGGGAGTTCACTCGCGCCAGTTGCGCTCGCGCGGATTGCAAGCGCTCCTCCACGCTGAATTCGTGATTCGTCGCGGACGCGGCGCCGCGCCGGAATTTCTCAAGCGCGGCCACGTGGCGATTCCACAATTCGATATCGCGCTGCTGCTTCACGAGCAGCCGCTCGCGGTACCAATCGCTCGCCAGCAGCGCGTCGCGCTCGAACAGCGCGCGAAATGCCAGCGAGTTCAAATCCATTCCTTCGTAGGAACTATGCGCCATGATGTGCAGCAGCGCCTTCAAAGGAGGACACGCCGCGTCAACGCTGCCATCCTCAAAGTAATTCAGCGCCACTCGCCGCTGCGCTTCGACGATCGCATCCACTCCCGAGGCGAATAGATCGACACCTTGCTTTTCAGGCCGAAGAATCTCTTCGGTGAAAACAGTGTCGGGCGTTTCAAAAATACGGCCCAGATAGCGGTCCACAAAAAGCGCCGTGATGCGATATCCCAACCGGCTGGCGAGAATCCTGCGCCCCTCAAACTCGATATCTTCCACGCGCTCAAGCAATCCGTTCTCGATCAGGAATTTCGGATCGCGCTCCTGCACGCGCATCCGGCACCAGATTTCCGGCACCAGCATGCTGACGTCATGGTCCACGCGAATGCGCGGCCCCACATATCCCGCCGAAGTCGTAAAGCCCGCGTACTGCGTCAGAATGAAATCGACGAGCGCGTTGTTCAAATCCACCACCGGCCACAGCGCGTTGAACGGACTCTTCGTCAGCGCGCCCTCGCTGCCGAATCCCGTCGTCGACGGCGATTTGCCGGTGAGGCTCGAAATAAACTCCATGAACAGCTCGGGCAATTCCTGATAGTGAATCGGGTTGTAAACCGCCAGCGGCGGCAAATCGATTTCCGGATCGGGAGGATTGTTTCGCCGCCCGGCCAGCACCGCGTTCACGGGGAAATGCACCGGCCGCTCCGCCGGAATTTCGCGTTCCAGCCGAGCCGCGATTTCCGCCAGATAGGTCTCCCGCGGATTTTCCAGGTCCGGACGCTTTTGCAAATATCTCGGATTTTTTGACGGCTTGCCGTTCACCAATCGCGGATGCGCCGACGACACGATGTACGACGCCGCGCCGCCCGAAACAAAATCCTCGAACAGATGTTTCATCGGCTCGGTGTACTTATCGAATTCGGCCACGTGTCCCGTGATGCGCGCCGCGCCCTCGATCTCAAACGGCTCGTAGTTCGAAAGAAACGTGCCGGGGCTCGCGATATCGGCCTCGGCCTGGCGGTCCGCGCCGCGGTGAATCGCGTCGTCGGGCCGCTGAAACAGCAGCGTCTCGCAATTTTTCACCAGCTTCACGCTGGGATTCGGCGATTCCTTCACCAGATCGTTCAAGCTCTCGCGCGGGAGTACCACCGACACGGTGATGTCGTCTTCCACTTGCACTTTGTCGGCGGGATAAAAATCGGGCCGCAATTTGTAAATGCGCCACGAACCATCCTCATCGAAGCCCACGCGCAGGTAATTGCTGACCAGCCGCTGATTGTCGAATTTCAATTCGTGCCCATAGAAGCCGTTCACGCGATCCACCGAAAAATGCTTGCGCCAATCGCCGCCCCATTCCGGCAGGTAGTAGCGCTTCACCGTGTAAACCAGTTGCCGGATGGTTTGCGGCAGCGCGCGCAGCCAGGCATTGTGCTCATCGGTGTGCTCGGAAGACGGCGTCATCAATTGAATCACCGAACCCAGCGTGCGTTCCGGGCTGAGGATCGGCCGCCGGCCGCGTTCATCGGGCGCGCGGTTCTTGCGCACGCCGGAAAAATCCATGGCCAGAATTTCCGCCACCTGATCCATGTCACGATGGTAATCGCGCACAAAAACGGGACCATTCAAAATCACGTTGCCGATCGATTTGGAAATTTCCGATTTGCCCCCGCCGGAAACCGTGCAGGGTTTGTGGCACAGCGTGCCCCGCGGCCGCGCGCCCACCATTCTCCAGGCCGAACCATTCGATTGCTTTTCCATCCGCGTGCGGAATCCGGAAGGAAGCACGTAAGTGGTTTCGCTGCGTAGCGGCAAGCTCCGCTCCGCGCCGTTGCCGCCCCAGCGAATCGTGCCGTCCAGCACGCTGAAGCGCGCGTCTTCCGGCACATAAATAATGTTCGCGTAGCGCCGGTCGACCGCGTAGCCTTCAGCCATCACATCGACCATCGGCCCCAGCAGCCGCATGGCATCCGCAAACGCGGCCTTCTTCAAACTCACCGTACGCCCCGCGTGAAAGTCCTGCCCCAGCACATACGTCGCAAACGCGATCGCGCCGCCCGCATGTTCTTCCTCAGCCATGCCGTAAAGGTTCGCGGCGTAGCTGATCTGCGTCTTCACCTCTTTTTTGCAGTAGCCGTAGTAGTTGTCCGCGATGATCGTAACCATCACGCCCCGCGCGTCGCGGCACGCCACCTTGAACGCGCCGCCGCCGTTGTACGGCTCATGCGGATCGCGCCAGAACATTCCGTCGCGCCGCTGCCGCTCGGTCGCTTCGCTTTCATGCGGCAGGCCCAGGTCCTTCTTCAAAATTCCGGCCAGATGCGGCGCCAGGATCACGCAGCCGGTGTGCCCGGTCCAGTGCATCGCATCGAGCGCCGCGTCGTTCTCCGGCAAATACGGATCGCCTCCATTGCCGAAAATTCCTTCCACGAAATCCAGATTGCTCACCAGACTGCCCGGCGCGAAAAATCGAATCTCCATCGATTTTTCCGGATCGCGTCCCGTCGCGGGACAAACCAATGGCCGCAGCAAAAGCGAAACGAACAATCGAACCTGTTCGCTCTGGCTCGACGTGAACGGCAGCACCATCACGCCGTCGGGCGGCTTGAGCGCGGCGTCCAGCAGCGCGGCGAACGTCTTCTTCGGCACGGCGATCTTGTCCGCCGGAATCGGCAGCCCGCCTTCCACGATGTGAAAAATTCCCTGCGTCGTGCGCCGGTCGCTCTTCGGATTGTGCAGAATCCCCTGCGGCACACGGTACGACTGCAGGTATGGCGAGGAGAAAAGCTCTCCGCCGTGCGGCAGAGACATCACCCGTGCCAGGCCGGGCCGGTCCAGCACAAACGAACTGTTCGGCAGCCGCGCCGCCCCGCGCGGGCATTCCTGCCGCAGGTAGTCGTCAAGAAACGTTTGGATACGCTGATCGGCAGAACACAAATTCTCGCCGAGCATCAAATCTTTTTGGTGGTAATTGCGAAGCAGCGGGCGCGCAAGATCGAGAAAATCGCTGTCGGTGGGAACGCTCGCGGGCTGGCCCAGCGCCGCAAGTTTCAACTCGATGTAGCGCACCACTTCGGAGGTGGACGCCGCGCTAGCCGCCTTCTTTTCGGGCGGCGGGTCCGGAATCCGGCTTTGGGCTGTTTGGGCCATTCCGAATATTAGCACAAGCTTTGAAACTCTCGCGCTCTCCGCGCGCCACAAAACAGGGCGGATTTGCGGGACGCGCGGCTCGGAAAAAGCCATCCCACGGTACAGGTTTCTGCCAGGAACGCGCCAGCGCTTGCATTATTGACGCGCCGGGACGCCTGCCGCAGCATGGAGTTGCATGAGCGCAACGACCACTTCAGCCGACCGCCGCAGCACTCGCATCTTCATGCGCGTGCGCGTGGTGGCCTCCGGGAAAAACATCAGCAGCCGCCGCTTTCGCACCGCGTGCGAAACCATCGTGATCAACGCGCACGGCGGGTTGGTTTATCTCGATCAGGAAATCGCCATGGACGCGCTGGTGATGCTCACCAATCCCTTCACGCAGGAAGAGCAGGAATGTCGCGTGGTCTATCTCGGCGATTCCGTGGAAAAAGGCCAGCGCGTGGGCCTGGAATTTCTCTCGCCGTCGCCCCATTTCTGGGGCGTCGATTTCGTTCCCCGCGATTGGCCCGGCAAAATCGATTCCGACGACCCGCGGCCGAACTAGGAAACCCCGCGCTCCGTCACGCTGGGCCAGCCCGCATCGCTGAAATAAACCGCGAACCGCTACTGAACGTGGATTTCGAGTTTCAACCCGCCATCGGCGGTTTTCTGAAGTTCGTACGCGCTCACCGTATACCGCAGCGCCGCGCCGCTCGGCGTGGCGTCCTTCCCGCCCAGCGCCACGTTGGCTGTGGGGTTCGCGTTTGTGCCCTGGTTATCGAGTTCGATCGGCAGCGCCGCCTGATCGTAAAAAGTCTGATTGCGAATCACCTTCATCTGATTCCGGGAATCGTATTGACGCAGTATCTCCGCTTTCAATTGCTGGAGAAAAACCAAATCGTCCTGCGCGGCGTAGTAGCGCGCGTTGTCTTTCAGCAAGATCAGCGCGGCGCCTCGGCATTGAAGGTCGGCATCGATGTAGTCGAGAAAAGCCTGGCTTACGAAGAAATTGGCCACCTGCTGTTTCATTTGTGCTTTGGCAATATCTTTCACCACTCCGATGATCATCTTGGAAGCGAGATTCGCGCCCATTTTCCGGAACGTTCCATCCTTCACGGCTTTGTTGAAATTCTCCACCGCTTGATCGCGAAATGTTCGCTGATAGACGTATCGCCGGACCAGCGCGTCTTGAACCGTTCCGCCGCTATTGAGTACGGCTTCGATTTCGCTGGAAGCCGCGGCCAGCGCTTTTTCCTCTTGCGATTTCATCAGAGCGGTCACCGCGACGCCCGTTCCATAACCCGTGCCCGTCTTTACAACGCGCTTCTGCACGGTAACCAGCATCGCGTCGCGCGCCTTATCAAATACCGCGTCGATATCGGTCTGGCTGACGTCTGGATCGGCGTTGCTGGGAAAACCGAGTATGAGACCTTCCACAAGCTTCTTGACCGCTTCGCCCAGCGCGGCCGGAGGTCCGCCCTTGCTCCACGCGTTGTTCACGTCCCACGCGTAGAAGCCGGTCTCGATCAGCGCTTGGCCGATCGCGGAGCCGCCGTACCAGGTCTGCTTGCCGGCTAGCGTTTGTCCGGCATTCAGCGCCGTTTGTCCGGCGCTCAGAAACAGCGCCTGATCGTCCTGGCGGTTCTGATCCAATTCGGAAATGCGCGCTTTCACCACCGCGATGCTGGCATCGATGTCCGCCAGTTCAGACTGCGGAGTCCAGTAGGTGACGCTGTAGTAGCTGCCCACGCGCACGCCGACGATGCGCGGCGAACCCTGCTGATCGAACATCGTTAGATTCGCGGTCGCCGCGTAGAACGCGGTGGTCGCGTCATCGAGGCCTTGCTGTGCGCGCAGTGCGCTCTGCTGTGCCGTGTCAAACAGATCGCGCTCGTGCGCGTCGGCCTTGTACGCGTCGAAATAATCGTCGTCGGCCTGCTGCGCGGCGGTCTGCGCGGCGGCGACCTTGGCGGTGAATCCGCTTTGGTCCTGCAATTTTTGCAGATGGGCTTGCAGCGTGGCGAGCGTCGCGGCGTTCTCGTCGTGTTCGGTGAAAAGATTGCTGATGGCTTGCGGGTCGCCGCTGCTTGTTCCGTTGTGGATCTGGTCGAAATACGCTTCGAGTTTCGCTTGCCGCGCCTGCAACTTGGTGATCTGGTTTTGGGTATTCGTGTAATCGGCGTTCTTCATCGAAGCGGGCATGGTTGTGGCATTGGCCTTGGCCAGGGCCAGTTTCAGGGCCGCGCTCTTGGCGTCCAGCGTCGCGGCGATCTGCAGCATCTTCGCGCGCTCGGCGGTCAGAGCTTTGGCCGCATCGGTGAATGCGGCGGTGCGAATGTTGACCAGGGTTTGCGCGTCGTTCACGGCGTTCTGCAGGTCGTTGTGGGCATGCTGCCAGCCGTAGTAATCGATGGAAAGCTCGGAAATGTAGTAGCCATTGCGGTTGAAAAGAGATTCATCGGGAACATCGTCCCATCCAAGAATAGTGTAACTTTGCTGGCCGTTGACGTCCTTCTCTTCCCAGCGCGGTTTCTTGCCGATGTACTGCCCCTTGATTTCGTTCCCGTCGGGACTGACGACGGACTTGATCATCACGACTTGCCCAAAAGCCTGCTCGCGCACCGGCGGAGGCAGATCCTGTTCGGTCTCCGCCGGAGTCAGATCGTGCCGCAATTCGAGCAGCACGCCGTCAAGTTTGCCCGAAAACACGCGGCCAGCCGCGGTGGTCAGCGTAACTTGATTTCCGGTTTGCTTGATTGTGACGCTCTGCCCATTCTGGTCGCGCCAATTGCCGTTCAGATCGACCGCATTGGGCTTCGTGAGCGTCGTCTGCGCGCCGCACGTCGCGCCCAGCGCGAGAAATAGAAACGGAATCAGATACGCTCGCATGCGCAGCTCCCGTCAGAAAAGATCGTCGCCACCCAGCGGCTGATTGGTGATATCGGGAGGCTTCGCCGGCGCCGGCGAAGTGTCGGTGGACGAGTGGTCCTTGCCGTCCGTTGACGTATCGTCGGGAGGCGGATCGCCGCTCGCCTGCGGGTCATCGCCGAAAATCACGGCCTCGTCGTCCGCGCGCTCGGATCCAAAACTGACCGTGGTGATGGCCGGAGGAATGCCGCCCGGCCCGGGCGTGGAGCCCGGCGGCATGCAGATGCAATCGTTGGCCGAAGTGCAGCCTCCGGCGAATGCGTGCGCGCCGCCAACCCACACGGCAACGAACAGCGCCGCGGCGACCGTGGCCACACTTTCGGAAATCGAAGGCGGCGAGCCGCGGAACCATTTCGCGATTCTTCTGGATAAAAACATCAGCAGCAGAATCAGCGGAAGAAGCCGCAGCGTATTCTCAATCACGAATCCGACGCTCGCGAGCTTATTGCCATTCGTCCCCAGATGCACCGAGAGCGCATAGACCCGCGGTCCAAACTGCTGATGGAAATTTTCGAGCCGGTTCATGTAGTCGTCCAGCGACGCGTTGAAGACCAGAAAGCACGAGAGCGCCGTCATGAATCGCCAGACGGCAGCAGCGCGCCGCTGATCGATCGGCAGTGGACGCGAGCGCACCGCTCGGCGGCGGGTCTGCGCCGTCATTACCAGCGCGAACGCGAGAGCCAGCGTGGACAACTGTTGTGCCGGCAAATCCGGCAGGCCGACGCCGCTGCCGACCGTGAACAGATTGTTGAAACCGTAGAACCCATCCCACGCGGTGAGCATGGCCGCCAGCAGCACGGCCCACAGCGACGCACGCAGCAATCCATTTTCCGCGCCGTATTGCAGCAGGTCATTCGTATTACCGCGCGCCGCGTAAATTCCAGCGGCGAGGTAGCGATAGCCAACGACCGCGGCCAGCACGATGTTCAGAAGCGAGAGGTTGAACAGCGAAGAAAGCGTATAGGTGAATTGCGGGTCCCACGCATAGCTGGCGATCTGCGGCAAAAACAGCAGCACCGCAAGCAGCGCCCACTGCAGAAGAATCCACAATCCCGGGCGTTTCCAAAAGGCCACCGGCGGCCGGGGCTTGCCCAATTGTGCGGTAGCCTGCGCGAGCGCGGGCCGGATCCAACCGATTGCAGCGGTGGCTTGCGGATTTTTTCCCAGCTGCCATTCGGCCGTGGCGATTCTGAGCTGCCGCGCAAGTTCCAGTATGCGCAGTTGCCGCCCGGCGGCGCCGAGCTTGCCGAACTTCAGCGAATCCCAGAACGATTTCAGCGTGACCGGCGTATCGGCGGCGGCCACCACGCGCTTTTTTTCCCAGCGGCCTTCGAGCCACGAAAACAGCACGAGCGCGGCGAGCGACAACCACGCCATCAGCGCGCCATGCAGAGTGACGATCGCCATCGCGTTCTGAAACGCGGACGGCGCAGGCGGCGCGCCAAACCAAAGCGGCGCATCCGCCGCCACGAACAGAGTCGCGACGATCCCCACAATCCACGCCAGTGGACGCGATCGCGTGAAGCGCAGCGCCGCGGCTACGAGCACGCACACCAGTGCGCCCCAGTAGCCGTAACCCGCGGCCGTCATGGTCTTGGAAACGATCGACAGCGGCGGTAGAAATCCAAACACCGCCTGCGCGTCCGATCCGGTCCAATCCCGCGTGGTCAGCAGCACGGCCGCCGCAAGATCGTGGCCGAACCCTACGCTGAATCCCAGCATCCACGCATCTGCGACGCTGCTCGAGGCCAATAGCCGGCGCCGGAAAAAATACGCGAGCGCCGGCACCAGCAGCATCACCTGCAGCGCCAGGCTCAGCAGAAACGTTACGCCCGCTCCGCTTTCATAGAACGGATCGACCAATCGGCTGACGAGCGGATTCCAGAACGCGGCGTACGCGGCGCCCAGAATCGTGAACGTCACGATCGTGCGCAGCGTGATCGTCGTGCGCCACGCTACGGCGCGCACGATCAAAAATCCCAGCACCACTTCAAAGAGCAGGCCCGCGACGGTCATCGCGACCTCCGGGATTGATTGAAAATTGCGCAGAGCTTAGGGCGCGCCACTAACGCTGTCAAGATCGAGTTGCACCGCGTCCGAGTTGCTCTGTATCGAGTTGCAGTCAAGCGCCGGGGGCGCGATTGCGGGCGCGCGCGCGCCGCCTGTACACTAATCGGCGGAGGGGTGGCCGAGCGGTTGAAGGCAGCGGTCTTGAAAACCGCCAGGCTCGAAAGGGCCTCGAGGGTTCGAATCCCTCCCCCTCCGCCACGTTTCGCCCGTGCGCTTCGCGCAGGAAATCAAACCGTGACGCCCCCGACACCGGCACAGCAAGCTCTGGAAATGGGCCTGCACCTACAGCGCAGCGGGCAATTCAATCAAGCGATCGCAGCGTTCCGCCAAGCCATCGCGTTGCAAGAAAATTTCGCCGAGGCTTTCAACGGGCTCGGCAACGCGCTGCAGGCGGCCGAAAATGCGGGAAGCGCCGGCGAGGCGATCGCCGCGTACCGCCGCGCCATCGAACTGCGCCCCGAATATCCCGAAGCATTCAATAATCTCGGCAACGTGCTGTGCGAAATCGGGCGATTCGACGACGCCATTGCGGCCTACACACGCGCGCTGACGCTGCGTCCTGCGTTCGCGAAAGCGCACAGCAATCTCGGCAATGTTTTCAAGGATCGCGGCCAGCTCAGCGAAGCCATTGCCAGCTATTCGCGCGCCGTCGAATGCAAACCGGATCACGCGCTGATCGGCAGCAATCTCGCGTACGCGATTCATTTTCATCCGGACTACGGCAGCGAAACATTGTCGCGCGAGCTGCGCAAATGGAGCGAGCGCCATGGCGAGCCGATCGCCACGCGGATCGCGCCGCACACAAACGATCGCTCGCCCGAACGCAAGCTGCGTGTGGGTTACGTCTCTCCGGATTTCTACGCGCACGCCGAAAGTTATTTCGTTCTGCCGCTGCTGCGCAGCCACAATCGGGAGCAGTTCGAGATCCATTGCTATTCGTCGGTCCGCCGGCCGGACGCGATCACCGCGGAAATTCGCAACGCCGCGGACGCGTGGCACGACGTGTTGGGAGTGCCGGACGATCAATTGGCCGCGCAGATTCGCGGCGACGCGATCGACATCCTGATCGACCTTACGATGCACATGGCAAGCAATCGCTTGCTGACCTTCGCGCGCAAACCCGCGCCGATTGCGGTGAGTTGGCTCGCGTACCCCGGCGGCACCGGTCTGGCCGCGATCGACTATCGCCTCACCGACGCGTGGCTCGATCCGCCCGGCGAGACCGATCACTTTTATGCCGAGCAATCGATACGGCTGCCCGATTGTTGGGTGGTGTACGATCCCCTGACGGAAACACCCCCACGGCCGGTCGAGCAGAACGGACCAATTCACTTCGGCTCGCTCAACAATCCCTGCAAATTGAATCGGCACCTGTTGCATCTATGGAGCGAAGTTCTGCGGGCCGCTCCCGGCGCGCGATTGCTGCTGCTGACATTCGATCCCGCGCAAGGAGAGCAGATCAAAAGCTGGTTCGTCGAATGGGACATCGATCCGGCGCGCCTGGAATTTGTTGCGAGGCGCTCGCGTCGGGAAGATTACCTGCGGCTCTATGATCGCATCGACATTTGCCTCGATCCGCTGCCCTACAACGGCATCACCACAACCTGCGACGCGCTCTGGATGGGCGTTCCCGTCGTCAGTTTCGTCGGCACAACGCCCGCGGGAAGAGCGGGCCTGGGGATGCTCTCCACAATCGGCGCGCCCGAATTGGTGGCGCGCTCGCCGGAACAATTCGTGCAGATTGGCGCCGATCTCGCCGGCGACACCGGCCGTTTGATGGAATATCGGCGCACGCTGCGCGAGCGAATGCGCGTCTCTCCATTGATGGACGCCAATCGCTTCGCGCACAACGTCGAAGCGTTCTACCGCGACGCGTGGAAAAAATGGTGCGCGTTCGGGAGTTGATCGTGCGCATCGATGCGCCGGAACTGAATCGTCGATATCCGGCGCGGGCGGCGTTCGGGCTATAATCCCCGGCCATGCCGCGTTCTCGAAAACACGCGCCGCCGAAACGCCGCAGGACGCCGCGGCTCCCGAAGCTGCCGGTTCTCTCCGCCATTTCAAAGCCGCCTTCCTTTGAAGCGCCGCGATTCATCGCCGTCGAAGGGCCGCTGCGTGTGGGCAAATCGACGCTGGCGCAAATTCTGGCCGATCGCATGCACGCGCGGCGCATTTTGGATTGCGAAGACAATCCCTTCCTCGCCGATTTCTATCGTGAAAAAAGCGGCGCCGCGTTTCAGGCGCAAATGTATTTCCTGATGGAGCGCCAGCGCCGCTTGCGCGACGCGCTGGTCGATGGCTCGCCCGGACCCGTGGTGGCGGATTATTTGCTCGAGAAGGACAAAATTTTCGCGTACATCAATCTCGACAACGTCGATCTGCAGCTCTACGAACGCTACTACTCGATCGTCGCCGAAGGTCTGCGCGCGCCCGACCTTGTGATCTACCTGCAAGCCACGCCCGAAGTGCTGCAGAAACGCATCGCCCGCAAGCGCGCGCCGGCCGAAGGCCGCATCTCGCGCGCCTACCTGGAAGAAGTGGTGCGCGCCTATGAGCATTTTTTCTTCCGCTATTCCGCTTCCGATCTTCTCGTCGTGAACACCTCCGAAATCGATTTCGTCGATCGCAATGAGGATTTGCAGCAGCTTTTGCGCCGCCTGCAGGAACCGGTGAAGGGCACGCAGTATTTTCTTCCGCTTGGCCCGGGTTAGACTGAGACGAGTTGAGCCCGGCTCCTTTATGGATCGCGTAAACGTACTCGTGATCGGCGGTGGCGTGGTGGGTTGCGCCGTGGCGCGGGAGCTTGCGGCGCGCTGGAAAGATGTTTTTCTGGTCGAAGGCGCGCCCTACCTCGGCGCCGGCGCGAGCACGCGCAACAGCGGCGTGATTCATTCCGGAATTTACTATCCGCCCGGCTCGCTGAAAGCCACACTTTGCGTTCGCGGAAATCCATTGATGCACGAATTCTGCGCCGCGCACGGCGTGCCGCATCGCGCTTGCGGCAAACTTGTTGTGGCCTCAAGCGAATCGGAAATGCCCGCGCTCGAAGCGTTGTCTGCGAACGGGCAAACCAACGGCGTCCCGGGGCTGCGCCTTGTGGATCGCGCTCGCATCCGCGCGCTCGAACCGAATATCGAAGCCGTCGCCGCGCTCGAAGTTCCTTCGACCGGCATCCTGAACGCGGAAGAAGTGGTGAAAGCCTTCGCGCGCCACGCCGCCGAGCGCGGCGCGAACCTGCTGACGCGCGCGCGCGTAACCGCGCTCGAGCCCGGCGCGGACGCGATCCGCGCCCGAGTCGCGATCGGCGAACCCGGCAGCGCCGAGGAAGAATCGATCGAAGCGCGTTGCGTGATCAATTGCGCCGGCCTTTTCGCCGACGAAGTCGCCGCCATGATCGGCAACACGCGTTACCGCATTTATCCCGTGCGCGGAGAATACTGCGAGGTGGCGCGCGAAAAAGCCGATCTGGTTCGCGCGCTGGTGTATCCGGTGCCGCACCAGGCGGGCGTCACGCTCGGCGTGCATCTGACGAAAACGACGTGGGGCGGTCTGTGGGTGGGGCCGACGGCCGATTACATCGACGACAAAAACGATTATGAACGCAATCGCCGGCCCGTGGAAGAATTCGTGCGTTCAGCGAAAGCGATGCTGCCCGAAATCACGGCGGCCGATTTGCGCCTGGCGCACACCGGAATTCGCGCGAAGCTATTGCCGCCGGGCGCGCCGGGCACGGCCGATTTCGTGATCGCGCCGGACCCCGGCGTGCCGCGCATGATTCAATTGATCGGCATCGAATCGCCGGGCCTGACCTCGTCGCTGGCGATCGCGGAACACGTTGCCAGGCTGGCGGCGAAAATTCTGTAACGCCGGTGCGGCGAAAAACTAAAGCAGGCTTTGTATGTCCTTGTCGATGTCGTCGTAATCTTCCAGGCCGATCAGCGTTTTCACTTTTTGGCCGTCGCGCGTGAAAAGCATGCTCGTCGGATAGCCTTCGATGCCGCCGAATTTATCGGCGATGTCGTCTGTGCCCAGCAGGATGCGATAGTTGATCGGTTCCTTCTGCCCGTTCACGTCGAACAATTGGCTCGCGATATACGGCGTCACAACCTTGGTTCCCTCTTCGTCCATGGCCACGCCCAGAATCACGAAGCCGCGCGAACCATACTTCTGCTGGAAATCGATCAGCCAGGGCGTTTCGATTTTGCACGGCTCGCACCACGTGGCCCAAAAATTCACCAGCACGACTTTGCCCTTGTAATCCGCCAGCGTCACGGGCTTGCCATCGAGATCGACGAGCTGAAGAGTTTGCAGTGCGGCGTCATCCGAACCGGGGGTCACGCTATCCGGCGCGGGGCTTTGCTGCCACGACGCTTGCGCATCGCCGCCGGGCCAATGCCGGTTGGACCACGCCACGATCGTGATCAGTGCGGCGACGATGATGAGCACGACGGCGGTTTTTCGCATGGCGAGCGCGGCCTCAGCGGATGAACCGGTTCAGAAAACCAAGCTTACCCGAAAGCCAGGTCAGGCGATCGAAGAAAATCAGTCCGCCAATCAAGAGCAGCAAAGCGCCGCTTGAGACTTCGACGGCGTGCAGATAGCGTCGGAATCGCTGATAAAAGCGCAGAAAACTGTTCAGCGCCACCGCGGTGATCAGAAACGGAATCGCCAGACCCGCGGAATAAACGGCCAGAAGAAAAATGCCGCGCCCGACCGTCGCGCTCGCGGCGGCCATCGCCAGCACGACCGTCAGGATTGGCCCGATGCATGGCGTCCAGCCGAACGCAAAAACAAAGCCCAGGAGAAAACCGCTGGTCACCCCGGCCAGCAATCCGCCGGACGCGACTTTCTCGCCGCTCGATCCGCTTTGGCGGATATGGACGTCGCGATTGAGCCAGCGCGACAATTGCGGTCCCAGCAAAAAGATGGCGGAGAGCGATGCGAACGGTACGCCGCCGATCACGCCGCCGGGGCCGGCGGTTTCCGTGCCGTGCCGGCCGTAGAGAAAAGCTCCGCACACCAGCAGTGTCCCGCCGATTGCAAGTCCCGCCTCGGCATCCAACTTGCCGAGCCAGCCGATCAGGTGCAATCCGAAAATCAAGATCAGGACGCCGGCGACCGGACCGAGCACGTCTTTGTTCGTGTTCAGAAAATGGCCCACCGTGCTGGCCGCGGCCCCCCCGCTGATAAAGACCAGCGAAAATCCGGCGACAAACGCGACGGCGGAAGCCAGCAGGCTGCCGCGCGGCTTGTCCCCGCGCTGCAATTGCTCCACGCCGATGCCGGAGAGCATCGATATGTAACCCGGCACGAGCGGCAGCACGCACGGCGATAAAAACGAAACCAGCCCCGCCAGCAGCGCCGCAAAGATCGAGACTCGCATCGCGAAAATTATTCCTCGAAGAGCGCTCCACATCGTTCGCGCTGAGCGGCAAACCGAGCCATTCTCGCACAGTAGAGATGGCTCGGTCAGCAGCGGTGCGGACACGGTGGCGAGTGACGAGTGGCTTGTGGCTAGGCTCGAGATTCGGCGAGAAGTATCCCCACCCCCCTGTTTTTTTGGAAGTGTTGATTCTAGAGTGGTTAAAGCGAAGAATCACGGAAGTGTTGATTCTAGTGGACTTGAAATTGTTTATAATGAATGCGATACAAAAACGCCGCGATTTCCTGGAAGTGTTGATTCTAAAGGGGGTTAGAGGCGTCATAAGTCCTCTAGAATCAACACTTCTGAGATTTGTGGGTACTTGCAACAAGTGTTGCAACTGGAGGCGCCGCTGGCCGGCGTGGCGAGCGAGGGACGCTCGCGAAATAATCTGTGGCGCGGACGTGCGTTTGAAGTACACGCGGTATTATAGCATGAGCGGCAATGGGCTGTCAAGGTTAGTTATGAGTTATTCGAATAGAATGGGCTAAACGTATTCAATCTTAAGGACTTCGGCGCTCTAGTGCGACGATCGACTTGACGGCGGCTTTGTTTGCGCCCCGGGGAACGTCCAGCCTGTCTCCGGTTTTGGGCCGTGTGTAGATGCAAAGGTTCTTGACGAACTGTTATATCAAGGGCTAGACTCGCGCCCCTCATCCCCCCGATGAGTATCTCCATAGATTCAGAGGAGTGCCGATGTTTCGACCTCTGGCGTCGTTCCGCTGGCTGGTTTTCGCCATCGCTGTTTTTTCGTTCCTCCTGCTTGAGCCAAGCGCATTTTCGCAGAGTCAAAATCAAGGACAGCCTAAGCAGTCTCTTTCCGACAGAAACGACCCGAAATGTGTCTTTCTTCGAGACGAAACCCGCAGACTCCAGCAGGATACAGAAACTGCTACCAACAGCTCCGAATTATCCAATTTCAAATCGATCCAGGAAGCCGTCGCTTCGGGCAAGACGATAGATGATCTCGCGGAATTCGTCGCCCAGGACGAGAGCCAGGCCGCCAGAATAAGAATCCTGACACTCGCCGTGGCCTCATGTGAGAAGGGACAGCCGCTATCCGACGTGGATCGCCTTCAGTCAATTGAGCTCGCGAAACAGAGACAGATCAATCAGATAAACGCCCGCTGGACCCAGCTTGGTGGCCAGCCAGACGACCAACAGCTCCAAATGATTATCGGCCGCGTCAACGGCGTCTACGATGACGAAGCCAAAAGCTTTTATAACTCCGATTCCGATAAACTCTCGCTTGATCCGGATATCATCAAGGACTATCCGACGCTGTTCTCGCTAATTCAGAATAGCGCGCTGTCTTCAGACCAGAAGGCTTTCCTTCAACAGAATGCACAGTTCCTGAAATACGAGGAAGCGGGCCGTCTTTTTAACATCCTCGCGGGCATTGATAAGGTCGGGAGTTTGACCTACGCCTATTCGCTCAGAAAGCCTTTGTCTGAGCGCGCCAACGCTGCACAGAGCTTGCAGCAAGCGAACTCGCAGAAGGCGGCGCAGGAATACGAGAAGAAGATAGGAGGCGTTATGGTTTGGGTCAGTATTGGTATCGTGGCACTGATCGCCATTCTCGCGGCCATGGCCGTATTCAAGCAAAGCGAGCGTTACGCACGGTATAAAGGAATTCGCGATAAGAAACAAAGTGTGAAATATCGGTGGGGAACGAGGACCCTGATTCTATGGGAACCTGGGGAGGTGGTTATCCTACTTAGGAACAAGAAACTCGTACCGATGACTGAGCGAAATGGTGATGCAGGAGGAGGATTTGCGACCATTTCGGCGTGGCGTGGAGAGGAATATCGAGGCCGTATCAGCTATCAAAGCCAGATGCTGAGATATAAGAGCGATGTTATACACACGAGTGATGGCATCAAGGTTAGTTTTGATTTGGGACTGAGCTGGCAAATCCAGAATCCGAATCTATACGTGTCGCGCATCGCCGCGGACCATCACTCTGGGGACCAACATTACGGGTCGCCCGATGCAGGTCGACGCCCAGGGGACGTGCAGGCTCATTTCGACGGAGGGCTCAAGGAAGCTGCTGAGCGCTGGGTCCGCCTCATGGCAGGGGGGTCTCTTCGCGAGCATATTTGCCGACTTTCCACCGCCGCGTTGATTTCGCCTTCGATTCAATCCTATATAGACACCTACTTCAATCCAGCGAACCGGGAAGCAAGGGTAAACGATTCGAGGATGCCGGCCCTAATGGATGGCGCACTTGAAAATCTGAATGCCAAGACATCGCAGTACGGTATTCGCGTCGAAGATATCGAGGTCGAGAGAATCAAGTTGCCCGACGATCTCGAGCAAAAGCTAGAGACTGTGCGGCTGAGCTTCCTTGAACCCGCAAGGGTTGCGGCTGAAACGGAGGGACGTTCAATCGAGAACAGGGCATTGACACAAGGCCAACTTGAGGCGCTGAGAGGTTTCGCTGACGTCCTGGGCAAGGATAAGGCCGCCATGATCGAGATTATTAAGGCCATGGGCGCCGCGAAGATTCCTTTTGTAATGCCGCAAACACCTGGTTTCGCGATGTTCCAGTCTTTCATAGACAACTCTGGATCTGGCCCCACCCCTGGTCAACCGTTCAGGCCAAAACCAGATAGTCCCCAAATCGACGGGGACGTGATCAATGTCGACAGTCCCCCTACGGATGAAAACCCGCAGGGCGAACCCCCGAAGGGCAGGGCGGCGGGTGCGGACTAGGCTCCGAAAATCACGGCGGCATGCTCTCCCGCGTGAAGGGCGCGTGGCACATACTTTCACCAGATTGTTTGCTCAGCACCCACGGCCAGAGAGCATCGCCGACATCCCCCACCGCTGAGTAACATAGCGCGTCTACAAGGCCGCGCTATTTTTAGCCCGGGAAACGACGGACACGCTATGTTACTTCAAGGTCGAAGTCGCTGGTGGTATCATCCGCGCGTGCGTGTGAAAACACCACTGCCGGGAATTGCTGCGCCTCCCGCGGTGCATGATTCTTGTAGTCTGCACGCCTGTCCAAGTGGGTGTGGACCTTGAAATTCTACGTGGCAGTCACAGACAGTGACTGGTTCAAGTTCCTGTCCAGTAGCGGTCCCGTCGAAGAAGTGAACTTCTGGCAGCCGAGCGGCGGTCGTCAGTTCCGCGCATTGCAGCCGGGCGAGCCATTCCTCTTCAAACTCCACAGCCCCCAAAACTATATCGTGGGAGGCGGATTTTTTAGCTATTTCACCGTGCTTCCGGTGAGCTTCGCGTGGAGTGCATTTGAGTGGAAGAACGGCTCGCGCACTGAGCAGGAGATGCGGGCTAGAATCGCGCGTTATCGCAGAGCGGCACCTAGCGCACTCGAGGACTACGAGATCGGATGTATCCTTTTACAGGCTCCCTTCTTTTTCGCTGAAGACGATTGGATTCCTGCCTCGGACTGGAGTCCAAATATTGTGCAAGGGCGCGGCTATGACACAGAAGACCCGCATGCCGAGGCGATCTGGCTGCAAATCAAGGATCGACTCGATGGCAACCGTGCTGTGGCGCCGCTCTTGGCAGTCGAGAACCTCGGCGCGCCGAGACACGGAGCGCCGCAGTTAATCCTGCCGCGCTTGGGTCAGGCGTCGTTTCGCGTGTTAGTTACTGACGCATATCACCGCCGATGCGCGCTTACCAGCTCGCCGATATTGCCTGTTCTGGATGCTGCGCACATCAAGCCGTTCGCGGAAGAGGGACCGCACGATGTACGGAATGGAATCCTACTGCGCCAGGACGTGCATACATTGTTTGATCGCGGATATATAACCGTCACGCCCGACTATCGAGTTGAAGTGAGCCGCCGGATCAAGGAAGAGTTTGAGAATGGCCACGAGTACTATGCTACGCACGGCACTTTAATCCAGCTGCCGGAACGTGCCGACCTGCGTCCTTCGCGCGATTTCCTTGAGTGGCACAACGAAGCTCGTTATGTCGGCTGAGCACGGGTGGGTTTGACCTGTACCGAGAGGTCCCTCGTCGCGGACTCCTCGGGATGACCCTCTTTGGTTATGGGTGCGGTGGGCGCAAGGGCGGGAAAAAGAAGGACCCACCCTTGCAAAGGGCGCAAGGGCCGGGCACCCGGCGGAGCGCATCGCGGGTTGGATGTGTACCCAGGGCTTCCCCGCCAAGAATCTGGCGGGCAGGCAGGCGCGCTGGGCTAGATTGTTTCGCCCCGCTGGGGCTGGCTTGTTGATCTCCGGCGATTTCGGTTGTTGCGCGCGGTTCTTTAGTTTTTGTGGCAGAAACGGTCTTAGCCGTGCGCCCTTGGGTCTGATTCTAAGAAGCAAAACCGCACAGGCAGGAATGCCTGTGCCACACAGAGCTGTGTTGCTCCTACGATGCGCTCGGCGCTTGCGGGCGGGCTAATAAATTTTTTCCTGGCGGCGGAGATTGCCGAATGTGCCGATGTTGGCGATCACCAGCGCGATGCGGAACTGATTTTCTGTGCGCACCTCGCCCAGAGCGAGGCGGGCGTACTCGAAGGCCAGGCCGCAGCAGGAGCCGTTGTAACTGACTTGCGCGAGCTCGTCCTGCGCGGAGTTCTGGCGGAAATCGTAGCTGTAGCCGAGCGACGCGTTCCAGCCGCGGCGATTCAAATCGCCATAGCCGACGAGCATGCGCAACTGATTTTCGGGCGGCTGAAGATACGTGCACGTGGACGGCGTGTCCGTGGTCCCTTCGATGCACGAAATCGGATCGTTGTGAATCGCAAATTCCGCCAGCGTCGCGGTGAGTAGTTTGTAGGGATGCGCCTTCACCAGCAATCCCGTGGTGGTGAAGCGGCCCTGCTGCGGATCGTAATCGGTGCGCAACTCGGCGTCGAATGGGCCGCCGGGCGAGACCACGATGTCGCTGACCACCGGGGAATAGCGCCGCGGCGTATCCGCGAAGGCGAACGGCGTGATGGAATCGAGCGCGGAGAAAACGTTGCGCGCTCCCGGCACCAGCGCGCCGCCGAACGTGGGATCGAAATAATATTTTTCCTCGAGGCGCCAGGTGATGAAGTCGTCGGCCGGGCCGTCGCCCACGCGGCGGTAGAGGCGCTGCGTGAGCGAGTAGTCCACTTCGTTTGTGTCCGTGATCGTATCGTCTTCGTCGAAGCGGATGATGTTCTGAAAATTGTCGATGCCGTTGACGTAGCGATAGGTGACGTCGGGCTCGATCGTGTGCTTCCATTTCGTATTGCCGGTGGTGAAGACCCGCTCGAACGTGGGCGGGCGGAGATTCACCGTCAGTTCCCCGGCCGTTTCGACCAGTGTGCGGCCGAGCAGTACGTCGTCCACGTCCTGCGAGCCGTAGCGCGTCACGCGCACGTCGTAGCTGGTCGTAACGCCGAGCCATGGCCCCCATCGCAGAGGCACGGTCACGCTCGGAGAAGCCATCTCGCGCTGCACCATAGCGGGCGTCGAATAACTTGGGAAGTCTGCGCACCCCACGGTGCCCGACGATGGCGTGCAACTTTCGCTGCGGCTGGCGGCGCCGCCCAGCGCGTCAAAGCCGAAATAGATCGGCCAGCGGCGCCAGGGCGCGCGGTCGACCGAGGAGAAGCGCGCTTCCGGCGCGCTGCGCAAATCGACGGAGCTCTGCGGCTCGAGCGTCGCCGAGTCCGGAACCGTCAGGAAATCGCGGTAGTCGTTGGCGGCGACATTGAAACTGAAACCGCCAAAATTATTGGTCACGAAGACGCTGGTCGGGACCTCGGAAACGACGGCCTCTCCGAACGTCGGCGCGAACACCAATTGAAACGTGAGCGAGCTCAGCGTGTTGACGTCCGCCACGACGTGCCAGCCGTGGGCGAGCTGCGCGTTTAACGCGACGTTGAGCTTATGGCCGCCCTGCCCTTCGCGGTCCACGACGCCGAAGTAACTCGCCGAAAGCGAAATATCATCGGACGGCCGCGCGCGAAACGCGACGTTCTGCTGCCAGCCGCGCAGGCTGAGCAACTCCGCCCCGGCCGTGAGGTCCGACCAATCGTTCGGCGCCCAGTAGTAAGAGTCGCCGAGCTCGAATCCTTTGATCGAGCTATTGCCCACGGTGGGAATCAGAAATCCCGACTGGCGATTCCTGGCGCTGGCCGGAGCCGTGGCGTACGGCAGATAAATCAGCGGGATGCTGAACAGGCGGAAATTGGCGTCGACCAGCACGACCTTGCGGTCGACATGCAGCCTGGCTTCCGCCGCGTAGAATTTCCACTTCGGGCGGTCCGGAGCGCACACGGTGAGCCACGCGTGGTGAAGCACGTAGGTGTTGTCGCCGGTGCGATCGACCGAGGCCGCCTCAAAGACCAGCGGATTCGGCGTGATCAGCACGTTGTCATTCGGCCGGCGCTCGATGTGCATCGCGCCGTGCACGTTTACAAATTGCCCGGCGCCGGTTTTCAGATTGTACGTGCCGTGATCGGATTCCACGTGCTGGTTTTTTTCATCCAGCGTGAGGTGTCCGGTTGCCGTGACGTCAGCGGTATCGGAATTGTACTCGGCGTGATCGGCGTGCAAGACCACGCCGCCGTAGTCGATTTCCACGTGGCCGTCGGCGATGAAAACGTCCTTAACCCGGCGCTGCTGATCGGCTTGCAGTTGCACGATGCGCTCGCCCGTGACCACGCGCACCTGCGCCGGCTCCGCGCGCGCCGCCGCGGCGCAAAAAATCAGCACTGCGATCGCCGCCGTGTGCTTGATAAATTTCCTCGTGCCGCTCAGTGTGACCGATTCATTCCGGCAAACAGTTGGCTAGCCTAGCATTCCCCTCTGGTGCTGACAACGGAGCCGCTTCCCCGCACGTCGCCGCCTCCCCGAAGGATGCCACCGCCGCCGCGGCGGGTTGTTCGATTGGCGACATCGCGCGCATCCGCCCCCGCCGCCGCGCCCAACGCTGATAAACTGCACGCGTCTCGTAGAGCGCCCGCAGCGCAAAACGACGATTGATAAGAACTTGTCCGCAATGTGGCGCCCTCAATGAACAGCAGGCGGAAGTCTGCTGCTTTTGCGATTTTGGCCTGATCCCGGCTGCCGCGCGATCCGTGTCTACAGCCGCGCCCGCCTCCGCGTCCGCGCCGCCGTCCATTCGGCGCGCCGCGGTGGAGGTCGCGCCCACCGCCGGCAATCTGGCCGTGCAGGCCGATTGGCATCAGGAAGTTCACTCGCGTCTTGCCGCCTACAGAGCGCGCCGCCGCACGCTGCGCCAACCCGAAGGCCAAACCGCGCTGCCGTTCGCGTCGGCCAGCAACGTCACGGAAGCCGGGCGCGATCACGCCGATTTCGTCATCCCGCCGGTGGATTGGCTTCCGCCATCGCCCGCCGTGCAATCGCCGGAAGCGCGCGCGCGCGCCGAACGCTACGCGAGCGAAGCGCGCGTGCCGATCGCGATCGAGCAGCCCAGCCTCGATTGGTCCGGTGCTGACCGCACCCGCCCGGCGCACACGCCCGGCGCGCAACTTCTTCGCCCGGTGGCGCCGCTCAGCGAACGCCGCCTGGCCGGCGTGATTGACGCCGCATTCCTGCTCTTCACCTTCGGCGGAATCCTCGCCCTGTTTTGCGCGCTCGGCGGACGCTTCACGCTCACGCGCGTTGACGCCGCGATCGCCGCCGCCACGCTCGGCCTGTTCTACGCGCAATATTTCACTCTCTTCACAGTGTTCGGCGGATCGACGCCCGGCATGATGCTGCGCGGCCTGCGCGTCGTCAGCTTTGAAGGCGACACGCCCTCGCCGCGCCAGATGCTTTGGCGCAGTTTCGGCTATCTGATTTCCGCAGGCACGTTCATGCTCGGCTACCTGTGGGCACTGTGGGACGAAGACCACCTCTGCTGGCAGGATCGCATCTCGCAGACCTATCTGACTCCGCTGGCGCCAGGCGAAAGCGCGTTCGGATCGCCGGCAAGTTCTCGCTCCGCGGAAACGTCGCCCGCCCTGCGCTAGACCATCCATCCCGTTGCGCGGGCATGTTATAATGTCGCCCTCGGAAAGCGAGCGAACTCATGAGCCGCCTCGGGAAGACCATCGTCATCGCGCTTTCGGTCGTCGTGTTCTGCTACGCGGGACTCGGCTATCTGCTCGGCAAAAGCGACGACGATAAAACCTACCGTTCGCTCACCGTTTACGGCGAAGTGCTGCAGCACATTCAGGAAGATTACGTCGATGAGCCGAATCTTCCGCTGGTCACCGCCGGCTCGCTGCACGGCCTGCTGGAATCGCTCGATCCGCAATCGGCCTATCTGAGCCCGCGCGAATATTCCGACTATAGCGCCCGCACGAAAAGCGGCACGCCCGGTTCGGTCGGACTCACGCTCTCAAAGCGCTTCGGCTACATCATCGTCGTTTCCGAGCTGCCCGACGGCGCCGGCGAAAAAGCCGGCCTGCGAAGCGGAGACATCCTCGAAGAAGTCGCCGGCTTCGCCACGCGAGACATGTCCGTGCCGCAAGCCTATCTGCTGCTCGACGGCGCGCCGGGCGGTACGGTGAAGGTCGCCGTCGTGCGCCGCGGCAAAACGGAGCCGGAAGAAGTCGATCTGACGCGCGCGGCCACCGAACCGCAGCACGTGGAAGCCTCCAAGGTTTCTGACGACACGGCTTACGTGCGCCTGGTCACGCTCGATGATGGCACCGCAGCCGAGTTGGCATCAAAACTCGCGCAGCTTCAGCATCAGGGCGCGCAGAAATTGGTTCTCGATTTGCGCGATTGCTCCAGCGGAGACGATTCCGAAGGCATTGCCGCCGCGCAGTTATTCGTGCCCAGCGGCATGATCGCCTCGCTTAGCGGACAAACCGTATCGAAGCAGGAGTTCGACGCCGCTCCCGACAAAGTCGCCTGGCACGGACCCGTTGACGTGCTCATCTCCACCAGCACTTCCGGCGCCGCGGAAATTCTGGCCGCCGCGATTGGCGATAATAAGCGCGGCGATCTGATCGGCGAACGAACTTTCGGCTCCGCGTCGGAACAAAAAGTGATCCCGATGGACGACGGCGCGGCGCTGATCCTCACCGTCGCGTATTACTACAAGCCCGGCGGCAAGGCGATTGTCGACGACGGCGTTCCGCCCACCATCGAAATCATCCCGCCCGCCGAACAGGCCGACGATGACGCCGAACCTCCGCCGCCGCTGGCCGCCGGCGAACTCCCCGCCAAAGACGATCCCGTCTACAACAAAGCGCTCGATCTGCTGAAGGCCGGCGCTCCGCCGCAAACTACAAAAGCGTCGTAGTTTTGGTTTCGTAGGAGCGGAGATTGTCTCCGCCAGGCTTTGAGTAGTACACCCATTCCTGGCTGTGCGCGGTTGGTTTTTTTGGACTCTGCGTAAGAAGCGAAAAAAGCGAAGGCGCACAGCCAGGAATGGCTGTGCTACTAAAATCGCTTGCCACGCCACTCATCACTCGCCACTCGCCCTATTTCGGCGACTTATCCGACATCGCCTTAAACACCTGATACACCAGCGGCACCGCGCCGATATTCCGGAATGTCCGCTTGTCATTCGGCGCGCAATAAAAAAACGAGCCCGCCGTGATCCGCGCCGCGATGCTGTTCACGTGGGCCTCCATCGTGCCCGACTTCACGATGAACAGCTCGTCGCCCGGATCGACAATGTCCGCCTGCGTGCTCTTTCCCACGGCGAGCGTCGAAATGTGGCTTTCCACCTGCAGAAATGTAAGCGACGGCGAATCGATGACGCTGGCGCGCATCGTGCCCATCGGCGTCGGCGCCGAAGGAATGCTGTCGCAATCGATCACGGACGACGGCAGCATTCCCGGCACGGCCTGTTCCGCGGCCGGCATGTCGGGCACGGTCAGCGCCTTGTCCGTGACGAAATTGATCACGTAATACGTCGCGGGCGTGCTGCCGGAATTCACCATGTTATGCACGTCGTGCGACGCGAAAAATACCAGATAGCCCGGGCCCGCGTGGTGCTTCACGCCGTTGATCGAGACGTCAAAGTCGCCGTCCTTCACCAGAATCATTTCCTCCCACGCATGGTCATGCACCGGATGCGAGGCCATCCCCGGATTCAGCGTGGTCACGTGCACGTCCAGCTTGGGCAGCGTCGCCGTGGGATTGTCAAACGCCACGCGCAATTGCCCATTCGCCGTAGTCCGCACCGCCAGCGCGTCCCAATCCACGAAGGTCGTGCCCAGCACCTCCGCCTGCCCCGGCGGCCCGTACTTCACGTGCATCGACACCACCGGCGCGGTTGCGGACGCCGGTGCCTGCGCCGCCATCTGAGCCATCAGCGGCAGCACCACCGCGACGCACGCGAGCAACACGATTGGAACGATTGGCTTCATGCAGGAATTCAAAACGCGATTAAGTTTTCGCATCGACGCGGATGCTCCTCGAGAAAAGCCTGCCATCGGATCTTCCCGGCGCGCAAATAGTAGCACGCCGTCGCTCCGTCTTAAGTGACGCCGGCGGTTGAGCTGGCGTTACATCGGGCCACCGCCCCCTTCGGCGCTCGGCGGAGTTTGACGAGCGTATGCCCTGTATGTAATATTACGTGCGTGGCATGGGAGATCGAAGGCAGCGACGAATTTCAGAAATGGTTCCGCAGCCTGAGAGACGCCGAACGAATCTCCGTCGCTCGCAAGGTCGATCTTCTGGAGCAAGTTGGCCCGAGCCTCGGCAGGCCGGATGCGGACCGGCTGAAGGGCTCGCGCTATCCGAACATGAAGGAATTGATTGTGCAGCACGCGGGCGACGCTTATCGGATTCCATTCGCGTTCGATCCGCGCAGGGTGGGAATCCTGCTGCTCGGCGGACGCAAGGCGGACAAGAAGTGGTACAAGGGACCGTCGCTGCCGCCGACAAGATTTATGAGCGGTATCTGTAAGAGTTGAAGGAGGAGAGATTGATTTAGAAGTGGCCGCTGTTGGGAAGAACCCGTGGGAGGGGACCGTGCGAATGCGTTGGCGTGAGATCAAGAATCGGACGATGACGAAGAGGCAGCAAGCCCGTGCGCATGCGCTGGCCATGCGCGACCTGGCGGAGATGGAGTTGCGCGATCTGCGCGAAGCGTTGCAGATGACTCAGGTGGCGCTGGCGCGGAAACTTAAGACCACGCAAGCGGCCGTCTCGCGCCTGGAAAAGCGGCCGCACATGCTGATCCACACTCTGGGCGACTATGTGGAAGCCCTTGGCGGCAGGATCGAGGTGCAGGCGATACTGCCGGACCGTACGGTGAGTCTTACGCACTACCTGCAACAGAGGAAAGCGGGCGCGGCTCCGAGGAGAAAGATTTTCGCAAGGAGAGCTCGAAGCGGTGGCCGGGCGTAGAGCACGCCGCAAACGCGGAGGCGAATAAACTGCGATAATGGCGCCGCACAGCGTGACGGTGTGGAAGACGGGGGAGACGCATGGACGAACAGGATTTTCGCAGGAAATCGGACACGGAGCTGGAAGCGCTGAAGCGGCGTCTGCTGGAGCTGGGCGACGAGCATGGCTTTGAAGTGGAGGGCAGCGGAGAGCGGCTGGAGTTGCTGTTTGAGGAGCCGGAGGAAGTGCGCTTCGTGATCAGTCCGAACACGGCGGCGCGGCAGATTTGGATTTCGGCGCTGGACACGAGTTTCAAGCTGGCGTGGTCGAAAACCGACGGCGCGTTCAAGCTGGAAAAAACCGACGAGAATTTGAGAGAGGTGATGGGAAGGATTCTGACGCAGCAGTTGGGAAAGGGGATTACGGTGTAGGTTTTGGTGGCGCGGCCATTCCTGGCTGTGCGCAGTTGGTTTTTTTTGACGTTGCGTAAGTAGCGAAAAAAGGCAAAAGCGCACAGCCAGGAATGGCTGTGCTACGTAAACCTACTACTGCGCGGCGGTGGCAGAAGCCGCGGCCGCGGGCAACGAATTGCGCAGGCGAGCGACTACGCGAGGCTGGCCCAGGACGACCATGGTCTCAAACAGTGGAGGAGCGACGGCCTGGCCGACGATTGAGACGCGGGCGGCGTTGATGAGCAGGCCGGCTTTCACTCCTTCGGCTTCGCACAGTTGGCGCAAAACGGCGTCGCAGGCGTCGTGGTCCCAATCGGAGAGCGCGGCGAGGCCATCGGCCAGGCGCGCCAGCAGCGCGGGAACGCGCTGATCTTTCCAGAATTTGGCGCAGGCGGCGGGATCGTAGTCAAAGGCGTCGCTGAAAAACGCGCGGCCCCAATGGGAAAAATTCGGCAGCAGGCGAGTGCGCGGGCGCAGCAGATCCACGGTGCGCGCGAACCATTCGCGGCCGGCGCCGGCGGCCCACTCATCGCGCCAGATCGCGGCGGCGCGCAATTCGGCTTCGACGATCGGCAGCAATTCTTCGATCGGCAGTTTTTGCAGATACTGCTGATTGAACCATTCGAGCTTCGGGCGGTCGAAGACGGCGTTGGTGCGGCTGACGCCGGCGAGCGAAAAGCGGCGCAGCAGTTCGGGCGTGCGCAGGAATTCGGAATCGTCGCCGGGCGACCAGCCAAGCAGGGCCAGGAAATTGGCGAAGGCTTCGGCGAGAAAACCTTCGTCGCGATAAGAACCGACGCTGGTGGCGCCGTGCCGCTTCGAGAGGCGCGTGCGATCGGGGCCGAGAATCAGCGGCACGTGGGCGAAAATCGGCACAGCCGCGCCGAGCGCGCGATAGAGCAGCACTTGTTTCGGCGTGTTCGAGAGATGATCGGCGCCGCGAATCACGTGCGTGATGCGCATATCGACGTCGTCCACCACGGCGCAAAGTTGATAGGTTGGCAGGCCGTGCTGCTGCCCGGCGCGCGGCGAGCGCAGCAGAACGAAATCTTCGATCTCGTCGTTTGAGATTTCGCGCGGGCCGAAGACGGCGTCGTCAAATTGCGTGTTTTGCGCGAGCGGCACGCGGAAACGCACGGCGGGGGCTTCTCTCCCCGGGACCACGTCGCCCGCCGAGACCACTGCACGCTCGCGGCACTGGCAGCGCACCACGCGGCGCGGCGCGCTTTTCTCTGCCGCGTCGCCGGGCTCGGCCGCATCACCGCCGGAATATTTCTCCGGCGGACAATTGCAGTAATACGCCGCGCCCGACGCCAAAAGTTTTTCCACGGCCGCGGCATACAGCGCGGTGCGGCTGGATTGAAAAATCGGTCCCTCGTCCCAATCGAGGCCGAGCCATTTCAAGCCGTCGAGAATTCCCTCGACGAGTTCGGGGCGATTGCGCTCGGCATCTGTATCCTCCACGCGCAGAATGAATGCGCCGCCCGTGGATCGCGCAAAAAGCCAATTGAAAAGAGCCGTGCGCGCGCCGCCCACGTGCAGATATCCCGTTGGCGACGGCGCGAATCGCGCTCGCGTGGCGGAATTGTTGCCGGATGGCATGGTGGGAGGCGAAGACACGGGCTCGATTCAATTCATTACGAAAGTGAGAGGCGAGCCATTCTAGCCGAAGGCATGTGGAAACGCGAGCAGGGCGAGGTCCGCGGCGCGCGCCGCGATTTTGCGAATGTTCCTGGGGGGTACTCCCGTACCCTTGACCCTAAAAAAATGTGTAGTTTATAGTCGTACGACATTGCGGAAGCATTGGCGCAGAGAGTGGGGGAGTTGCTCCCCGCGGGCGTCAGCGTCTGCAAACTCACGAAAAATGTCGCGCGCTCCACATCCGAGTCCACGGCTCCCCGCCCCGTACCCCGGCGGCGAGGGTGTGCGCACGCTGCGTGCCGCGGCGACGCGGCTCCGCGTGACGGATTGATTCCGATGCCGACACACGATCCCATCGTCGCGATCGGACTTTTCGCCACGGGAGCGCTCGCGGCGGGACTTTTCTCCTACATCCACGAGATGAAGCGGCAGCAATACTTGCTGCTCTTAGCCGGCGCGTGGGGATTTGTGGCGTTGCACGACCTGAGCCCGGCGCTCGAGACGTGGCTGGCGGTGGCGCGGTGGCAAACCGCGATCAACGAGTGGCTGCTGTCGGCCGCCGGATTGCTGTTTTTCTGCGCGGCGCAGCTGTATTCCAGGAAAAAACCGTGGACGCGCACGATCGTGGCGGCCGCGGCGGTAAGCGCGGCGTGGGCGGTCGCGTTCTACGCGAAGGCGATCGCGATTTCGCCGGTGTACGGAATCGCGGCGATATTCTGCGCGGTGGGCGTGGTGCTGTGGCGCGAAAGCCGTCAGCAGGACACGATCACCGACCTGCTGCTCTCCATGTCATTCGTTCTGTGGGGCGCGATGCTGGTGGCGGTGCACGTCACCAATCCCGCGAGCCAGGAAGCGCGCGACCTGCGCATGCTGGAACTGATTCCGGAATTGTTCGGCGCGATCCTGATGATCATGGCCGCGTACGACGAAGAAAAGCGGCGCGTCGAACGCAATATGCTGGCGCTCTCGAATTTGAATCTGGCGACTTCCGGCTTCAGCGGTGGCGAAATCGAGAAAATGCTCGGCCAGGCGCTGGAAAGAATTCTGAACGTGGCGCGCATTCCGGCGGGCGCTTTCTTTCTGCACCGCGGCGATCCGAACGGGCCGACGTCGGTGATCGCCACGGGCATGAGCGAATCTTTTTGCGCCGCGGCGCAAGAGGACGGCCTGGACGATCGCCTGGTGGAATTGGTCTCGCGGCTCGGAGGTCTCGCGGTGTTCCGCGATCTGGAGCGCGACGCCTCCTGGGCGGCGCTTGAGCGCGAGGACGCCTTCCGCCGATTCCGGCAACTCGCGCTGCAGCACGGACTGCGCTCGGTGATCGGCATCAGCCTGCAAACCAAATCGAACGCGTTCGGATTGCTGCTGCTGAGCACGCCGGACACGCGCCGCTTCGCGCCGGCGGAATTGCGCCTGCTGCTCGCGCTGGGCCACCAGATCGGCATGGCGGTGGAAAATAGCTATCTGGTGCGGCAGACGGCGCGGCGCACCGAGGAGTTGCGCGCGCTCAACGAAATCGGCCGCGCGCTCAGCTCCACGCTGGACACCGAAGCGCTATTTGAAAAAATTTACGTCGAAGTGAAGCGCCTGCTGAATGTGGACAGCTTTTTCATCGCCATGTACGACGAGCCGCGCGGCGAAATCAGCTACGAGATGGAAATCCTGGACGGCGAGCGAATACCGAAGCGCTCGCGGCCGGCTGGAAATCACGTGGCCGAATACATGCTGCGCACGTGCCAGCCGATTCTGATCCGCGAAAATTTCAGCGCCGAGGTTCACCGGCTGGGCATGCAGCCGCTGAGCGATCTGGGCTGCTACTGCGGCGCGCCGATGGTGCTTTACGGGCGCGCCATCGCCGTGATGGTGGCGCTCAGCATGGAAGAGCGCGTCTTCGACAACGATCACCTGGAGGTGATGCGCGGCCTCGCCAGCCAGGCCGCCGTCGCCATCGAGAACGCGCGCCTATTCCGCGAAGAGCAATCGAAATCGCGCCATCTGGCGCTGCTGAACCAGATCTCGCAGAATATCATCACCACGCTCAATCTGGATGAAGTGCTCTCAAAAATTTCCGGCGAATTGCAGGACGGCCTGAGCTACGAGCACATCGGCATTGGCCTGTTGGATTATTCGTCGCGCGAAATCCTGATCTCCGCCGAAGCCGGGCGCCGGCGCGGCGCGCTCGGAATGCGGCTGCCGTTGAATGGCAGCCTGGTGGGACGCGTGGCGCGCGGCGGACAGATTCTGGTGGTGCAGGACGCCGCCTCGCCCGACGCACCGGGAAAAACCGTGCTCGAGGGAACGTGCTCGGCGATCGTTTTGCCGCTGGCCTACGCCGATCAGCTCCACGGCGTGCTCTACGTGGAATCGGCCGAGCGCATCGACTTCAGCGCCGAAGAGCAGCGCTTCCTGCGCACGCTCGCCGACTTGATCTCCGGCGCGCTGCACAACGCCGTGACGTTCCAGAAAACGCAGGAGCAGGCCATCACCGACGGCCTCACCGGCGTCAAAACGCACCGCTTCTTCATGGAAGCGCTTTCCGCGGAATGGAAACGCGCCACGCGCGCCGGACGTCCGTTCTCGCTGATGCTCATGGACCTCGACCGCTTCAAGCTCGTCAACGACGGCCACGGCCACCTGGAAGGCGACCTCGTGCTGCAGCGCGTCGCGCGCATCCTCGAGCAAAATTGCCGCCGCTCAGACGTCGTGGCGCGCTATGGCGGCGACGAATTCGTCGTGCTGATGCCGGAAACGAATATCGAGCAGGGCCGGCAGCTTGCCGCGAAGCTCTGCTCGTGGATCGGCACGGACCCGCTGCTGCGCGAAAAGAGCGTCACCGCCAGTCTGGGCATCGCCAGCTTCCCGCAGCACGGCTCCACGCCGCAGGAACTGATTCAGGTCGCCGACGCCTCGATGTACCTCTCAAAGCATCAGGGCGGCAACACCGTCTCGACGGCGGATTCGCACAACGTCGACGAAACCAAGCAGTGGAAGCACGACGTGCTCGAAGCGTATCTCGGCGTCACGCTGAAGCGCCTGTTTTCCACCGGCCCCGAAGCGTTCGAGGAAATTTACCAGCGCCTGGATCATTTCTCTCAAACGCTCGCGGCGGGTACACCGGGCCCCGGCGACGGCATCCTGGCCGCGAATGGCGATAGCCACATCGATATAGAAGCGCAGGGCCTGGCGGCGCTTCCGCCGGCCGTGCTGGACACCGTGACGTCACTCGCGCTGGCGATCGACGCGAAGGACCACTACACGCAGGGTCACTCTCTGAAAGTGGCGGCTTACGCCGTGCTGCTGTGCGAGGCGCTGGGAATGGACGAAATCGAAACCGAGGAAGTTCGCCTGGGCGCGCTGCTTCACGACATCGGCAAGGTCGGCATCCCGGAAAATATTCTGAATAAGAACGGCCCGCTGAATACCGAAGAGTGGGAGACGATGAAACAGCACGTAACCTTCGGCGCGAAAATTCTGGAGCCGCTGCGCGCCATCGCGCGCATCCGCCGCATCGTCGGCCATCACCACGAATATTTCGATGGCTCCGGCTATCCCGACGGCGTGAACGGCGACCAGATACCGCTCGGTTCGCGCATCGTGTCCATCGCCGACGCCTACGACACGATCACGTCCGACCGCACATACAAGAAGGGCCGCGCCGCTGAGGAAGCCATGGCCGAACTCGAACGCTGCGCCGGCACGCAATTCGACGCCGAGCTCGTGCGCCTGTTCGTCGCGCGCCTCCGCGCGCTGCCGAATCCTCTTCTGGAAGCCGCTCCGATTCCCGCCGACACGCACGCGTAACGCACGCTCTTTGCAGAGATTCGGTTTTGAGGTGTCGAGCGGAAACGTGCGTCCCGACCAACAAAAGCGGAGTTACCGGACGGAACGTCCGGTATTTCCGTGATTTCTACCACCCCGAAATGCTGAGCCGACGAAAGCGACGGCGCCAATCCTGAGATTGGCGTTCCCAGAGCGATACGCTTGTCACTCGCGGGGCGATTGCGTAGAATCGCGATTCCTCTTGCTCGCGCGGGTGCGGGCGCCACACGGAGAGATCGATGCCCCAACGCATTGCCGCCAAGATTACTGGTGTGGCCGCGTATCTGCCGCCACGCACGCTGACCAATGCGGACCTCGAGAAGATCGTGCAAACCACCGACGCGTGGATCCGCGAGCGCACCGGCATTCGCGAGCGGCACATGGTGGACAAGGGCGTGGCGACGTCGCACATGGCGACGGAGGCGGCGCGCAAGTTGCTGGCGCAGACCGGGACGCGCGCGGAAGAGATCGACTTGCTGATCGTCGCCACGGTTACGCCGGACATGATGTTTCCGGCGACGGCTTGCCTGGTGCAGGACCGCATTGGCGCGACGAAGGCCTGGGGATTCGACCTTTCGGGCGCGTGCTCGGGATTTCTTTACGCGCTGACGGTGGGCGCGCAGTTCGTGGGCGCGGGCACGCATCGCAAGGTGATGGTGATCGGCAGCGACACGATGACTTCGATTCTGGATTTCCAGGATCGCGCCACGTGCGTGTTGTTTGGCGACGCGGCGGGCGCCGTGCTGCTGGAGCCGGCGGCGAACGAGAACGAAGGAATCATCGACTTCGTGCACGACATCGACGGCTCGGGCGGAATGTCGCTTTACATGCCGGGCGGCGGCTCGCTGAATCCGCCGTCGCACGAAACCGTGGACAAGCGCATGCATTACGTGCATCAGGAAGGGCCGCAGGTGTTTAAGTACGCGGTGCGCAAGATGGCCGAGGTGGCGTGCAATCTGGTGGAGCGCAACGGCTTCGCCGGCAAGGACCTGGCGCTGATCGTGCCGCACCAGGCGAATTTGCGGATCATCCGCGCGATGCAGGAGCGATTGGGCGTGGAGGATTCCAGAGTGATGGTAAACATCGACCGCTACGGAAACACGACGGCGGCGACGATTCCGCTAGGTCTGCACGATGCGGTGGAACAGGGGCGGCTACACAAGGGAGATCTGGTGCTGCTGGTGGCGGTGGGCGCGGGGTATACGACGGGCGGAATCCTGATGCGCTGGGCTTATTAGTGCCGCCCGGGCAGCGGGCGCCGGCCGACAGGCTCAGCTCCCACTGCCCAAAACTTGTTGTAGAAAATTGTTAGAAGGACTGCGAACTTGCCACGCAGGCCGCGACGCGCGCCAGGCGGCGATCGAGCACGACCGTCGCGTAGCGCGCGCAAACTTGCTTTTCGCCGTTGGCCCAACCAGAGAGCTGCGGAACCACGCGGCCCAGCGCGTTGACGATGCTGTGATACGAGCGGATCAGCGTGAGTCCGCCGCCCTGGCCGCCGAGGCCGGGGGTCAGTTTGTGCAGGCTGAGCACGGCGGAGAATTCCGGAACGCCGGCGTTGTCGGCGGCGAGTGAGGCTGCCGCGCGCGCGCGATCGGACAGGGGTTGCGTCGCGGCCGTCACCACCAGGGCGCGCCAGTAATACACGCCGAACTGCATCAGGGCGATGGTGGACAACACGAGTATGAGTGCGGCTAGCATTGGTCTCGGCTTCTGTGTACATTTTGCCGCGGGGGACTGACTGGCTCAATGGGCAGGTCGTACTAGTGGAATAATCGAGAGTCCTATCAAGAGTGGGCGGGCGGAAACGGCGGGTGGGTGTGGTGCACTAAAGCACTTAGATACAATAACTTACAGGCAGACTGGCGCGGGTGGATTTAGGCGGTTTTTAGAGCGCGCGCAGGGGAAAGCCGGCCCAGGCGTTGAGCAATCCAAGGACTTCGCGCACGACGTCCAAAGCGTCGCGCGTATGCCGCCACCAATGCGCCCCGTCATAGGGATCGTCATCGGGATAGCGCACAATCAGGCGCAGATCGGGGCCGGCGCGGCGTTTCCAGATGGCGCGGACGCGGCGAGTGTGCGGCTTTGAAGTGACGATGATTACCGATGTCAAACCATCGGCGCGGAGATCGGCGGCGATCTCATCGACTTCGGCTTCGGTGTTGGCGGCGGGCTCGTCGAGGACGCGGATGGAATCGGCCGGCACTCCGAGCGCGAGCAAAACCTTCTGGTTGTAAAAATCCTCGCCAAGATAATGGATGTTGAGCTGAGCGAGTTCGCCGGCCGGACTCTCCGGCTGCGAAACCCACACTTCGTTTGACGCGCCATCGTGATAGATGCGAGCCGCTTCGATGGCGCGCTCGGGCATGCGGCCGCTGAGCACGACGATGGCGTCGGCCGGCGCGAGCGGATCTTCCACGACGAGCCATCTGCCGACGCGCAGGAACGCGAACACCGCCGCCGCGGCGAGCGCGAGGAATACGCCGAGCACGGCGAGACGGCGGATTCGCCGCCACCGGCGCGGCGGAGGCTGCGGCGCGGGCGGCGGGGCCGGCTCCGAATACGGCTCGTACAGCGGCGGCCAGTGGAAGCTCATGGGGTGGGGCTCGGCGGCGAATGTAACCCGGCCGCGCGCTCGGGTCAATTCTGCCACGGATGGCCTTGCTTTGCCGGAACACAAAGCGAGAGCGCGCTTGCCGCGGGGCGCGCGGAGACTCCATACTCGGACGAGCCGATGAATCAGGAATCGAGCGGATGCGTCGGGAGGAGCGGATCGTGCGCGCAGTGATCACAGGCGGTGCGGGATTTTTGGGGTCTCATCTATGCGACCGATTTCTGGCCGAGGGGTGGGAGGTGCTGGCGATCGACAATCTGGTGACGGGCACGGCGGCGAATCTGCAGCACCTTAAAAGCAATCCGCGATTTTCGATCATGCAGCAGGATGTGTCGCGGCACATCACGGTTGACGGAGCTGTGGATTACGTACTGAATTTCGCTTCGCCGGCGAGCCCGGTGGATTACCTGAAGCTGCCGATTCAGACACTGAAGGTCGGGGCGCTCGGAACGCACAACACGCTGGGGCTGGCGCTGGCGAAGAAAGCCAAATATTTTCTGGCGTCCACATCGGAATGCTACGGCGATCCGGCGGTGACGCCGCAGCCGGAATCGTACTGGGGCAACGTGAATCCGATCGGGCCGCGCGGCGTTTACGACGAGGCCAAGCGATTTGCGGAAGCCATGACGATGGCCTATCACCGCTACCACGGCGTGGATACGCACATCGTGCGAATCTTCAATACATACGGTCCGCGCATGCGGCTGAACGACGGGCGCGCGCTGCCGAATTTTGTTTATCAGGCGCTGACCGGGCAGCCGATCACGGTTTACGGCGATGGCCGGCAGACGCGAAGTTTTTGTTACGTTTCGGATTTGATCGAGGGAATCTGGCGCCTCGCGCAGTCAGAGGAGCACGAGCCGACCAACGTGGGGAATCCGCAGGAGATCACGATTTTGGAGTTCGCGGAACGAATTCGCGCGCTTTTGGGCGTGAAGACGCCCATCGTTTTCAAGCCGCTGCCGCAGGACGACCCGAAGCAGCGCTGCCCGGATATCGGCAAAGCGCGGCGCGTATTGAAATGGGAACCGAAGGTAAACCTGGAAGAGGGATTGCGCGTAACGCTGGAATATTTTCAGCAGCAGGTCGCGGCGGCGAATTGAAGCGTGTGTCCCGCGCTAGCGGGACTTTTCCGCGGTGACCGGAACGCCCACGCCGGGCCGTCCAAAAGAATCGTATTCAAAACCCAATTCGCGCATGGCGGCGGGATCGAGAAGATTGCGCGCGTCGATGACGAGCGGGCGAGCCATCTCTTTGCGGATGCGCGGCCAATCGAGTTTCTTATACTCGGGCCACTCGGTGAGCAGAAGCAGGGCGTCCGCGCCGCGCGCCACGACGTAGGGATCGGCGCTGTAGGCGAGATCGGGAAATTGCGAGCGCGTGCGTTCCATTGCCTCTGGATCGGTGGCGCGCAGCCGGGCGCCTTCGGCAGTTAGGCGCTTAATCACTTCGAGCGCAGGCGCGAGGCGAATATCGTCCGTGAAAGGTTTGAAGGCCAGGCCGAGCAAGCCGATTTCCTTGCCCTTGATCACCCAAAGAGAGTGGTGAATTTTTTCGACCAGACGGTCTACGCGCTGGCGGTTCACGCGTTCGGCTTCGCGCAAGAGGCCAAAATCCACGCCCACGGTTTCGGCCAAGTGCGCGAATGCTTGAATATCTTTCGGAAGGCAGAAGCCACCGAAACCGAGCCCGGCTTTCAGGAACTGCTGGCCGATGCGCGGATCAAGGCCGACAGCGCGGGTGACCTCCTCGACGTTGCCGCCGAGGCGCTCGCAGAGGTCGGAGAGAACATTGGCGTAGGAGATTTTTAAGCCGAGAAATGAATTTGAGGCGTGCTTGATCAGCTCCGCGCTGGCGATGGTGGTGACCAGGAATTCCGGCTCGGCAGTGGGCGGGCATTTGCCCGCATGGATCGGGCAGGAAAACTTGCCTTCGAGAATGGGGGCGTAAAGCTCGCGAAGTTGCTTGGCGGAGGCAGGATCTTCAACTCCGACGACGATGCGATCGGGGTGGAAGAAATCGCCGATGGCCGTACCCTCGCGGAGAAATTCGGGATTTGAGGCCACGCGGAACAACGTGCCGCCGTTGCGGCCGTAAACCGTCAAGGCGCGTTTCAGATTCTCGCCGGTTTGCGCCGGGACGGTGCTTTTTTCGATGACGAGCTTCGGAGTGCGCGCCTCGCTGGCGATCATGCGCGCCACGCTATCGATTGCGGAGAGATCGGCCGCGCCGGTCTCACGGGGCGGCGTGCCGACGCAGATGAAAATTACGTCAGCCGAACGCACGGCTTCGGCGGCATCGGCGGTGAAGCGAAGGCGCCCGGATTTGCTGGACGAAGCCAGCATGGGCTCGAGCTTCGGCTCATAGATGGGCACGCGGCCCGCTTCGAGCACCGCGATCTTCGCGGCGTCGTTGTCGGTTGCGATCACCTCATGGCCGATTTCAGCCAGGCACGCTCCCGTCACAAGACCGACGTATCCACAACCGATTACCGCGAGCTTCATGACCTCTCCGCTTCAGATGGAATCGGCGCCAAAGCGCCGCTGGATTCGCACTCGACATTTTCGCCTAATATGCGCGAGTAGAAAAGGGTGAAATCCGGCGGCGTGACGCAACTCGCAAATAGCGTATCGCGCAAATGAACCCGGAAGATCGCGACGGAACGCGCGCCACAAGAACCTTGTCGCATCAGACGCGCGGATTGGGGCGGAACGCGCTCCCGCCGGAAAGCAGGCCGCGCAGTCCGAGAAGCAACAGACGCGGCTGGCTGAGCGCCAGATGCCAAAGGACGCGTCCAGCCTCATCGCGCGAATAACGGCTGAGGGAACGCTTGGTTGCGGCATTCATTAAGTCCACCAAGCGGCTGTAATCGGCCTGCTCAAAGGAATGGATGGTGCGTCGAATCAGCAGGTGCAGATCGAGTTCGCGGCGAAGAGCGCGCAGCTCGGGGCTGCGGCCGCCATCGAGGATGGCTTCGCAGACGCCGATTGCGCCACGGAAGCCGGTGACGATTCCGCCGACGGTGGAGACTTTGACCTGGCAGGCGGCGTCACCGACCAGGAAGACGCGGCCAGCGCCGACACGCCGCTCGACCGGTACCCAGCCGCCGTAAATCGGAATGCGCGCGCCTTGAAACGACAGCGGCTCGAAGTGGCGCTTCACGAGGAATCGATCGAGGCACTCGCGCGCGTGGTGACCGTCTTCGCCGATCAAGCCGAGGGCCGCGGTGTCACGCGATTCGGGAATCAGCCAGTAGAAATATGGCGTATCGCCGGGAACGAACCATACGCGGACAGAATCGGGAGGCATGTCGGCCGGCATCTTGACGATGGCTTGAATCAGCGGCACGGTCGCGAGGCGCGGCCAACCTGCGGCGTGGGCCACGCGGCTTTGCGCGCCATCGGCGCCGATGACGGTATCGGCGTGAACCTGCTCAGGCTCGGCCGAGCCAGAAGCGCCAAGCGTTAATTTGAGGGCGCCGCCGTTGCGTTGCGCTCCGGCTTCCAGGCCCATGAAGCGGCGGCCCATCGAAATCTGCGCGCCGTCGCGCTCGGCTTGAGCTGCGAGGGCCTTAATCAAACGCGCGCGTTCGACGATCAGATCGGGCCGGTCAAGCGTGACGGTGGCGGCGCGGCCGTCGGTAAACATCTCGAAGCGATTGATCTGGTTGACGACGGAGGGCTCGGCTTCGGCGCCGAGCAATTCGCGCATGCGATGCGTGACGATCAGGGTGCGCGGGGTGGGATCGAGCTGGTCGGCTTGCTCAAAAACCTGGACGCGCAAGCCGCGGCGCGCGAGCAGCGAAGCGGTGAAGAAACCCGCCGTCGAGCCGCCCACGATGGCGACGCGTTCACCAGCGGCGGAAGGGCTTCGCCGCGCTTCGTTCTTTGGAGCGGTGCGCTCGGCGCTGACCGGGCTTAACAGCGGAACCTTCCCGCGCCGCTTTCGTGCGTCGTCGCAACCCCGCGGCGCTAACATAGGGCAAATGGACTGACGGCCGGGGCGCAGCCAATGGATGCGGCGCCTCCATCAAATACGAATGCCAGCGGGCATCGGATTCGATGTCCCGAGCCAGAGGAGAACTGACTTGCGGATGGAAGTATAGCGAAACGCGGGCCTGCGGCAAAGGTTCGGCGGCAGGGGGAATCGCCGGCATCAAGCGGTGCAGGATTTTGAGCCGATGAGCGCAAATGTTTGCCGATGGCGACGGCGAGTAAATGACAGCTAAAGGACTAAGAGAGAGTTTGGACAGTTCGCATTCGGGAATTGTAACTCCCGGGATTCCGGGCGGATCGCGGCGCAGGCGCGCAAATCCAAGCGATCTTTAGTGGTTCACCGGGACCAGGACGAAATGATCCCCCTGCGGCGCGGAGGTGTCTCCGTGTGAGGCGGGGGCGACGGCACCGGGAGTATCGGACGATGTGCCAGAGGTTTCGCGCGTCAGGTACAACATGAAGGGCGTGACCTCGAAGGGCATTTTCTCGCGCTCGGCGACCGTGCCAACCGGCTTGCTCTTGAGCATTTCGAGCTCGTCGTTCCACGGATCCATTTTTACGCGGCCGCCGAGCGGCAACGCCACGACGGCTTGGCTCGGGGCCTGTGCCGCAGCCGGTGCGCTCGCGGGCGAAGTTGTGGGAGGCGCAGTGGCTGCAATCGTCATGTTGATTGGAACGTGGTCTCCCAGGTTCGGGCTGATGAGGTTGGGAATATCCTTGGAGCGCTGAGCCAACGCCTGGATGAACAATTGCGCGGTGGACAGTTGGTCCTTGTACGGAGAGTTGCGAAGCAACTCGGCGGCCTTGGCATTCGCGGCTTGCTCTTCCTCCGGCGTGCTTGCGAAACCGAAGTGGCGGAAGACATCCTTGTCGTCGAAGAGCATATTGTCAAAGAACGCGTACTGCGAATTGATGCTTCCGTTGAGCACGATGTGAGCCAGTTCGTGAGCGAGCATCGTGGCGAGGCTGGCCTCATCGGGCAAAACGTCGATCAGGCCGCGGCTCAAAACGATGGTGTGGCCGACGGTGAACGATTCGAGCGTCGAAGTGAGCAGCACGCGGCAGCGGACGTCCGGCTCAACGTCCAGGTTATTTGTCACCTCAAGATTGTTGACGACGGCGTCGAGCACGGCGTCAACGTCACCTCTCGGCGCGAGAAGACCCATGCGCTCGAGGCGGTCGGTGACGTTGTCCTCCGCCTGGCGGTCCCAGGAGCGCTGCGCCTGAACGGGAGAGAGATCGTTTGCGGTCTGCGTCTGGTCGTCGATCGACGTGGGCGCCTCAACCACAACCTTGCTCAGTTCTTCCTCTTCCTTGGCCTGACCGAGGTTGTAGCCCCAGAGACGCGTCTGCCCCTTGAACTGAAGTCTCTTGCCGATCGCGTAGTGCAGATCGGATTCCTCGCTGTAGATGAACGCGGGCAACCAGAGGTTCGGGCCGGCGTTTACGCGCCAGCTATCGAAGTGGAAGTAGAAGTTGCCGGACGAGCTACCGGTGTATGCGCCGTTGAATCGAACGACGTGATAATCCTGATCCTCAACCCAGATGCGTCCCGTGAAACGCCCTTTGCCGGTGTGCGGCAGCGGCGTGACGTCGAAAACCAGGCAGCGAACCTCGCCCAGAAATTCCTGGCGCACGTAGTCGAACTTATAATGCTGGCGGTCGAAAACAGAGGTGTCGATATAGATCATCTGCAAGAAACCACGCGGCAGGAAATCCATCTGTTCAGTGAAGACGGAGCCGAGGCCCGCCATCACCTGGCGGCCCTTGTCCCCATGGGTGTTGAGAGGCACCAGATCCACGCCTTTCGAGAGTATGGCGCGGCCCAGGAAATATTTATCGCCGGCCGGCTCACTTGTGTCCAGATTCTTGTCGACGTGCATTTCCTGGATGTAGGTTTCCACCAGCGGCGAGTATTTCGCGAGGGTGGCGATCTCCTGGTGCTCTTGCGCAATGATGCGATCCTCCACCTGATTCAACGCGTCGGGCTGATCGGCGGCGCGCAGCGGCATCACGCCCAGCGCCAGTAGAACAAAACTCAATTGCAGGATACGCATAAAGCCCCCAACAAACTCGATTTCTGGTTGCGGGTCCAATTCTAACTCGCGAACCGCAATCACACCACCATACGATGGGTGGCGGGCGATGTTTTAAGCCGCGGTTCGGTAGGCGATGAGCCATTGAGGAGACACCCAGCAGTAAAGTTTCCGGAAAATTTCCGTCGGAGCCGCGGCCGAATGAACTCTGGCCGACGCTCAATCCCATTTGCCGCGCGACGCGTTCCGCGCGTGCAAAAAGTTTTTTTGCTCATGCAGGCGCGCTTCGAGCGGAGGCCGGCTGAATCCGCCGCGTAGCGTGCCCGCGGGGAGGCTGAGAGCGTGTAAGTCACAGTAGAAAGAGCCAAAATGCACGCATTTTGCAATACTCGAAAAGAGTTAAGTATTTTATTTTGTGGTAGCTAGCCTAGTTCGTTTTGCAAAATCTGCCTTCTCAGGGCAACCGCTGGCAAGTCTCGGTTGGCGCGCGCAACAGTACGCCTAGATGCTTCCTCAGGGACAAAGAGAGTGTATATTATATATAGTAGTATATAGTATAGTATGCGTTATATATTTGCCGTAAACCGACGGGCAGGCAAGTCATCCCGGAACCTCAGAAAGACTCCGGAGCCTTCTCGGGTCATCCTGCGCGACAATCCGGCCGCGCGTTACGGGTGGCCAATGGATGCGGTTGACTATTTGATTTCGCGAATTTGAGGAGCGGCAAACGCATTCTCAAAAACGACAGAAATTGACGAACCCTTTCGAACGTTGTTCACGAGCGCCGGCCGGAAACAAGCTATGCAGGTTCCGGCTTTGTGCCGAACACCCGGATATACCACCCCGGCTGATCCTCCCTTTAGAAGTTCTCTGGCCAAATGTTGTGATGCGCTGTAACTGTTCGGGTCCAAACAATCTTCAAAGCGTGCGTCTCCGCGAATGTCGTGAAACGTGCCTCGAAGATCAGCTAGGAAATCGACGTAAGGAAAAGTCTCTGCTTCTTGCCAGTTAATTTCCTTGAGTTCCCTGCTTTTGTGGTATGCCACTTCCAGCTCCGAGGTCTCGCGTGCGAATGCCGCACACCATGCGCCGCGTTCCGGCCCGTTGAAACGATTTCCGAAGGGACTTGCATGTGTGAAAGCGGCGTTGACAATATGTGAGGAAGAAAGGCCAAAGATCAGTTCCCGTACGGTGATACCTGGAAGCAAGCCAGCTTCTCCGAGAAGGCGGTTATTCGTGGCTCCCTCAAGTTCGAATAGAGCGTTCAAGGTCTCGGCATCATCGGTCAGCCGCGCGAGAACGCTCTCGTCGTGTTCGCTAAAGCGCGAGGGAATTAGGCGATGCGTTTCATCACGAACAATGTCGGAAACGCGCGGTAGCAACCTATCGCCCGCCGCGGCGAGAATCCAGAATTTGCCGCACGCGCAACATCGCGGGCAGACCACCTTTGATCATGTAGGTGAGCGGAGTCTCCCCTTCAAACATAGGATTTTCATTCGGCAATTGAATCCATCGGTCGGCGAGCTTCTTGCTATAGAGGATGTTTAGCCCTTTGAAGATCCCGGTCAAAATGGAAATCCTCGTCAGCCGATCCTGATCAAGAGTGCCACGCGCCTTTTTCTTCAATTCGTAAAATGCACCATTGGAGATGCCTCCCAGCACTTGTCTGGCGTCCTTGTCGCGCAATCCCCAAAGCTCTTGAATTTTCAAAAACGCCTTCACCGCCGAGGGGCTCAATCGCTTCAGCACCTCCTCGCGGGAAAGGTCGGCTGGCTTTTCCCACGAAATGCCTGCGGCGAGTTGATTGACGATCGCCATGCTGCCCCCCCATTACTCCATACATGGAGCATTATACATCCATTTATGGATATAGGCAGCCTCTTCTCTGCGCGATGACGCTCTAACTGCGCGACGGAGGGAAACCTTGTGGGTCCCAAACCGAGACCGACCTGTCGTCCGAACTGATGGCCATCCACTCCGCGATCGCGGCTTCGCCGATGCGCAAGCCGGTCGCAACGAGGAGGTGGATGAAGGCTTCCACGACACTGTGCGCGACTCGGACCATGGCCGATTGCCAATTCGGTCCGCGTGGCCGGCTCGCTAGCCGACGTTGACGTCGATCTGGGGTGGCAACCGTTGCCCCCCGCGCATCCGCTGAACCCGCTCGAGGCGATTCAAAATTCTTTCGATCTCGCGGCTCAGGTGCGTCTCGTAGCGCATGAGGCGATCTGAAACCTCTGGGCCCGGAATGAACGCGGCAGACCTTTTGAACTCGCCCTTCTTCAACATCTCGGCATCTAGAATCTTCTCTTGGTCTTTCAGGCCGTCGATATCGCGATCAATCAACTTGATCACCGTTTGCACGAGCTCGGCGTACTCCGACCGGTCACCTCGCTGCTCGGCCTCCCACGCGCGCTTCCCGCAATCTTCATAGATTCGACGACGAATCGGCTTATCTCGTTCATCCTGCGGGCGGCCGTACAGTTTCACCAGCACCGGGGAATCTTCCGTAATTCCAATCGTGGAGACTTGTCGGCCCAGAACCGCAAACAGTCGTATAGACTCCCGCACGACGAACGGGTTGTCCAAGTGTTTGAGCAACCCACCGGACGTACTCGCAGCTTGGGAGAGATCTTCCGCCTCAGCGCGCAGCTTCGCAATGGAATCGATTTGCGTAAATAATATTTTTTCAGAAATCTCAGCGGTTTCGGCCTGAAAAAAACGCCGCTTGCGCCAGAACAGTGCGGCCAGATTCTCGACGAGTAGTTCTTCCAGCGTTCCGCCGGGCCGCAAATCGCCGCGCAATGCTGCCAGCACGGAAAGATACTCGACGGGTGATTCCGATGCCAGCACGATCGCCTTTGAGAAAATTCCGTGTTTGAATGCGTTGAGCCTGCTCCGATTTTTTCCCTGCCCGGTTCGCGGACCCGATTTCTTGCGGATGGTGGGCTGGCCGCTTCGCGTGGCCTTGGTTGGTCTTGCCGCTGAGGTTTCTTCGTTCTCGCGCGAATGCGATTGTGACGAATCTTCCGCTGTGTTCGTCGGGAAGGCTTCGGGCGCTTGCGGTTCTGTCATGTCAGACACGGAGTGGCCCCCTATGCAAATGCTCAAGTACACTGATGGCGAGTTCAGCCGAGAGCTGGCTCTGCACTCGAGAGTCTTAGAAGAATCGTACTTCTTGTTTCCACGGGGGGCTAACTGCTCACGGGATCATGTACGGAATGCAGCTCGGGCTTGCGGTTCAAATCGCTAAGTGCAGATTGGCTCTGAATCTACCTAGTGCAGCCGCTTCCGGCGCGGGGGCACGTGAAGGGGAGTTTAACATAAACACCAAGACTTCAAACGGATATTCTACCTAGATGAGGTGCCCGGTTTTAGAGGGGAGCACTACATCAGGCTCACTGGCCGCCCAGCGACCACTGAGCATATTCAGCCAGAAATGCCTGCGTACCATATGCAACCGTACTTGCACATAGTAGCGTCAAACGCAAATGGGGCTGTGGTCAAGCGAATGTTCGCGGCACCCGTAGACTTCAACCGACGATTGAGGACGGCATCCTCATCCGCCCCGTCGTTGTTGTGCCCGTGGGAAGATCAGCTCGCTCCGGTTTATACGGAAGGTCGAATTGCGCCGCGAAAATCCGTGGCCTTGGGGCGCCATAAATCCCTCGGCGACAGCGGAGCTCCGTGGGATGGACACGTTTCACAAAATTGCGGCGTGGACCAATGCAACGCTAAGGAGTGGAGATTGGGTTGGATTTCTCCCGCTTGGCTTTTGCCCAACGAGCTCTGGCTGCTTTACTAGCTATATCGCTTCGCTGTTCAGGCGTTAGTTTCTTGAGCCGTGCGTTGCCGCCTTTTCGGCCCAGCGCGACAGCGTGTGGGTCTTTTTCCTTTTTCCTCATTACGAACTCAAACCTTATATCTTGGCCACCTCAAAAGCAACAAAACGGCTTGACTATGCTTAGCGCTTCGCATATACTAAGCGCTAAGAATGGAGGTGTTGTGAAGACGCAACCAGATCCGATTCGAGCGCAGATCAGTTTTGCGAGGCGCAAATGGGACGGCATCCGCGGCCCAAAGCTCGATGAACTCCGAAACTTGATTTGCCGCTTTCGCCTATCAGTGTTTCTCGGAGACCTAATGTTACTCGGAGGTGGCTGGTACGTGACCCATTCGGGCCTCCTACGTCTTTCCGAGCGCAGACGGTGTGCTGGGATCGGGGTTCAGCAGGTGCGTGAGTTTTGTGATCCGGTAGCGTGCCGCTGGGTCTTTAAAGCGATCGTCTATAAGTCGCCCCGCTCACGCGGCTTCGTCGGCTACGGCGATGCCGATCCGTCCAACGTTTCCTCGGTGGTCCACGGCGCCGAGATGCGCGTGGCCGAAACCCGCGCCGTCAACCGCGCTCTTCGTAAGGCCTACGGTATCGGGCTCTGTTCGGTCGAAGAACTCGGCTGGGCTCCTCGATCGAACGCGATCGAACCGCGCGCTCATCAGAAAACATCGTCGAACGGGAACAATGGCTACCACAACGGCCAGCCTCGCCTCCGCGACCGTCTTTGCCTGTTGATCCGCCAGCACAAGCTCGATGCTGCCCTCGTGAAGGCCTATGCCGCCGATTACTGTGGAACCGCCGCCCTTCGAGATGCCAGCCGGGACCAGGTCGAAGCCTTCATCAACAGCCTCGCCGAATCCGCTGCCAAGGATCGTGACGCGCTGATCACTCAACTCAACACCTATTCCAATCCACGGGAGGTCAACTCATGAAGCGCCACATCCCAGGTTTGCATTGCGAACCGCGCAAGTCTGACGACACGCTCGAAGGCGTTTTCCTTGTTCGCGTCGATCGCGTCTTCTACCGGTGGCATCCACAACGACCGTTCTACGTTCTGCGGCTTGCGATCCTCGAACCACCAGAACATCAGGGCCGTCCACTCACCGGGCGTCTCTACTGCACACCCAAAGCACTTTGGAAACTACGCTGGTTCCTGCGGGACTTTGGCTATGACCCCGATCTGATGGGTCGAGACGAGGTCGATGAAAAGGCGCTTCTCGGCCTGCGAGGCATCGTGCGGATTTCCCACACCACTCTGAACGGCCGCACCTACCTCAATCTTGGCGGATTCGCCCCAGCCAGTGAGTGGGAAGAGCTCTCTGTATCCAGCCAGGAGGTGGCCCGTGAACTTTAGCTATACGCAGATTTCGCAGTACCTGCGCTGCCCGAGGAGCTATCGCTTTCGGTATCTGGACGGCTGGCGGGAGACCGAGTCTCGGGCTTCGCTGTGCTTTGGCCGCTGTTTTGAGAAGGCGCTTGCGGCGTTTTTCGAGCACGATGATCCCGGAGCGGTGTTGTTCAAGGAATGGGGAGCGTATCGCGAGGTTCAGCTTGAGTACTCGCACGGAGACAACTGGGAGCACATGTTGCGGCAGGGGATTGGCCTGCTGGAGCGATTCGCCCAAGATGATCGAATCCGCGTTCCCGAGGCACAGGGCAACCTGCAAAAGAAGCTCGTCCGCACACTGTCCAACGGCCATGAGTTCGTAGCCTATGTCGATGCGATTGGGCAGTTGGATGGCAAGCAGCGCTTGCTCGAATGGAAAACCACCAGTGCTCGTTACCCCGACCAACCTGAGGGTCTAACGTCACTTGACCTGCAGCTAGTGTGCTACTCCTGGATCACCGGCATCTCCGATGTTGCGATTGTGGCGTTCGTCAGGAAACGCATCCCGGAGATTCAATACCTGATGGCGTCGATCACCGAGGATCAGCGTCGGGAGTTCGGCCAATTGGTGGAAGCGACGGTCGGTCAAATCGAGACCGCTCAGTTTCCTTCGCACCCTGGAATTCGTTTCCCGCAGAACGGCTGCGTCAGCTGTGCCCATCTCGGGCTGTGCCTCGGCAACGAATCACTGGTCGAGGCCAAACTCATTCGTCAACCGGGAGCGAGCGACCTTGATTGGCTTAACGGGCTTGACGACTAACGGACGGGTTCTGGTGGCTCCGAAGCTCAATCGCCGGCGAGCAGTGTGGGTGCTCTCGAAGATCGACGAGATCTTGGCTTGGGACAAGGCCACCGACCGCGAACGGGATTCGAAGTTTGTCGAACTGGGCC
>Ga0182015_10000137_pt1 | contig 100881 bp, 89 predicted proteins | sample 712P3MmetaG_FD_120478 | JGI IMG/M metagenome (GOLD analysis project Ga0182015, IMG submission 120478) | Permafrost microbial communities from Stordalen Mire, Sweden - 712P3M metaG | ecosystem: Environmental > Terrestrial > Soil > Wetlands > Permafrost | place: Sweden: Stordalen | collected...
ACGCCTAGTTGTTTTGCCGCCACTTTCACCATTTGCGCAATTTCCAGCACAGAAAATTGTTCCGTGAACTGGTTGAATACTCGAAACTCTCCACGGGCAGCCGGATTCTGACACGCGATTTCGATACAGCGTACAGTGTCTCGAATATCGAGAAAGCCGCGTGTCTGCCCGCCCTTTCCGTACACGGTGAGCGGGTGTCCGACAGCCGCTTGAACGCAGAAGCGATTCAGGACCGTACCGAATATTTCGTCGTAGTCAAAACGATTGACCAAAGCTTCATCGCGAGCAACATCATCCGTCACCGTTCCGTATACAATTCCTTGGTTTAGATCGGTCGCACGCAATCCCCACACCTTGCACGCAAACATGATGTTGTGGCTGTCGTGCACTTTCGAGAGGTGGTAGAAAGAACCGGCTTGCTTCGGATAGGGAAGCACATCTTTTCGGCCGTTATGTTCAACCGTGAGATAGCCTTCCTCTATATCGATGTTTGGCGTCCCATATTCGCCCATCGTTCCGAGCTTCACCAAGTGACAGTCAGGAACAATTTCGCGAATCGCGAATACCAGGTTCAGCGTCCCGACAATGTTGTTCACCTGGGTAAACACCGCATGGTCACGGTCGATCATCGAGTAGGGCGCAGCGCGTTGCTCTGCAAAGTGAATAACAGCGTCTGGCTCAATTTCTTTGATCGTGGACGAGAGAAAATCGTAGTCGGTCACGTCGCCGATAAAAAGATCAATGGTCTCATTCGTGATGTGATGCCAAGCCCTCAGCCTGTCCGCCAGGGGCCGGATTGGAGTCAAGGTCGCCGTTCCCAGGTCGCGGTCCCATTGCCGCCGCACGAAATTATCAACTATCGCAACGGAATGGCCCTTGGCCGACAGATGTAAAGCGGTAGCCCATCCACAATAACCGTCTCCGCCGAGTACGGCGATCTTCATAGATCCTCCAGGGTTGCGTTCCTACGCCGGGCTGCCGCTATGGTTACATCCCAGCTTTATCGTCGCAGGCCACCTGATGTCAAGGGTTTCTAAAAGATCGCCGAGAATTCTCCTGGATATTTTTCCAACGGGATTTTGTTCTTCAGGCATCCTATGACTTTTCGTAGGCATCACCTGAACCCCTGCTCTCGGAAATCGGCGGTCGTGATCGGTCTTGATTGTACGTATCGGAAGCGTCAGTGTTGGCATTTCTCGATGCGGAGGGGTAATCCGGGACGCTGCATGAGTGTTAATTCTTACACTTACGCCGACGCCTTCGTTAGCGGCACCCTGTAGTTGTTATGGTTCTTGATTTGTCGCTCTGAGAATTTTTGTTCAGCTTTGATAACCCGAATTGCAGATCGCGAAAGGGGCCATACACAACCAGGTCCTTGTCTTTTTTCGCCAAAGAATGCTAGCGTCAACCGTGCTTGTGGACTCTACAATTCGCGCCGCGCCTCGTCTCGCTACCGCCGTCGCATTCGCGCTTCTATTGCTATTTATGGGTGCTCCATTTGTCCTGGCCGCGCAGCAGGACATGCAAGACATGCCTGGCATGGATATGCAGCACGATCAGGAAGAGCTAACTCCTGCCCGAAAGGCCAAGCTTGCCGCGGACAAACGGGAGAGCGAATTCAATCATCATCTCGCGGGCTTCCTGCTAATCCTTGCCGGCGCCTTCCTCTTCGCGCAGGACAAACTTGCGATGAAGTGGCCGTGGGCCCGTTATGTGTGGCCAGCTTGTTTTCTAGCGGCAGGATTTTACTTGCTGATTTTCAGCGACACGGAAATATGGCCCTTAGGCCACAAACCTTTCTGGATCGCCATGAGCGACCCCGAAGATCAGCAACATAAAGTATTCGCGGTAATTCTTCTCTCTATAGGTGTCATCGAACTTCAAAGGGCCCGTGGGCGGCTTCAGAATGCGTGGGCTGCCTGGGTGTTTCCAGTCACCGGGATGATCGGCGCCGTCATGCTGCTGTTCCATCACCACCAGGCCGGCATGCACGGCCCCGATCATATGATGCTAATGCACCACATTCAAAAGGAACATCGAGGTTTCGCGCTTGCCGGTGGGGGAACCGCCTTGGCAAAAGGCCTCTCCGAGATTCACTGGAGCTGGCGCGAACTATTCAAAAAAGTCTGGCCACTGCTTCTTATAGTGCTTGGCGTCCTGTTGATGCTTTACACCGAATAGTCTTAAAAAACTAAACACGACTGGGAGCTGTTTTCACAAGCCTCTCAGTTACAGTAACTTGCGAAGGCATCCAAGATTCCGATTTGTACGTCCTATCTATGAGAGCGAAATGCTCTTGCAGGGCCGGTGACGCACATAGGTAGACCGCGCCAGTTGAAACTCTCAGTTTCTGAGAGAAGGGATCGGACGATGCGAAACGAAAAGATGGCAAACAAATTCACCACAAAATATTCCATAGGCTTGGGAGTAATGTTTGCTCTACTGATTGGCATGATCTTCGGACCAACGGCCTCGGCAAATGATGCAGACTCCTCAAATCAAGTGCCGGTGCACATGGTTGTGACCGTAAAAGCGCATCACGGCGACCAGGTTCCGGTGGTGGCCGCCAACGACGTGAAAGTTTTTCAGCGCGATAAGCAGGACATGGTTGCCAGTTGGCTCCCGTTTCAAGGAGACCGCGCCGGATTGCAGCTCTTCATTTTGATTGACGATACCTCGCGAGACAGCGTCTCCTTGCAGTTCAAGTCCATCGAGAAATTTATCGACGAGCAGCCTGCCAGCACCTCCATCGGCATTGGTTATATGCGAAACGGCATGGTCGTTACGGCCCAAGCTCTAACGCCGGACCACGGCCTAGCCAAAAAAGCGTTGCGCTTGCCGTTAGGCGCCACAGTGGGATATACGAGTCCTTACTTGGCGGTCTCGGACTTGATGAAGAAATGGCCGGAGACGAAAGATCGCCGCGAGATTTTGATGATTACCAGCGGAATCGATCCTCTTGGCGGCGGATTTTCGAACGATCCGTACAATAACCCGTATCTTAATGCTGCTGCCAATCAGGCGCAGCGAGGCGGCTTCGTCGTTTATTCAATTTATACGGGTGGAGCAGGCGTTGGCGGACGTGGCCGAGGTTTTCAGACCGCATTTCAACAGGCTGGTCTAGATCTGATTTCTCAGAAGACCGGCGGAGCAACCTACTACCTTGGTTTCGGCAGTCCAGTGGACTTTACTCCATACTTGGATGATGTGAGCTTTTGCCTGAAGCATCAGTATGAACTCGTATTCCTGACCAAGGGCGCAAAGAAACCGACTCTGGAGCCGGTGAAGGTAAAAACTGAAATGCCGAAGATAGGCCTGATCACAGCCACAGATGGTTACGTCGGGACCGGTACCTAAACGCGCCCCGCGAATTATTGGTGGGCAGGGAATTGGCTGGAGTTAAACGCGGAATGAGCCGCGCCTACCTCCGGCCAATTGCATTTCGGATACATGGCAGTGGACAGGCGACTGACGCTAGTCGGAATTAGCGAAACGCACGTCGAAGAGATCAAGTTCCTGTTCCAGTCTTCGCAGTACGGCATCACTAATTTTATTGTGATTGTAGAGATTGAGCAGAGCCGCTCGTTCCAGTGCGCGTATGCGCTGCGAAATCTCGCGGAAGCGCTCGTAATCTTGTGGACGGTATCCGGTATTCGCCACGCGGTTGCCCGGAAGCAAGTTCAAATGATGGTTCTGCACCCGAATTAAATCGTCATAGACCGGCTTGAATTCGGGAAGATCGGATTCGCGAGCTTCTTCAAGATAGGCCAGAGCCGCTTCAATCATTGCGTAACGAGCGTGTTCCTCCTCCGGATTCACAGTGTTGACTCCGGCCAAACCCAAGCGACGAATGATGAATGGCAGCGAGAGTCCCTGCAGAACCAACGTCACAAATATCACGCAGAATGTGAGAAAAATAATCATGTTGCGCTGGGTGAACGGCGTTCCGTCCGCAAGGGCTACCGGCAACGAAATGGCTGCCGCCAAAGCCACCACGCCGCGCATTCCTGTCCAGCCAAGCACGAAAACGTAGCGCGGATCGGGAAGGCTTTCAGGTTGGTGCAGCAAACGCCGCCGAATCCAATTCGACGCCCACGCGCCGGGGTAAACCCACACCAAGCGCAGCAATATCACAACAGCGCTGAAGAGCAGCCCGCGCATAAGCAGCCGCGAAATGCCCTGCGAGCGAATGTCTGCGAGGACCTGCGGAAGCTGCAGCCCAATCAGGATGAAAACAATTCCGTTGAGGACAAATGTCAGCGTTTCCCATACCGCTGCGGCCTGCAACCGAGCTCGAGTGGAGAGGTAGATAGAGGTCGTGTGGCCGAGGTAGATGCCGCACGCAACTGTCGCGATCACTCCCGAGGAATGAAGACCCTCGGCCACGAGATACGCGAAATAGGGAGTGATGATGGTGATGGTAATTTCAATCGGGGCGTCATCAATCTTCTTTTCTATCCAATACACTACCTTCGCGATTACCAAACCGACGGCGATCCCGGTGAAAATTAAGTAGAACAATCGAGACATGCGCTCGGCAAGCGGCGGCGCGTGCCCCGTCATCACTATGGCGATCGCAATTTGCAGCGCAAGCAAGCCGCTTGCGTCGTTAACGAGGCTTTCGGCTTCGATGATATCAGTCAGCCGCTTTGGTATGCCCAGGCGTTCAGCAATCGCTGTCGCCGCTATCGCGTCGGTGGTGCACACCACCGCGCCCAGAACGATGCCGAGGCGCCAGTTGAATCCGGGCAGAATCCATTTTGAGGCGAAGGCCACCCCGTAAACAGTAAAACTCACCAATCCGAGCGCCAGCATAGAAATACTGACCAGGTTGTAACGAAAATCGCGCCACGAAGTTTGCACGGCAGCGGAAAATAGAAGCGGCGGCAGAAAAAGTAAAAATATTACGTCGGGATTCAGCCCGATCTGCGGCATGTGCGGTATTAAGCTAAGAAAAAGCCCAGCGATTACTAGAACGATGGGGTAAGGCGTCTTAAATCGCTTAGCTAACAACGCCAGCGCAATGATACAGACCAGCAACAGAAGCAGGATTGGTTCTACGCGGTGGATATTTTGGCCGTACATTCCGCCGTTTAAGATAACGCAGTTAACCTTCGCCTCATACGTGCTTCTGGCAGCGCTCCAGTCCAGAAGCCTGGGCGGCTTACTTCGAGGATTCTATGCCCGGAATCCAGCCTACTGCATTCTCGTGAAATATTTCGCGAAGTACCGGCTCGGGCAAGGCGAGACCTTGTATTTGGCGGCCGTGATATTGCCAAGTTTCGTTCGTGGCGAGAAATCTCCAATCTCTTGCGTAGGTCTCTTGCCAGTCCTTCAGAGCGTCCGCTGTGGATTCATCGGTTAGGAATTCCAGGTCGGTGCCGTATAGCACTCGCGTGTGGTATTTGATCAGAAAATTCCGTACTTTTTCTCGCGGCTGTATCATCAGGTATTCCATCCGTGCGGCCGTATCCACGGCGAAATTCGGATAACGATCAAACCGCTTCGCGATGTCATCTACATCCGTTTCCATGCTACCCAGGTGCGCGCCCACTACGCGAAGCTTCGGATTTTCGGCGAGCAGGTGGTCGCGCGCGGCCAGGATCACTTCCTTGCGTGGATGATCGGGATGCAAATACATGTACCACTGCGGATTTTCCTTGTAGTAGTCATAATCCGGACTATCCGGATTCGGTGGTTGCCAACATGAAGAAGGCTCGGCAACGTGGGCGACGAGCGTTTTGTTCTCCTTGGCGATGGCTCGATAGATTGGCTCAAACGCCGGATCATCCGGCATCACATAACGCCCGCCCGGCGTTTTCAGCTCCATACCGATATTCTTCCAAATTTTCACCGCGACGGCGCCATCCACAAATTCCTTGCGAAGTTGTTCAACCGTTTTTTGCGCGAAATCTTTTTCGCGGAAAGGGAACGGATCGAAGGTTACGCACAATCGTGCGTGGTTCCGGCTAGCCTGCACGAACGCCTTGGCCCGCGCGGTTTCCACATCTAATGAGCCATAAATTCCGTGCGTGTCGGCCACGCAAATATCCAGAATGTGTAATTGCAGGTGAGCCATCAAATCACTTATTTCAGGATCAGTCTTGAACGCGTGAACGTGCGTATCGATCGGGTGAAGCGCAGAAAACGCTTGCAGCAGCTCGCCTTGGTTAGCTTCCTGATCGGAACCGTCCGCTGCGTATAAGGCGGTGTATCCAGAAGAATGCAGATACATCAGCACAGTTACGGCCGCACCGGCGATTAGTACGAATGAAATCAGCTTTTTTTGGCTTAGTCGCATTTTCCCCGGCTGGTCATGAGGTAGATTTCGGACATCTGCCGCGCGCCGCACCGCAACGTCAAAAAGAATGGAACTTTGTAGCCTTTAGAGAGGAATAAAGCAAGCGGCGCCTTTACGAATAGAAGTGTGTCCAGCCGCCAACTTTTCGATGTTATTGCCTCACTCAAAACACATGATTGGTCAATCAGGCGAAGAGTGCGGCTGCGCAAATCTGTGGCTACCGATTCTGATCGTCCCGTTATTTCTGACCGCTCTCCCGGTCAGAAGCCAACAAGGTCCAGTTATCTCCGTGGACGTAAAATTGGTCAGCATGCTGGCCACCGTCCGCGACAAACGCGGCCACCTCGTAAATAACTTAACGAAAGACGATTTTGTGCTGGAGCAAGACGGCCATCCGCAAACCATCACCTATTTCACGCGAGACTCTGATCTTCCGCTCACGCTCGGCCTCCTCGTTGACACCAGCATGAGCCAACGGCGCCTTCTCGACCAGGAGCGCGACGCCAGCCACGCGTTCCTGGACCATGTATTGCGCCTGGACAAAGACAAAGCTTTTATCATTCATTTTGACTACGAGGTGGAGCTTCTCCAGGACCTCACTTTTTCACGTCCGAAGTTAGAAGCGGCACTCGACCAAATCGGCGGTCCGGAGTTTTCGAATTCCTCAGACAGCAGTTCCGGCGGAGGCGGCGGCCGCGGCTCGCACGGGCACGGCGGCGGAGGCGGCACGTTGCTCTACGACGCGATATATCTTGCGTCGAATGAAATTACGAAAAAGGAACAAGGTCGCAAGGCCCTCATCGTCCTTACAGACGGAGTTGACCGCGGCAGCAAAGAAAGCCTGCGAGATTGTGTCGAGTCGGCGGAGCGTGCAGACACTCTGGTTTATTCCATCTTATTCGCCGACAAGGAAGGCTACGGAAATCACGGGGGCTACGGCGGCGGCCACATGGGCGGAGGCGGTGGTGGGCACCATCGATATCCCGAAGAATCGCGCCCCGACGGTAAGAAAATTCTCGAACAGATTTCCCGGGAAACCGGAGGCCGCTTCTTCGAAGTTTCAAAGAAGGAGCCCATCGATCAAATCTACACGGAAATTGACGAAGAACTGCGCAACCAATATGCGCTAGGCTATACACCGGAAAAGCCGGACGCTACGCCTGGATATCACAAGATCCATCTCGTCACAAAACAAAAAGACCTGGTAGTCCAAACCAGAGAAGGCTACTACGCTGCACAGTAGTTCCAGCCATTGTCTTGGCAATCTTGATTTGTCGACGCTTGAATTTGAGCCGCAGGCTTAAGCTGGTTATTCAGGGCTTCCTTAATTCGTTCACGAGCTTCCTTGCCTCTTTCATTCTTTCTTTGTAGTACGTGGGGCCGATCAACACTTCTTTGTCGCCCAATTGCACGCGTTCCTTGATGCCTTCTTTTGACAAGTATAAAGCCAGGGCTATGTACGTTTTGATTTCCTTTTCTAGAAATTGCACTGCTTGTCTTTTAGATTCATCCATTTTTCACCTCGCACCGCCGCTCATGCCCAAGTTTAAAGCTTCAGCCGATTCTTGAACGTAACCGTGCCGTCGTCAGGATACTGCTGGGGCGACTCGACCGGTCCGCGCGCCTGTCGCCCCGAAGTTAGAATTGAACTAGCGGTTAGATTACGACGCTGATGCCAACGTGCACGCCCGGATAGTATGGGTTGCACAGGTAGTATCCGCCATCAATGTAGTCCACATAAACGTTATCGGTGTAATACCAGCCTTCCGGCCATGGATTTTCGAATCCAAACCAAAAGCCGCCGTACTGAAAGCGCGAAAATCCGCCGACTATCACCGGTTGGTTGATTACGAACACGTGTTCTGCGCCAAAATTGGCGCGGAATCGATCATCAGGTATGCGACCGTTGCCTCTGGCGCTGAGCCGCAATGCCGGCGCGGAACGTTGCCTCTGCTGTGCTTCCGCACTTCGCTGAGGCTGACCATGTTGCTGCGCCGCTGCTTTGCCATTTTCTTCCTGTTTAACCGGCTTGGCTTGTGGCTGCTGTTTTTCAGTCTTGGCTTGCTGTGTCTGTTTTGCCGGCTTGGCCGCTGGCTGTTGCTTTTCGGACTTGGCCTGCTCTTGCTGTTTCGCCGGCTTCGCCTGTTCTTGTTTCGCAGGCTTGGCCGCTTCCTGCTTTGCCGGTTTTGCCGCTTCCTGATGCTCCGCAGGCTTGGCTGCTTCTTCGTGGTGTTCTTCCTGCGCGAAGGCTGGGGTTACGGCTCCCAGCAGCAAGAACATGGCTGTAGCGCTTATGACTCCGAGTACTTTCATGAGTGTTGCCTCCTTTACTGAGTGTTCATGTTCATGGCGTTCTTCGCCGGTGCGATCCTTCATCTGCTCTGAACGAGAACGACCACACAAATCCGAACTTGCGTTCAGCTCATCGTCCTATTTGATCCGTAGGGTTACATCGTAGAGGTTGCCGGCAGGGGTATCTGTTCAATTGTGCACACATTTCCATCCCGCTCGCGGATTTACGGGCGCATGCTAGGATAAGCGATAGTAAAAGGAGACGCTGGATTGCCAATCAAGACTTCAAAGCGTTCGAAATACAACGGAAATAGCGCTTTCGACGCCCAGGATTTTCTCGATTCGGCAGGCGTAGCGCGCAAGGTCACGGAGTTCGCGAAAAAACACGCGATCTTTTCGCAGGGCGATCCGGCTAAAACCGTTCTCTACATTCAAAAAGGCGCGGTAAGGCTTTCGGTGGTGAATGAAACCGGCAAGGAAGCAGTCGTCGCAGTATTGGGCCCTGGCGATTTTTTCGGAGAAGGATGTCTTGCCGGACAGCCACTACGGATGGGGTCGGCCATCGCGGTCACGGCGACGACTGTACTGGTGATTGAGAAAAAAGAAATGGTCCGGGTCCTGCACGTGGAACATGAATTCTCCGACCGCTTCATTTCCTACATGCTTTCCCGAAACATCCGCATAGAAGAAGATTTAGTGGACCAGCTTTTCAACTCCAGCGAAAAGCGTCTTGCTCGCACGCTATTGTTGCTCGCCCGTTACGGCAAAGAAGATAAGCCCCAAAGAGTGCTTCCTAAAGTCTCGCAGGAAATGCTCGCGGAGATGGTGGGCACCACTCGCTCGCGCGTAAATTGTTTCATGAACAAATTCAGAAAGATGGGCTTTATCAAATACAACGGCGGCCTTCAGATCAACACTTCACTTCTAAGCGTGGTCCTGCACGACTGAGCTACGCGGTAATTGCCCCACCGCTCGCTTCGCCTCCAGAATCGAACTTCGATGATCCATAATTCCCGCGAGGTCGGTGTTCGCGAATGCGATTCGTCCGAACGGAGCGTTTCGCAAAATATCGCTGGGCGCGGCCTTGCCATCTTTACCGAAAAAGAAGCCGGGCTGAGGATTCAGATACGCGTGGCCCCAACGGTTCAGAATTATTCCAGCAATATCCCGCCGCGCATCGAATCCGGCGTGCGCAAACATATCGGTGAATTGCCGGCGGATTTGCCGTTCGTACTCGCGAAAGGATGTAGTCAGCATCTCGCCACGCCCGCGATTTCCTTGATCCGCGACTGGCAATCCTGGATACGAATAGAGAACTTTCAAGTTGAGAACAATCGGCGAGTCCGGGCTGATCGTAGCGGAATCCGCGCCCAGCAACGCGGTCCTTCGAACTTCAGTGTAATTGCCGATTCCCTCAAACCACCTAAATCCGCTGATGCCCATTTTGTACAAAAAACGCCAGTTCCGAAGGGCGACATTCGCCATCAGGCATGGAGAGCGGTAGAACTGTTCGTACGCCTCGCGATGCGCGCTGGGAAGGTCGCGCACGATGTGTTTCGTTGTCCAGCACCCGCCCGCCATCACCGCTGTTCGCGCTTTTACGCGATAGAGTTTGTTTCCCCGAGCGTAAATCACCGTCACAGTTTCAGATTTCGCCGGCTCTCCATCGTGCTGCACCCAAACCGCAGTCGAATCCAGCCGGACTCGCACGTTAGAAGCCGCCCGGTCGAGCGCCGGAAAGTCTACGTTTCCCCGGCAAACTTCCTCCATCGTGGGCGGCCCGGAGATTGAATCCGGAATCAGTGTCTTCACCATCAATCGCGCCATATCCCCATTTCCGCGCGGGAACATTTGATCTTCGCCGTCCGGATCATTGGGATAGAGGACATCTGCGGCGTAGTCCACATACGCCGAAATTGCGTCAGCGCCAAGACCCGACCCACCACCTTCAACTGGAGAAAGAAAAGTTCGTATAGTTTCGCGGCTGATTCCGTACAGCTTCATCATGTGTTCTTCGAGTGTTATCTGATCCAACTGGCGAGAGACATCGTCACCATGATGCAGCGGCCTTTTTTCAGGAAGCTGTGATCCTTGCCGCCATTTCAGCAACTCTTCCCGTGCACTCGCCGAGATCGGAGCCCCTTGCAATTTCTTTCCCCACGGGTCGGTGAGCCACATACCCGGGCTTTGTCCAAACTTAGACCCAAAATAAAATCCATAACTCGCAGGCTCGCTGCCAACCATGTCGTAAGGAGTTCTGCTCAATGGCATTTCAGGCGAAGACCCGCCCCAAGCTTGATATTGCAATTTGGGCGATTTCAAGCCAATGGAGTCATAAAAATCCGAAATAAAGCTATTGGGATACTGCGCGAAATACACCGCTGACCCCTGATGCGCCATCAGCGGATGGCCATCAACTTCGAATTCATTGCCCTTGGCTTCTCCGCCGAAGATTGGATGGTTATCGAGGACCAGGCACTTGCGATTTTTCCCCGCTCGCCGCACGAAAAAGAGAGCTGCCGCCAGCCCGCTGATCCCGCCGCCCACGATTACGCAATCATAAATCTCGCCGGTATCGATGGCGGACGCGGGAAGCGCCTGAAACTCGCCATTGCGGATTCTGTGGCCCGCTTGCACAATTTCGTATGTATTGCCGTTCGAGCGGCGGTAGTCGCCAACACCTCCATAGCCGGTCCAATCATCTTCCGAAAGAAGTTCCAAGGGATTCGCTGATCCCATGAGCAATCCGCCGGAAGCGAGCAGCGTGGCATTCAGAAAATCTCGGCGCGAAACCTGCTCGTCCATGCCGAGAATTTTGTCTTGCCGTTCATATCCGCCGGAGTTTTCTGCCTGAGCCATGCTGGGAGGAACGAACCTTCCACCTTCAGATTGTCGTCGAAATACAAAAGGGGACTTCCGAAAAAGTCCCCTTTTTCCAAATAATTAAATGTGATGCGTTACTGCTTTTCCGAAATCGTTACTCGCGGATGAGTACTCTCATTTTCCTCGTCGATGAAGAAGATGCGCGTCCCATTCGTAACGGCCGGGTTCTTGCCACTAGTTCCAATTCCTTCAGCATTGAAAACGAAGGCGTTCGAGAAGGATTGGTTCGCAACCAAGCCATCTGCACGCGGCTGGCTCTGGTCGCTCTCGCCACGAACGGCCGCATTGCCCGATTTCGCAAAGCTGCCCGAGTGGGATTCGTTTGTAGTCGAGTAGTCCACGTTCTCGTCAGTCCCGAATGAATACGCTCCGGAGAATGTCGAGGTTTTGAAGTTTGCGCTCGCCGCGGACTGGAATTCCAGCGCGCCGTCGGCCGCACCGCTATCGGTGCCCGCCAGGAACGCAGTCACTCCACTCGCGCCATGCACGATGTACCCTACCGGAGAATCGGTGCCAACACCGGCAAAAGTGATTCGGCCCGTGCCCGCATCCACCGAGTACGTAGCCGCCCCGTGCAGGATGTTCGTCGTGCTGTTGACGCCAGCTTCGTCGTTGAACAAAGTCCCAGTCACGCCGCCGGCATTCTTTCCGTCAAACGTCAGCACGCCGATCATTGCTCGCGTTCCCGGATTGCTTCCCGAGCGGCTCATAGCCGTCTCGTGCAGAATGTGGCTGCCCGCCAGCGTGCCATTGCTAAACGGCCCTGCTGACGCCAGCGCTTCTCCGCTGGTGATTTGATTCGTCGCGCTAACCTGGTCCACTCCCGCGAGAATCATTTCGCCGCTGCTCACCATATACGCCGCAAATGTAAACGGCGTGCCGTTAAGCATGGTGTTGAACGTGCCGCGCCCGGTCGTAGATCCCGCGGGAATACTGTAAGTCCCAACGAGTTTCGAACTGTTCGCCGTCAACGTACCCGCATCGTTGCGATCGAAGCTGCCTCCAACGATGTTTCCTTTGCCGTCTGCTGTAAACATACCGGCCAGCGCCAGATGTTCTCCCGCAGCCCCAAATCCCGACAGGCCGAAGGCGTAGCCGCTGGCAAGCTTTTCGTTTGAGAACGATGACGCGTCCTGCGCGCGGAGTATCCCCGACCCACGCGTCCCCTCGCCAGTCTTGTCGTCGAACTCGATGATGTTTCCTGCGGTCGGCGCGCCGTTGCTAAATGCGTCCATCGAGTAGCGGAACGTCTGCTGTCCCGCTGCAGTCGCAACGTTCATGCATCCGCGACCGTCCGCGCCCAGCGTGTACGAACTGCTCGTAGGATCGAGCGCGAGATTCGTCTGCGGTCCCGTACCCGCGCGGTTGATGTCCTCCACGCCGCCGGTAATCTTTCCGGTCCCGTCCGCATGGAAGCTCCCCGCGATAGCCACCGCACCATTCGCATCAAACCCCTTCATCAAATATGCAAACGACCCCGACATTGCCGATTCCCGCCCTGCCGGACATGCCGCCGCCCCTGCTGCGTTTACTGTTATGCTTAACGAGATTGTTGCCGTCATCGGCGGATTTTCGGAGTCTTCAACCTCAGCCTCAAAGGTGTAAGGCGTAGCTTGAGACATCGTAGGCGTACCGGTGATAAGTCCATCATTTCCGGAGAACGTGACCTGCAGTCCCGAAGGTAGGGTGCCACCATCGGGCGGCGGAGCTTGTCCCCAGTTATAAGGCGACAATCCGCCGGTTGCAGTCAACAATACGCCATTTCCCCCCGGTCCGTATGGGGTTCCAACGACACCATCAGGCAGGGCTCCGGGCGGCGTAATCGTCAATGTCTGGGTAGCGGGCGAAATCGTAATCGTGCAATTAGCGTTCGCAGTTTGCCCAGCGACGTCCCTAACGGTAACCGTAAACGGCTGGTTTGCGCCTGGTTGCGTAGCTTCGCCCGTGAGAATTCCCGTTGATTGAACCATCGTTAAGCTTGCCGGTGCGCCTGTTTCTGACCACACAAACGGAGTAGTCCCCGTCGCCGTGAATGTCACGTTGACCGTGGACCCGAGGGCAAATGTACCCGGAAGCGAGCTGGGGCATTGCAAAGTCGGCGGCGTAGGGTTTGTAACCGTAATGGTGAATTGTGGCGAGACGGCCGTACGTGGCGGATTGTTGGAGTCCTGAACCTGCACGACAAACACAGACGTCCCGGCTGCTCTCGCAGTCCCGGAAATCGCACCGGTCTTGGACAGGACTATGCCTGATGGCAACTGCCCGCTAGAGACAGAATAAGACAGAGGAGGGGTTCCACCCGATGTGCTAATCGTCGCGCCAGCATAAGTCAGACCAACCGTGGCTGTCGACGGGATCGAGGTCGTGGTGATTTTCGGACTGCCGCCAGAACTGGTGCCGCTGCTAACGCAACCCCACAAGGCGCTCATCACAACACAAAGTAGCGCAACCGTAGCCACCGAACGAAGACGATTCATAACTCCTCCTGAAAATTCGGCCACAGAGCGCCACCGAATAGGGTTCTGAAATGTGGGCTAATGAGCTTAATCCGTTTCTCGAGCCGGGGCAGGGATGTCCCGTGCACGCCTGGGCAAAATCCTATCACAGAAAGTCCAAAACGGGATGATGATCTTATTGTCAAATGTATCAATTCCAGGCAATTGCCGCGTCGGCTACAGGCCCTGACCCAAGACGGCATCGTTGCAAGTCAGGCACCTCATCGATGCAACGTTGTTGTGGAATGACGCCTGTGTCGCTAGAATCTCGGCAGTTGTCGATTTAAGCCGGTTTGGCTCCCCCCTTCCTGTCAAACCTTTCGTCAAAATCTAAATCTCCGATGGAAAGAGTGTGCCCATGCTCAGTGGATCGAATGGCTCCGATAAGAAATCAGCCGGTTCCGCCGTCAAACCGAATGAGCGCCGCGATTTCCCGCGCTACACATTAAGCGCCGAAGCGGAAGTGGTGGAGGCGCAATCCCGTACCAAGATGAACGCGCGCGTCAGCGACCTGAGCCGCATGGGTTGTTACGTGGAAATGATGAGTCCCTTTCCGTTGGGCGCTAGCCTGAAAATGCGCATCATGAAGAATAAAACGCCGTTCACGGCGCATGGCCAGGTCGCTTACTCTTCCGGCGGAATGGGAATGGGGGTACGGTTCACTGCGCTAGACCCCGAACAGATCCTTTTGCTTGAGAAATGGCTCGGCGAGTTAAGCGGGACCTTGCCGTGGACGAAGGGCTGCCAGCGCAAGCCTCCCGTGCAAACGGCAACGAAACGTCCTATGTGTTAAACGAGGTAATTATCGCGCTCATGCGCAAAGGCGTCTTGAGCGATGGAGAAGGCAAGACCATGCTGCAGAAACTCATCCACAAAGAGGACAGGTTTTCTTGGCTTCTGCCTGCCTGTCCTATAGGTCTCATATCTATCAATCTGCACCGACGGCTTCTGCCTTTCGCGATGCACGCTCCTCACTCAACTGCTCGAGGCCTTGTAGCAGATCTGCCACTAGGTCCTTCGCGTTCTCGCAGCCGGAAGAAAGGCGAACCAGCGTATCCAAGAGGCCTAGCTCCGCGCGCGCGTCCGCGGGAATCGACGCGTGCGTCATCGTAGCCGGGTGGCACACTAAAGACTTCACGCCGCCAAGACTTTCACCCAATGTGAAATATTTTCGTGTGGAAACGAATGATACAACTTCCTCCAGTGTCCCATTCAGTTCGAACGAGACCATTCCCCCAAATCCGCTCATCTGCTTTTTGGCTATTTCGTGGCCAGGGTGCTCGGCGAGTCCGGGAAAATAGACGCGCTGGACTAAGGGGTGTCCCTTCAGCGCGTCCGCAATGGCGATTGCGTTTGATTCGTGGCGCTGCATTCTAAGTTCCAGCGTCTTTAGTCCACGCAACGTCAACCAACAGTCAAAAGGGGAGGGAACTGCGCCGGTTGCATTCTGCAAAAATTTAATCGGTTCGAAAATCGCGGGATCCTTAGCCAGCGCGGCGCCTTGGATTGTGTCCGAGTGACCACCCAGATATTTAGTCACACTGTGCACCACGATGTCTGCGCCTAGCTCGAAGGGCTGCTGAAAATAAGGCGTGGCGAACGTGTTATCCACCACCACCAGCGAGCCTCGCGCGTGCGCGATTTGGCAGATAGCGGCAACGTCATACACCAGCAGCCGCGGATTCGTCGGCGTTTCAATCCAGACCATTCGTGTGTGCTCGCTAACTGCGCTTTCGAGCGCGGCCAGATTCGAAGCGTCGAGCTGCGTCACGGTCACTCCCAGCGGCTGGAAAACTTTGTTCAGGATGCGGTAGGTCCCTCCATAAACGTCGAGCGAAATGATGATCTCATCACCAGGACGCAAATAGGCTTGTAGCACGGCATTTTCCGCTGCCAACCCTGAAGCGAACAGAGCCGCGTGCGAAACGCCTTCCAGTTCCGCCAATACCGTTTCGAGCCGCTGGCGCGTGGGATTATTCGTCCGCGAGTAGTTGAATCCCTTGTCGTGCCCCGGCGAATCCTGTTCGTAAGTGGATGTTTGAAAAATCGGCGCGATTAGCGAGCCGGTTTCCGGTTCAGAAGGCTGCCCTGCGTGAATCGTCTTGGTTGCAAATTCCATTTCATGCTCCTTTTTCACCGCGTTTTCAGTTAATTATCCCGAATATGTTTGCCGGACGCTAAACGGCTAAAACGCTTCCAGTGCCGACGGAATCTCGCTTGTCACACTCGCTGCAACCTCGATATCAACGATCCGGCTCATCGGCTCGTTCTCATTCAAGCTCCGGATTACGAGCGGTAGCGCGCAGCCTCTGGCCGCCTCAATTGCTTTTCGCTGCACCAAGTCGCAACCAGTGTTTGCAAACTCCAGTGCTTGCTCGAAGGTGAGCTGCGAAATAGGGTGCGCATCCGTGTCCTGGTGCGGATCGCTTGTGAAATAACCCGGAACGTCTTTGATTAACTCACAGCGGCAAGCTTGCAATCCTTGCGCGAGCAGCACGGCGGTCAGGTCGGACCCGCCGCGCCCGAGCGAAGCAATTGCCTGCTCTGAATCCGTGGCGAAAAAGCCCGGAACGATAAGGACAGGGTATTTCTCCAGGGCGCCGAACAGCTTTTCAGGATTACACTGCGCAGTCCCGCCAACCCGGACGCTGTCGCTTCCGTTTTCTGGAACGCTCAAGCCAGCCTGATGAATATTTAGAGGAGCGGTCTGCACACACAGCGCTTGTAATTCCAACGCGAGAATCGCGACCGACCGGATTTCGCCGGTGGACCACAAAAGATCCAGCGCCGCCGTGTGTGGCGCGCGCACAATTTTCTTCGCCGCGCGCTCGAGCCTGTCTGTACTGCCTTCCTGTGCCGAAACCACAATCACAAGCTTCTCGTCCGGATGCGTGCGAAGCCTATTGCGCACAAAATTAGCCGCCCGCTTATAAGCCGCCGGACGTACAAGAATCGACCCGCCCAGCTTGATCACCACGATGCGCTCTCTCCAACTTGAACTGCCCGCCATCCGATCTCTCCCGTGAGCCGCAAAAAATGTCGCCAAAAAGCACCGAAAAAATGTGCCGAAATGAAATCGCTTCCGCGCGTTGGAGCTTGGCAAACAGTTCCGCAATAAAATAAAAATGCGGCACGGCCTGCGCAAGCGCTCTACGCGCTGCGACTGATATCAGCAAATCCGCATGCGCGGATGCCGGTCCTCGTTTAACTTCACTTTGGGAGTTGAATCTTCAATCGACCGGGAACCCGGTCAGTCGAGGATCTTATCTCTCCCCACTTGGGCAGGAATTAGCACCTTGGCAGTTGCACCAGGTTGCTGTGGCTTCAGCGGGCCTGTCCCCTCAGCCACTCTTGATAAGCGCTGCCGGTTACAGCAGCAACGAAAGCATAACAAAACCAGGACCACAGTCAAGAGCGAGTTGTGTGATCGCACTCGAACGCTGGATCCTATCGTCGCCCCAGCTGGGAATAGCGTCGCTCGGGCCTGACCCTTTGGACAGGTGGTAATTCCCTCGCGGCATCGCGAATCATAGCTATAGACAGCCGCTTAGCTCATTGCTCAAATTGAAGATTGGGACATCGGGGATTGTTGTCTGCGGGGGTAACAAGCCTATGCGATACATATCTGCGTTAGTTGGAGTTATCTTGCTTGCGGCTTTTGGCGCTGCTGCTCAGCAAAATCCTGCTGGGCAAGCGTCGATATCCCTGAACCCCGTGACAACCATTGCAAAGCTCGCCCCCGTAGGGCAGAGCGCTTCGCTCTTCGCTTTAGCATCGCCAAACCTGGACGCGAGCATCCGAACGCCCGCGCCGATGGCGCAAAGCGCTTTTATGCCGGCGGCTTTTGCCGACCCCGCGATCCTGGCGCCATCTTCCGCTTCTGAGCCGCAAGCGATCCCAGGCGTGTTTGAGAACTATAGCTGGCAAGCCTATGTGGGATATACGTTCGTGCGCTTCTACGAGCTGCCCGCAGTGGCGGAGAATCAAAACGGAGTGAATGGCGGGGTCACTTGGTTTTACAGCGACTGGCTCGGTGTCGATGTAGAAGCGTTGGGTGTGCATGGCACGCTCGGCGGAGCCAGTTCCTGGACCGTGTTCGTCGGCGTCGGACCGCGCGTGCGCATGTGGGCCGGACGAAATCTGGAAGTGTTTGGCCACACGCTAATCGGCGGGGCAGCGTTCTGGCCCGACACTCCTTACGGTTCGCAGGGCGCATTTGGCTATGAACTTGGCGGAGGAGTTGATCTCCGGCCACATCGTTCGAAGTTCTCATTACGCCTGGAAGGCGACCTGCTCGGCACGCGTTTCTTCCAGACCAACCAATGGAGTCCTAAAGTTTCCGCCGGCATCGTCTATAAGTTTTAGCTGCTTTTAAATCCTCGGATTATTCGTCAACAGTCCGCAATCCTTCTTGTGGGATATCGTGCTGCTGTAGGATTTCAAGCTTCCGAAGCTTCTCGGGTTGTGGTTTCATCATTATTGCTATTGGGATGGGAGGACTGTGTGGCACAGGATGCGCGGAAAACTTGGGCTGGGAAATGGGCGTTGATTACCGGCGCGAGCGCAGGGATCGGATTTGAGTTCGCGAAACTGCTGGCGGCCGGAGGTGCGAACCTGGTGCTGACCGCACGGCGCGTCGACCGTCTGCAAAAACTTGCCTCGGAGCTTTCCGCCCAACATCGCGTGCGGGTCGAAGTCTTCTCTGCAGACTTGGTCCGGCCCGAAGCTCCGATTGAAATTCATCAGTTCACGTCAGCAAAAAATATCGAATTGGAACTGCTGATCAACAACGCAGGGGTTGGTGCCTTCGGTTATGCGCATGAAATTCCCGTCGAGAAAATGCTGGAGATGATCCAAGTGAATTGCTCGGCTGTTGTGCATCTCACGCGGCTTTACCTGCCGGCGATGGTGGCGCGCAAACACGGTGACGTTTTGATCGTGGCTTCGCTCGCAGCATTTCAGGCCGTGCCGTTCAATTCCGTTTACGCGGCAACGAAGGGTTTCGATCTTTTGTTCGCGGAGGGAGTTGCGGAGGAAGTGCGCGATTTCGGCGTGCGCGTTTGCGCGCTTTGTCCCGGGTCGACCAAGACGGAATTTCAGCAAGTTGCTGAACAGCCGGACCGGGTTTTCAGATCCGCCGAGACTGCGGAAAAAGTAGCGCGCGTCGGGCTCGAGGCGCTCGTGGCGGGAAAAAGTTACGTCATTTCGGGCTTTATGAACAAATTGATGCAAGAAGGGCAGCGGCTGGCGCCTCGCCGCTTTGTTACCAAGACCGCCGCGAAAATGATGCGGCCTACGGAGTAGCTTGTGAGATTGAGACTTTTCCAAAGAGCTGCAGAACTGGAACTTCAGCGGCTGAAGCCGGCTTTGTCTCGCAAACTTTATGTCGTGGCTAATGCCATGACCCCTTAACGCTTCGAATTAGCTCAAAAATCCTGAATCTGCTCATGGCGTGAACAACGTGTCGAACACGCCCGTTTCTATGTGGCGTGCTCGTTTGATTTGAACGGTGGGCGCGGTCGTGTCGCAATTATTATCCGAGAGCGGCACGCCGGGAATATCCGGCAGATCAATCTCGGTGATCATGGTACCCGGGAATCCGGACTCGCGAACAATGTCAGCATAGACCTGGTAATGACGATGCAGACCGAGATTCCGATTTTGTAGGCAAGACTCACATGCGAAAATGCGGGCGACCGATGACCAAGCAATCGCAATCGAGGGTGTTGGTGGTATTTTTCGACTTCGGATTCACGCTATGGAACGAGGAGCGTGCGTGGACCGAATGGGTCCAATGGTTGGGAATATCGACGCTCGATTTCTTTACGGTGTTGGGCAGCGTGATCGAGCGCGGAGAACATCATCATCGCGCGCTTGAAGTGTTTCGCCCGGGCATTGACCTTGCCCGCGAGCGTGAATTGAGGCGGGAGGCTGGGCAAAGCGACGAGTCTCGTCCGGAAGAACTTTACGCCGACATGATGCCATATCTCGGAAGGCTACATGCGGCTGGTTATCGCATCGGAGTGGCGGGCAACCATTTCGCCGACTTTGCGGAGAAGTTGCGCGAGATGAATGCGCCAATCGATTTCATCGGCTCTTCGGAAGAATGGGGAGTGGAAAAGCCGTCGCCGGAGTTCTTCGCGCGAATCGTGCAAATTTCCGGCGTAATGCCGAGGGAGATCGCGTACGTGGGCGACCGCGTGGACAACGATGTGCTGCCAGCCAAAGCTGCCGGAATGGTTAGCGTGTTTCTGCGGCGCGGTCCTTGGGGATTGATTCATGCCCGGCGCCAGGAAGTTGCGGAGGCCGACATTCGGATCGGTTCGCTCGGCGAATTGCCGGAAGCTTTAGCGGAGTGGTCAGCGCGTTAAAAGATAATATTCAGAATTTATCGGCGGAAAGAAATCCCTTGTTGTCGATTTGGGCGGTATTTATTCGACAAACATATAGGAGCAGAATAGTAGATGATTCGTAGTTTTGGTGAACGGCTAGCAGCCGAAAAGGGGGATGTCATGGCGCAGGAAAGATCGTCGGGTGGCGAGCGAAAGGGAATCAACGTGACGTTATGGGTGATTCAGGTCCTTCTGGCATTGCTCTTTCTATTCTCAGGCTGCATGAAATTTATAATTCCGATTGAAGAGATGACGAAAGAGGTGGCCCTGCCAGGGGCATTTCTTCGTTTTATCGGGGTGGCTGAGATTCTTGGCGCAATCGGACTGATCTTGCCGGGGCTGCTTCGCATTCCCACGGTGCTGACGCCGCTGGCTGCCACGGGCCTGACAGTAATCGTGATCGGCGCCACGGTATTGATGTTTGAAAACGGCGGGGTTGCGAAAGCGGCATTCCCGTTCGTGACGGCTCTTCTGTCGGCGTTCGTGGCATATGGGCGCTGGCGGTCAGTGCCGCTGCGCGACCGATCTGACGTGCCGGCTTCGTAACTCCAGGGACAGGGAGAAATATTTTGCGGAACCGTCGATTTCGCAGCCCGGTAATCGTGCGGCTAGAGCGAACAGCTGAAGCGCAGTTGATTTGGAGCGGAGGCGGATTTAAGTAGTCGTACAGAAATCGGAAGATGCCGGGCTAAAGTCCCCTGCCTGCCGGCAGACAGGCGCTACATGCAAACCTTAGACTGCGAAGGCACGCAGTCCCGAGAGCATCATGAACTGTAAATGCGAACGAAATGGCGCCAGGACTTCGCAGGGATGAGCGCGGTATAATTGCGCGAGACTATGGCCGTAATTGTTTGCATGTTGCGCGGCGTGAATCTGGGCAAGCGCAGGATGAAGATGGATGCGCTGCGGGCGCTGTATGAGTCGCTGGGGCTGCGCGACGTGCAAACTTTGGTGCAGAGTGGGAACGTCGTTTTCGGAAGCGAGCAGAAAAATCTGGCGGCGCTTGCCAATAAGATTGAAACTGCGATTGAGCGGGAATTTGGATTTTATTCCGACGTTATTTTGCGAAGCGCGGCCGAACTCCGAGACACGATTCGGAGAAATCCTTTTGCGAAACAGGCGGGTACAGAGCCGGGCAAGTTTTTGGTTTGGTTTTTGCTGAGCGATCCGGGCGAAGAAATCCGAAAGCAGGTCCGCACGGTGAAGACTGAGCCGGAAGAGTTGCGCATCGATGGGCGTGAGGTTTACATTTATTTTCCGAACGGCATGGCGCGTCCCAAAATGAAGTGGGCGGCGATCGAGAAGATTTTGGCGGTGCGCGGAACCGGTAGAAATTGGAACACGGTAAATAAATTGTTGGAGATGGCGGAGAAGCTGGAAGCGCCGCGTTGAAACTTCGGATTTACGTCGATGGCCGGCCAGGTACGAAGTTTTTGTGCGACCCAAAAATTTGATGCGGCATCAAAACATGGAACAGCGGGTATCTTAGAATTGTCCTGGGAAAGGGAATTGTAAAAATTTAATGAGGAGGCGGACGATGGCGAAAAATGACGCAACACAGATTAAAGGGCGAGAAAAGGAAGCGATACAGACTCCAAGCGATCTTGCTCGCAAAGGCGTGGAGGAAATTACAATTGAGCTGAGGAAGCTACTTGCGGATACGTTCGCGCTGTATGTGAAGACCAAGAATTTCCACTGGCACATGAGCGGGCAGCATTTTCGCGATTACCATTTGCTTTTGGACGACCATGGCGACCAGATTTTCGCTATGACGGACGACATTGCCGAGCGGGCGCGCAAGATTGGCGGAACGACGATTCATTCCATCAGCGAGATTTCGAAGAATCAGCGGATTAAGGACAACAATGAAGAATTCGTCGTTCCCAGAGATATGCTTGCGGAACTTTGCGAGGACAATCAGCAGCTGACGCGGTCGTTCCGCGCGACGCATGAAGTTTGCGAGAAGTACGATGATGTAGCTACAGCGAGTTTGATTGAGGTTTGGATCGATCAGACGGAACGGCGGACGTGGTTCTTGAGCGAAATCGTGAATGCTCCGGAGGCGGAGAATGTACCGCTGCGGAAGGCTGCGTCGGGCGATTAGTTTTCTAAGGCAAAGAAGGCGCTGTGGAAGGCTGCGTGTGTTCGTTAGCCATTTAGCGTAACGGAAAGATGCCGCGCTGAAGACCGCGGCGCTACATAAAAACCTACCGCACGCCGCGGCTTAGCTGTCGGCGGAAGACTCTCCGCAAGTTCGGCTAGTCGGCGGATTTGCGGAGCAGCTCTTTTAGAGCGGCGACTTGTTTTTGCGTTAGCTTTGCGCGGAGTAGGCTTACTTTCATCGGATACATGGAGCCGTACTCAGCTTGCTTGTTTTTGGCGGGGTACATGGCGGCGATGTAGGCGTCGCGGTAAACGAGCCAAGCTTTTTGCGCGGCTTTAATTTTTGTCAGAGCTTCGGGTTGGGACGCGGTTTTTGAGAGCAGGCTGTTGTAGATGTCGTCGATTTGCTCCTCCACGCGGGCTAGTTCGTTGCTGGCGCATTCGTTCATCGCCGCTTGAGTTTTGGCTTTTTCGTTGCAAGTGCGGAAAGTCTGGGAATTTTGAGCAAGGCAGGGGAATGCCGCAAAGAGTGTAAAGAGCACAACCGCCGCATGTTTCAGCAAAGCTGTTCTCCTCGTCAATATCAACTAAATCAGCAACACGATGTTAAACGATTGAATCTGCTTTCGGACAAGAATATTCCAGATGTAAGGCAAAGCAGATCATCAATTGGATCCACGAGACGCCGAAGCAGAAGCTGCCACCCGCCCCTTTTACTCTTCTTCTTCGGCTGCGGCCTGGGCTTTGGCCAGGCGATCGATCACGGTCAAGTCTTCGAGCGTGGTTGTGTCTCCGGAGATGCCGCCATCTTGAGCGAGTTCGCGGAGAAGGCGGCGCATAATTTTTCCGCTGCGCGTTTTCGGCAAGCCATCGGCGAAACGGACGTCTGCCGGACGGGCGATGGAGCCTATGTTTGAGGCTACGTGATCCATCAGGGAATGTTTTAGCTCGGGGCTCGGAGATTGTCCGGTGCGCAGCGCGACGAAACAGATGATGGCTTCGCCTTTGATGTCATCGGGGCGCGCGACAACCGCTGCTTCCGCCACGGACGGATGACTCACCAAAACGCTCTCAATTTCCATGGAGCTAAGGCGATGGCCGGCAACCTTGATGACGTCATCGACGCGGCCAAGCACCCATATGTAGCCGTCCTTGTCACACTGGGCGGCGTCGCCGGCAAAATACACGCCGGGGATTTTCTTCCAATACTCGCGCTCGTAGCGTTCGTCGTCACCGTAGATGGTGCGAAGCATAGAAGGCCATGGCTTTTGAATCGTGAGGTAGCCGGTTTCGCCCGGCTCGACCGGCTGATTTTGCATATTCACGACCCGAGCGGCGATTCCGGGAAGCGGCAAGGTGGCGGATCCGGGCTTTGTCGGCGTAGCGCCGGGCAGCGGAGAAATCATGATTGAACCGGTTTCGGTTTGCCACCAGGTGTCCACGATGGGACAGCGATTTTTTCCGATGGCTTCGAAATACCATTTCCAAGCGGCAGGATTGATAGGCTCTCCAACGGTGCCGAGAACTCGAAGGCTGGAAAGATCGTGAGACTTGATCCAGTCCATGCCCCAGGCCATGAAGGCGCGCACGGCGGTGGCCGAGCTATAAAAAATGGAAACTTTGTAGCGGTCGACAATTTCCCAGAAGCGGTCGCGGCGAGGGAAATCGGGCGCCCCTTCGTACATCACAACGCTGGCGCCGTTGGCGAGCGGGCCGTAGACGATATAGCTGTGGCCAGTGACCCAGCCGATGTCGGCGGTGCACCAATAAATATCTTCGTCGCGCAAATCGAAAATCAGCCGCGTGCTCCACATACATTGCAGCAGGTAACCGGCGGAAGTGTGCAGAACTCCTTTGGGCTTGCCGGTGGTACCGCTGGTGTAAAGGATGTAGAGCGGATGCTCGGAGTCGAGCTCGATGGCAGGGAAATCCTTTTCAGCTTTTTCTTCCAGCTCGTGCCACCATAAATCGCGCCCTTCTTTCCAGGCGACGTCCTCTTTGGTACGTTGAACGACGATGGATTTTTCAATCGTGTAGCATTTTTTCAACGCTTCGTCGGCAGTTTCTTTCAGCGGAACAATTTTTCCGCGACGGTAGCCGCCGTCCGCGGTGATCAGGATTTTTGCCTTGCAGTCGGCGATGCGGTCAGCCAGAGCGTTGGCGCTGAATCCGCCGAAGACCACGGAATGGACGGCGCCTACTCGCGCGCATCCCAACATAGCGATGGGCAGCTCGGGGATCATGGGCATGTAAATCGCAACGCAATCGCCGGGTTTTACGTTGAGAGAAGTGAGAACATTCGCGAATTTGCAGACGCGTTCGTGCAGCTCAGCGTAAGTGTACTGAAGCGTGGAACCGTCTTCCGCTTCCCACATCAGCGCGGGCTTATTGGCATTCAACTTCAGATGGCGGTCGAGGCAGTTGTAAGAGACGTTGAGCTTTCCGCCGGTGAACCATCTCGCGTGCGGCAAGTTCCATTCCAAAACTTTCTTTGGCGGCTGGAACCAGTCCAGCATTTTCGATTGCTCGCCCCAGAATTCCTCGGGGTTGTCTACGGCCTTCTGGTATATCTCTTGATAGTCTTTCAGCGACTTGACGTGGGCTTTCTTACTGAAATCATCCGGTGGAGGGATGGGTTTTTCTTCCAGAACGTGGGGATCGAATTCTTGCATGACTCCTCCGGTGGCCGGGCGTGCGCCAAAAGCCCCGCCGCGGCCGATAGCAGGAGTCTCGAAAGGGCCGCTCGCCCACCCCTACGTTATTGAAGAGCGGCGGTTTGGTCAAGAACGGGGACAGGCGGAAGGAGGCTCGACGGGGCATTATTCGCATGACGCCCTACAAAGGCCAGCCGTAAGGAGCCGATGCGGGTCGGTCGGAGAGGCCGTCCCGGCCGCAGGTTTGTAAGATTCGGGAACTTTTGAGCCTGGCCGGGGGAATATGTAACGTGAGTTAGGCCAGACCGTCCAATAAGTAAGAGATGAAAACAGAGACAGAGTTGATAGACGACGGTCTGTTACTCCGCCGAATGATGGCCGGGGATGAGGACTCTTTTACATTCCTCTACCGGCGCAGGCATCCTGCGATTTACCGGTTTGCATTACATATGAGCGGGAACGTGCCGGTGGCGGAGGACGTTACGCAAGAGGTTTTCATGACGTTGATTCGCGATGCAAAAAAATTCGATCCCGCACGCGGCACGTTGAGCGGCTTTCTTTTTGGGATCGCGCGGAACCATCTGCGCAGGCGATGGGAACAGGACCGGCATTCGACAGCTCTTCCAAATGATGCGGATGAACTCGACTCGCTCCTGGCCGCCTGCGCAGGAGCCGGGAAAGGTTCGCACTCGAATGGAAATGGAAACGGAAATGGGCGCGGGCCGTTTCTGGTGAGCCGGGACGAATTCGCGTCGCTGGAAACCGTAGGTCGGGTTCGCCAAGCGATCGGAACGCTGCCGCAAAATTATCGCGAAGCGGTAATCCTGTGCGAACTGGAAGAGATGAGTTACGAAGAGGCTGCGGCAGCGCTGAATTGTCCGGTGGGCACGGTTAGGTCGCGGTTGCATCGCGCGCGCGCGTTGCTGGCCGAAAAATTACATGACGAGCAGCCGTTGCGGCGGGCGTCGGCGGCGGGCGATTGAGAGACGAGGGAAAGCTGATGGATTGCGTTCAATTTAAAGAAATTTATCACGAGCTGGACCGGCCAGGGACCTCAGGATTCAGATTCCGCGAACGCGCTCTGGCGCACGCGGAATCCTGCGCTGGGTGTGGCGCGCTGTTGACCGATGGCGAGGGGTTGGATTTTGCTTTGCGGAATTTAGCCCAACAGACTGATGGTTCGGAGGCGTCGCCGCGAATTGAAGCCGCACTGCTTCGTGAATTTCAGCGCGTGAAACACGTTGGACGGCAATGGAGAATTTACAGGCAGCTTGCCATCCTGAGTACCGCGGCCATGATTTTGCTGACGCTGGGACTGGGCGTGCATTACCGAATTGTTTCACAGGCGCGGAACACCCCGCCGCAGGTTGCGAGCACAGTAGTAACGCCTGCGGCGGAGACGCCGGTGACTTCAGCGAATTCTGCATCGCCGAATTCAGATAAGCCCGCTTCGGCTGCGAATGAGCAAAGTAAGACCGCGAGCGTGGATCAGCCGGCCGATAACGAATACGCCGAGGAATTTGTTCCGGTTCCGTATGCGGACGATCCTGCCGCGCTGGAAGGTGGCGCGATCGTAAGAGTGACTCTGCCGCGGTCGGCGCTCGCTTCGTTTGGATTGCCGATTACGGAGAGCGATGGCACGGACAGGGTTGCGGCGGATCTGATGGTGAGCCAGGACGGGACTCCACAAGCGATACGACTAGTGCCGCAAGAAGCGCCGAATTCGGAATTTTAAGTTTTGAAACATTCGGAGGAAGTGCAGATGAAGATCAGCAGGATTCTCAATATTTTCGCGATGGCAGTTTTGTTTTTGATGGCCAGCAGCGGCGCCTGGGCGCAGTCGTCGGATCAGTCGGCGCAAACTCCTCCCCCGCCTCCGCATGGCGGCGGCCCCATGTTCGAGCGAATGGGGCCGATGGGCGAAGGGATGGCGTTTGTTGGATTCGAAGCCGGACTGGATGGCAAAACAGTGGCGGGCGCGCCGTTCACAGCGAGCTTTTCCTCGCAGACGACGGAAACGCTGACGGACGGCAATAAAATTCAGCGCAGCGCAACCGGGACGGTTGCACGGGACTCGCAGGGACGTACACGGCGCGACATGACGCTTCCGGCAATCGGGCCGTGGGCCGCGGCGGGAAAAACTCCTCCGCAGGTATCGTTTATCAACGATCCGGTAGCGGGAACGCGGTACGTGCTGGAAGTTGATAAAAAGATCGCACGGCAGATGCGCGCGCATGAGGGCCATCCTAGGGTTGCATCGCAGAAGTCTGATGCGTCTCAGAGTCAGGTAACAACCACATCGCTTGGGACGCAAACCATCAACGGAATTTCGGCGCAGGGGACGAAGTACACGCGCACGATCCCTGCCGGCGAAATCGGAAACCAGAGCCCAATCGTGATCGTGACGGAAAGTTGGTATTCACCGGATTTGCAGAGCGTGATTATGACCAAGCGCACCGATCCGCGCATGGGCGAGACGGTTTTTCAGATGACGAATATTCAGCGAGCGGAGCCGGCAGCGACGTTGTTTCAAGTGCCGGCGGGTTACTCGGTTGAGCAAGGGCGTCGCGGAGGGCGGCCTCCTGCGGAGTCAGGATCCGAACAGTAAGTTTTGTAGCTTGTAGTTTTGCGGAGAAGCGAATTTACCCAGATGCACTCAATACTTGCGGGCAGGATCCCACCCACGCTCTGCCCGCAAGCCCTCCTTCCGCCGATAAATTCGCATAAAGTCCCCTACTACTTAATGAGAGCGCGGTCGAGAAGCTCCACCACGTGCAAAACTTCCTGGCCGGTTTTGTGGATTGCTGCGCCTGCGCGTAACTGAAGAATGCATCCGGGATTCGCGGTGAGGATGGCTTGCGCTTTGGTGTGCCGCGCGTGTTGCATTTTGTCGGACAGCAGATCGAGCGCGGCTTTGGGCTCCGTGATGTTGTAAACGCCGGCTGAGCCGCAGCACAAATCGGAGAGCGCCATTTCCACGAGTTCGACTGACGGGATCGCGCGGATCAGTTTCCGCGGAGCTTCGCGGATTTTCTGTCCGTGAACGAGGTGGCAGGAATCCTGGTAGGTTACACGCATCGGAAGCGAACGGAGCGGGGCCACCAGGCCGAGGTCAGCAAGAAATTCAGAAATGTCGCGAACTTTTGCTGAAAATTTGCGCGCGCTCTCTAAGTCGGCTTCGTTTTCGGCGAACAAATGTGAATATTCTTTCAGCGTGGAGCCGCAGCCTGCGGCGTTGGTGATGATGGCGTCGAAATCGTCAGCGTGAAAGGCAGGGAAGTTTGCACGAGCCAGATTTCGGGCAACGTCGCGGACGCCGGCGTGCGCGGCGAGCGCGCCGCAGCAGACTTGTTCGGCGGGAACGACGACCTCGCAGCCGTTCGCTTGTAGCACGCGTATGGTGGCGCGATTGAGTTCGCTGAAAGTAACTTGCGCCACGCATCCGGCGAAGAACGCGACCCGGGCGCGTTGCTTTCCCTGAGCGGGGAAAGTTTTTCCCAGCTCGCTGAAGAAAAAATTCGAATCGATCTTTGGGAGCAGGCTCTCGCGTTCCTGCAAGCCCAGCAAACGTAGGATTCCTACGTTGCGAGCGAGAGATGCGAATCCCGAGCGTTGATAAAACCGAAGCGATCGAGCTGCGGCAGCAATTCTTTTTGGATGGGGCAGCAAGCGGCGATAGACGAAATCTCGCAGGATGCGCGAAGCGAAAGGACGCTTGTACTTTTGCTCGATTTGAGCGCGAGCCAGCTCGAGAATTTTGCCGTATTCGACGCCGGAAGGGCAGACGCTTTCGCAGTTCCTGCAATTCAGACAGCGATCGATGTGAGTGACGAAAGTATCGCCGATTTCCAGGCGTCCCTGATCGACCAGAGCCATTTGGCGAATGCGTCCGCGAGGTGAATCTGCTTCGCGGCCCCACAAGCGATAGGTCGGGCAATTGTTGGAACACAAGCCGCAATGGACGCAGCGCGAGTAGTCTTCATATTCCGGTTTATCTGTGGCCGAAAATCCGCTGAGCGTGAGAGCGAATTCGCGTTGGGCGTCTTCGTGAGATTGAGGAGGAGTCGGTGACATGATTCAAATTTCTCCGACGAAGCGGCCGGGGCTGAAAATGGAGTCAGGATCGAAAACCTTTTTTAGTTTTAGCATTTGCGCGAAATCGTCGCACGGAAGGCCCCAGACCTTCAGTCCATTTTTCCACGGACTCGGGCACCACGGAATTGTGGCGTGGCCGCCGAGGGCGGCGCAGGCTGAGAGAATATTGTTCGACGCTTGAACAACCCGCTGCCTCATTGCGTCGCTGGATTCAGGTGGGAAGACGGCGAAATAAATCACGCCGACGCCGCGGGCCATGGCGGCCCACGGAAGATGGCGGTTTTCGGCTTCGCGTGCAGCAGCGGTCAAGGCTTCTGCGATCCGTCGAGGCTGGACGCTTATTTTCAGAATCGTTGTTGCCGGCGAAGATGACAGCGCTATCGGGATGAATTCACGTTTGAGCGCGAAAGCGGACGCGAGTTGAGGCTCTTCCAGAACGACGGCGTTAACTGCGCCACATTCTTCGGCCAATTTACGGAGATCGGATTCGTAACGCGCGAGAGCGTTTGGATTTCCGGTGAAGCCGCAAGTGAAAATCCAGCGCGAGCCGGAAAATATATTTTCAGGTATCGAAGGTGGCGCGATTTTGGAAGCTGCCTCGCTCGAAAAAAAATTCCCGACGCCTGGGCTGAAGATTTCCATGCTGACCGGCGCGAGGTGCGATTGGGAAACGCGATTGCGCATGCCGCAGGCCCGTTCCACGGTTTGAAATGTAGCAACGAAGGCGCGGCTCGACGACAGCATGGGGAAAGTTTTAAAATTTATGCGGGTGATTACGCCGAGCGTCCCGAGCGCGCCGATCATTAATTTATGAATGTCGTAGCCGGTGACGTTTTTCACCACGCGCCCACCGCTTTTTGCTACGACTCCTTCACCCGTCACAAATTCCATGCCCAGCAAATAATCGCGCGCCGTGCCGTAGAGTTGGCGCAGAGGACCATCTACTCCGGATGCAATCGTCCCTCCGATTGTCGTTCGATCGAAATAAGGCACCGCGAGCGGAAGGAATTGACGATGCTCTGCGAGAATCGCTCCGAGTTTGTATAACGGAATCCCTGCTTCCACGCTTAACGTCAAGTCGCCGGGATCGTAAGAAACCAGGCGATCTAGGTGAGTTATGTCCAGCGCGATATCGTATTGGCGCGGCGGCAGACCAATTCCCAATTTTGTGCGTGCGCCGGTCGCGACGATCTTGAGGTTTTCTTTACGCGCGAATTTTACGATTTCCGCGATTTCGGCGGTCGATTGTGCGTGCACCACGGAGGACGGATTTTTGTCATCAATTGCAAAGGTAGCGAGCTGAGCGGAATCGGTGAAAACGTTTGACGGCCCAACGATATCCGCTAATCGTGACGAGACGGTGGCGCTCGCCGTGCTCATGCGCGCGAAACACCTGCTACCGGCAGTGGGCGCACGTGAATTTCTCCGCAGCCTTTTGTGTTGGGGAAAATCTTGCCCGGGTTCAACAGGCCGGAGGGGTTATAAGCGTGGCGAACGCCCCGCATCAAATTCATGTCGTCCTCGCTGAAGAGCAGCGGCATCAGGCGATCTTTTTCCATCCCCACGCCGTGCTCGCCGGTAATCGAGCCGCCCATTTCGATGCAAAAGCCGATGATTTCGTCGGCGCTAGCGACGGCACGCTGAAATTGTTTTTCTTCACGCGCATCGAACAGAATGATGGGATGGAGGTTGCCGTCTCCCGCGTGAAAAATATTTCCGATCTCGAAACCGTATTTTTCGCCGATCTCGTTAATTCGGCGCAGCGTCTGCGGCAGCTTGGTGCGCGGGATCACGCCATCTTGGACGTAATAGGTGGGCGAAAGGCGCCCCACTGCCCCAAAAGCATTTTTGCGGCCTTTCCAGAGCAAATCGCGCTCGCGAGCGTCGCGGGCCACGCGCACTTCACGGGCGTGATGAAGACGGCAAACATCCGCGACATCTTCTGCGTGCTGTTCGGCTGCTTCGCGGAGGCCGTCAACCTCAAGAAGAAGAACTGCGGCGCAATCGACAGGAAATCCAGCGTGGACGTAAGCTTCCACAGCGCGGATCGTCCAGCCATCGAGCATCTCGCAAGCTGCCGGAGTGATGCCGCGCGCGGTGATATCGACGACGGTTTCGGTGGCGTCGTCCACGGTGTCGAAAATCGCGAGGAGCGTTTTTACGGTTTCAGGCAGGCGTGTCAGCTTCACCGTGATTTCGGTGATCAGGGCGAGGGTCCCTTCGGAGCCGACGAAAAGTCCGGGGAGATCGTAACCAGGCGAATCGAGCGCGGGACTTCCCAAACGTACGAGTTCGCCGGTGGAAAGCACAGCTTCGAGCGAATGCACGTGGTTCGTTGTAACGCCGTAAGCCAATGTATGCGGGCCGCCGGAATTTTCCGATACGTTGCCACCGATGGTGCTGGCCTTTTGGCTCGAAGGATCGGGGGCGAAATGAAGGCCGGTGTGCGCGACGGCCACGCTGAGATCCGCGTTCACGACTCCCGGCTGCACGACGGCGCGCTGATTTTCGACATCAATTTCCAAAATGAGATTCATGCGCGAAAAAACTACGAGGATGCCGCCTTGCCGCGCGAGCGCTCCGCCGGAAAGACCAGTGCCGGCGCCGCGTCCTATAATGGGGATTTGATAGCGATTCGCAATTTGGACGACGCCGACAACATCTTTCGTGTTGCGCGGGAAGACGACGCAATTTGGGCGTGCGACTTCGACCGAGCCGTCGTATTCGTACAACAGTAACTCTTCCGGGCGATGGAGCAGGGCGTCGGCACCGAGAAGTTTTTTCAGGTCATTGATCGCGTGAGAATTCATGAGTATGCTGACTGCAAAATGTGTTGCGCGCTCTTCAAAACCACTATAGACGCGTGCGTCTGTGAACGTCAATGTGAGCGCGGCAGGTGGGTTAGCTGAAACTATGCGCTTCGGCGCCGCATCCAAACGGCTGAAGGGTATCAGGAGACACCAAATGGCAAATTCAGGTACGCCAGCACCAGGAGCTGCAACCGCAAAGATCGTTCGCTTCCACGAATGCGGCGGGCCGGAAGTTTTGAAGCTAGAGGAAATCCCGATACCGGAACCGGGGGAAGGTGAAGTTCGCCTGCGGGTTCAGGCCATCGGCTTGAACCGCGCTGAAGTAGTTTTCCGGCAGGGGAAATATGTGGTTCGGGCGACTCCGCCGTGCACACTGGGCTATGAGGCTGCAGGTGTGGTGGAGGCCGTCGGAAACGGCGTCGACAAAGGATTGATTGGTAAGCGATTCAGCACAGTACCGTCTTTCGCCGCGGACAAATATGGCGTGTACGGGGAAATAGCGATCGTCCCGGCATACTCGTTGGCTTCGTATCCGGCCAAATTTTCGCCTGAGCAAGGAACTTCAATATGGATGCAATACCTTACGGCGTACGGCGCATTGGTTCAAATCGCGAAAATAACGCGAGGTGATTTTGTGTTGATTACGGCGGCGAGCAGCAGCGTGGGAATCGCGGCTATTGAGATCGCAAAAGCTGAGGGAGCGATAAGCATCGCCACTACACGGACGTCGAAGAAGAAAGCCGAATTGTTGTCGCTGGGCGCAGATCATGTGATTGCCACTCAGGAAGAGGATTTGATCAAGCGTGTCGGCGAAATTACGGGCGGCAACGGGCCGCGAGTGATTTTCGACGCTATCGCTGGTAAAGGGGTCGAGTTACTGGCGAAGGCTGCTGCGCCGGGCGGAACGATTTTCGAATACGGCAGCTTGTCCATGGAGCCAACCCCATTTCCGCTTTTGATTGCGCTTCCGAAAGGACTGTCGCTGCGCGGCTATTCGATTTTCGAAGTTGTCTCGGTGCCGGAGCGTAGGGCCAAGGCTGAGAAATACGTGATCGAGCATCTCGAGAAAGGCGATTTCAAGCCACGCATCGCCAAGAAATTCCCGTTGAGCGAAATAGTCGAAGCGCATCGCTATATGGAATCCAACGAGCACATCGGAAAGATTGTAGTGACCGTCTAAAAGAACTCGTGGTCTTTTATTACTTAGCTCATCTTTACGCTAGGGCGCCTTGTCGGTGTATGCTACTCATCCTGCACAAGACACTTTTGCGAGGTGCGCAGTGAGCAAGCCGGCAGTTTTCTCCACGCGTCCGCTATTCCCAGCCGCGCGTACGATTCTGGATCGACATTTCGCTGTGAATTACTGGACGCCCCCCGAACGCATCTCGCGCGAAGAACTGTTGAAGCGCGTGGCGGACAAGGAAGGCATGATCTGCCTGTTGACGGAAAAGGTTGACGAGGGACTGCTTTCAGCGGCGCCGAATCTGCGCATCGCGTCCACTGTTTCAGTCGGCTACGACAATATCGACGTGGCGGCATGCACCAAGCACAAAGTGGTGGCCACCAATACTCCCGGGGTGCTGGATGACACCACGGCGGATTTTGCCTGGACGCTGCTGATGGCTATCGCGCGGCGGTTGCTCGAAGGAGACGCCTGGATGCGGTCGGGAACCTGGCCCGGATGGGATCTCGATCAACTGGTTGGCGGCGACGTCTGGGGCAAGACGATTGGCATCCTGGGATTTGGAAGAATTGGCCGCGGAGTGGCGCGACGTGCGCAGGGTTTTCAGATGCGGGTTCTTTATAGTGACGCGGTTCGCGCGTCGGCGGAGGTAGAAAAAGAATTGAATGCGGAGTTCGTCGATCGCGACAAACTTTTTCGCGAATCCGATTTTATTAGCCTGCACGTTCCGCTGCTGCCGGATACGCGTCACCTGATCTCCAAAGACAATTTGGAGAAAATGAAACGTACCGCGTTCCTGGTGAATACCTCGCGCGGGCCAGTCGTAGACGAAGCCGCCCTCGCCGACGCTCTGGAAAACAAGAAAATTGCGGGCGCAGCGCTGGACGTGTTCGAACACGAACCAAAGGTGCATCCGGCGCTGTTGACGCGCAAGGATGTGATTTTGACGCCGCATATTGCCAGCGCTTCCGTTGATACGCGAACAAAAATGGCGGTGATGGCGGCGAATAATGTGGTGGCGTTATTCGAAGGGCGGCGTCCTCCGAACGCGATCAATGCAGATGCCCTCGGCTTGAAATGATGCCTTGTTCTCGGTCGAGATCGCCGATCTTTGTTGGGTTATAGCGAGTCCGAAACACTTTGAAAAAAGTAGCGCAGCATTTATTTCTGCAAACACTCAGCGGAATTCAGATTCCTACTGTTCTTGCGCGAAAACTCAATCGCGAAGGGTCCGCCATTCGGGCGGCGGGTGCCACGATAGATCTCCAGAATTTTCGAGAGATCGTTGCGATTTCATTTGGAAAAGCTTCGTTTGCAATGGCTGAAGCTTTAGGCGATATCCTGGCGCCGGAATTTCCAGTTGAAGGAATTTTGGTTGGGCCCGGTTCGCCGCCGCACGCGTTACGCGGATGGAAATCGTTCGTGGGCGGGCATCCGTTGCCGACGGAGGAAAGTTTTGCGGCGGGTCGCGCGATTGTGGATCGGTTGGCGCGTTGCGGCGAGCGTTCGCTAGTGTTTTTTCTGGTTTCGGGCGGCGGCTCGGCCATGGTGGAGCAACCGCTGCACTCAGGAATCACGTTGGAAGATTTTCAGAAGCTGCATTTTGCGCTGGTCACCTGTGGCGCGCCGATTGAAGAAATCAATGTGATTCGAAAGCATTTGTCGGCAACCAAAGGCGGACGTCTGGCTACGGCGGCTCCGCGAGCCACAAAAATCACATTTGCCATCAGCGACGTTCCTGAAGGCCAGGAATCAGCGTTGGCTTCGGGGCCGACGTTGCCGGACCCCACGACTGTACAGGACGCAGAGAAAATTGTGGGCGCGTATGATTTGTTGCCAAAGTTGCCGCCGTCTATTCGCGAATTATTTAAGCGGCGCGGGCTGGGCGAAACGCCCAAGCCCGGCGAACCTGCGTTTGCGCGTTCCCATTTCGAATTGCTGCTCCGCACGCATGATTTGACGCATGCATGCCATCACGTCTGTGAGGGGGAAGGTTTTATTTGTCTGGCTGACAATTCCACGGACAACTGGCCGATCGAAAAAGCTGCCGATCATTTGTTCACGCAGCTCGAAGTGCTGAAGAAAGACAATCCGGGCAGGCGCGTGGCACTGATGTCCGGCGGGGAGGTGAGCAGTCCCGTGACGGGCGAAGGGATTGGCGGCCGTAATTCGGCTTTCGTGTTGACGTGCGTTCCGAAAATTGCGGGAAAGAAAATCACAGCGCTCAGCGCTGGAACTGACGGGATTGACGGAAATAGTCCGGCGGCTGGCGCCGTTGCAGATGGAGAGACGTTGCAACGAGCGCGAACAGCAGGTCTGGAACCCGGAGAATTTCTTCGCCGTAGCGACTCTTACAACTTTTTCAAACTTCTTGATGACGTGATCGTCACCGGGCCAACGGGAAACAATCTTCGCGACTTGCGGATACTTCTCGCCTACTGATCTCTCCCTGTAACGAATTTAGAGTAGGCCTTTCACCAAGCCGCCATCCACCTGGATCGTAGTGCCGTTGATGTAGCTTGCGCGCTCGGAGCCGAGAAACGTTATCAAAGCCGCTAACTCTTCAGGGCGTCCCAGCCGGCCGGCGGGAACTTGTGCGCTCATGTTTTTGAGCATTTGTTCTCGATCAACGCCCGCATCCTTCGCGCGTTTTTCGACAAGCTCTTCCAGGCGATCGGTCAACGTAAAGCCGGGGCAAACGTTGTTCACCGTGATGCCGTCGGCGCCAAATTCATTGGCGAGCGTTTTGGCCAAGCCAGCAACGCCTGCGCGCAGAGAATTGGAAAGTAGCAGGCCATCGATGGGCTGTTTCACAGAGACAGACGTGAGCGTAATGAGGCGGCCCCAACGCGTGCGCTGCATGCGTGGCAGCACTTCGCGCGCGAAATAAACGTTGCTGAGCAAAGTAAGCTCCACGGCGGCTCGCCAATCCTCCAGACTAATCTCGAGAAACTTCTTTGCCGGGGGCCCACCCGCATTTGTGACGCATATATCGATGCGGCCGTATTTTTTGTCCACCTCTTCGACAAAAGTGCGGACAGCATCCGGCTTTGACACATCCAGTGCTCGCCAAAAAACAGAGCGGCCACGGGCCTTTCCGATTTCGTTAGCGGCGGTTTCGAGATCGGCGGCAGTTCGCGCGCAGATGGCCACTTCGCAACCTTCTTTTGCAAATTCTTCGGCTACCGCGCGCCCCAATCCCTTGCTGGCGGCGGCGACGATGGCCACGCGGCCCTTCAATCCGAGGTCCATTGGTTACTCCTTGTCCGCGCCTTGGCGCAGGTACGCATCATCTTTGCGAATCCAGTCTTCGCGTCGAGGCGCGAAGAAATCGATGTCCACCGTGTCTTCGAGCGCTTCGGCTCTGTGCGGCACGTTTGCCGGGATCAGCACGATTTCGCCCGCGCGCAGTACAAACTCGGTGTCGTCAAATATAAATTTCAGCGCGCCCGACAAGATGAACGAAAATTGTTCGCTGCGATGCGAATGGCGCGGCACAACCGCTCCGCGTCCCAGAAAGATTCGCGCGAGCGTGGCGTCTTCGCCACTCAACATTTGGCGGGAAATACGCTCGTTTAATTTCTCGTTCTCCATTTTCTCGAATGATGTAGCTGCCGGCATTTGTCCTCCGCGAGATTTATGTCGCAGAGAATCGTCCACTGAAACGGGGAAATCGTCAATGCTTGTCCGTAGCCATCCGCGAGCCTGGAAGCAGCCAAGTTGTCTTCGAGACTTGGCCGCAGCGAGTTTCTATCATCGGCGACAAAAACATTGTTCTCTGAATTGGCGGCTTCGACTAAGATGCGCGCGTGGGCTTCTTCGCGTGGATTGCGGCAATCTTACTTTTTCTGCAACTGCCTATACCGCTTTATTGGTTTGTGATGCACCCGCAGGTGGATTACTGGAGCAAGCACCAGAAGGCTGCTTATATCACTGGGCTGCTATTATCCTGGCTTCCGGTAACTGTGCTTCTTGTAATTTTCCATCGCACATTATTTCGCGCGAGGCGGCCGGCATTATGGGAAATTGCGGCAGGGCTCTCGCTGACAATTGTTGAAGCGTGGATATTCCTGCGCGTAAAAAAGGATTTAGGCACACTGCGATTGGTTGGCCACGCGGAACTTTCCGGTGGTGGAGAAATTGTGCATCGCGGAATTTATTCGCGGCTACGCCATCCAAGGTATATTGGCTCGTTTTTGGCGATACTCGGCGCTTGTTTTCTGGCTGGAACGCGAGCAATGTGCGTCGTAGCGGCCATCTGGCTGGTGCTTATGCGGATTGCGATTGCGTTGGAAGAGCGCGAATTGCGTAACCGGTTTGGCGTTTCTTACGCGGAATATTGCCGTCGAGTGCCGCGCTTCGTCCCAAAGTTTGCGAAAATCGCTAAAACTGCGAATGACGAAGTTTGAATTGAATGAATTGAGGAGGCGACCATGCAACGATTGATGATTCTGATTGCGATCTTGCTGGGTGTATCCACCACAGCGTCGGCTCAGATCGGCAAGAGCGTTACAGTTTCCGCCGGAACTCCGGAAGATAAAGCGCTGACGGAAATTTACGCCGCGCCCGACGGGCCGGAGAAATTGGCTCTGCTCGATAAATTCGTGGCTGACTTCGGCAAGGGCGATATGGAACTGCTGGCGGACCAACTCTACGTACAGACGTATCTGGCGCAGAAAAATTACGCCAAAGTTTACGAGTTCGCGGCGAAGGCGCTGGCACTCGATCCGACGAATCTTTCCGCGGCCGTAAGCGTAGTCCACGCCGCTGAAGAACAAGGCGATGTGAAAAAACTGTACGATGCGGGCGACAAAGTGGCCGAGATCATCGCGCAATATAAAAACGCTCCGCCACCGGAGAGTACCGCGCCCGATCAATGGACGCAGCAGAAAACCGCTAATTTAAATAACGCACAGGGCGATATCGGGTATGTGCAGTACGCGCTTGTGAATGCAGCATATAAAGTAACTGATCCAACTGCCCGCGCTGCGCTTTTTGAACGTTATGTGACTGCGTTTCCCGATTCTCAGTACACCGCCGCCGTTCGCGAACAGACCGCCATTGCATACCAGCAGGCGCAGCAAATTCCGAAAATGCTGGATACGGCGCAACGAATTTTGGCCGCTGATCCAAATAATATTTCCATGTTGCTGCTGCTTTCCGATTACTGGACTGACAACGGGCAACAGTTGGACAAGGCTGTAGCGGACGCACAACAAGCTCTCGACCTGTTAGCGCAGGCGAAGAAGCCCGACAATTTGAGCGACGATCAGTGGCAGCAGCAAGTGACGGCAGAGAAAGGATTGGCCTATTCGGCGATCGGTGAAGCCAATGTAAGTAAAGGGCGCTACCAGCCGGCGGTGGATGCCTTCAAGCAAGCCAGCCCCCTGCTAAAGTCGAACACGGTTCTCTACGCGCGAAATTTGTATCGACTGGGCTTCACCCTCGCGAAAATGGAGCGTTTTCCGGAAGCGCGCACGGTGCTGATCGAAGCGGTGTCGATTAACAGTCCATATAAATCAAAGGCGCAAGAGACACTGAACAAAATAAATGGGCAGGGTTCAGGCAAGAGTAAAAGCAAGAGTTCATAGGAGAGGGGTGTTTGCTGCCTTTTACATTTTCAAAACAGGAGAAAATCTTGTCTGGTCGACGTCCACGTGATTCCGAAGCTTGGCGTCAAGATGTTCGTTTGACGCGCCGGTACAGAGAATTCATCTTGGTTGCGTGTATTTTGGTTCTTGTGTCTCTGCCGTCGCAGGCGCAAACGATTCGTGTAGACGCAAAGCCCGAACACGCCGCGAATTCGATTATCCCCACTCGCGCGCTGGGCGCAGGGATCGACCGCTTGCCTTATGGAGCTACGGACAAACTTTTCGTCGATTCCACGGTGAAAGAAGTTCTTTCCGCCGGCTGGCAAACCGTTTCGTATCGCCAAAACACAGAGCTGCACATGGAAGCGTGGCATTGGAATCCAACGGGCACGTGGAGCGATCGGGACGGCAAAGGTTACTTCACCGGAAGCACAACGCCCGGCGATCTCATACGCCACTCTTATGGCTACCCGCTGCCACATCGTGGCGTTACGCATGATGACGGCACAGACATGGTCGGATATTCGCGGCTTACCGACGGCGATACAAACACGTATTGGAAAAGCAATCCGTACCTGACGCAAGCGTTCACGGGCGAGGACGACTCACTGCACCCTCAATGGATTTTTCTGGATTTAACCAGCCGGCAGGACATCGATGCGATCCGCATAGCGTGGGCCGAGCCTTACGCCAAAAAGTATCTGGTGCAGTATTGGACAGGCGAAGACCCCATCAAAAAGCCCACGCTTGGCGTGTGGCGAACATTTCCAGCTGGCGCGATATCGGAAGGGAAGGGCGGCACGGTCATTCTGCGATTGTCCGAAGCGCCGCTTTCGGTGGAATACGTCCGCGTGCTGATGACGCAATCATCGAACACTTGCGACACGCATGGTTCTGGCGATCGCAGAAACTGTATGGGCTACGCAATCCGCGAAATTTGTCTGGGAACGACTTCACCAAGCGGCGTTTTTCATGACTTGATTCGTCATACTGCGGATCAGGACCAAACGGCGACGTATTGCTCGTCGGTGGATCCCTGGCACGAGCCTTCCGATCTGGACGAGCACGCGGGCGATCAAGTTGGTTTCGATCTTTTTTTCACCAGTGGCTTCACGCGCGGCTTGCCGGCCATGATTCCCATTGCGATGTTGTACGCGACTCCGGAAGATTCCGCAGCCGAGATTTCGTACATCGAAAAGCAAGGGTATCCAATTTCGTATGTGGAGATGGGGGAAGAGCCGGACGGGCATTACACCACTCCGGAAGATTACGCCGCGCTTTACGTGCAATGGGCCGTGGCGCTGCACAAAGTGGATCCAAAGCTGAAACTCGGCGGGCCGATTTTTACCGGCGTGAACAAAGACATCGAAGCGTGGGCGGACGCGAACGGCAAAACGTCGTGGACTGCGCGCTTCATCGATTATCTAAAATCTCATGGGCGGCTTTCCGACCTTGCGTTTTTTTCCTTCGAGCATTATCCGATGGAGCCTTGCAAGATTCCGTGGAGCAGCTTGTACGACGAAGCCAATCTGGTGACGCATATCACGCAGGTGTGGCGCGACGACGGCGTTCCGGCAAACATTCCGATGTTCATCACCGAATCGAATATCGCGTGGCAGTCGGAAGAGGCTTACGTGGATATATGGGGCGCTCTCTGGCTTGCGGATTACATAGGAGCGTTTTTAAGTAACGGCGGCGACGCAGTTTATTTTTTTCATTACCTGCCGCTGGGAATTCATCGCGGATGTAACAACTCGTTCGGCACTTTCGGCTTGTTTTCCACGGACGTGAATCTGCAAGTGGAGCAGCCTCTCTCACAATATTTCGCCAGCCAACTAATCAACCTGGAATGGGTGCAGCCCGGCAATGAGGTGAACCGTTTGTATTCGGCGGCGAGTGACATTCACGACGGTGCGGGACACGTTCTGGTGACGGCTTACGCGGCGCTGCGCCCGGACAAACAGTGGTCTTTGATGATCGTCAATAAAGATCAGGAAAACGCGCACACAGTGCGAATCGGTTTTGACGATTTGGAATCGGGAGGAGTCGGAAACTTTACAGGTCAAGTAAAGATGGTCACGTTTGGAAGCGCGCAGTATCAATGGCATCCGGAAATCGGCACGGGAAAAGCCGATCCGGATGGGCCGCCGGCGCGTTCTACGATCGCGGCGTCACTGGGTACTCAGTACGAGCTTCCGGCCGCGTCGATCACGGTGCTGACCGGAACAGTTGACTCGGTAAAGTGATTTGAGCTGCGAGAGAAATTGTTCGCCGCCAGCGGGTTACTTTTGTCCACCGGACGCAGCGGATGTGACCGCGGGCGTGGGATTCGGCGTGAAAGCCTTCAGTTCATCCACTTCTTTCAGAACTTTAGCCCATTCCTTCTGATCTTTCTTTGTCGTGAACGGTGCATTTGGATCTTTGTAAAAATCAAGAAGCGTCGCGCGCAGTTCGGGAGTTACTTGCGCGAAGTGGTCTTTGTCTAATTTGTCCAGTAATTGCGCGTAGGTTTTATCCGCGAGCGGATACTGTCCCGGGCCCGTTACGGTCCCGGTGTCAAAGTTATCGTTGACCAGTTCAATCTGGCCGGTGTCCTTCTCTTCGTGCAGAAAATGTTCGTAGTCCCGCACCGACCCGTTGAAACTGGCCTCAAATAATTTTTCAGCCTCTGGAGTGGGAGTTTTGAAGCGAAAAACGCTGAACGGACCAATCTTGGGCGCTAGACGAAAGAGGAAAGCCAGCAGTTCGACTTTAAATCCCGGCTTTTGATACTTGCTTCCCCAGTTTTTTTTGTAGCTCGAACGCGAGATGTGGTAAAGGAATTTCTGTTTTGTGACGCCTGGAATATCTTTCTGGATTTGATCTTTGTTTGTTTCCCAAGCCACCTTCGTAGCGGTAGGAATCGCCTTGCTCACGCTATAGCGATAGGTTCCAATGGCGAGGTCAAAATCAGAGAAGACGGATTTCAGGGACACAGAATAGGTTTCCTCAAATGCCTTTTCGAGCAGCGGTTTCGCGACCTGGAAGCCGATGAAGCCCCGGTAATCGTCCGGTGCATAACGTCCCTTAGCAACTTGCAACACGTCGAAGCCGAATTCGGTTTTCAGATGCGCGGGAGGATTTTGATCGTAGGTAATCGTGTCACCGTATTTAGCGCGTAGTTTCGGATAAAGCATGGGCACGGCATGATTCACCGCGACGCGATGTCCTTGATTGTCTGCTGCGTAGTGCGCCAGAGCGCCCAAGGCGAAAGCGTAATCGTTCAAATCCTGGGAATCGCGGATCAAAGCCTGCACGAAATCGCCTGTGCGAACATAGTGCAGCAGGTCGCTGAATAAGTGGCTGCCGAACGGATAGTAGCCCAGGTCCTGAATCACGCATCCACCATAGGCGTAGGAATGCGCCGTTTTAAGATCGTCCGGAGTTGCGTCGGGGAACCTCTTCAGAAGTAGCGGTTTGATGCCATCGTCCCAGGCCGAATCGATAATAGCTTCATGCGTGAGAACCGAATAACCCTGGCACGCGGTAATTGCGCAGAGAACAAAAAGAACAATCCAAAAAGCGAATCGAAGTTGAAAAACCTTGATTTTCTTTCCCCGAAAGTCGGCAATCATAGGCTCGTTAACTATATCGTATATTTCAGCACTCGACTTTAGCCCAAAGTTCCACGCCAGTACTCTTAAGAATGATGCGTGGGAGACGCGCCAAGTCACAGGGCATGTCTCGACACGCAGTTAAGCCGCTTGGGCGGCCCGAATTTTCACCAACTCCCCGTTAACGCGCCAAAATGTCCATTTCACAATCTTCAACGCGACGGGATTCATCAAATGGGGGTGCCGAAAGGCCGTGTGTCCTATGAGCCAAATTTCCTGGACGCCGCCGCGCCGCGAAAATCTTTAGAGCGTGGCTTCACCACATCGGCGAGCTGAAGGCGCCAAGGCTGCGGTCATAACTTGCAAGATCCAAGGCGAGCTTGACACCCAAGGTGAGTTGACGCCTGCGGAAATGGCATTGCGCGCGATTTAATGGCGGAGAGGGTGGGATTTGAACCCACGGTAGCGTTTCCGCTACACTCGCTTTCGAGGCGAGCTCTTTCAACCGCTCAGACACCTCTCCGCGGCGGCAGCGTCTTTAGCTTAGCAAACGCTCACTAACCCCACAACTGCGCGCGTACGCGATCGACAAGTTTTCGCGCACTAGTCTCAATCCATTTCAAAGGTGATGTACATAAATTTTCCGTCGCGCTCTATTTGCAAGGCTCCGGGTGCGCCTTGCGGCATGGCCCTGAGCGCGGCGCGCAGGCCGGCAATGGTCTCGACGCGTTTTCCGTTGAGCGCGTGGATCACGTCTCCGGGTTGTAAGTCCGCTTCCAGACCCAAGAGATCCGCAGCCATGGCGGCGACGATTACTCCGGAGGGTTCGCGAAGCTCGTCCAATTGTTGCGCGAGTTTGTCGTCGATCTCGACGCCGAAGAATCCGAGCTTCGAAACCAGCGATTTTTCGGGATTCACAAGATCGGCCAACTGATCCACGTCGTTTTTTTCCTCGGAGACCGGAATTTCCAGCGTGACTTTCTTATCGCCGCGCAACACTTCAGCCTCCATGACGGCGCTGGCAGGACGTGTGGAAATAATCATTTCCGCGAGCGGCACGCTCCCAATCGAGCGGCCATCCAAAGTCAACATAATGTCCTGAATTTGCAGCCCCGATTTTTGCGCGGGGCCATCCGGATCCACATCGGAAACGATTACGCCGCGCTGTCTGGTGAGTGAAAGTCCGGCGGCGAGGTCCGGAGTGATATCCTGCAATCCGGCGCCGATTACGCTGCGATGCACTCGGCCGTACTTGCGAAGCTCGTCGTAAACAAATTTCACCACGCTGCTGGGAATGGCAAATCCCAATCCTTGGCTACCGCCGGATTCGGAAAGAATGAACGTGTTGATTCCCACGAGCTCCCCGTTTGTGTCCACTAATGGGCCTCCGCTGTTTCCGGGGTTGATGGGCGCATCAGTTTGAATGAACACGGAAGCAACACCGGGGTTTGCCTGCCGCGCGACGGAACTAACCACTCCCATAGTCACCGAATTTTCCAGACCTTCAGGATTGCCGAACGCGAGAACGAGTTGGCCCTTCTTCAACTTGGTGTAATCGGCGAACGGAATCGCTTGCAAGCCTTTTGCTTCGATCTTCAGCAACGCAAGGTCGATCGTGGGAGCGATGCCCACAACTTTCGCGTCCACGGGAGGAATGTGTTCGCCCAGGCCGAGACTGGCGCGCACTTGCGAATCTCCGGTCGGGCGTGTGGAGACAACCACCCGGATGCGTTGCGCTCCTTTCACCACGTGCGCGTTGGTGATGATGTAGCCATCCGCATCAACGATCACACCGGAACCCAAGCTGCGCTCGCGGCCAATTAAACTGGTCTCGCTTTCGTCCTTAGCTTCAATCGAGCGATAGCCTGTGACTTGCACTTGGACGATCGAAGGAGAAACGCGCGAAGTGAGCTCTTCGAGAGAGTCGTTAAATTGCGCGAGCAAGTTTGCGCGATTGATCGCTGAAGGCGATATCGTTTGGGCCGCGGGCGCCGGAGCCGGAGATTGAGATTCGGACGAAGTTTGGTTTTGGATTTGCGCATCGGGAGGCGCTGAACTCGGTAATTGCGCGGAAAGGGAAGTGGCCGCGAAAAGCCAAACCAAAACAGCGCCGCAGTTCATCAAACTTCCACAATAATTTCTTAGGCTAAACTTTTTTCTCTTAGAACGAACCATCGCTTTCTCCAAGTGACCTTCTAACGCGTCAGATTGCATTCTAATCCGGGACGAGTCATTCGTAATCGTGGTTTTAACGTAGCGGCCTAAGCGTTAGCATTCGGAATTGCTTGCCATAAAATTACCGCAAATTTCGTCAATTCCTGTGAATTCGTCCGAGGCGCGGTTTAGCGCCTGACTGAGAAAAACTCTTTGAGGATTGCTGCAGAATCTTCGGCAAGAACGCCCGATGACGCCGCGACGCGATGATTGAGCTGCGGATGCTCCAGCACGGAGAAGCAGGAACGCACAGCGCCGGCCTTGACGTCGTCCGCTCCATAAACGAGTCGCGAGATTCTTGCCTGAATCATGGCGCCACAGCACATAGCGCAAGGCTCGATGGTTACGTAGAGAGTTGTCCCGAGCAGTCGATAATTTCCAATTATTTTTGACGCGGCGCGCAGAGCAACGATTTCGGCGTGCGCGGTTGGGTCGCAGTCAGAGATCGTGCGATTGCCGGCGCGTGCGATGATTCGATCGTCGAGCGCCAGCACCGCGCCGATGGGAACTTCGCCTCGCTCTGCAGCTTCGCGGGCTTCGGCCAGCGCCTCGCGCATGAATTCAATGTCGGATGCTGCGTTTTGTGGCATACGAATGTCAGAATAGCACGAGGCCGCGCACTGGACACTTTCGCGCATAGCGATTCGTCAGGCCTGCGCCGCCGCGAACGCAATGTAAACCTTGCACCCCAAACTCCCTATTCAACATCCATTGAATAGTAATGGAGGTCTGCTATGCCTTTCATACGCACCTGCAAACATTGCGGACGGAGTAATCGCGTTCCAGTTAAGTATCTGGCTAGCACTGGCCGTTGCGGAGTTTGTAAGTCGCCATTGCCGCCGGTAGCTGAACCGCTTGCGGTCGATGATGTGTTGTTCGATGAAGCCATCAAAAATGCTTCTGTTCCGGTTCTAGTGGACTTCTGGGCAGAGTGGTGTGGGCCGTGTCGCGTGGCGGGTCCCGAAGTTGCACGAACTGCGGCGAACATGGCGGGGAAGGCTATCGTGCTGAAAGTGGATACGGAAAAATATCCGCAGCTCTCTGCCCGTTACAATGTCCGCGGCATACCGAATTTTGCGGTTTTCTATGGAGGGCGCGTCGTACTGCAGCAGGCCGGCTTGGTAGATCACACTCAGATGGAGCAGTGGCTCAAATACGCTGTGCCGGCCGTGGCCTAAGGCGCTGAAACTGTCTGCCGTACATGCCGATGGTTGGCTTGACATTGAGCAAGCCGGAAGTCAAACTACCTCGAATGAGAGAAATTCTTAAGCGCATCTTCTTGTGGGACTTGGTGAAGGGCATGATGCTGACCTTTCGTTACCAAGCTCCCAAGAACGTCACCACCGAGCAGTATCCCCAGGAACGGCCGATGGTTGCGGAGCGCTATCGCGGAGCGCCACGGCTGAACATGAATCCGGAGACCGGGGAATCGCTCTGCATTTCCTGCAATTTGTGCGCGCTTGCTTGCCCGGAAAATTTAATTGTGGTCGGCTGGCTGCGGGATGAGGCCACACGTCGAAAAGTTTTGACTACTTTTACATACGATACTTCGCGCTGCATGTTCTGCGGATTGTGCGAAGACGCTTGCCCCACCGATTGTCTCGAACTGACCCAGGATTTCGAGATGGCTCATTACAACCGGGAAGGCGCCATATGGGACCGGCACCGATTGGAAGTCGGCCCCACTCCGACTCATTACACCCGATAAATTCTTTTTCTGCGGTCCTCTGCTCGCTAGAATTTCACTTCAGGAAACTTGTTCCGTGGGGAATCTTCGTTCCGAAATTCTCAGCGACGGTCTGGCCCATGTCGGCCAGCGTCGCGCGCGTTCCAAGATTTTCGCCAGACCGCATTCTCGGACTGTAAGCCAGTATCGGAACGTATTCGCGCGAGTGATCTGTGGTTGGGTTCACCGCGTCCGGATCGCAACCGTGGTCGGCGGTAATCAGCAACAGGTCTGAAGGCCGTAACGCTGCAAGAAAAGGCCCCAGCAGCGCGTCGAATTCCTCCAGTGAGCGCGCAAAACCTTCCACATCTTTGCGATGGCCGTAGAGCATGTCGAAATCCACGAGGTTCGCAAAAAGTAATCCATTGGGACGCTGTGCCAGCGCTTCGGTCAGTTTCGCCATGCCATCCGCGTTATTTTTTGTAGTGACGTAGTCATCCACGCCGCGGCCATTGTAGATGTCGTGAATTTTGCCCACGCCGAAAACCGGAATCTTAGCCTGAGCTAGCACATCGAGCAGCATGGGCCGCGGCGGCTCAACCGCATAATCGTGGCGTCGCTCGGTACGTCGAAAATTCCCCGCCGTACCGGTGAATGGTCGGGCAATCACTCGTCCAACGCGGTTGGGTCCATCGAGCAATTTGCGGGCGATCTCGCACATGCGGTAAAGCTCCCCGATTGTGATCACGTCCTCGTGCGCGGCAATCTGGAACACGCTGTCGCCGGAGGTGTACACAATGGGAAACCCTGTGCGGACGTGCTCTTCGCCCAACTCTTTGATAATTTCGGTTCCGGAAGCGGGCTTGTTTCCCAGCGTACGACGCCCAATCTGGCGCTCGAATTCTTCGATCAGCGTCTTCGGAAAGCCGCGCGGATATACCGGGAAGGCTTGGTCCAGCCAAATACCGGCCATTTCCCAGTGGCCAGTTGTCGTGTCCTTGCCGAGAGAAACGGTCGCGCCTTTTCCGTAGCTGCCCGCGGGACTTGCAGAAGGTGTCAAATTGGCGAGCGGTTTTATGTTCGCGAGACCCAAACGAACCAGGTTTGGAAGATTTAATGGACGCGAGTGCGCGATATGGCCCAGAGTATCGCGTCCTACATCGCCGTAAGCAGCGGCGTCAGGCAGCTCGCCGATGCCAACGCTGTCGAGGACGATCCATAACACTCTGTCAAAGTTCGCGTCGCTCTTCTGCACAGCGCCACTTTATCAAGTCAGACCGCAATTTCTGCCGGAAACTTCAAGCGATGGCGCAGTTACTTGATGGGAGGAAGCCAAATATCCTGGTCCACGTAGGCGACTAAAGGCGTCCCAGCAGGTATGTCAACATTCTTTCCGTGCTTGATCAAACCGATAGGACCGAATAGCACGGTAAGAACGATCGTCGCCCCTTCTTTATTTTCTCCTTCGCGGCCTTTCGTCCCTCGAAGCCGGACACGATTATCTCCCGTGACCAAATATTGCATTTGTACGTTCAATTCGCCGCCCTTTCCCATCATTCCCGGCTTCTTCACGTGCGATACCGTGGCCAGAGCGTGGGAATCTTTCTGAACGACGACTGTCCCGCCAACCTTCAAGTCACCATCGAGGATAAATTCAACACTCTGGCCTTCCTCTGCAGTTTTGGAACTCACATCAGCGGCGAATTTCAAGGAAACTTCGTCGCCTTCTCTTAAGAGACAGCCTTCGCGCGGGCTGCACGGACGTTTTGAGATATCTGCGACCACACCACTTGGCACAGCTTCCGTTCCGTGGACTGGCTCCGCTGGACCAGAACCATCATTGCCTCGCGGGGAGAGCATCGCCTCCATCACTTGTTGACTAACACCCGCATTCTTAAGTTCGACTAGCGCTTGCGCTGAAACGTCAAAATTATTATCGCCGGCTTGGATTGCTTTCACGATTAGAGGCCCTTCGAATCCCTGTTTGGTCATGCTGACGATGTCGTCGTTGGTGAGCGGCTTGCGTGTTTGCGCGAAAATCGCGCAGGGCAATAAGACCAGCAGCAAAACACAAATTAGCCACTCTCTGAGTCTCATAGGATCCTTTCCTCCAATTTAATCTTGAGCCTCAGTAGGAGGTCGCTTTCAAGAGTCCGTGCGCCTTCTTGTACTGACTATGTTGACGTGCCGAGCGACAACACGGTTTCGACGATATTGATGTATATGTTACTTACTGTTTTAGGTTAATCGCTGCGAGTTACTTAGACAGTGCGAGGAACGTCACTGCCGGCCTCTTTCCGAGTTTCTCGGTAACGGATTAATCTCGCAAACCCTGGCCGCCCGGGACCCTGCGGAGCGCATTTGCTCGACTTGACTCAGCGGCGTATAATTCTTGGTTTACGCTCATGGCGACGAAACCCACTGAGAACCTCCCTGTTGATCCGGCCCCGCGTCGGAGTGTGCCGGGCGATGCCGAGGAAATCCGCGTTCGCGGCGCTCGCGTTCACAACCTGAAAAACATTGACTTCGTCATCCCGCACAACGCGATCACAGTTGTAACGGGGGTTTCTGGGTCCGGCAAATCCAGCCTGGCGTTTGATACGCTCTACGCTGAAGGCCAGCGCCGTTACATCGAATCGCTCTCCGCTTACGCACGGCAGTTCCTGGAAAGAATTGAAAAGCCCGACGTGGACGAAATTACCGGCATCGCTCCGGCGATTTCCATACGGCAAAAAAACTCCACGCGCAATCCGCGATCAACCGTCGCGACGGCCACCGAGATTTACGACTACCTGCGCTTGCTGTTCGCCCGCATCGGACACACTTTTTGTTTGCGCTGCGGAGAAGAAGTGCGAAGGGACACGCTCGACGAAATTGCCGCGCGTGTACTGGCACTACCTGCGGGGCGCCGATTTTATGTTTTGTATGAATTGAAACTGACTCCCGAAGCGGCAACCAACGCGCCACAGGCAACGCGGCCTCGCAAACCAGTGCGCGTAACGCCGGAAGCGATTCGAGAATCTCTGATCGGACTACAAAAGCGCGGATTCAACCGCCTCTATCAGGCCGGACGCGTCTTCGAATTTTCCGCCCCGGAAGAATTGCTGGACGTAAATTTCACGCGGCCCGTTTACGTAGTAGTGGACCGTCTCGTCCTTGGGCCGGAAATTCGCTCGCGACTGATGGACTCCGTTGAAATTTGTTATCGCGAAGGCCGCGGCGAAGCAATTCTGGAATTCGTGCCGGAGGCTCCCGACGCAACTCCCGAGCGGTTAGTGTTCAACGAGCGCTTCGAATGCAAGAAATGCGGAGCGACGTATCAGGAACCGGAGCCGCGCCTTTTCTCGTTTAATAGCCCTTACGGCGCTTGTCCGCGCTGCCAGGGTTTTGGCAACACCATCGATTTCGACATCGATCGTGTGATCCCGGATAAAAGTAAATCGCTTGCCGACGGGGCGATTCATCCGTGGACTAAGCCGCGCTATCGCCAGCTCGCGTTGGACATGCGCCGCTTCGCGCGCGCTAAAGGGATTCCGACTGAAGTCCCTTTCCGTGAACTTACCGCAGCGCAACGCGACGCAATCACCGAAGGCGATCGCAAAGAAAAGTACGATGGCGTGCAGGGTTTTTTCGCCATGCTTGAAAGAAAGAAATACAAGCTGCACGTTCGTGTTTTCCTGAGTCGGTATCGCGGTTACGCCACTTGTCCGGATTGCCGAGGCACGCGGCTTCGCGCGGAGGCTCGCGCGGTGAGAATTGGCGGACGCTCGATCACGGAAGTTTGCCAAATGACGGTGAAGGAAGCTCGCCCATTTTTTGAAAGCCTCGTGCTCACTCCGGGCGAGGCGACTATCGTCGAAAAAGTTTTGGAGGAAATTCAGTTGCGTCTGCGTTTTCTCGACGAAGTTGGGCTGGATTACCTCACGTTGGACAGGCTCACCTCGACGCTTTCTGGAGGCGAGGCGCAACGCATTCAGCTCGCCACTTCGCTCGGCTCGCATCTGGTGGGCGCGCTTTATGTGCTGGACGAGCCTTCTATCGGCCTGCATCCGCGCGATACGAATCGGTTGATCGAAATCCTGAAGGGCTTGCGCGATCTTGGCAACACGCTGCTCGTTGTGGAACACGACCCCGACACGATTTTGGCCGCCGACTATATTCTCGATCTCGGCCCCGGCGCCGGCGAACACGGCGGTAAGTTAATTTTTACGGGCACGCGGGATGCAATGCTGGCGGATCCTCATTCGTTAACCGGACGGTACCTTCGCGGCGAATTAAAAATTTCAGTTCCGCAGAAACGCCGCAAGACGCAGGGCAAATTCCTGAAAATATTTGGCGCGCATAGCCACAACTTGAAAAATGTGGGCGTGATGATTCCGCTCGGGATGCTCGTGGCCGTTACCGGCGTGTCCGGCTCCGGAAAATCCACGTTGGTTTATGACGTCCTCTACAAGGCGCTACAGCTCAAGCGTACCGGCGGAAACTGGCGAGAATGCTGTGACCGTCTGGAAGGCGACGCTGCGGTAACCGCCGTTGAGATGGTCGACCAGTCTCCTATCGGCCGCACGCCGCGTTCGAATCCTGCCACGTATCTGAAGGCGTTCGATCCTATTCGCGAAGTTTTCGCTTCCACTCCGGAAGCCAAGAAGCGCGGATTTACGCCCGGACATTTTTCCTTCAATATTCCCGGTGGGCGTTGCGAGGCTTGCCAAGGAGACGGCACTGTCACGGTCGAGATGCGTTTCCTTGCGGACGTTGAGCTGATTTGCGAAGAATGCCGCGGCACGCGTTACAAAAGCGCCGTTCTGGATGTGCGCTACAAAGAGAAAAATATTCACGACGTCTTGCAAATGACGGTGCGCGAGGCTCTCGCGTTTTTTGCGGCGCATCCGAAGGTTACCGCCAAATTGAGAGTCCTCGAAGAAGTTGGCCTCGGCTATCTTCGCCTGGGCCAGTCGGGCACCACACTCTCCGGCGGGGAAGCGCAACGCTTGAAACTCGCAGCGCATCTCACACGGCAGGAAAATACGGGCATCCTGTATATTTTCGACGAGCCGACCACCGGGCTGCACTTCGACGATATTCAGAAGCTCTTGACCGCGTTTCGCAAATTGATTGAAGGCGGCGCTTCGGTGTTGATCATCGAGCACAATCTTGACGTGATCAAATCCTCCGATTGGGTGATCGATCTAGGGCCGGAGGGCGGCGACCAGGGCGGGCGCGTGATCGCGTCGGGAACGCCCGAGCAAGTCGCGCGAAATTCGCAGTCACACACCGGAAAATACCTGGCGCGTATACTGAAGGCTCGCGACAATTCGAATCACGTGAACGGTCATCCGCCGGCCAACACCAACGGGTCGACGCAGACTCCGCCTCCGAACGCATGAGATTTTCTTCGAAGGTTCTGGCTTGCAGTGGCTTTCTTGTCATTTTTCTGGCCGCGGCCACGGTCAGCTCCGCGCAAAACACAAGCACCTCTAGAAAACGAATCCCGCAAGACCCCGAAGCTGTCGCGCTGAACAATTTATTAACGCAGGCCCAGGCCGCGATGGACCGCAAAGATTACGAAGCTGCGGTGCAGGCCTGTCAGCAATATCTCGCCAAAAAGCCGGACGATGCGACCGTGCATTACGATCTGGGCTACGCGTACACCGCGTTGCAAAGACCCGCGGATGCAAGAGCGGAATACGAGAAAACTATTTCGCTTGATCCCAAGATGGCCTCCGCTTATCAGAACCTGGGATTGACGCTGCTGACCACCGATCCGGCAGCTGCCGTTGCACCTCTGCAAAAAGCTGCGGAATTATTGCCGCAAGATGCGCGCGCCAAATTCCTTCTCGGCTCTGCGCTGGAACTTTCCGGCAAAGTCACGCCCGCGATCGAGCAATATCAGGCGGCGCAAAAACGGGGTGAAAACGATTTCGACGTACATTTTGCGTTGGGTCGGGCGCTACTGAGCTCAAATCAACCCTCAGCCGCCGAAGCGGAATTCCGCACCGCGCTTGCTCTTAAAACCGATTCGGCTGCGGCGTATTTGGGTTTGGCAAAAAGCCTCGTCGCGCAAAAAAAACCAGAAGCGGCCGCCGCCGAATACTCCACGTACCTGGCAGTCCAGCCAAATGACAATTCAGCGCGGCTCGAAGACGCTGCCGCACTTGTCGATGCAGGTAAATATGACGACGGGCTTGCGGAACTTGATCGCGCTGCCTCCGCAGGCACGGAAAGCCTTCGCGCGCTGAAGCTACGCTCGCAAATCGCGTTCCAGACAAAGCATTACGATGCCGCGTTACTCGCCTTGCAAAAAGCGATCGCGCTCGCTCCGCGTGATGCCGACCTCGCCGCGCAACTCGGCCACATGTATCTCGAGAAAAAAGATTATCCGCGGGCCGTCAACCAATTAATCGTCGCGTTCAAAATGAATCCAGCTTCCAACGACGTGCTCGGCGATCTAATTACCGCGCAGTACCTCAACAAAAATTATCCCGCCACGCTGCAAGGTTTGGATGTACTTTCCCAAAGAGAAACACTGCCACTGGGCAGCTGGTTTATTCGCGCCACTTGTTACGATAAACTGGGACAACAGCTTCAGGCGCTCGATGCGTATAAGAAATTTCTGGAGCTGAACAAAGACCAGAACAATGACATGTACTTTGAAGCTTCCGCACGCGTCCGAACTCTCACTCGCGAGATCAAGAAGAAATAGTGCGTCCCATGGCGTGATTCGTTCTATCGGTATTGTCTTGCTGGTTTTCGTTTTCTCTTTACTCGTATTTCGCGCGCCGATCTTTGCGTTCGCGATGCAGACGCAGCGTGCCAGCGAATCCTTTCGCGCGAAGTTCACGCGGGAAACCGACCCGGTCCGCAAAGCCAAGATTTTGATTCCGCTTGGCGACTCTGAATTTCGCGACATTCAGAAAGAGGTCGGCGCGGATAATCCGCAGGAAGCCCTTGCCATCCTTCGGCAATATCGTGACGAAGCGCAGGCGTCTCAGAAAGCGCTGGAGGCTACGGGCCACGACCCGGAAAAGCATCCAAGGGGATTTAAAGAGCTTCAAATTTCTTTGCGGGAGTCGTTGCGGCGCTTGGACAACGTGATCGTGGATTTATCCGGCGACGATCAAAAGCCGTTTCGTGATATACGCCAGGAACTTGACCAAATGGACCGGCGTCTTATTCACCAACTTTTTCCGCGTCGGCCCGAGGCTGAGCCCGAACCGCAGCCGGATAAACCGAAATCTTAGGAGTGAACTATGCAGTCTCGTACTTCCATGGTCTTTAACATTTTGGCTTTACTAGCGGCGCTGGTTCTCGCCATCGTTTCGCCGGTTGCGGCGAATCCGGCGCTTCAAAAGAAAGAATATCTTACCGATTCGGAAGCAGACAGAATTCGCGAAGCCATGGAACCGGCCGAGCGCATCAAGCTGTACATCTCCTTCGCCGAAGATCGCCTCAAAAAGTTTCAATACGAAGCTGCTCGAAAACCTGCCGACCGCCGCCGCTCCGAGATGCTCAACAGTTTGATGAACGCCTACGCCGGCTGCGTGGACGATGCCGCCGATCAAATTGGTTTGGCGCGCGAAAAACAGGCCGATATTCGAGGCGCGCTAAAACTTTTCAAATCCAAAGCGAAAGAGTTTTTGGCCACGCTTCAGAAAATCGGCCCTGATGATCCCGAGCTTGATTCTTACAAAGACACGTTGGACGACGCTATCGAAGGCACCAAAGACGCGCTTTCCGATATAGACGAAGCCGAGAAAGAACTTTCTCCCGCGCCCGTGCGCAGAAAGCCTTCTTGATGACCCAACCTTCTCGCGAATTTGGATCGTTGGCGACTGTTCGCCGCAAACAGCTGAAATCCAAAATTGTCCCCGGCGGTGAACGTATTTTCCAGCGCATCTACACGCGCCTGGGCTGCCAGGGCCGCCCGCCGTATTTCGTGGTTGAATTTCATCCGTACACCGGACTGACCCTGACCGTGCGTCTGCGCGAAGACACCGCTTACGTGCGGCTTTCCGACGCTTTGCACGATGCACCTACTCCCGTTTTCGAAGCGGCCGCCGCGATTTTGCTTGGGCGCTTGTATCAGCGTACTCCGCCGAAAGGTATGCTCGAAATTTATCGCCAGTTTTCTTATGCACGAGGCACGCGCGAAAGACTGCATCGGCTGCGCAAGCACCGGGCGCGTGCCGCGAACCACGAGCCTGCCGGAGCGCATCACGATCTCGCCCCATTATTCGCGCGTTTGAACGAGCATTATTTTCAGAATTTGCTTCCGCTGCCGCGGCTGAGCTGGAGCAAGAGACGCTGGCGGTCGCTGTTGGGCTGTTTCGATCCCGCTCTGAACCAGATTGTGCTGAATTGCAGGTTGGACCGCGAAGTCGTTCCCGAATACGTTGTCGCCTACGTGCTTTACCACGAGATGCTGCACCTGAAGCATCCGATGAAGTTCGCGCGCTGCCGCCGCGAGTCGCACTCGCGCAGTTTCCGCGAAGAAGAAAAAATATTCCGCGATTACGACCGCGCGATGAAATTCCTGGACCGTTTCCCGTCTCGCTGACTCTGTAAGCAAGAGCTCGCTTCTCTTATTTCAGGGTTTTTCTCCGGACTGACACGAGTCTCGTCACTTCACGGCTTCATTGTGTAGCTCGGTCTTCAGGCGGATCGATTTTGCTTATTGAGGAGCGGACTTGCTTGCGTAGTAGCCGGTACGGGTGCGCACGGAAAGTTTTCCGCGTCCTTTCGGCGGAATCAACTCAACTTTCACGGCGCGGAAGGTGCCATCCTTGTTCGTATTCGTCGGATAGTATCCGATGGTGTATTGATTGCGAATGTCTCGCGCGATCTCGGTGCACACAGAATCCACATCGGCAAGATTATCGGGGAAAAATGCCAGGCCGCCGGTGGCTTCCGCCAGCGCGGTCAAATCCTTCTTGGACTTGCGGACCATTTTCTTGTTGCTCTTGCGATCCTCGTCGCTGAAAACGCCCACGGCATAAATCAAAGCATTCGATTCCACCGCCGCCTTCACCGTGTACGGAAAATCCTTGCGGCTTGCGTCATCGTCCCCGTCGGTAATCACCAGCAGGACGCGTTTGTCCCGGTGCCCTTTCTTCAGGTGGTCCAGGGAACCGATGATCGCGTCATACAGGGCCGTGCTTCCGCGCGTATCGATTTTTTCCAGAGCTTCGTGCAGCTCTTCCGGATTGCTGGTGAAATCCTCGTCCAAATCCAAATAATATTCGTCGTTGAAGTTCACCACGAACACTTCGTCCTGCTTATTGCTGGTGCGCACAAATGAAAGCGCCGCCTCGTTTACCTGCGGTCGCTTCTCTTTCATGCTGCCGCTGTTATCAATCACCAGGCCCATCGTGACCGGCACATCTTCCTTGGAAAAAACGGAGATCTTCTGCTCGATTTTGTCTTCAAACACGCGGAAATTATCTTTGGTCAGATCCGGAACGAAATTGCCTTTTTCGTCCACCACCGTGGTGTGCAAAACAACCAAGTCCACTACGTTCTTGATGGCATGACTCTGATTCTGCGCTCCGGGCGTAGGCGGCGGAGGAGGACTCGGCGGCAGGGGATTATTATTCTGCGCGTGCAGGCCGGGAACGGCCAACAGCAGAGCTAGCAGAAGCGGCAAAATCTTCGCGAAATTAATGCCCGGGCGCGTAATATCCCGTTCTTGAATACACTGTAAGCGGCGGCAGTCCCTTGGGAGGACGCAGCTTGACTTTAACTTTGCGCCACTTTCCGTCATGAGTGTGATTGCTCGGTCGGTATCCAACAACATATTGGTTGCGCAACTCCATGCTGATTTTTGATGCGATGTCCGGCATATCGCCCATGCTGGTAACGCCAAAAGTGCGGCCGCCGGTCATCTCCGTCAGTTCGGCCAGCAGGGAAGGCCCGGACCTTTCTTCTGTGGTCGGACCGCCGTTCGCTTCGTACAATCCAATGGCGTAAATTTGTACGTCCGCTTCCCGAGCGTACTTCCGAATGTCGGTCTCGGTGTAACGGCTGTTATTATCGCCTCCGTCAGATATGATGAGCAACGCTTTCTTTGTGTTGTGTGCTCCTTTCATCTCGCTAAGTCCTAGATAAATTCCATCGAGCAACGCGGTCTGCCCATGCGCCGCCGTAAACATCAAACGGCTTTGCAAATCTTCCACGCTGGCGGTGAAAGGGCTCGCCAGTTGCGCTCGATCGTTAAAATTAATCAGCAGGAATTCATCTTGTGGATTCGCGGTGCGGAAAAATTGGACGGCGGCGAGCCGCGACTTCTCGATCTTGTCGCTCATGCTGCCGCTCATGTCGAAAATCACGCCAATCGATATGGGCACGTCTTCGCCGGAGAAGCGCACGATTTCCTGTTCCACGCCGTCTTCAAAAACACGGAAATTGCTTTGCTCCAGCCCGGTTACTAGACGGCCATACGGATCCGTCACAGAAACGTTGATGAGCGCCATCTCCGTTTCTGCTTTTAGCGGTTTCCCTTTTTGAATGCGTTGCGAGTTTTCGGGCTTAACCGGACCAGCAGGTTCGTCCTGAGACCATGCGGGAGAAACCAGGGGCGAGAACAATGCAACAAAGCAAGCAATCGCTGCTAACCAATGGGCCTGAAACCGGCGCCGTGCGAGGACTGGCAAACCATACCCCCGGGCATTACCGCGAAACCCGCGCAGCGCCGCGGGTTCCTTTTGCCGATTGTAGCACTCGACTATTCGAAAGCAAGCGCGACTTAATGAGATATGCCGGCGAACTCATGGCCCGTAATGGACATTCGTAATAGGACTCCTGCTCCGTGGTAATATGCTGCGGTGGGCGAAAGTCAGCGAAAGCCATGAGCGCATCGGACGCAAAAACCGTTTTGGTGGTGGTCCCCGCGCGGTACGCCTCCACACGTTTCCCAGGAAAGCCCCTCGCGCAGATTGCTGGCAAGTCTATGATTCAGCATGTGGTTGAACGCCTACGCGACGCAGATAGCGTCTCCCGAATTGTGATCGCCACCGACGACGAGCGCATCAAACTCGCCGTTACGTCCTTCGGAGGCGAAGCCATTTTGACCCGCGCCGACCATCGCACCGGCACTGACCGCGTCGCGGAGGTGGCCGTGCATGTTCCCGCGCAAATCTACGTCAACGTGCAGGGCGATGAGCCCCTGATCGATCCTGCCACTGTAGATGCGGTAGCCCAAGCCATGCTCGACGACGAATCCGTGCAAATCGTTACCCCGTGCACCGCCATCACCATTCCAAACGACATCATGGATCCCAACGTCGTGAAAGTAGTCCGCGATTTCGACAGCAATGCCCTCTATTTTTCGCGCGCGCCAATCCCCTGGGTTCGCGATACCGGCGCCAAGGTGGACGCGCGCCACTGGAAGCACATCGGCGTTTATGGTTATCGACGTGACGCGCTCCTCGAATTTCCTACTCTTCCGCCCGGAGAACTGGAACGCGTCGAGCAACTCGAACAGCTTCGTTGGCTCGAAAATGGCTTTCGCATGAGCATGGTTGAAACGGATTACGACGCGGTGAGCGTGGATGTGCCCAAAGACGTTGAGCGCGTGGAAAAATTATTGCGCGAACGCGCTGCAAATTAGCATTCTCGTCAGCGGAAAATAATTCTCTGTCCTTCGCCGAACCGTCGCGAAACGAATTTTCCTCGAAAACAATCAAAATCGTGATTTGACAGCCGCCAACATTGTGACCATAATGTTGAGTACGCAGATTCTTTCCGGAGGAAGTCGAGTACTTTGCGTTCCGCTCCGAAATACATTTTCGTCACGGGCGGCGTGGTTTCTTCACTCGGAAAGGGCGTAGCGGCTGCTTCGGTTGGATGCCTGCTTGAAAGCCGCGGTCTGAAAGTAACCCTCCAGAAGTGCGATCCCTACCTGAACGTTGATCCCGGCACGATGTCGCCCTATCAGCACGGTGAAGTGTTTGTCACCGATGATGGCGCTGAAACCGACCTCGACCTCGGTCACTACGAGCGTTTCACCAACGCGCATTTAACGCGCGACCACAATTGGACCACCGGCCGAATCTACGAATCCATCATTACCAAAGAGCGCCGCGGCGATTATCTCGGAAAAACAGTTCAGGTAATTCCGCACGTAACCGACGAAATTAAAGCTGCCTTCCGCAAAGTTTCAAGTGGCGCCGATGCGCCCGATGTAGTGATTGTCGAAATTGGCGGCACGGTAGGCGACATCGAGTCTTTGCCGTTTCTGGAAGCCATCCGTCAGATGCGCCTCGAACTCGGGCCCGAAAATGTAATTTTCGTTCACCTCACGCTCGTGCCGTTTATTCCCACCGCCGGCGAGCTGAAAACCAAGCCCACCCAGCACAGCGTGAAAGAACTTCTGAGTATCGGAATTCAGCCCGACATTTTAATTTGTCGCAGCGATCGGCAACTCGGCACTGACTTGAAATCGAAAATCGCGCTCTTCTGCAATATGGCGGAGTCTTGCGTCATCTCCGCACCCGACGTCGGCAATATTTACGAAGTCCCCATGTCGCTGGCTGCCGAAGGCCTCGACGAACAAATTTTGCGCTTGTTGCATCTGAACGCACCGCCGCGCGACTTGAGCCGTTGGTTGGCTATGCTCGAAAACCTGGAGCATCCGCAGGGCGAAGTGCGCATTGGCGTAGTAGGGAAGTACGTTCAACTCGAAGACGCCTACAAAAGTTTGCGGGAAGCTCTGGGACACGGTGGACTGGCCAACAAGCATCGCGTGGTCGTCGAGTGGATTGAAGCCGAAGATATCGATTCGCCCGCGACTGCCGAGCGCATGTTGCGCCATGTGGATGGCATCCTGGTTCCCGGCGGTTTCGGCAAACGCGGCATCGCCGGAATGGTTCACGCCATCACTTACGCGCGCGAGAAAAAGATTCCGTTCTTTGGAATCTGCCTGGGGATGCAGTGCGCCACGATCGAATACGCGCGCACTGTTTCGCATATCGAACATGCCGATAGCACGGAGTTCGAGCCCGGCACTCCCAATCGCGTGATTTATAAATTGCGCGAGCTTCTCGGTGTGGACGAAATGGGCGGCACCATGCGTTTAGGCTCTTGGAAATGTAAATTGCAACCAGGTTCGTTCGCGCACAAAGCTTACGGCCAGTTGGAAATTTCAGAGCGCCATCGCCATCGCTACGAATTCAATTGTGAGTATGAAGACACGTTAACTCGCGCGGGGTTCCGCATCACTGGACGCACGCCCGACGGCGTGTACGTGGAAATCGTCGAGGCTCCGGACCATCCCTGGTTCGTCGGCTGCCAGTTCCATCCCGAATTTAAGTCCAAGCCACTGGCGCCGCATCCGTTGTTCGCCGCGTTCATCCGCGCTAGCGTCGAAAACCGCCGCCAGCGCCTCGGCAAAACTTCCGCCGAATCCCGCGCTATCAACCCCGCCGACTAGCGCTCAAGCTTTTTCTCCGTAGGGGCACAGCATGCTGTGCCCGCTTTCACACTTCCGACCACGATCGCATTGTGAAATTTCCCTCGCCTGGAGAAGGCCGGCGTTTGCCTGAGTGCCGCCACTCGTCGTCTGAGCCTGTCTTTCTTGCGTAAAACGGACCACGCGTAACGCAGAGAGAGATCTGCTCTTTCTGCTTTTCGTAAGCGTAGAGCCCGCGCCTCAGTGACAAATCGAATCACTTTTCGCCCATCCAATGATCCGGTTTCTTTCCTGAAGCGATGTTCGCAGTGGCCTGTTTTGATTGGCCTCGCGGGATGGTGAGCGATTCCCATTGTTTTCCGGACTTCGTTGCAAAATATTTCGCCAGATACACAATTTGGCCAACGTGATACGCATAGTGCGTTAGCTGTCGCGTAATCGCCTGCATCACCGAATGCGGTTTCGAGCGTATAGTAACCGTGCGCCTCAGTTCTGCATCAGTAAGCGGCTCCAGCGCATCGAAAACGTATTTCCAGCCGCCTTCCCACATTTCAATCAGCTCAGCGCGTGTCTTTGGCGGCGCTTCAAACTCGGAGTCACGATCCCGATCAGGCTTCTCGCCGTCCGTGGCAAGAAAATCCCTCCATCGCGAGCGCATGTTTCCAGCCAGATGCTTCACGATGACGCCAATCGAATTCGATTCCGGGTCCAGTGTTGTGAAGATCGCGTCGTCCGGACACTGCGCCATCGCGCCCTCACCAAGCTTCTTGTAGTACCGGAAAACGTCGGTGGAGTCTTTCAAGTACGAAGTAGTCAGTTCGTGTGCCATGCCGCCATTTTCGCTCTTGCCGGTTTACTGTCAAGATGTGCAATCGACGACTAACCTGCGGGTCGATGCGGGCGCTGAGTCGCCTGGCGGGTTTACACAGCTGAAAGAACGTGGAGGTGCCGGCGACGTGTTCGCACCTACACCCGGAACGAAGGTCAGCTATGCCCTATGCGGTATGTACGGTGCGGATCCGGCGTGACGTAGCTGCCGAGCACTACTCCCCGGAATGCTCTAAGTCCTGAAGCGTCAGAAGCTTTACTTCATCGGTGGGTAAGGTGCGATGCGTGCCACGCCGCGCTTCGCGCCGCTGGACGCTGCTGCGGTACTGGTACCTTGGTCTTGAAGCGTGGAGCAAGTGTCGCCCGCCAGCACCGTATTAATCACATTGAACATTGTGTTCGGAGTATCCACGTTCCCGCTCGTCCCGGAACCGGTCAGAACGCCGGCGCAAGCTTCATTGATGGTATTGCCTTTCGCCGTGTTGTTGTTGCCTGTAGCGCCACAACTATCGTCCATGTGAATCCCAGCTTCCGTACTGCTATTGATGATGTTGCCTGTTGCCGTATTTTTATTACTACATAGATCGATTGCGTCAAAAATTTGCGTTCCGGTAATTTTGTTTCCAGTGATGGTCGTGTCGTCAGCCAAAATACTAGTTCCAATGCTTTCCGTCACGATTCCGAACTGCGCGTTTCCAATCGTATTCTCAGACACGGTGATCCCGCTTGAACCGATCACCAGGATGCCCACTCCTGCGTCGCCGTTATCGCCGCTTGAATCGCCGGACCATATGTTGTCGATGGACGTATTACCCGTCACTTTTCCGGTCGCGCCGAAACCTACCTGAATTCCATTCTTGGCTGCATCGCTGGTGGAGGCGGCGCCATCCACTGTATTGTTCTCGATCGTAACGCTCGGTCCCGCGCTGCCGTCGCCATAGCCGTTGGCGGTAATGCCATTCTGCTGATAACTGTGAATCGTGTTGTTCGACACGGTTACAGTTGTCGTTGCTCCGCCGCCGCTTTCAACATAGATGCCCAACCCATTGGGACAGTTTTGGTCCGCTGCGTCCTGCAATTGGTTTCTGATGGCATTCTGCGTGATCGTTCCGGAAACGTTTTGATAGTAAATCCCCACCATCAGCGGCACACTGCTGCCGGAGCCATCGCAACCGGTCAACTTGTTACCGTTTCCATCCACGGTTAGATGTTCGATCGTCACGCTAGTCGCCGGCGAACTTACAACGATCTGCGCAGCCACAGGCCCGCCGCCCGAGGGGTCCGTTGCATTAGTCATCAAACCTGCTGAAGGCGGAACCACGGTTGGCGCATCCGCGGTTCCGGATAAGATGCCGGTAAGGGTCAAATTCTTAGTAATCGAAACTTGTTCAGGATAAGTGCCGGGGCAAACATCAATGATCGAGCCAGAGGGCGCTGCGTTCACTGCCTTTTGAATGGTGGAGTAGGACGTGACTCCTTTCTTGCAGCTTCCCACCTCAACCGTTCCAGCTTTCGCAGCCTGACCCAACACGCCACCAAAGAATCCCATCGCTAGAATTGCAAACAGACGCACGAATGCCTTTGTTTCGATCATTACTTCCTCCATGATTCTAACGTGGAAGGCTGGGCAAGAAAGTTTATGAGCTTGTGTACCGTATAGTCAACAAACTTATGCGACGCTAAATAATTTTTCTCAGATCAGAACCCGATAAAATCGGAGTCGGTACCGGTACCACACGCACAGGACTCCTTGAATTTCAGCGAATCACGTGCTAGCGTTCGGCGTGATTAAATTTTTGCAACATAGGCCGTTGCACGGAAAGTCAAAGCCACTCGTTGTGAGCTTCGTTCTTCTGGATTTCCCGCCGCTAAGTGCAGCCCCAAACCTAAAGCGCCCAGCTAGCTTTTTGCGTTCAATTTCGGTTCACGGCACAGGATTTCTACTTGGCTTGCCCAGAGCGGGGTTCGCGAAGGGCTCGGTCCGGCCAACTGCATTTCTACCCGGTTCTTGCCAAAATATAGAATGCAACGTAAGTTACTCAAAACAAACGAGAGCGAGATTTCTACCCGGGGCCCCAACCACATGCAGCGCACCATGCTTTCCGCCGTTCGTTTCACAATTCAAAAGCGTCGCGAGAGATAACTTTTAGACCATTCCATGCCAGCGCCGCGCAGCTTCGATATCGGGAAAATCCACTTCGGCCCTCAAACGCCCCTCTTTTTGATCGCGGGCCCTTGCGTCATCGAGAGCGAAGCCCACGCAACGAGCATGGCCGAACACTTGGGAGCCATCACTTCCGAACTAGGCATCCCCTACATTTTCAAAGCATCTTACGACAAAGCGAATCGCACCTCGCTCTCTTCTTTCCGCGGTCCTGGATTGCAGGAAGGTCTGCGCATCCTGAAAAAAATAAAGAAAGATACCGGCCTGCCGATTCTTACAGACGTTCACGACCTTTCGGAAGTCGGCCCTGCTTCCGAGGTTTGCGACATCCTTCAGATTCCAGCGTTCCTCTGCCGCCAAACGGATTTACTGATCGCCGCGGGCCGCACCGGGCGTGTCGTCAATGTTAAGAAAGGCCAATTTCTTTCGCCCTGGGAGATTGGCAATGCCGCAGAAAAAATCGCCAGCACCGGAAATGAGAAAATTATTCTCACCGAGCGCGGCAGCTCCTTCGGTTACCAAAACCTTGTTGTCGACATGCGTTCTTTTCCTATCATGAAGAAGCTAGGCTATCCGGTTGTATTCGACGTGACGCACTCCGTGCAATTGCCCGGTGGAGAAGGCAAATCCAGCGGCGGCCAGCCCGAGTTCATCGAGCCGCTCGCGCGTGCCGGAACTGCGGCAGGCGCCGAGGGATTGTTTCTGGAAGTGCACGACAATCCCGCGCAGGCGCTCTCCGACGGTTCTAATGCATTGCCTCTTGCGCAGTTCCGTCCGCTGCTGGAAAAAATCTTGCAAATTTCAACGCTCGTTCGCGCATGGGATACGAAATGAGTCTGGCGACTGCCAGGCGCGTGCTGCGAATTGAATCGGAAGCCATCGCCGGTCTGATCGATCGTCTTGATGAACGCTTCGAGAAGGCTGTCGAACTTTTATACGCATGCAAAGGCCGCGTCGTGGTCACCGGCATGGGCAAGTCCGGACTGATTGGACGAAAAACCGCCGCCACGTTCGCAAGTATTGGCACTCCCTCGCTTTTTCTCCACGCTGCCGAAGCGCTTCACGGCGATCTGGGCATGCTCACTGCCGCTGATGTCCTGGTAGCGATTTCATCCAGCGGAGAAACGGAGGAGCTGGTCGAGTTGATGGAAGCGGTAAAGCGTTTGGGAATCCATATCATCACGCTCACCGCCAATCCGCGCTCCACACTCGCCGGCGCGAGCGACATTGTTCTGGACATCGCAGTGAAAGAAGAAGCCTGCTCGCTGAATCTTGCACCCACTGCATCTACCGCAGCCGCGTTAGCCATGGGAGATGCGCTGGCCATATCACTGCTCGAGCGGCGCGGATTCAAGGAAGAGGATTTCGCCGCGCTACATCCGGGCGGGCGTCTAGGGAAAAAATTGCGTCGGGTCGAAGCCCTGATGCATGCCGGCGAAGATGTGCCGCGCGTCCTGCCCACTGCGAAGATGCCCGACGTGATCTACGAAATGAGCCGCAAAGGTCTCGGCCTAGCCGCTGTCACTGAGGCCGATGGCCACGTGCTTGGCGTGATTACAGACGGAGATTTGCGCCGCGTAATGTTGACGAAAAAAGAAAATGTGTTGGGCCTCACGGCCGCCGATTGCATGACCAAGAATCCGGTGACGATTCCGCGCACCGAGCTTGCAGCGAGCGCGCTGCGCCTGATGGAAGAAAAGAAAATCACGTCGGTGCTCGTGGTGGATTCCGCCGACAGGCTGGAGGGAGTGGTGCACGTCCACGATTTGTGGACGCTGCAATTGTTTTGACGATGCGACGAGCATCGCCATCCCGATGGAGCAACGCGATGAGGGATCTGCTGCAAGTTCTTGTACCCGTAGATTGAGGTTCAAATGAAGATACGTGAAATAAAGTTTCCCGCAAACGTCATGCGCCGCGCAAAACGAATCCGGGTTCTGTTGATGGATGTGGACGGCACGTTGACGCCTGGAGTGGTTTGCCTCCAGGGGTTTCCTGACGGCAGCGTCGCGGAGATGAAAGTGTTCGACCCTCATGACGGTGCAGGAGTGAAGCTGGCCAGCATCATGGGCATACGCACGGGTGTGATAACAGGACGCGACTCTCCCGCGACCACGCGTCGCGCGCGAGAAATGGGAATGGAATTTGTGATTCAAGGACAGCCGAAAAAACTGGAGTCTTACAAAGCCATCCTGATAAGGGCCGGCGTGACGGATGAAGAAGTAGCCTACATCGGCGACGACCTGCCCGACCTTCCGATTCTTGCCCGTGCGGGATTAGCCGTTGCGGTGGGAGACGCGGTAGTCGAGGTAAAGCGCGCCGCGCATTACATAACAACCGTGCCCGGAGGGAGGGGCGCCGCCCGCGAAGTAGTCGAACTCATCCTCAAAGCGCAAGGCAGGTGGAAAAAAGCAATCCCACAGGCCATCGCGTGAAGCGCGCTCTAGATAATCTGAAAATGACCTCACGAGAGGCTGGATCAACTTCCAGTCTGCCTGACAGACTTGGTCAACTTCCGAGGGTACAGGAAAGAATCGATGCTTGAGAGAAGGCTAGTCCTTGTTTTCATGGTGATTCTTGCGGCGTTCGCTGGATTTCTGAAGAGAAGCAGCGGCGCGCAAGGCACGGCCCCCGTGCAGCGCACCGTCGCGATTACCGTTGACGATTTACCCGGCGCGATAGTTGGAAACGATTTCGCCATGGGCGACCTAAAAGAATTGCAGAAAATCAATCGCGCCATTCCGGCAATCCTGAAATCGCATCACGCCTGGGCTATCGGCTTCGTCAACGAACGAAAACTGCAAGTCCAAAATGAACGCGACGCTCGCGCCGAGTTACTGGAGATGTGGCTGGATGCAGGTCTTGCCTTGGGCAATCACACCTTTTCTCACGCCGATTTCCAAATCACTCCATTGGACAAGTACGAGGACGAGACCATCGAAGGCCAAGTGGTCACCGCCGCCCTGCTAAAAGCGATCGGCCAAACGGAAAAATATTTCCGGCATCCCTATCTGAATACCGGGCCGACGGCCGAAGCCAAGGCGGCGTTTGAGGCTTTCCTGAAAGAGCGAGGTTACACCATCGCGCCGGTCACGGTGGAAGATGCCGACTACGTTTTTAACGACGTGCTGGGATACGCCAACGAGAAAAAAGAAAAGAAAATGGCGGCACGTGCGAAAAAGGAGTATCTCGAATACGTTGATACGACGTTCGATTATTCCGAGGGCCTGTCGCGCGATCTTTTCAGCCGCGAAGTCCCGCAGGTTCTTCTGATCCACGATAACCAGATCAATACCGAATGCTTGGATGCGCTGCTGACCAAGCTGGAGCACCGCGGCTACAAATTCGTGTCTCTGGACCAGGCGATGGCCGATCCCGCTTATGCAACACCGGACAATTATGTTGGCAACACAGGAATTTCATGGCTGCTTCGCTGGAGAGTAGCTTTGGGAAAAACAGTCAACTCCGAGCAGGGTCCCGAGGCCCCCGCCTGGGCCAACAAAATCTTCGAACAGCTCCGCAAAGAACGCCAAAAGTAAATTTAGAAAGTCAGCCAGTAGCTCAAGAATCCGGCAGGAAGTTAGAAACAAGACGTTGGGCGGAAAAGGCTAGACAAACTTTTTGGAATGGGAGCTGACAAGCGAAAAAGAATCTGGAGCGGGAGAAGGGAATCGAACCCTCACCTATAGCTTGGGAAGCTATCGTTCTACCACTGAACTACTCCCGCTCAGGTTCGAACAAATTGGAGAATAGCACCGCGCTCGGCACACGCGCAAGGATCGGCATGAAGTGAGGTGACGCGATGCGATGCGATGTGAGTCATGTCGGTCTTGGAAGGCAACATCCGGAGATATGCTGTGGTGAATCTGTGATTCCCACTTTCGGGACCACAGTTCGAATGCGAACAACGAGTAATTTGAAAAAATCCCCTCATTTAATTCTTTGATTCGTCCAACCTTCTGAACTTTTCCCGAAGAGCCAACGTATCAAATGGCAGTCCTACATCGCGCGTGAACGGCTATCGGTAACTGGCCCTAATGCGCGTTTCCTTTGGCGAGGTGCGAAAGATGGGAACGTTTGGCGATCAACTCAGGCAGGTTCTGCGACGGCTGGGGCGTGCGCCACTGTTTACCGCGATCACTCTGATCACGCTAGCTGCTGGAGTGGGCGCGAACACGGTGATCTTCAGCGTCCTGGAAGGAGTGCTGCTGAAACCGCTGCCATATCCGCATCCGGAGAGTTTAGTTGGGGTTTGGCACAAAGCCCCGGGAATCAATATTCCGGATCTAAATATGGCGCCGTCGCTTTATTTTATTGACCGCGAACAGAACACAACTTTCCAGGATATTGGCGCGTACACGACCGATTCCTTCAGCATCACTGGCGCCGGCGAGCCTGAGCAAGTCTATGGTCTTGACGTTACCGACGGCACGCTGCTGCTTCTGGGCGTGGTTCCCGCGGTGGGACGGCTGTTCACGCCAGAAGATGATTCCCCAGGCGCCCCGGAAACAGTAGTGATTTCGTACGGATACTGGCAACAGAAATTTGGAGGCGACCGAGGGGTGATCGGGCGTTCGATCACCGCGGACGGAAAGCCGCGGCAAATCATAGGCGTTTTGCCTAAAGGATTCCATTTTCTCGATGAGAAAGATGCAGCGGTCATTGCGCCGTTTCAATGGGACCGCAGCAAAATGAAGCTTGGCAACTTCAGTTACCGGGCATTGGCGCGGTTGAGACCGGGTGTCACAATGGAGCAAGCGAATGCGGATGTGGCGCGCATGCTTCCCATCGCAATTCGGAGTTTTCCCGCGCCGGAAGGATTCAGCGTCAAGCTATTCGAGCAAGCGCAAATTGGACCCAACCTGCGGCCGTTAAAGCAGGACGTTGTTGGCGACGTTGGAAACGCGTTGTGGGTTCTGATGGGATCCATCGCCGGTGTGCTGTTAATCGCGTGCGCGAACGTGGCGAACTTAATGCTCGTGCGCGTGGAAGGGCGGCGTCAGGAATTGGCCGTTCGCGCCGCGTTGGGGGCAGGATGGCGGCGAATCGCCGGCGAGTTGCTGTTCGAGAGCGTGATACTGGGTCTGCTGGGAAGTTTGCTTGGATTGGCGCTGGCCTATGGAGCATTGCGAATTCTAGTTGCTATCGCGCCAACAGGTATTCCACGATTGCACGAAATCGGCCTCGATGTTCCGGTTCTGCTGTTTACGCTGGCTATTGCGCTGTTTTCCAGCTTGCTGTTTGGCTCCATACCAATATTCAAATATGCCGGAACGCGTTTGAATACGGGTTTGCGCGAGGGTGGTCGCGCGCTGAGCGCGAGCCGCGAGCAACATCGCGCACGAAACGTTCTGGTGGTCGTGCAGGTCGCCCTGGCGCTGGTATTGCTGATCTGCTCAGGGCTGATGATTCGCACATTCCGGGCGCTGATGCATGTGCCACCGGGATTCAGCGGGCCGGATCAGGTGCAAACTTTCCGGTTCTATATACCAGAAACAGAGATTCCGGATACGGATCGCGAACGTTTAGTGCGCATGGAAGAGGAAATTTTAAACAAACTACGAGCGATTCCGGGGGTGTCGTCGGCGAGTTTCACGTCTGCTATTCCCATGGATGGAAATGATTCGTTCGATCCGATTTTTGCGCAGGATCGCGCATACGCGGAAGGCGAGCTTCCGCCATTGCGCCGTTTCAAATGGATATCACCAGGATACTTTGGAACGTTAGGGACCCCACTGGTTGCCGGCCGCGATTTAACTTGGACGGACACCTACCAGAAGCTTCCAGTGGCGATTATTTCTGAGAATTTCGCGCGCGAGTATTGGCATGATCCCAACAACGCCCTGGGCAAACGAATCCGTGTAGCCAGCACCGATGACTGGCGCGAAATTATTGGCGTTGTAGGCGACGTGCACGACGACGGGGTGAATGAAAAAGCGCCGACGACGGCATATTGGCCGGTAATGACGAATAACTTTGAAGGTCAGAAAGAAGGGCTCCGGCGCGGGATTTCTTTTGCGATTCGAAGCCCGCGCGCCGGCTCGGAGTCCTTTCTAAAAGAGGTGCGGCAAACGGTTTGGTCGGTAGATTCGAATGTGCCGCTCGCGGAAGTTCACACGCTGGGATATTTCTACACGCAGTCGATGGCGCGCACCTCCTTTACGTTGGTAATGCTGAGCGTGGCGGGAGGCATGGCGCTGCTGCTGGGGATCGTGGGGATTTACGGTGTGATTGCGTATTCCGTTTCGCAACGCACGCGCGAAATTGGCATTCGCATGGCGCTGGGAGCGCAACAGCCTATGCTGACCTCGATGTTTGTCCGCCACGGATTATTGCTTACGGGCATAGGCATCGTTTGCGGACTGGCCGGCGCGTTCGCGGTGATGCGTTTGATGTCGTCGCTGCTGTTTAACGTGAGCCCGGTCGATCCGATTACGTACGCTGCCGTAACGGCGGGCGTCATTGTAACAGCTTATCTCGCGTGCTACCTGCCGTCACGCCGCGCCGCTGCGGTGGATCCAGTGGACGCGTTGCGCGCCGAATAAATCTGGCAACCTATCGCAGCTCGGTTTGAACTTAGCGTCCCGATGCGGCTGCGCTTTGCCACCCTTCGATAGGCGCATCCGAGCGAGCCAGTTTTTCCATCTGCCGAATCACTGCGGAAAAATCCTCATCTGTTTCGTTCGCGGATTCTGCGACATTGATCTGAAATGCGGCGGCGGTTGCCGGCAAAGGCACCCAGGCAGCGGCCGCAGTATCGAGGATCAAGCGAAAATCCTTGTTCATTAAGCGCAATGGAAATTGCGGGCTGTAATCGTTGAGCATCGCCCGTTTTAGTTTGCCGACCAAAGCGGGGGGGATCACTGCAGTCTGCGAGAGGACATCGAGCAGCCTGTCACGTTCGAGACCGGCCTTGTGGCCGAACGCGACAGCTTCGGCGATGGCTTGCATGCCGACGCCGAGCAACAAGTTTACTGCGAGCTTCATTGTGGCTCCGGAACCGGTTGGGCCTAGGTGAAAATATTGCCGGGCGAACGTTTGAAAGAGGGGCTCGCAGGCATGGAAGGCTTCCTCTTCGCCGCCGCCGAAAAGGGTTACGGTTCCTTGTTCAACGGCCGGCGTGCTGCCTGAGATCGTGACGTCCAGGAAATAGGCCCTTCGCTGCGCCGCTATGCGATGCAGTTCGCGCGGCGTCTCCGGGCTTACGGTGCTCATCTCGACGATTATGCAATCTTCGCGCACGTACGAGAGTAAACCATGCGCGCCAGCGTAGGTGTGCGAGACGACTTCATCATCCGGCAGCGATGAAAGAATAACGTCCGCAGCGGCGCCAATTTCGGAAAGGTCCGCTGCCGGCGAGGCGCCACTCTCGATCAATTTTTCTACTTTTGATCGACCCACGTCATAGGCTGTAACCTGAAACCCGGCAGTGAGCAATCGTTGCGCGATGCGGGCGCCCATGAGGCCGAGGCCGATGAATCCAACTTTGGTGACTCCTGGTGCGATCATTTTCATTTTTCTCTCCTCTTGAGATGTTTCCGTGTAATCGTACTGCTCGCAGATTGATTGGGTCAAAGGTCTATTTTCCACCATGGACTCGAAGGACGATCCTGCCCAGTATGTGCCCCTTTTCGAGGCGCGCGTGCGCCTTCGCGGCTTGCGCCAGCGGGTACGCGAATTGTTGGCGCCCAGCAGCAAGGATGATTGCGACGGAAGCTCAACGGGCTCGATAGGCAGTCACCTCGAAATCCTCGGCGTTGTATCGCCAAGTCGCGTAGAATAGCCGTTCTCGATATGGACGAACTCGCTCGGATGAACCAGGAAGAAGAGGGTAAGGGTGGCGCGCGCAACGCCATTATTCTCGCGATTCTGGTAATTGCGGTTGGAGCGTATTGCCTGGCGTTTGGACTGCAGACGCTCATTTGGATTGAGGCGAAGCAATGGCTTTCGGCCGAGTCGTGGGTTGGAAACACGCCGCAGCCGTTGACGAACACATCTGTTAACACCTCGACAGAAGCACAACTGGCACCCCCCGATTCATCGAAAACCGCGCACGGAAAAACAGGCGCGAAGTCATCAGTGGAGCAGCCGAAAGCTTTCAACTACGAATTCAAGATTGCCTGGGCTGGGCAATCGAAAATCTCCCCTTTACCGATTGGTGTTCAGCTTCGATACGATTCCGGTCAGGTTGTGGTGTTTTACGATCCCGAGTTACAAATTGATACTGCGCACGCGTTGAGAACTCCGACTACACCGGAGGCACAGCGGCTGGCGAACATACTGGTGTCGCACCCGATTGAATCAAATTATGCGTTGTATCAAGCCGCCTATGGCGCGTCTCCGGCACAAATCTCGCCGGTGATGAAAGAGCAAGATGCACTCCGCGACAACCTGCTGTTGTTTTGGAAACTATCATTCGGTCCGGATTTATATTCGGGAACCACATCAGAATTCTATTCCTTCGACTGGGGCAAGAATCGAGGTTTTCAGTTCGGCGACCCGGCGAAAGGACATCCCGTTGCAGTCCGTGTTTTCGACGACAGCGATCATCAATTCCGCTTTATATTCACCGTGGCCAACGGCTCCAACGGAAAAATCACGCAGGAAGACATCAACTTGGCCATGCAGTCCCTTCAGCCTGTGCCTATCATCGAACGCTAGCTACGTGGTCTCGTCTATTTTCTGCACGCGAATTACATCTGTGCGGGTGTCGAGAGTTCCAATCACCAGCACTTTCCTCCCCAAATGTTTGCCGGCTGCTTGCTGATCGTCGAGGTGGTACCACGTATTGTTCGCGTCATCGCGTAGCACGAAAAGTTGCCCATTCTTCGACACGATTACACCTTCAAAATGCTGAGCATTGTCATCAGGGCCGGACCTCGTCTGATTAATCGCTGCTTTTGGCGCGGATGTTCGCGTCTGAGCCGGAACCCTGCCACTGCTGGTGCATAAACCGAAACAGATTATTGTAAAACCTAAAAGAACGTTCTTCATAGTCCTCTCCAACCGATGGAAGGACCGGGCTGCTATCGGTGAGCAATGAGGATGCCAGGTTTGCATCTCGTTAAGGGAAAGGGAATTAGGGTCAGAGGGCACCAGGGAGGGAGTGCAATATTTTCAGGAGATCGGACAAATCTCTCTCCGCGACAACAGTAGTACTCCTGTCGTAGTAGATGGATGCCCTTGTGCTAAGTAGAAGCTGCCGCTTTTCCGGAGGCATTCAAAACTTTAGTGTAATAAGCCTCATATTGAGGGATTACATCGTTGGAACAGTACTTACTGCGCGCATTGATGCGTGCCTGCTTACACATGAAACGGCCGCGATCCGGGCGAGTGAGGATTTCCAGCGCATATTTCGCGCCAGCTTCAATATCGTGAGGTGAAATCAGATATCCATCCACGCCATGCGTTACGACTTCCGGCAAGCCGCCTACGTTTGTGGCTATTACGGGGACCTCGCAAGCCATGGCTTCGAGCGCCGCAAGGCCAAACGATTCTTCTTCGCTGGGCAGTAAGAATAAGTCCGCCAAACCTAATTTCTCCTGCACCCGATCCTGTTTGCCGAGAAAAAACACGTCTTTAGAGAGGCCCTTCTTGCGAACTAGAAATTCTGCCGATCCGCGATCAGGACCGTCGCCCATCATTACCAATTTCGCGGGAATCTTTGCGCGGACCCGCACGAAGATTTCGACAACATCGGTAATGCGTTTCACCGGACGGAAATTCGATAGGTGCATGAGTATAGGCTCGCCATTTTTCGCCCAGCGCTCGCGCGCGGATTGATCCGGACATCGCATGTAGAGATCGCAGTTGACGAAATTGGGGATGACCTCGATGGGCCGCTTAATGTCGAAGTCCTGAATAGTACGGTCGCGAAGATAGTTCGAAATTGCAGTTACACCATCGCTCTCCTCGATAGAAAAGCGCGTGATCGGAAGATAGCTGCGGTCGTTACCGACTAAGGTGATATCAGTTCCGTGCAGCGTGGTGATGAATGGCAGCCGCTTGCGTTGCGACATCATACGAGCCAGCAGGGCGCTTACCGAGTGAGGAATTGCGTAATGAACGTGCAGCAGGTCGAGCGAAGCTTCCTCAGCCACCTCATACATTCTGGTGGCAAGCGCCAGAGTGTAAGGCGGATGATCGAAGAGCGGATAGGACGTGACCTCCACTTCGTGAAAGTAAATCCGTTCGTGCGCTTCGCTCAGCCGGATGGGCATGGCGTAACTGATGAAATGGATTTCGTGGCCGCGTGCGGCAAGCTCGATGCCCAGTTCTGTGGCTACGACTCCAGAGCCGCCGTAGGTTGGATAGCAGGTGATTCCGATTTTCATAAGCGCTCGTTTGACTGTAGCAGTCCTCTCTCGGATGCAGCAAGCCATGTGTCTGCTTGCGCCAGTAGGTTAGCGAATGCTAGATTCAGCCGGCTATTCTCAGATTAGACGGGTAAAGAGGCCTGGCGATGCCAAGACTTTCGGGGAAAACGGCGTTTATTACGGGCGGTGGAACCCGGCATAGGACGGGCCTGTGCTTTGGTATTTGCCTCGGAAGGCGCACAAGTAGCTATTACAGGGCGAAGGAGGCAGCCTCTGGACACGGTCGCAGGAGAGATCGAGGCGGCTGGCGGCCGAGCTTTGGCAATCGAGTGCGACGTGGTCGATGGCAATGCAGTCCAAAGCGCCATCGCGACCGTTGCGCGTGAGTTTAGTGGGCTTCATGTCGTTGTGAATAACGCCGGGGCAATTGTGGTGGGCAGCGTTGAAGAGACGTCTGACAAAGATTGGAATCTTGTGATGGCCACCAATTTGACCGGGACGTTTATTGTTTCGCGAGCGGCGATTCCAGCGCTCAGGCGAGCGGGCGGGGGATCGATCGTCAACATTGGCTCGTATTTGGGGATCGCTGGCCGCCGGCAGCGAGCTGCTTATTGCGCGGCAAAGGCTGGAGTAATGGGTCTGACTCGGGCGATGGCGCTCGATCACGCGCAAGACAAGATTCGGGTGAACTGCATATGTCCAGCAATGATCGAGACAGAGATGGCCACTCAGTCGCTTTCCAAGGCTGCCGATCCGGAAGCGGCGCGAAAGCAGCGCATCGAAGAAATCCCGTTGGGGCGGCTGGGCAAGCCGGAAGACGTTGCGATAATGGCAGTATATCTTGCGTCCGATGAATCTTCCTGGGTCACGGGCATTTCGCTGCCCCTGGATGGAGGCCAAACGGCCTACTAATATGGCGCAAAAGCCCAAATCGATCGAATACTTAAAGGAGAAAGAACTGCGCGAACGCGTGCGCACAACCAATACCGCAAGACAATTTGGATTCGTGGTCCAACATGCCGAGCGCGGAAAAGTGACCATGCGCATGCCGGTGAATGCGCGGCACAAACAGGTTCACGGCGTGGTTCATGGCGGAGTGCTTGCGGCACTGGCGGATACCGCGGGGGGACTGGCGACGTATATGGCTTGTCCGCGTGGGGCGCGCGTAGCTACCGTCGAGATGAAGATAAATTTTCTGGAGGCGGTAGAGGCTGGGCACGTCACTGCGGAGGCCGAGGTTGTACGGATAGGGCGGCACATCGCCGTCACTGATTGCGATTTGCGAGATGATTCGGGCAGATTGGTCGCGAAGGCGTTGATGACTTTTTTCGTGGGCCCGTTTAGAAAGAATCGGAAGAAACGACGCTCCTAAATGGAGCGACAATCTATCCCTCGGTCTTACCCGCCAATCACAAATTATCCTCGATTGTTACTGGCCGTTAGTCCCACCTTGGGCCGCTTCGTCGCCGTCCTTATAAAGATACTTGATGCAGTGCTTGTAAAGAAGAACGTTTGGGCTACCGAAACGGGTTAGCTTGATGCAGTCGCGATCGTACCATTCCACTGTGCCGCGCAAAATCTCGCCATCGGTGAGAACCACGGCAACGGGCGTGCGCGATTGCATCTGCTTCACGAAGTAGAAATTCTCCGCGTGGGTTTGCTCGGGAGGCGCAGGTTTCTTGCGCGCCGGCACCTGTTGGGGCATGGCTTGGACCGGTCGAGGGGCTGCGAACTGGTCTTTCACATCCGTAAGAGTTGGACGGAAAAGCTTGCGATTTACCATATAAATGCTCCTTGCAGATAACTGCGCTTGAAGATTCTAATTGTTGGACTGTAAGAGAAGTGATTCGGTTGCAGGATTTTGAAAAATAATCAAAATCCCTGGTCCCGGCCTAGCGAATCGCGAGGGAAGCAATGAGCGCATCGAGGCCCAATTGGCGGCCTACGTTGCGTCGCAAGCGGCTATCCAGCCGGTCGAGACCCTGGGTAGCATTCAAGACCCATTCGAAATTTATTTTCTTACCGAGGGCCTCTAATTCGGGCCGCAAATCAGGATTCCGAGACGGGCTGTATTTCTGACCTTGGGAAAATTCCAGCAGGTCCGTGAGCAAACTATAGAACAGCTCCAAAATATTTTCAAAGGATTCCTTTTCGCGCTTGGCGAGCTGGGCGGTCGCCGCGAAAATCTCTCCGGAGCGTTCGCCGGTGATGGCTTGCGCCAACAAGTCCAAAACGCTTTTGCGCAGGCGATTCGATTCTTCCAAATCGAGCGAAAGAGCCATTCCAGGGCTGCCGCAGGAGAGTTGCGCGAGCAATTTGCGCTCGGACGGCTTCGCGTCGGTGTTTTCCTTCAAGAACGCTTCCATCTGCTCCTCGCGAACCGGCGCGAAATGGAATTGCAGGCAGCGCGAGCGAATGGTGGGCAGCAAAGAGTCCGGCGTGGGCGCCAGAAGAATCAAGGTGGCGCATTCCGGCGGCTCTTCCAGAATTTTCAGGAACACATCCGCATCGGTCCAGCGCATGGTGTCGGCGCCGTCCATGATGAAAACGCGTCTACGGCCTTGCGGCCTGAAATAGGCGGCACGTTGGACGGCGCGTAATTGCCCTACGCGTATCATGGGTCGCGCGACCGGGGTGCGTAACCGAACGGGATCGGGAACGATGAGCCAGACGTCCGGGTGCGTTTCGATTAGCAATGGCGTGCGCTCGACCGCTGCGGCGTCGGCGCTCTCACCACGCTCGGCGAGTCCCAGTTCGATCAGAGGCGCGGGATCGGCAAGGCGCGCAATTTTCCGGCAGGAGTCGCATTCGCCGCAGAAGTCGTCTTTCAAACGCTCGCAATTCGCAGCTTGAGCGAAAAGGTGCGCCAACGTGTATTTCCCGATTCCGCGCGGGCCCGTGAAGAGAAGCGCGCTAGGGACGCGTTCGCGCCGCAACATTCCGCGCAGCGCGCTGACGATACGTTCGTTACCGAGGAATTCGTCAAAACCCATAAATTATTTTCGCACCTGCTGAGATGTAGATGTTGCTATGCGGGCGTCCACTGCCGCAAGAATTTCTTGATGGATCTTCTGCGCGGAGCGAAGAGCGTTGGCAGCGCTATCGTAACACTCGATTTTATGCCAGTTAGTCTCGCGGGCAAGCTGGTCAAAAACGTCCGAAGCTGCCTGCAGATGCGCAATATTTGATTCCTGGATGTCGCGCTGGAGTTTGGTGTAGTCGCGCGTGGCTTTTTCGCCGACTAAACGATGAGCTATCGTTGGCGGGACGTGCAGATAAATTACCAGGTCTTCTGCAGGTAGCGCGTACACTTGATATTCAAGCTGGTTCAGCCATTGCAGAAATTCGGCACGCTTTTCGCTGGGTACTCGTGCGCCTTGATGCGCCAGATTCGATCCAATGTAACGGTCTGCCAACAGGATTTTGCCGGAAGCTAAAGACGATTCGATGACTGGCTTCGCTTCCAGGCGATCACCGGCATATAGCAGGGCAGAGAAATGAGCGTCCACGGCTTCGAGCGATCCGAACTCTCCGTTCAAGTAGCGGGCCACGAGCTTGCCGAAAAATCCATCGTAACGCGGGAAACTAATTTGCGCGAAAGGTACACCGCGCGACGCAAGCGTCTGCGCAAGCATGTCGAGTTGCGTGCGTTTGCCGGAGCCGTCAATTCCTTCCAGAACGATGAATTTTCCGCGGGCAGGCATCAGATTTGCCGACCAGTTTAGCACAGGGTGCTGGGACTCTTGATCTCCCGGGTGAATATCGAACGTTGACTTTCGCTGGAACGCGACGCTTCCTCGCGCGTGATAGAATCGCGCGGTGACGGCGACGGAAAACTCCGTAATTGCTGCAAACCTTGAGCGCATCAAAGAACGCATCAAGCTAGCGGCCGATCGCGCAGGGCGTCGAGCAGAGGATGTGACCATCGTCGCAGTGTCGAAAACGTTTCCCTCTGAGGCGATCCGCGCAGCTTACGACGCGGGACTCCGCCATTTTGGCGAGAATCGCGTGCAAGAGTGGGAGTCTAAACAGCCGCATGTTGTAGATCTCGATGCAACCTGGCATCTGATCGGGCACCTTCAAGGCAATAAAGCCCGCCGCGCTGCCAGTCTTTTCGATCGAGTGGATTCCGTGGACAGCGTTGCCATTGCGCAAAAGCTCGACGCGGCAGATCGCTCCGGCGAGGAGGGAGAAATCACGGTTGTTGGTCGTGATAAACAACTGCCGGTGTTAATTGAAGTAAGGTTGAGCGATGAATCTTCCAAAAGCGGTGCGGCGGAATCGGATTTGCCGGCTCTAGCGGAGGGCGTCGCCAAGCTTACACATTTGCGATTGCTCGGTGTGATGACCGTCCCGCCTTTTCTGGACGACCCTGAAAAAGTTCGGCCGTATTTTTCCAAGTTGCGCCGGCTTCGCGATGGTTTAGGTCAGCGCTTAGGTCAGCCACTGCCGGTGCTTTCGATGGGCATGAGCCACGACTTCGATGTTGCGATTGAAGAAGGAGCCACGGAGATCCGCATCGGCTCTGCGCTTTTCGGTGAACGAGCGGCCAAGGCGTGATTGAAATTGTTGAACGCGCCGGCGGCGTAATTTTTGCGGTGCGCGTGATTCCGCGGGGCAGCCGGAATGCGATCGAAGGGGCGTACGGCGAAGCGTTGAAGGTGCGGCTCACTGCGCCAGCGTTGGAAAATCGTGCGAACGAAGCGCTGCTCGATTGCTAGCCGATTGTTTGAACGTGCCAATGGCGACTGTTAGAATCGTAGCGGGCGAAAAGAGCCGCACGAAACGCATTTCGGTCTCTGCTATAACGCGCGAAAAAATCATCGAATTGCTTGGACTCTAACCAACTTTGAACCTAAAGGACTGCGATGCCGGACATTAAAGCCATTCAAACCGAAATGCGCACCAACAAAATCGATGGCTGGCTTTTCTACGACCATCACCATCGCGATCCGATTGCGGCGCACATTCTCGGAGTCGGAAAAAACGGCATGGCCACACGGCGCTGGTTTTATTTTATTCCGGCGAAGGGAGAGCCGCGCAAACTGGTCCATCGCATTGAACAAGGCGCGCTGGATGGCTTGGAAGGAAATAAACTCGTGTACTCCGGCTGGGAAGAACTGCACAAGAATTTGCCGAAGCTGCTCGCCGGGAGCAAAACGATTGCGATGCAGTATTCGCCTGAAAACAATATTCCCTATATTGGCCTGGTGGACGCGGGAACAATCGAATTGCTGCGGAAATTCAAGAAGAAGATCGTAAGTTCGGCGGATTTGGTCCAAAAATTCGAAGCAAGCTGGTCGCGCGAGCAGGCCGAAGGGCACTTCGAGGCTGGAAAGATCGTCGATCGCATCACGCTTGAAGCGTTCGAGCGCGCAGCAGCCTTCGTGAAAGAAGGAAAGCCGCTCACGGAAGATCAATTGCAACAATGGATCGTGGAGCAGTTTCACGCGCGCGGGCTTACCAGCGACGAGCCGCCAATCGTTGCGGTGCAACCGAACAATGGCGATCCGCACTACGCCCCCAAAGCAGGTTCTTCGCGGCCGATTCGCGCCGGCGATTTGTTATTGCTCGATATTTGGGCCAAGCTGAATCGTCCTGGAAGCGTTTATTACGACATTACGTGGATTGGCTACCTCGGCAATCGCGTTCCGGATTCTTACGCGAAAATCTTCCGCGTGGTGCGGGCAGCGCGAGACAACGCCGTGAAGTTCATTCAGGAAGCAGTCTCCAAGAAGCGGCAGATTCATGGCTGGGAGGTGGACAGCGTAGCGCGAAAGGCGATCCAGAAAGCCGGTTACGGCAAGAATTTTGTTCACCGCACGGGACACAGTATTGGGCAGGAAGTCCACGGCAACGGCGCGAATATGGACGGGCTGGAAACTCGGGACGATCGCAAAATCGTCCCGCACACTTGCTTTTCGATCGAGCCCGGCATTTACCTTCCGGAATTTGGCATGCGCACCGAAGTGAATGTGTACGTGGACGAGAAAGAAGCCCGCGTTACCGGGGCGATCCAGGAAGAAATTCTGCCGCTGCTGGCTTGAGCGAACTTTCAGGCGAGAAAAAATACCTTGAACGATAGCCCAGTCAATCATCTCCCAGAACCCAGCGGTGGCGACGCGGCTTCTAACTCCGTTCGTCTGTCTGAAAGTGTTACGAAGCGGATGGTGCTCGCGCCATTTTTTGCGATAGCCGCTTGGATTATTCCGGGCCTCGGACATCTAGCCTTGAAACGTTGGGGACGAGCGCTAATCTTTTTTGGTTGTGTTGGAGGGCTCGCGATCACCGGTTACTTGCTGCGCGGAAATGTTTTCCCTCCGCACTCGGGAGACTTATTCGGCACACTCGGTTTTCTTGCGGATGCCGGCACGGGAATTTTCTATGTTTTGGCAAAGTTCTTCGAGCGAGCCGGCCCAGACGTTTCACGCGCAGCAGGCGATTACGGCACACGGTTTATTGCCGCTGCCGGCATTGTTAATTTGCTCAGCGTCTTCGACGCATATGAAATCGCACTCGGTCGGAGAACGATGTGACCGGGCGTTTTGTGATTTTCGCGCTTCTTAGCGATGCGCACGATCCTGTGCGAGTATCGCATTTTTTCGCGATGTCGCTTTTCGCGCTATTGGTGTCTGTCGCGCTCGCCGGCTTGACCAAGAGAACAGCTAAAGAGCGCGTCAAGTACGCAGCGTTTTGTTTCTTCAAGTTTCTGGCAGTCGCAATCGCGATTGGCTGGCTGATGTTTCCCTTCTCGCACTGAAATTGCCTCGCGAACTCGAGTTAAATTCAGCCCAGTCGCTCAAGCCTTCCGCAGAAGACTTAGCCCATCCCACTGGTATCTTCGTGATGTATACTCCCCGCACTCCCAGAAGGAGGACTTCCTCCCATGCGAAAATATCTTGCCGAGTTTGTTGGGACGTTTGTGCTGGTATTTGGCGGAGTCGGAAGCGCCGTGCTTGCCGGCAGCCACATAGGATTCGTGGGAGTGGCATTCGCGTTCGGACTTTCGCTGCTAGCGATGGTTTACACCATCGGGCCAATTTCAGGCTGCCCGTAGGCAGTTCTGGCGAAAAATGATACAGACCTGTTAAAATAACTGCGCCGCTACGAAATTCGATTCGTGGAGGAATTTTGTTTTGCGGCGGCCGCCACGAAAGTCTAAAAATCCTTTGACCGGTCGTGCGCGCTGGAAGAATGCCGAGGTAGCTCAGTTGGTAGAGCAGCCGATTCGTAATCGGCAGGTCGGCGGTTCAAGTCCGCCTCTCGGCTCACCTTTTTCCCACTACTAGCAGTAGAGTCCGGCAGCCCGCTCTTGGGGTGTTTCAGCCCGAATTTGAACTTCTGGGTAAGCGTCTTCACCTTCGCCAACTCGAATCTTATTGGTTCCAGACTGTTTTGATGTTGGTGAATTCGCGGATTCCGTAAACGCCCAATTCACGTCCGATGCCGGAGCGTTTCACACCGCCGAACGGTACCCGAGGATCGGACGCTACCATACGATTGATGAACACCATGCCGGCCTCAATCCCATTAATAAACTGTTCCTGCTCGTTTTTGTCGGTCGTCCATGCGCTGGCGCCCAATCCAAAAGGCGTGTCGTTGGCGAGGCGAATCGCGTCGGTTATATCTTTCGCACGGAAGAGGGAAGCGACCGGACCGAAAAGCTCGTCACAGGCGGCCGGTGACCCGTCGGGAATATTAGCGAGCACGGTGGGCGCATAGAAATTTCCTGGGCGGTTCAGCGGTTTGCCCCCGGTCAACAATTTTGCGCCAGCCTTGATGGTTCTTTGTACGTCCGCATCGAGGGTCGTGACGCCGTCGGCGGTAGCCAGCGGCCCTAGCTCCGTGCTTTCGTCAAATGGATCGCCGATTTTCAGCGCTTCCATTTTTTCAACGAAAAGTTTTTCGAATTCATCAGCGATGCGTTGATCCACGATGAAGCGCTTCGCGGCGATGCAGGATTGCCCATTGTTTTGCACGCGAGCCTTGACCGCGGTCGCAACGGCGTCTTTGAGATTTGCGCTGGGCATCACAATAAATGGATCGCTGCCTCCCAGCTCCAGCACTACTTTCTTCACTTGTTTCGACGCGGCCACGGCCACTTGAATTCCCGCGCCTTCGCTTCCAGTCAAAGTCGCTGCGGCGATCCGGCGGTCGGCAATAATCCCAGCGACTTTGTCGGATCCAATAAGTAAAGTCTGAAACGCTCCTTCAGGAAAACCAGCACGCAATAGAATTTCTTCAATCAGCAGAGCCGACTGCGGCACATTCGAGGCGTGTTTCAGCAGTCCCATGTTGCCGGTCATCATTGCCGGCGCTGCAAAACGAAAAACCTGCCAGAAGGGGAAATTCCAGGGCATCACTGCGAGCACAACGCCCAACGGCTGATATCGTATGAAACTCTGCGTAGCGGGCGTCTTGACTACTTCATCAGCGAGAAAACTTGCGCCATGTTCGGCATAGTAGCGGCAGCCCACCGCGCACTTGGCGGCTTCTTCGATTGCGGCGCGAAAAGGCTTGCCCATTTCCAGCGTCATCACGCGGCCGAACTTTTCTTTTTCTTTCTCTAGAATCTCAGCGGCGCGGACCAGCATTTCCGCTCGCTTTGAATGCGGAATCTTTTTGTATGACTGAAATGTATCGGTCGCCCGCTGAATTTTTTTCTCGATTTGCGCGTCGGTCAGAGCCTCGAAGGATTTTACAAGCTCGCCGGTAGCGGGATTGATCGTCGCAATAGCCATCTTTTTTCCTTTTTAGGAGTCTGTTCCAGGACTCGGAGAACGGCCATTCCTGGCCGGAAAACATGGTTCCATTCGCTCAACTCAGACTACCACATCATCATTTGAACCGCAGTTCTCCAGCGGATTGGATGCGCGGCGAGGAAAATCGATTTTGGCGCTGATCTTCCGAAGAGCGATTCACTTTGGATAGCCGCCCCAACTGCTGAAGTTTGTGGTGCGGTTCCTCCCAAGACGGGCGTTCGAGTGACTCCTAAGTCCAATGGGCCACTGCGGCTTCGTCGCACTATTCCATCACGATACGAAGAATCCGTTCATGCGCGGTTCTGTTACCTCCTGCGCTCCTTGAACATCTCAACTTTTAGTAGTACGTTGACGGCGAGGCATATTTTTCAGAATGCAGCACTTTCTATATGCTCTGGGATACGCGACAACCGTAACTTGCTTAAATGAATGAGCTTAGAAACGCGGGTTTGGCACGGTTCCTGCACACACGCTAGATTGAGTATTGGAGTCGTTTTTGACGAACCTTCCATCGCAGCCCGCGACACTGAATCACAAATTCAAATTCGACTGAGGGGCTAGTGAGATTAAGCCTTCGTTTAATCTTATTTCTTGTTGTCGGTATTACGCTAGTCACTTTCCTGGTCGCAAGAAGTCAGGTGCGCGGGGAGAAGCGCGGCCTTCGCGCTGACCTCGAGCGTCGCGCGGGAATCCTCGCTGAAAGCTTGCAAGAGATCATCGAGCCCGCGCTGGAGCGAGGTTCCCGCGATCAACTGCGGCGCATCGTCAATCGATTCGGGAATAGAGAACGCTTAGCGGGGATAGTTGTTTACGATCTTCAAGGTAACGTCATCGCGGAAACGCCGAGTCTGGCCTCTCTCTTTAAGGAGCCGCCGGTTCCGATCAAAGAGCTCGACGCGGGACAAGCAGAGTACAGCAAGTTTTTCGATCGTGACGGCAAGTCAATGGCAATTCACGGATACTTCCTGCCACTCCACAACAATTCCTCTTCCGTAATCGGCTACCTCGGGATTTTTCACGACGCGAGTTACATCGAAGCTCAGAGCATTCGTATTTGGTGGGAAGCTCTGTGGCACGTGGTCGCGCAGGTACTACTTATTGTCTTGATCACTGTTTTGATTATCCGTTGGACAATTATTCTTCCCATTTCTCGGACGGCTCAATGGATGAAGGACGTTCGCGCGGGGCGCAATGTAACCCGGCCCGCGATGCCAAAAGGTGATTTCCTGGAGCCTTTCGCGCGGGAAGTACAAAATCTGACGGAAAGCTTGGTGGAAGCGAGAGCCGCAGCGGAGCAAGAGGCCCACTTGCGTGAAACCGGTGAATCGCTGTGGACGCCGGAGCGTTTGCGCGTCAGCATTCAAAACAAAGCGCTGCAAAATACCTTGTTCGTGGTGTCAAACCGCGAACCATACATGCACGTGCACCGAGGAAAAGGCGTCGAGGTAATTATTCCTGCCAGCGGCTTGGTTACTGCGCTCGAACCGGTTCTTCGCGCTTGCGACGGCGAATGGATTGCGTCGGGTTCCGGCGATGCGGACCGCGAGACCGTGGACGGAGGCGACCGTCTTCGCGTGCCTCCCGACAAGCCGGAATACACGTTGAAACGCGTGTTTCTGACCAAGGAAGAAGAAGAGGGCCACTACTACGGTTTTTCCAACGAAGGTCTTTGGCCTCTTTGCCATATCGCGCATACGCGCCCGATCTTTCGAACCTCGGATTGGCAAGCCTATCAAGATGCCAACCGCAAATTCGCCGACGCTACTCTAGCGGAAATGGAGGGCGTCGAAAAGCCTTTGGTCCTGGTCCAGGACTATCATTTCGCGCTTCTGCCGCGCATGCTCAAGGACGCACGCCCCGACGCGCGCATCGCGATCTTCTGGCATATTCCGTGGCCCAATCCGCAAGCCTTCGGAATCTGTCCCTGGCAGCGTGAACTTCTAGACGGGCTCCTGGGCGCCGACCTGATCGGCTTCCACATTCAGGCCCACTGCAACAATTTTCTTGAGACGGTGGAAGCTGCTGTGGAATCGCGCGTGGAATGGGAACGTTTTGCAGTGAAACGCCATGGTCACATGACGCTGGTTCGTCCATTTCCGATTAGCGTTGATTTCCGCGAGAAGTACACGGAGCCTCAAGAGCGAGTTTCGCCTTACGTCCTTCGCGCTGCGCTATTGAAAAAACTGGGTATTGAGGCGAACTTCCTGGGCATCGGTGTAGATCGCATCGATTACACAAAGGGAATCGTGGAGCGGTTCCGCGGAATCGAACGCTTTTTACAAAAGTACCCGGGATATGTTGGCAAGTTCACATTCGTGCAAATTGGAGCGCCCAGCCGCACGCACATCCCGCGCTATCATCAGTTCCTGGAGGAAGTGGAAGCGGAAGCCGCGCGAGTGAACTTGGCTTTCCAGACCGCGAACTGGAAACCGATCGTGATGCTTATGCGTCACCATGGCCACGATGAGATTCGCCCGTACTATCGAGCCGCCGATCTCTGCATGGTCACCTCACTCCACGACGGCATGAATCTGGTGGCTAAGGAATATATTGCCGCTCGCGAAGATGAACAAGGTGCATTGATCCTGAGTCAATTCACCGGAGCGAGCCGCGAACTCCGCGATGCGATAATCGTGAATCCATATGACGTCGACCAAATGGCCGAAGCGATTCGTTCAGCTCTCGAGATGGACGCCGAAGAGCGTCACATCCGTATGGTACAAATGCGGCGCGTTGTGAAAGAAAATAATATCTACCGTTGGGCGGGAAGCTTGATCGCGGAACTTTCCGAAATCAGAGTCGGCGATAATGAATCCAGCATTGAGCCTTCGGACCTGCTGAAGTCTTCTGACCCGGGGCCGAATCTCCGCAACGTTCACCTCAGCGTGGTACCGCCTAGAACAAGTGTCGGGGGATAAAATTAGCGCTTCGAGAGATCTCGTTCAGCCGTCCGAGGAAAGCGCGCCTCCGAGCCGACGCCGTGCGAACGGAAATCATTTCCCCGGCCATCTATTCCGCAATTGGCGCAATCTAAAAACGCGACTCGACGCCGCAAAGACGTGCGCCCTCTTTCTGGACCTTGACGGCACGCTCGTGCCGCTGCGTCCACGGCCTGCTGATGTCCAACTCTCTCGACAGACCAAGAGAATTCTAGAACTTCTTCAAAGCCATACGAATTTGCACCTCGCCTTCGTAAGCGGCCGCCAACTTAAAGTTCTGCGAGGCATCATCGGCATGGACAAGGTCCATTACGTCGGCCTGCACGGCGCAGAATGCGAAGACAAATCCCTGGATATGAGCAAAGAAAGCGTGCGCGCTCTTTCTGCCGCTAAGCGCGCGGCCAAAAAGCAGTTTCAGAAATACCCTGGAATTTGGATAGAAGATAAAGGCTTGAGTTTTGCCGTGCATTACTGGCGCGCGAAGCCGGCTGCCGTTCGAGCAGCGGAGCTGGCATTGAATCAGATACTCGCGCCGATGCTGGGAAGTCTGCATATTCTCAACGGCAATAAAGTTTGGGAAGTGATGCCGAAGGAAATTCCGGGGAAGGGCGTAGCGGTCCGCGCGTTATTGAACGGATTGCCGGAAAATACTTTGGGAATTTACGTAGGCGATGACGTCACCGATGAGACGGCCTTCGCCGCTCTGAATGACCAGATCACCGTGAAAGTCGGCAGGATGCCCGGCACTCAAGCCCATTTTTATGTGCGCGATCCCTCAGAAGTTCGTCACTTTCTGACTCATCTTGAAACATTGCTTTCATAAAAAAAGTCCTCGGTGCTCTTTGTTGTTGAAACAAAAGCAAAGGTCCGAGTAGCCCATAAATTGAAGGAATTGCTCCAAACTATGTAATTCGATTGAACTTCGCGTATGATAGCTAGCGAAATCCCCGTGTTTCGGACCGGAAAGGCCTCTCATGAATCACCGGTTCACTATCGGTGTCGAAGAAGAATTTCAAATTGTTGATCCCACTACGGGAGAATTGCGTTCGCATGTAAGTGAACTCGTGGCTGCTACCTCCTCAGGTTTGGGCGAACAGGTGAAACCTGAGATGCATCAATCCATCGTCGAGATCGGCACCAAGATATGCGGCGACGTCGATGAGCTCGCCACCGATATGCGGCGCACTCGCGGCGAACTCGTCCGCGCCGCCGAAAAAGTCGGATTGCAAGTGGCTGCCGCCGGCACGCACCCATTTTCGAGCTGGATCGACCAGGTTATATCGCCCGGAGAACGCTACCAAAATATTGTCGAAGAACTGCAGCAACTGGCGCGTTCGCTGCTGATTTTCGGCATGCACGTACACGTGGCCGTACCCGATCGCACCACCATGATCGACTTGATGAACATGGCGCGCTATTTTCTCCCGCACCTTTTGGCGCTTTCTACCAGTTCGCCCTTTTGGATGGGGCGCAACACCGGCTTGAAGTCGTTTCGTACCACCGTATTCCGCCGTTTTCCGCGCACCGGCATTCCCGATCATTTCAGTTCGTGGAGCGAGTACGAGGATTACGTCAACTTGCTGGTTCGCTTGCACTGCATCGATAACGCCAAGAAAATCTGGTGGGACGTTCGTCCGCACCCCACGTTTGGCACCCTCGAATTCCGTGTGTTCGACGTCGCTACGCGTCTTGACGAGGCCATCGCCATCGCCGCGTTGACGCAAGCCATCGTGGTAAAACTGCATCGCCTTTACACTCGCAATATGGGTTTTCGCATGTACCCTCGCGCGCTAATCGAGGAAAATAAATGGCGTGCCGCTCGCTGGGGAGTGGAAGGCAAACTCATCGATTTCGGCAAACAAGCCGAAGTGCCCATGCAGGAATTGGGTGAGGAACTTCTGGAATTCACGGATGATGTTGCCGGCGACCTGGGAAGCCGCAACGCGTTGGAACCCATTCAAAGAATTCTGCGTGAAGGCACGAGCGCAGAGCGACAATTGCGCGTTTTCAAAGAAACGGGTGATCTGAAAGAAGTCGTGAAACATATCGTGGCAGACACACGCGCCGGAGTAACGCAGCAAGCGTCCTCCGCGTAGAGATTTAAGTTAAGTGCAGCGAAATGGACTGGAAAAAGACAATTTTGCCGAGCAGCCGAAGTTCAGTAGAGCGGGAAACGTCGCCGGAACCAAAACGTCCCGCAACCCGGAAAGGACCTGACACCGTGAAAGTTGGACTTCTTTGCGGCCGCGAATACAGTTTTCCGCCGGCCTTCCTGCAAAAAGTAAATGAGCTCGGCAAGCGCGATGATATCACCGCCGAATTCGCGCATCTGGGTGGAGTCCGCATGGGCGAACCTGCCGAATATCGCGTGATCGTCGACCGCATCTCTCACGAAGTCGAATTTTATCGCGCCTACCTGAAGCACGCCGTGCTGCAAGGCGCCTATGTGATTAACAATCCGTTCTGGTGGACTGCGGACGACAAATTCTTCAATTATGCTGTTGCGTCCAAGCTCGGCATCGCCATTCCGAAGACGATTCTGTTGCCACAGAAATCTTATCCTTCAGATGTCGATATCAATTCTGAATCTCTGCGGAATTTAAAGTATCCAATCGATTGGGACGGTTTGCTCGATATTGTTGGCCGCCCGGCCATTCTGAAGCCGTATTCCGGCGGAGGTTGGAAGCATGTTTATAAGGTCAACAATAAGGAAGAATTGCTGGCGGCCTACGATGGCAGTGGCCCTTATTGCATGACCTTGCAGGAATTCATCGATTTTGATAAATACGTGCGCTGCTTTACTTTCGGCAAAATGGATATTCTACCGGTGGCATATGATCCGAAAGAGCGCCGCTACCTCGTGGACCACAATTACCTTTCGCCAGAACTCGGCGAGGGGGTAGTGCGCGATTCGCAGACGATCAACCAAGCTCTCGGATATGAAATGAACACCATCGAGTTTGCCATCAGGCAAGGTGTGCCGTACGCAATCGATTTTCTGAATCCGGCGCCCGATTTCGAGCGCGACCGCATCACCGAATTCTATTTCGAACATGTGGTAGACCGTATGGCTCGTCTTGTGATCGATCGCGCGCTGCATGGCTCTACCGCAAATACCTGGCCGCGCTGGGAAGAGATGCTGGGAATTGGGGCAGCTTCCGGGTTTACAGGCGCGCCGGAAAAAGGACGTGCAGGAGCGAAGTCTGCGTGAGCGGCGCGGCTCGAGCATCGCACACGGATGCCACTCCCGCGCAGTTGTGGCACGGCTTGCTCCGTCCCGAAGTTGAATTTACTCCGGAATTCTCCGCCGAGCTGAACGCGCGTATGCGCGCGAACAAGCTTACTTTCGGCGACCGCGTGCATTGTCCCTTTCTCCGGCCTTTTTTTCTCACGTCCCAGGACGAAAATCGCGTGCGCGAAGTTGCAGAACTTATCGCGCAACTCGGCGAACGCGTGGTGCGGCAAGCGCTCGCCGATCCGGCATTACTCGTACAGGTAGCTCTGACTCCCGAAGAAGAACGTCTGGTACGCATTTCGCCGCGTTACAATCGGGCCAGCACGGCTTCCCGCCTGGATGCTTTTCTTCTTCCGGATTCTTTGCAATTCGCCGAATACAACGCGGAATCGCCCGCCGGCCCCGGTTACGCCGAAACTTTAGCCGGAGTCTTTCGCACCTTGCCTGTGATGGAACGATTTGCCGAGCATTACAGCGTCCGCCAGTTTCCGCTGATGGAGCTCTTGCTCGCGGCTTTGCTGGAAAGTTATCGCGAATGGGGTGGCACAGCATCTCCGCCGCTAATCGCGATTGTGGACTGGCGTGAAGTTCCCACCTGGAGTGAATTCGAAATTTTGCAGGCGCGTTTCGAAAAGGCCGGAGTGCCCACGATGATCTGCACTCCTTCAGACCTTGAATTTGACAGTACCAAGCTCATGTGTCGCGGTCGCCGAATCGATCTCGTCTATCGCCGCGTTTTGCTCAATGACATTCTCGCCCGTCCGGCCGAATGCGAAGCCCTGGTAAAAGCGTACCAAGCGGGCGCGGTCTGTGTGGCCAACGCCCTTACTTGTAAAATTCCTCACAAGAAAGCGTTTTTCTCCGTTCTCACCGACGAACGAAACTCAGCTCTTTTCAGCGCGACCGAGCGAGCCGTAATCCGACGCCACGTTCCCTGGACGCGCCTGCTCGGGGATGTGCAGACCACCCGGAATGGCGAATCGTTCGGCCTGCTTGAATACGTGCGCAAACACAGACAGGATTTTGTTTTGAAGCCCAATGACGAATATGGCGGCGCCGGCGTAACTCTTGGCTGGGAAATTAACGCTAGTCAATGGGAAGCAGCTCTCCAGCAGGCGCTTGCGGACTCCACGCGTGCATGGGTCGTGCAGGAACGCATTGCCGTACGGCGCGAAATTTTCCCCATGCAGACCGCCGACGGCATCGAAATGCGCGACATGCTTGTGGACTTCGCGCCCTACCTTTTCCGCGGCAAAATGGCAGGTTGCCTCACGCGCCTGAGCGTTACAGGTTTGGCCAACGTCACCTCCGGCGGCGGTCAGGTTCCTTCTTTCGTGGTTGACCCGCGCTGACGAATGCCCGGTTTTCGTACACACAGGTTTATCTCCGTAGCAAAAAATGGCGAGCAAATTTACAATAACTAGATGACCTTTGGATCTTTGAAGCCTGAGCTGATGCCCGGCGCACGCAACGCCATCAATACCTGCCTTGCCATCCAGCCCAACGAGCGCGTCACACTTATCGCCGATCGCGCGAGCGCGTCGGTGGCGGCCAGTCTCGTCAAAGCTCTCGCTGAACGCGGAGCCATATGCGAGCCTTTTTTGCTGGAAGATTTGGCATCGCGCCCTCTAACTCGCGCTCCGCAACAAGTCCTCGATTCGCTCGGCCGCAATGACGCCGGAATTTTGTGCATGCAGCCAATGACGGGAGAACTTGCCGCCCGCAAAGACATCGTTGGAGTGGTCGAGCGCCGTCACATTCGTTACGCGCATATGGTCGGAGTGACCCCCGAAATTATGCAGCAGGGAATGCGCGCCGATTACACCATGGTCGATAAGCTCAGCGAGCGCTTGCTGCAGCGCATGCACAGCGCGCGTTCGCTCACCGTGCGTACCGATGGCGGCACATCTCTCGTCGCGAGCTTTGATGCCGCGCTCGATTGGGTAAAAACCAGCGGCCTGATCAATCGCCGTTACTGGTCCAATCTCCCGGCGGGTGAAGTTTTCACTACGCCTGCAAAAGTGGACGGCACATTTGTTTGCGACGGTACCGCCGGCGATCACTTCTGCGGAAAATATGGTGACTTGCAAAACACTCCTCTGGCGCTCGAAATCAAAGGCGGACGCCTCGTCTCCGCAAAGTGTGCGCGCAAGGATCTCGAAGAAGAATTCTGGAAATATTGCCACACGGACGAAAACAGCGACCGCGTCGGGGAACTCGCCTTTGGAACGAATCTCAGCCTGTCCGACATGATCGGAGTTTTGCTGCAGGACGAGAAATTGCCCGGCGTACATCTCGCTTTCGGCGATCCTTATGGCAGCCAAACGCACGCGGCGTGGAGTTCTCGGACGCATGTGGACGTGCTAGCGCGCAATTGCAATGTGTGGATCGACGAAGAGCAGGTGATCTCGAAGGGCCGTTACTTGCTGGACCGCCTTGGCCTGGCCTAACCGCCTCAAAATAAGCTCGTGATGTATTCCCACATCTGATGTTTCCAGAACGGCCAATCGTGACCGCCTTGCGGACCCCAGTCATCCAGATGATGTGGAATTCCTTTGGCCGCTAAGATTGCCGAGAGCCGATAAGACGGCCCGCTGTTTTCCCACGGTCCGTGACCCGTTGCAATATGAATGTCACACTGCGAAAGCTGCGCCATCACGTTTCCGTCCGAAAGATTTGAAAGATAATCCACCGGGTTGTTGAAGTAGGTGTTGTCGTCATACATTCCGTTCATGAAATTCTTGATGTCGTAAACGCCCGAGAGCGCGAAGCACCGCCGCACCACATCAGGATGTTTGAAAAGAGTGTTCGCCGCATGGTACGCACCGAACGACGCTCCCATAGTCGAAATCGCGATATCGCGCGATTGGCAATTATCCTGGAGGAAGGGAATCACTTCATATCGAACGTAGGCATCGAATTGTGACTGTACCCAGCTGCGATGAAACGGATGCGCGCTCTTGTTGTAAAACCCCGCGGAATTCACCGAGTTGATGCTGAAAAACTTCACGCGTCCGGCGTCAATCAGCGGTGCCAGGCTTCCGATCAGCCCCTGACCCTCAAGTTCCCACTCATCGCCGGCGCTGGTTGGGAATCCAAGCAGCGGAGGTCCCCAGTGGCCGTAAACGACGATCCCCATATCGAGTCCCAGACGATTCGAATACCAGCGATGATATTCCCGTTTCATGTCACTCCGTGGATGGACTGCGGTTCATTCGTGCTCGCAGTCGAGCGCGATATTATACGGCGTTTAAGCGCGCAGAATACCGGAAACTCTATGCGCCCAAATTTCCGCTCTGCTATCCTAATGGAATGCTAATAATGTTTCGCCGCTTCTTCGTTCTTGCAGAAAACGGTGCCCCGCTTTGATCGCAGAGTCCGCCGGACAATTACGCAAGCACGAAAAATATCGCTCGCGATTCCTTCCACGCACGCGCGACCTAATCGTTTATCTTCCTCCAGGCTACGACGAAAATTCGCAGTCGCGCTATCCGGTGCTCTATCTGCAGGACGGCCAAAATCTTTTCGACCCCGCAACCTCGTTCATTCCCGGCATGGATTGGCACGTAAAAGACACCGCCGACCAATCGATTGCTCAAGGAGCTATTCGCCCTCTGATAATCGTTGGCATTTACAACACTGGTAGATGGCGTCTTGGCGAGTACACGCCTTCGCGCGACAAAAAAATGGGCGGCGGCAAAGCCGACCGGTACGGCCGGATGCTGCTCGAAGAAATCAAGCCATTCGTCGAATCTCAATATCGTACGCTCGATGGACCTGCCAATACCGGAATCGGTGGCTCGTCTCTCGGCGGCTTGCTTACGATTTATCTTGGCCTGCGCTTTCCGCAAGTTTTCGGCAAGCTCGCCGTACTTTCGCCTTCCGTATGGTGGAACCGCGGCTGGATCCTGAATTTCGTAGCTCGCGTAAATTTGCAAAGCCGTCCGCGCATTTGGCTCGACGTGGGTACCAAAGAAGGTGGCCGCAGCGCGGATAACGTGCAGCGGTTGTGCGGCGTCCTGGTCGAAAAGGGCTGGCGCGAAGGCCACGATCTTCACTTTGAAATAATTCCCGGCGCCGAGCATAACGAAGCCGCCTGGGCGAAGCGTGTCGCGCCGTTCTTGCAATTTCTCTTTCCCTCCGGCGAGAGCGCAGTATAATCCGCTCTCCTGTTCCTGTTGTTGAGCCGGTGTAATTCAGAGACTACCCGAGGCCATCTTCTTTGCCCCCAGAGCGACCGCTAACCATTCTCTGCATCAGTTCGTACGAAAAGGGTCAGGAATTTCTCCGCTCCGCAAAAGACGCCGGTTGCCGCGTGTTGTTTCTTACTCTGGAAAAACTTCGCCACGCCAATTGGCCCAGCGAAGCTATTGACGAAATGTTTTACATGCCGGAAGATTTGCCCACGGCTGACATCATTCGCGCCGTCAGCTTCATGGCCCGCACGCACCCGATCGATCGCATCTTAGCGCTCGACGAATTTGACATGGAAAACGTCGCGGCCCTTCGTGAGCACTTGCGCATCCCCGGAATGGGCCTGACCACCATGCGTTATTTTCGCGACAAGCTTGCCATGCGCGGCCGCGCACAGGAATCCGGCATCCTGGTCCCGGAATTCGTTCACGTTCTAAATTACAACAACTTGAAAAGTTTTATGACACGCGTGAAGCCGCCCTGGCTGCTGAAGCCGCGGTCGCAAGCTTCCGGCATTGGCATGAAGAAAATCCACGAGCCTGCTGAACTCTGGCCCTGGCTGGACCAGCTCGGCGATGAACAATCTTTTTTCCTGATCGAGCAATTCGTTCCGGGAGATGTTTTTCACGTCGATAGCATCGTTTCCGAGCGCAAGGTCGTGTTCGCCGAGGCGCACATGTACGGCAAGCCGCCTCTGGATGTGTCGCATCAGGGTGGCATTTTTACCACCCGAACTTTGCCTCGGACTTCCTCAGAATCCAAAGCTCTGCTGAAACTCAATCGCGCGTTGATCGAAGCGCTGGGGCTCGTACGCGGAGTCACACACGCCGAGTTCCTGCGCGCGCACGAAGATGGGAAAATCTATTTCATCGAGATTGCCGCGCGCGTCGGCGGCGCCTATATTTCCGACGTGATTGAGGCTGCCACCGGCGTGAATTTATGGCGCGAGTGGGCGCGCATCGAAGTGGGAGGAGGTAAGACTCCGTACGTCTTGCCGAATGTACGGCGAGATTATGCAGGAGTTGTGATTTCGCTGGCTCGCCAGGATAACCCCGACACCTCCAGCTATAACGATCCGGAAATCGTTATGCGCATTCCCAAGCATCATCACGCGGGATTTGTATTGCGAGCGAACAAGCCACAACGAATCGAGGAGTTATTAGATTCTTACGCAACGCGTTTTCGCGAGGATTTTTACGCCACCGAGCCTGTCCCGGACAAGCCCACGGCTTGATCGCATCGATGTTTTTTGTAGCGCCGGCATGTTGCCGGCTCTTTCATCAATAAATTTGCGTGGTTGGTCGGCGCTACTTCGGTGGTCTGCGTTCCATCCCGTAAAAATCTTCTGAATTAATCGGCTTGCTCACGAGTCCCATCTGCAGAACTTGCAAATGACTGCTGCGGTCAAATACTTTGTCCGGGAAGAACCGCTTCACGACGATTCGCACTCCGCCAAAAGCGATCCCGGAAATCACGGCAAACATGCAAATAACTCCGGTTCCGATAATCGTTCCCACGATCATGGCGCTGATGGGCGGCTCTTTGAATTGAAACGTAGGCTCGTTCCAGGTGACCTGCGCGTCTGATTCCACCTGCTTCAGCAAAACGTCAGCTTCCGCCTTGCTTCGTGCTCCATAAACGACCGCCAGCAGCGTCATGGAACGCTTGGCGAATAGCGGAGAAGAATTCGGGTCCGGGTTCTCAGCGTTCACACGAAGGTTCTTCTGCAACTCAACAAGCTTTTTGGCGGCGGTCTGTGGTGTAGGGAAGTCGGCGAGCAGCAAAGTCACCTCATGCCCTCCCGTTCTGTACCGCGCAGACTCTGCTTCGGCGCCCTGAGAAAAACCCAGCCAGTCACCAGACGACACCGGCACAAATTGATTCAAAGTGACAGGCCCCAAAACATAGTGGTCGGATCGCTCGACCATTCCTATTGTTGGCATCTCATCCGGCAGCGATGGCAGCGGTCCCTCTTCAGCATGCGGCTTTACGGCCGCGACAAGCGCCTTCAAATCCTTTTCGCGTCTGGGGAGGTCGCTTCCACGAACATCAACCAGCAGATTTCCATCGAGTGCCAGTGCTCTGGCCGGTCCCACCACGGAATGTTCGCTAATCGAAGCGTGAGGCAGGTCGGCGCTACGCATGTAAGAAAACAGTCCGTAGGCCCCGCTCGGATCCTTCATGCGATACACTTGCACTCCCAGCTTTTCCGTGCCGCGTGTGTATTCGCACTGCTCGCCAGCCACAAAACCGTACTCCGCTAGAACATCATTTCCGGCAGAACTGGCGGTTTGCGAAACGATTTGCGAGGGCCGCGCGGGATTAAACAAGGTCTTTCCGTTGCAGGTCCATCCCGCAAAAGAATCGGGGATCACGCCTTGAGCGGGGGTGGAAGTTGTCATCAATAACAAAAGAACTGCAACAAGACAAAGATAGAGATAGGGGCGCATTCGCATTCCTGATTAGATGCCGGAATTCTACTTGGGGTTCCCGTCGGAAGCCACCGTGCCGATATTCTCGCCGGCGTCTGCGGAGGAATCGGCGGTGGATCCGCCTGCGGCGGGTCTGGAAGCTTTCACCGGTAAGGCCCCGGCGCGATTATCTGAAACGAGCTTCGATTTATCGTAGGAAAGGCTGTTCAGATTATCGAGGTACGCAGCGATTCCGCGGTACAAGCCGTCGGCGACGCGCTGGCGCTGATCGCCCTTGCGCAGCAGTTTTTCGTCGCTAGGATTGCTGATAAACGATATCTCCGAAAGGATGGAGGGCATGTTTGCGCCGATTAAGACGACAAAAGGCGCCTTCTTCACGCCGCGGTTCTTTTCGCTTTGGCTCACCGACTGCATCCGCCGCGTTAACGAATCCTGCACGTCGCTCGCAAACTCTTTCGACTCCTCGATCTTCTCGTTACGCGCAATCTTTTTCACTAGGTCCTGCAAGTCGTGCAAGCCTTCCTGCGAAAGCGCGTTTTCGCGCGTAGCCACTTCCAGCGATTCTTCCGACGTCGCAAAGTTCAAATAGTAAGTCTCGATGCCGCGCGCTTCATGGTCGTGGCTCGAATTTGCGTGTATGGAAATAAACAAGTCCGCTTTCGCTTCATTGGCGATTGCGGTCCGCTGTTCCAACGGAATAAACGTGTCATCTTTGCGCGTGTAGATCACTTCCGCGCCCGGAAGCTTTTGCTCGATCAAATGCCCCAGCCGTAGAGCTACGTCGAGGCAAAGGTCTTTTTCCATCAAGCCGTGCGGGCCGATCGTTCCGGTATCGTGTCCGCCGTGGCCTGCATCGATTACGATGCGGCCGATTTTCAAACCAAGGGCGCGAGTTAATGAATGTTGTCCGTCCCGCGTCGGTTTGGGTTCGGTCGGCGGTTTTAGAGCCGCTGCATTCGTATTGGCGCTCTTCGTTTTTATAGGTGTGCTTTTCTCGGCCGGAGACGCGGCAATTTTAGCTGCGAGCTTGGCCGTCGCCGACTTGTTTGCCGTGGCTGAAGACGTGTCACTCGAATTGTCCGTCGATTTGGGATCTGTGTTCCCGGCATCTTCTTTGGCAGCCGATACGGAAACAGTGCTAGGCGCTGTGCTGGAACCGTTTTTCGCTGTAGTTACGTTCGCATTATTCCGGACTTCGACCACCAGACGATACGGGTTCGAGACCAAGTAAGCCTTATAATCGCGCGCGCCATCCACATCAAGTACCAGTCGCACTACGCCTTCGCGGTTCTGTCCCAAGCGCACGGACTTCAGAAGGCCATTTTGCACATCGATCGTTTTCTTTAAGAGCCCCGGGCCAACGTTAGCCTTGTGCAGGTCAAAATAAATCCGATCGGGAGAAGCAATATGCGCGGAATCGAATTTGACGGTATCTTCCAGCGTCACCACGACGCGCGTGAAATTATCGGCGTTCCAGGTCTGTATATCGGTTACGTGCGGCGTTCCGTGCGAACTCTCTCGCGCATCGACAACCTGGCCCTTCACCTCCGGCGCTTGGTTCTTGGCCTCTTCGCGGGCGTCTGAAATTTCTTTTAACGCCAGGCGCGCATCGGGCGCTTTCTCCGACTTCGGAAAACGTTTCAGAAAATCCTTGAACGCTACCTCTGCAGCTTCTGCCTGCCCTAAATCATCTTTTTGGATTTGCGCGATGACGAAAATTGCAGCGGAACGGTAACGCGTCTCGGGATACTGTTTCAGCAGGAAATTATAAGTGTCGATTGCGGACTGATAGTATTTTTCATCGAATTGCTGCGCCATCTGCTGGTACAGCTCGGCTTCCGCAATCAACGCAGGCGTCACTTCCTGCGCTAGCGGGGTGATCAAATAAACCTTTTGGTACGCGGCCACCGTTTGCTTGTAGAGGGCCAGCGTGCGATCCCGTTCAGGCTTCTCTTCCAAGGCGGTGCGCATGCGCACTGCGCGTTCAAACTGTTCGCGCGCTTCAGATTTCTTATCGGCGTAGCAGGGGCTAGCCAGCGACAGAACTATCAGAAGCACTGGCAGAAAAAACTTTATCGGCGTATGAAATTTGGCGGAAAACACTTGCGTCATTCGTTCGTGAAAACTATGCGGCCCTTGGCGTCCACTTCTTTTCGCACCGGAGCTCTTGGCGGGCTCCAGAGCGTCGAGTTGCGGCCTGACCCAGGCCGGAAGTATGCCTCAGTCACTTTTTGCACGTACTGTTGCGTCTCTTGGTAAGCTGGAACGCCCCCATGCATGTCCACGGCGTGCTCGCCCGCATTATATGCGGCTAGCGACTTCGACAAATCGCCGTTGTAACGGTCCAGCAGCGACTTCAAATACGTCGTTCCACCCTCCACATTCTGCGCCGGATCGAACGAGTTGTTTACTCCAAAACGCTGCGCTGTTCCAGGAATCAGTTGCATCAGGCCAACCGCTCCTTTACGCGAAACAGCTTGTGGATTCCACCCGGATTCCGTGCTGATAACCGCTTTCACCAGCGCGGGATCCATATCGTGCCGCGCGGCTGCGTCGCGCACAATACGGTCCAGACGCTGATCTATAACACTGTTTACCGGCTGCGGTTGCGTTGCGCTGAAACCCGGCGGCGGCAGCGCTGCTGCAACATCCGGCGATGCCTCCGGATTTCGCGCGCGAAAACCGTGCGCTGGAGCCGAGGCAGGACTAATAGTACTCCCTCGACGGGCTGCGGGGGAATCGGCATTCACGAAAATCAATTTACCGTGGCTATCCACCGTACTGGTTATCTGTGCTCGAACCGGCTGCGCCAGGGCAAACCAGACCCCAGCGATCAACATGGCCGCGGCAAAGTAGGTGCGGTGCACTTGCATGGTCCCTCGTTCGCTAAACGCTTTGCGAGCATCGAACGCTTGCTAACTTCGATACCCCGATTGCAACTTGCCAAGGGGAAGGCAAAATCTCCATAATCAAATTCGAACGCCAAATCATTCCTGAACCCGAGCCAGCGACGCAACCAACGCGTCGCGTGTCTGTCAAGCATTTGAAGACACAAATTCTCGGCATTGCAGAACTGCCCGCTGGAAAAAAGGAAGCCCGGTGCGGGCATAAAGCTCTGGCACTGCTGGAATTATAACAAGCGATCGAGGAGAGGGTATACCTGGCCGAGAGCGTTTTCTATCCCGGATGTGTCTTTTCCGCCAGCCTCCGCCAAGTCGGGGCGTCCGCCGCCGGAACCGCCCACAAACTTGGCGAGTTCCTGGACTACTTTTCCGGCATGGACGCGAGAAGTCAGATCCTTCGTAACTCCTGCAATTAGAGCCACTTTGCCGTCTTCCGCGGAAGCGAGAACCACGACTCCAGAACCCAGTTTCTGGCGCAGCGTATCGACCAGTTGGCGAAGGGCTTCGCGGTCAAATCCGTCAACTCTGGCGGCAACAAAGCGAACCTCCTTCACAATGCTCACATCTTCGAGAAGAGAGTCCGCAATCCCGCCCGCTGCTTTGCGTTTTAGGCCTGCCAGTTGTTTCTCGAGTTGGCGAACGCTCTCGAACTGGCGTTCCAAGGCAGCGACAACTTCGTCCTCCCCGGAGTTCAACATGCCGGCGACCCGGCGCAGAGTTGAGAGAGACTTCTGGTATTCGGCAAGGGCGCGGTCGCCAGAGATAGCTTCGATCCGGCGTATGCCGGCAGCCGTCGATGACTCGCCCAGGATTTTGAAGACGCCAATTGCTCCGGTTCGCCCCACGTGCGTGCCGCCGCAGAGTTCCTTACTATAGAAGTCTCTCGGAGACGACGCGTCGGGAATGGTGACTACGCGCACGTTGGACTCGGGATACTTGTCACCGAAGAACGCGAGCGCGCCCGAAGCCAAGGCATCGTCAATATTCATGATGTCGGTGCGCATTTCAAGATCCTTCCAGATCTCTTCGTTCACCTGTTGCTCGATCTCGGAAAGTTCTCCGGGATCCACAGCAGCGAAATGCGAAAAATCGAAACGCAGGTGATCGGGCGCGACCAGCGAGCCGGCCTGCTTCACATGGGTGCCGAGGATATTGCGCAGCGCCGCGTTCAGCAAATGAGTAGCGGTGTGATTGCGCATGTTGCGGTGGCGGCGCTCGGCGTCGGCCACCGTGGCCACGCGGTCGCCCACATGTAAATCTTCTTTTGCGATGATACGATGGGCGATCAGTCCGGTGACGGGGTAATACGCGCCGCGAACTTCGGCAACTTCCAGCGATTCTGAATTGTCGAAGAAGCCGCCGGTGTCTGCGACTTGGCCTCCGGATTCGGAATAGATGGATGTGCGGTCGAGGACGACTTCTGCTTCCGCGCCTTTCTTGATTTCGTTTACGGGGCCTGTTTTTGTGACGATGGCCTCAATCCTGCAGTCGCGCGTATCGGTTCCGAAGTAGAAGTCCGGCTCGGTCCTAAACGTCTGCGCAATTTTCGTGTACACAGGATTGGCGGCGTCTTTGTGCACACCTTTCCACGACGCCTTCGCCCGCGTGCGCTGCTCCTCCATCGCGGCGTCGAATTCAGCCCAATCGACTTGAATTCCCACATCACGCGTCACGTCCTGAATGAAGTCACGCGGAAGGCCGAACGTGTCGTAAAGTTTGAAAGCTTTTCTCCCGTCGTACGGGGCGAATTGAATCCCAATATTGACTGCGCCAGGCATAAGATCATCTTGTTGCTTTTGCACTACCCCTCGGACCCATGCTCGACGCTCACGTTCCTTCGTGATTTCTTCCGCTAGTTCTGCCTTGCCTGCTTTGGGCAGCGGAGATATATCTTCTTCAAGCTTACGCAGACCAACTTCGACGGTTCGCGTGAAGCGGCTTTCTTCCTCGTCGAGGATCTTTGTAATGCGCGATCCGTGTTCTTCGAGCTCTGGATAGGCGTCCTTCATGAGTTTCCGAACATGACTGGACATCGCAGAGAGGAACGGTGAGGGTGCCCCGAGGGTTCGCGCATGGCGCAGTGCACGGCGGATAATTTTACGTAATACGTAGCCGCGGCCCTCGTTAGAAGGGATCACTCCGTCCGAGATGAGAAACGTTGCAGCTCGGGAATGGTCTGCAATGATACGCAGCGAGACTTGGGACGCACTGGCTTGAACGTCCGTACCCTCTTTGTCACAGAGCCAAGTCGCTTCATCCATCAATGGCTTGAATAAATCGGTGTCGAAGGTGCTGATCTTGTCTTCTAAGACGGCGGTCATGCGTTCCAGGCCCATTCCGGTGTCCACGGAAGGCTTTGGCAGGGGATTGAGTTTGCCGGATGCGTCTCGGTTGAACTGCATAAAGACCAGGTTCCAGATTTCGACGTAGCGGCCGCAATCGCAAGGAAACTTGCAATCCGGACAGTCCGGACCCGTCTTGTCAGAAGCCAGCGGGCCCATGTCGTAGAAAATTTCGGTGCAAGGGCCGCAGGGGCCGGCGTCGCCCATGGCCCAGAAATTCTCTTTCAAGCCTGGGACTTCGAAAACGCGGTTTTTGGGCGCGCCGACGGCAGTCCAGAAGCCGGCGGCCTCGTGGTCGGGAGGAAGTTCTTGTCCGGAGATTTCGGCGCCGCCGAAGACGGTGAAATAAAGCTTTTCCACCGGAAGGTTAAACCACCGCGGCGAAGTAATCAGTTCCCAGGCGTAAGCGACGGCTTCCTTTTTGAAATAATCGCCGAAGGAAAAATTCCCGAGCATTTCGAAAAACGTTAGATGACGGTTGGTGAATCCGACATTTTCCAGGTCGTTATGTTTTCCGCCGGCGCGCACGCATTTCTGGCAGGCGGTAGCGCGTTTGTAATCGCGCTGCTCCAGGCCGAGGAATACGTCCTTGAATTGGTTCATGCCCGCGTTGGTGAAAAGCAGCGTGGGATCGTTATGCGGTACGAGCGAGGAACTGCGCACCACGCGGTGGCCGCGCTCTTCGAAGAATTTCAGAAATGTTCGGCGGACTTCGTTGCCAGTCCAGTCAGTGCGAGCCAAGGCAGCCTCTGTTGAAACAATCATTATCGCAGACGGGTTCGGGAGCCGCAACGCGGGGAGGCGGCGGTTGATGTTTGTCTTGGGATTCGGATGCAGACCGTAAAGAAAGGGCTCGCGGGAGATTCGCCGCGAGAGGCGGTGCTCGTTCACTACCCTCCGCGCGGCCGAGTTGCTGGTATTTTGTGGACTGTGAAACGCCAGATCAAGAATAGCTGGAAGTTCGCGATTAGAAGTGGTCTCGGTTGTTTGCTTTCTATGATTTAGGTGAGGTTCTCACGACTATATACTTGATGCAGGTAAGGGGGTGGGCGTATGCTTAGCCCGTTCCCGAAGCCGAGCAAGTTTCCC
>Ga0182015_10000138_pt1 | contig 100780 bp, 78 predicted proteins | sample 712P3MmetaG_FD_120478 | JGI IMG/M metagenome (GOLD analysis project Ga0182015, IMG submission 120478) | Permafrost microbial communities from Stordalen Mire, Sweden - 712P3M metaG | ecosystem: Environmental > Terrestrial > Soil > Wetlands > Permafrost | place: Sweden: Stordalen | collected...
GTTAGCGCTAGCCGTTGTGCCCTGTGGATTTGATGGGTGTTTCGCTACACGAAGCACCACGGGGTGATTCTGCGCGTACATTCTTCCCGAAGTGTTTCCTTCCCGAAGTGTTCCCTGCCCGCTGCTCATCCACTTTGCGCCATTGCCCCACCCGGATCATGTGATACGTGACCTGAGAGCGTAGTGTCTAGTTCCGTCCTTCGGGGACTTCTATGTTTAGCTTTCTATGGCCTCGTTTTCAGCGCGCCGTCCGTCACAAAAGTTTTTCGCCTGCTGGGCCGCGCCTCTTGGGCGATACCTGTTCTCGCGTACTAACTACACTTTAGTACGGGTGGGGTTACGAATTGTGGCCTGCGTCCTATGGCTCGCAGAAGTCCCGGTACGTACATTGGGTCTACGACGCAAGCCGGGAAACATCCACTCAAGAGCAGGGTGCCCCTCGAAAATGGAGACGTTTAATGAAAATGATTCTTAGGCTGTTAGTGATGGCGAGCTTGGCTCTTGGAATGTGCGCCTCCAGGAGCTCGGCGCAGAACGTCAGCAATTACATACTCGAATCGCCCACCCTCGCTCAGGCGCAGACCGCGTGCCAATCCTACGGCCTTACCATGGTGAGCACCCTGCACAATCCGGATGTCTACCTCGTACAGTCCAGCGCTTCTCTGACCCCTGACGCCATTGCACAGCTCACCGCCGGCGACCCCAATGTCAAACGTCTGCAAGTCAGCAATAGATTTAACGTGCCAGAAAATCAGCTTGCCCCGGCGTTTAACTCCGCGAACCTGCCTACCACTGCGTATGCCACTGGTCCACTTGCCAAGCTATACGGACCGACGACTTGGCTCGGCTATATTTTGCAGACGGCGTTTTTTACCACCAACGCTCCCTTGGCAATGAACGGCAACAACACCGGACAAGGCACCATTGCGGTTATCGACACGGGCGTAGATCCCACCAGTGCGGTTCTCGCCCCGGTGTTGGTGCCCGGCTATGACTTCACACAAGGTGTGGCCGGGACAGGGTCGGAACTTGGTGACGTCAGCCAATCTACTGCGCACATTCTCTTCCAGTCGACTGCGCACATCCTTTTTGGGTACCAGGCAGTTCCGCTGACGCCTTCTACCACGGCGCTCTGGGATTCCACCACCGCAGCGGCGATGCAGGGTACCAGCATCCCCAATGACTTCGGTCATGGCACTATGGTCGCCGGCTTAATACACTTGATCGCCCCGACCGCGAAAATCATGCCTCTGAAGTCCTTCGCACCGGATGGCACAGCGGATGAGGCCAATATTATCGCTGCCATTTACTACGCCACGGACAACGGCGCTTCGGTCATCAACATGAGCTTCGGTTTGCCACAGATTTCCGACGCCATGATGAAAGCCATTAACTATGCGACCAGACATGGGGTCGTGTGCGTGGCCGCCGTGGGCAATAGCTCGTTAAACACCCTGGTTTACCCTGCGGCTTTCGGAAATGTCATCGGCGTGGCCTCCGTGAACGCCATGAATCAAACTTCGGCGTTCAGCAACTATGGCCCTGACATCGTCACCATTGCCGCACCCGGCGAAGCCTTGATCACCACTTATCCCGGGAACCACTACGCGGCGGTCTGGGGAACCTCCTTCAGCGCGGCGTTGGTATCCGGCGGAGTGGATCTGCTGATTCAAGCTGCCCAGGACAACATCACTACCCAACTCGGGGAAGCGGATTATGCGCGCGCTCTGAAACACGCCAACCCTTGCGTCACCGACGGCTCTCTCGGCGCCGGTTGCATGGACCTCAACCAGGCTGCCAAGTTCATCCAGACGATGAACATGCAACCAGCACCCCCAGCCGCACCGGCCGCAGCAGGGCAGAACGGGCAGAACTAACCTGACGTTGCTGTATCGTTCGGCGGCCGCCCGCACTCTAGCGGAAGCGGTAGCCGAGAAAACGGCGAGTGAGCAGACTGTAGGTAGTAGTAGGTAAGGGGACCGACGTGGAAAGCAACAAAGTGGACACGCCAGAGCTGAGCGATCATGAAGCCTTTAGTCAGACGATAACTCAGCTCGACCGCTGTCTCACCAGAAGTTGGGCAAGCACGATAGCCGAACTAACCACAGTGTTCGCAACCATCGCCGTATCCCTCTTCTTTGCCAACAAATTCCTGAGTACTCAACAATCCGCCACGGTGCTCGTCAACGGTTTCGCATTTCTCCTGCTGGCCTGCAACGCCTATCGCGTGTTTCAATACCGCCAAATCAAGAAAGTTCATAACGATCTTACCGCGCAACTTCGAAGGTCCATCCAGCAGCGTCGAAGGGCGGATAAATTGTACAACTTGTCCATTCAGGACCCGCTCACGGGCTTGCACAATCGCCGCTTTGGAGAGGAACGTCTGCAGGAGGAAATCGAGCGCGCCGAAAAAAATAGCGATCCTCTCGCCGTCATCATTCTCGATCTCGATCACTTCAAGCAAATCAATGATCAGTTCGGACACGCCGCTGGTGACGCCGCGCTGCGGTCCTTCTCCAATAATCTGAAGAGGGCCATTCGCGCTTGTGATGTCGCCGTAAGAATTGGCGGCGACGAGTTCCTGGTCGTCCTGCCCGATTGCCCGAGAGAAAAAGTGGATGTGATTCTCTCCAGACTGGGTTCTCCACAGGTTCAGATCAATTCCGAAATGCGCTCGATCGGCTACTCCGTAGGTCGCGCACACTATCAGGTCAGCGATACCATCAAGAGCCTTCTGAAAAGGGCCGACGACGTCTTGTATGCGCAGAAACAGGCTCGGCCAAAGCTGTCACGTTCAGCCTCAGCCTCCAACCGAGGTGTCGTCGACGACCGTAAACTGACCCCAGGTCAGACCTGCTCGGTCGGCGAATTCACATCATTGCCGATCGATCTTAGGAATCAATCTTTTGTAGCGTAGTTCTCAACTGCTCAGACGTTCGTTGGCGAAGGTCTTAAGCCTAGGGATGCTGCAGCGCAACCTTTAGTTCGCCAGAAGGCTGTTGATTGTCGCGTCTCCGGACCAGAATCACCGGCAGCAATAACACCAGCGGAACCGCAATTGCCGTGGTCACGCCGTCAGCAATAACCACGGAATTGAACGACCAATGAAAGCGGTCGATCAAGGCAGAACCGAACCAGTCCGTCCCAAATAGCGCGAAATTTCGCACGCTCATCAGCAGCGAGAACCCAAATGCCTCGCTGCCCGCGGGAGTCGCGCGTATCGCCAGGTCCATGATCGCCAGCTCAGCGCCCGCAAAGCAGAAACCGTTGAACGCTTCAATCCTCTGGGCGTTTCCCACCGATGAATAAAAAAGGTAGCCCAGGCTCGCGACAGTAGACAATCCCAGGCCCGCCATCAGTAGGGTCCGCAAATTCAAACGACGGCACGCGAACCCGTAGGTAATGGCGCCGGCTATTCCCGCGATCGCTCCTATAAGTTGAAGTGAGCCCTGCCCCTGTGTGTCCAGATGCAGGTCATTCTGTTGCTTATAAAAAAGTGCGGTACTGAGGCCCGGAGCCATATAAAAAAGAGCCATAAGTCCCGCGGCGGCCCACACGTACCGAGCTTTCGCGATTTTAGCGACTTCTCCTAAGACCCTGGCCCCTCCACCATGCGCGGGTGCATTCTTAAACGGTTCGCGAAGGAACAATAGGGTCAGAGGCACCAGCAGAAACATCACGCCGCCGCACAAAGCCGCCGTCCAGCCGAAAGCCACGCTGCCGAGGAAACCCGCGGCCGGCCCGCTGATGATCAGCGTAATTTGCTCTACGGCATTTCTGACCGCCACCAACCGGCCAGATCCGGAAAATGCCTGGGCAATCTCCACCATGTACGCACCAATGACCGTGCTGGCCATGACCGTACAGATGTTGATGATTGCAGTAACCCACAGCAGTCGGTGGTATTCGTGTGGAGTGAAATACAAACCAATCCACGCAATCACCGCTAAACCCGCGCTTACCAGCAGATAGCTTTTGCGCCGGGTGCCGAAAAGCGGAAAGGAATCGGTGAGGATGCCGACCAGCGGTTTGAAATACCACGCGAAACTGGCCCAGAAAAAAAATGCCGCATTGGCCGCACGATCGACGTGCAGTTCGTTCTTCAGCAGATTTTCGAGAGGAATTCCAGCCAGAATTTGTGGCTGAGCGAGCGATGTTGCCAGCACCCCGGCCCCAATAATGATGCCGGCATCCAGAAGCCTGTGCCGATCCGTCGACCAGTCTTCTCTCCGGCTCCCCGGCATGCTGGTTATCGCTCCAGTGTCGCGATTTTAGCAGCCGTCATCCCCCAAGAAAGCCTTCTAACATTGGTGTTTGTTCGATTCGGCATCGAAGCTTTAGGCACAGTCTGATCGAACAGGGTTGTCTCTCCAGGGACGAAAGCCGATGCTGTAATCACCAGTCTGTCTCCTCCGATGAACCTTCCCACGGAACTCATTCAAGCTCTGTCGGAAAGACCCGTGGGCACCCGCTCACTGGATATCCTCCAGCAGAATCCGCATCTCCGGGAACGAGAGATCATCCTCGAACTGGCGGATCAGGTAAATCGACTTGCCCGCCAAGACCTTGATCGTGCCGAGCGTCTCGCCGATGTCGTGAGCTGGCTTTCAGAATTGACGGCCGATGATTTTTGTCGTGGCAGGGCCTTGCGATGCATGGGGAATATCCAGGTCATCCGTGGCAACTATCAGGAAGCGGTGCGCTACTTACAAGACTCTCTCCAAATATTTCAGCGACTGGACACCGAGGCCGAACAGGCCGCCGGTCTCGGCAGCCTCATCCAGCCCCTTATGTACCTCGGAGACTACGATGGAGCCTTCGATCGCGCAGGGCAGGCTTGGGACATCGCCACCCGCAGAGGCGACGAACTCCTGCTGGCACGCCTCGACATCAACTTCGGCAATATTCTCCATCGCCAAGACCGCTTCTCCGACGCCGTCGCAAGCTATAAAGCCGCTCTGGTTCCCCTGACTCGATTGGGACAATCTCGTGATTGCGCCGTCGCGTTTCTGAACCTGGCCGTTTGCTATATTTCGCTGAATAATTTCAGCGCCGCAGAGGATGCCTATCGGCAGGCACGCGTATTGTCTGAAAAAGAAAATATGCCGACGATCACTGCCCAGGCCGACTACAACATCGCGTACCTCCACTATTACCGTAGTCAGTACAGCAAGGCCATCGAACTTTATCAGCAGACGCGAATCTTCTGCCAGCGTTCGGGCGACAGCCTGCACAGCGCGCTGTGTGATCTCGATCAAGCCGAAATGTATCTCGATCTGCGCTTCAACGAAGAAGCGGGCGAGTTGGCCAGACATGCCGAAGCAGCTTTCACACAACTCAACCTCACTTACGAGGCGGCCAAAGCCCGCGTCTGGCTGGCGGTCGCGGCCTATCAGGACGGCCGCTTGGTTCGCGCTCTCGAACTTCTGACCGAGTCACGGGAGCAAATGAAGCGCGAGGGAAACCTCGCCTGGATTGCGCAGCTCGATCTTTATCAGGCGTTGGTGTTGCGGCAGGAAGGCCGATACTACGAAGCATTGCGGCTTTGCAAAGCCGCGCAGGCGGCATTCGTCGCGGGCAGCACGAAATCAGTCCACTGTAATCTTGTGCGCGCGGGCCTTGAGCTAGACCTTGGCCGAGTGCATGAAGCTCTTGAACGAGTTGAGCAAGCTCTCGGCGAAGCGGAGAAACTGCAGTCTCCGCATCTGCTATTCCAGGCCCACCGGATAATGGCCAAATGCCAGGAGGCGCAAAACCTCGCGAACGACGCGCTGGCATCCTACCGACGCTCGCTCCGTTATCTGGAACAGATACCTGTCAATGCGCTCGCGGACGGGTTCAAAATTCCCTACCTCAAAGACAAATTCGAGATCTATGAAGCGCTGTTGAGCCTCGGCATTTCGTGCCAGCCTGCCGGCGCGTCAGAAGCCGTTCTGGACATAGTGGAAAAATCCAGGTCCCGCGAGATCGCTGACCTGCTCAGTTTTCGCGCGAATAGCTTGAGAACCCCCTCCAAAAACAGGAGCGCGCTCGTCGAACAACTCCGCACGCTCCGAGAAGAACTTAACTGGTATTACCGTCAGACACAAAATGCGGAACTCACGGATCGGATCGAAGCCTCCGCTGGGGCTGCGGAAATGCGCGGTCTGATCAGGTCGCGTGAGCAATCTCTTGTAGATACGTTAGAAGCGATGCGCGAGACCGAGGTCGAGTTCCATACGATTCAGGCTGCAGGCACTGTCCCAATCGATCGCGTTCGCCACTGTCTGATGGACGACGAACTTTTTCTGGAATTTTTTGAAACCCGTGGCGTGCTTTACGCCGGCTTGCTGACTAACGCAACCTGCCAGGTGGTTCCTCTAACGCGCACCTCGATTGTCCGCGGACAACTCCGGCGACTCAACGCCCATTTTGTCAGCATGGACGCCGATGATGCGAGCGGCCCAGCAGACCCGCGGCGTCAATCCGATAAGACACTTTTACATTTGAGGGATCTCTACGAATCACTGATTCGGCCGATCAGTGAACGCCTTGAGAAGAAACGGCTCATCATTGCACGGGCCGGAGCGCTGCGTTACGTACCGTTCCATGCTTTGGTTGACGGCGCCCATTTTCTGACGGAGCGGCACGTGCTGTCATACGCAGGCAACGCATCTCTCTATTTCATCGGCTCCACAAAAACTCCCATTGAATCGACAAAAGATGTCGTAGTTGGAGCGCACAGCGCCAGCTACGCGACACCGCTGGGCCCTGAATTCTTGACCGTCTCTGACTTCGACGAACTCCGCCGGCATAACGACTTACGATTCGTCCACCTGGATTGTCGGCTAGCCGCCAGACTGGACAATCCCATGTTCTCGACCTTGATTGTCGGGAAGAGTGAAAAGACTGTCCTGGACCTGTTCAATCTTGAGCTGCCCTGCTCGGTCATGAGTCTGACCGGAGTAGGCGTGGGCATAAGTGCAGACGGCGACGGAAAAGAATTTGAAGGTCTCGCTCGCGCTCTTGAGTACGCTGGGGCTCGCACTCTGTTACTCCCCATCTGGAATGGCAAGCGCGCACCCGCCGATCTTTTCCTCAGTGATTTTTACGAACAGGCCTCTTTGCATCACGATGCTCCGCTGGCTTTTCAGCGGGCGCTCGACGCTGTTCGAAAAGTATTTCCCAATCCGTATGATTGGGCGCCATTCGTACTTCGCGGACAAACCGGCCGTGCAGGAATTTCACAGTGAAGAGCATCATTTCTTCAGCAGCCCGATTGTAAGGATCTGACGATGACGACAACACTTGAACTTACTTCACCCGGCCGCTCGGCATCGCTCGAGAACGATCGTATGAAAATGATGTTACTTGAGGAACAAATTGCCAAACTCCGTGCCGGAGCGGTTTTTGCCCTGAATGAAATGCTCGACCTGAAAGATATGAATACGGGTCTGCATTCGTCCCGCCTGGCGGAGTGGGCAATACGGGTCGGCGAAAAACTGCAGATGACCGACTCCGATCTGGCCGATTTGGAGACTGGCGCCATCCTGCACGACGTCGGGAAAAATGGGGTGGCAGAATCCATCCTCAGTAAGCCCGGCAAACTGGATCCGGACGAGCGCAGGCAGATTGAGAAGCACTCCGAATATGGGTGGGCGATTTTGCGGGTGATACCAGGATTTGAGAAAACCGCACTACTCGTACTGCATCATCATGAACGCATGGATGGCGCTGGCTACCCGGCCGGCCTTACCGCGGAAGAGATCCCTTTAGGTTCCAAGGTAATTTCCGTGATCGATTCCTTTGATGCCATGGTCTCTGATCGTGCCTACCGCAAAGGGCTTCCGGTCGCCGAGGCCATCCGGAGACTGCATGAAGGCCTAGGAACTCAGTTTGATGGAGACATCGTCAACTTGTTTGTCCGCATCGCGGTCAGCGACTCATCGGAAGTGAATAGCTCCGTTTTCATAAGATAACTAGCCCGCAAAACTTTCACGCGGGTAGCCGAAGCCGCGCACGCAAGCCGCCCATGGGCGAGTCTTCCAACGAGAAAGCCCCTTCGTAAAGTTCTACGAGTTCACGGACGATTGCTAGTCCCAGCCCTGAGCCGGGTGCCACTTCGTCAGCGCGTACTCCACGCTGCAACACTAATTCGCGCTTGGAGGCAGCCAGACCGGACCCGTCATCATCCACGGTGATAACCACCGCGCCGTCTTCCTGCACCGATTGTATTTTGACTCTGGACTTTGCCCACTTACACGCATTGTCCAAAAGATTGCCCAACATTTCTTCCAAATCTCCCTGTTGGCCTCGAATGAAATGCTCGGGCGGCACATTCATCTGAATTGCAACGCCGCGAGCAGCGTAGAGGCGGTGCAAGGTACGCGTAAGCCCTTCCACGGATGGCAGGACAGGACAGCGAGCGCCGGGCACGTGGCCGGAACCAACTGCGCGAGCATGCGCCAGATGAAATTCAATCTGCCGCCGCATTTTTTCCACCTGCACGCTAATAGTGCTCGCCATTTCGTGCTGACCAGCGGCTTCAGCCCGCTCGGCTTCCTGGGTTAGTACAGCCAGAGGAGTTTTCAATCCATGCGCCAGGTCGCCCGCTTTTGCCAATGCCCGCCGCACCGTCTGTTCACGGTTTTCCAATAAGGAATTTAAATCGCTCACCAACGGTTGCACTTCGATGGGATAAGTCCCTTCAATCCTGCGGCCGGTACCATCACGCACGCCCAACAATTGGCTGCGTAGCCGGCCAAAAGGCGAGAGTCCGGCCCGCACCTGCCAAATCCCTCCCAACAGACAGAAAAATGCGAATACAAGAGTAGTCGCCGGATCGACGGGAAGGATCAAAATTCGGCCTGGTGGCTGGGTTTGGTGGTGTACCGTAGCAAAAATCAAATGCACCAGTGGAACCAGCCCAAAGGTCCACAAAAAAGCGCCCAAGAGAATGCGCCCGCGAAAAGAATGCAACCAGTTCATGAATTAACCTTCATGCGATAACCGAGCCCTCTCAGAGTCTCAATGAGGGATGGACCCAGCTTGCGCCGCAGGCGGGCGATGAACACCTCAATCGTGTTGGAATCGCGGTCAAAGCTCTGGGAATAAATGTGTTCGGTGAGCTCGCCTTGGGACACTAAGCGATCGCTATGGTGCATCAGGTAGGACAGCACGCGAAATTCATGACTGGTCAGCTTCACTTCCGCGCCTTCGAGGGTTACTTTGCCTGATCGCGGATCCAGCATAAGCGGGCCGCAGCGAAGTTGAGGGTTGACCTGCCCGCTCGACCGCCGAATGAGAGCGCGCAATCGTGCCAGCAATTCTTCCATCCGAAACGGTTTGGCCATGTAATCATCGGCGCCGCTGTCTATCCCCAATACTTTTTCATGCCAGCTTCCTCGCGCCGTCAGAACCAGCACCGGTATGGCCTCGCCTGCTTCGCGCCAGCGCCGCAACAGAGTCAACCCGTCTACATGCGGCAGCCCTAAATCCAGAACCACGGCGTCGTAGCGCTCTTCTTGCCCCAGCAGATCTGCGCGCTTGCCATCCGCAGCATGATCTACCGCATAACCTGCCCGCTGGAGCGCAACGATAAGTTGCTTTGCCAGCGATGCCTCATCCTCCACGACCAGCACTCTCACATTTTCTCCCGCTCCAAGGAGACGAAACCGAGCCTGAACGGCGCCTGAACAACTCGTTCAGGAGTCATTCAGGCCTGACGCCATACTCTGTCAGCATGATCAAGCTACAACATGTGACCAAAACCTACTGTACGCCAGCAGGAGACTATGCCGCACTTCGCCATGTGGATTTGGAAATCGGCGCCGGCGAGTTCGTGGCCATCGCCGGAAAATCTGGAAGCGGCAAATCAACGCTCCTAAACATGATGGGCGGCATCGACCGTCCCTCTTCCGGCTCCGTGGAAGTAAATGGCGCGGCCATACACGATTTTGGCGAAAACAAGTTGGCGAAATGGCGCGGACGAAATGTCGGATTCGTCTTCCAGTTTTTTCAATTACTGCCCACGCTGACTATTTCCGAAAACGTAATGCTGCCCATGGATTTTTGCCGTACCTTCCCGGTAAAAGAGCGGCGAACGCGCGCGCTTGATCTCTTAGCCCGCGTTGGCGTCGCCCGCAACGCGGACAAGCTGCCGTCGGCGCTTTCGGGAGGCGAGCAGCAACGCGCCGCCATTGCGCGCGCGCTGGCTAACGGACCGACTATCGTTCTGGCCGACGAACCTACCGGGAATCTGGACTCCTCAACATCGGCAGAAGTTCTCGCTTTATTTCGGGAAATGGCCAGTTCGGGCACCACCGTCGTGATCGCCACTCACGAGCGGGACATTGCCTGTGTCGTTGACCGCAGGATCGAAGTGACGGACGGCGTGCTGATGTCTCCGACGGCAGCCCCACTGTTAATCACGGAAGTCGGCCGATGACCACTCCTTGGCGGAAAACCATCCGCGATTTTCAGCAGGAAAGTACGCGCACCGTCCTGGTGATTGCGGCCATCACCATTGGGATGGTCGGATTTTCCGCTGTTCTTTCCACCTACGCGGTGCTTACTCGCGAGATCAACAAAGGATTTCTCGCCAGCAACCCGGCCTCTGCCACTTTGCAAACAGATGCCATCGACGACGCTCTGGTAAGCGCGGTCCTCTCCGATCACGACGTCAGCGATGCGGAGCCGCGCAGGACTTTGCACGGCTCGATCAAAACTGGACCAGCGCAGTGGCGCGATCTCGCCCTCTTTGTAATCAAAGACTACCAAAACATCCGCATCAGCAAGTTGACGCCAGATCGTGGCGCCTGGCCTCCGAAGACGGGCGAGATGCTGATCGAACGAGATGCGTTTCAGGTCGCTGGATTGCAAATCGGCGACACCGCAACCATCAGGATAAGGCAGGGCAAGGAGCAGAATCTGCGAGTAAGCGGCGGCGCGCACGATGTCGGCCCGGCTCAGGCGCGCATGGAGAATACTGTCTACGGTTACATCACGCCCGACACTCTTGCCGAATTGGGAGAAACACCCAACCTGGATGAATTAAAGATTCTTGTCGCTGACAATCGCTTTGACGAAAAGCACGTGCGCGACGTGACTGCCGACGTCAAGAAAATCATAGAAGCACGCGGTCATCCGGTTCGTGGCGTACAAGTCCCGCATCCCGGAAAGCATCCGCATGCTGATCTTATGGACGGGTTCCTCGTGGCCATGGCCAGCTTCGGCCTGTTCGTACTGGCCATGAGCGCGGTTCTCGTGGTCAATCTGCTCATGGCCATCATGGCTGCGCAAGTTCGTCAGATCGGCGTTATGAAAGCAATTGGCGGCACTCGCGGACAGGTCGCGCGCATCTACTTCGCCCAAGCGCTGCTGCTGGGAATCGTCGCAACGCTTTTCGCGTTTCCGCTCGGAATGCTGGCCAGTCGCGCGCTGTGCCGGCCCTTCGCCGCCTTCCTTAATTTCGATATCACCAGTTTTGCTGTCCCCGTTTGGGTTTATGCGCTCGCGTTCGCAGTCGGTATCGTGACGCCTCTGCTGGCTGCGGCCTGGCCGGTCTGGAAAGGAAGCGCAGTTTCCGTCCGCGAAGCACTCACTGCCTGGGGAGTCTCTTCCCACACCACATTTGGAACCAATATCTTTGACCGCGCCATGACCAGGATCGGCGGTGGTCTGCGGCCGCTGCTGCTGGCCATTCGCAACAGCTTTCGCCGGCGCGCGCGGCTGGTTTTGACCCTGCTAACCCTTGCGGTTAGCGGCGTATTTTTTATGTCCGCGCTCAACATACGCCGTTCGATGAGCAACACTCTCGACCGTAGCTTTGCTCTTCGCAAATACGATATGCAAATCTTTCTCGGAGATTTGTATCCCTCGGAGCAGATCGAACGCGCCATACAAAAAACCCCAGGCATTGTCCGAGCGGAAATCTGGTTTACGTCAGGAGCGTCAATTCCGGCGAAAGACTCGCGTGAGGGCGACGGTTCCCTCGATACCCTGAGTTTCCCAATCATCGCTTTACCCGAGAATTCAAAAGCGATGAAGCTGGAAATTGTGGAGGGTAGAAACCTGCGGCCTGGAGACTTAGACGCGCTCGTGATTAACAGTACTTTGGCCGAAGAATCACATATCAGAGCTGGTGACACGATCACCGTGCGCTTGAAGCGGGAGCTGACCTCATGGCACGTCGTGGGAATTGCGCGAGAACCGTTTCTGCCGCCCACGGCATATATCCCCGAGGCGTTTATAGATCGCCGCTATCCGGGCATGAAAAACACGTTGTGTCTCGCGCTCGAAGAGTCCGACGCCGCCTCCATGCAGTCGGTGAAATCTAATTTGGACAACAACCTGGAGCGGGAAGGAATCCACGCAACTGGCAGCCGCAGTAAAGCTGATTTACGATTTGGGCGGGACCAGCACCTGAAGATGATTTACGTCTTCCTCGTGGTCATATCGTTCATCATCGCGGCTGTTGGCGGCCTTGGCTTGGCGACCAGCATGAGTCTTAATGTCATGGAGCGCCGGCGTGAAATGGGAGTGCTTCGCGCGATCGGCGCTTCCCCGTCCGTGGTGATGGGCATCATCGTAGCCGAGGGCGTGGTCATCGGCGTGATGAGTTGGTTCCTGGCTGCGCTTGCCGCCTGGCCTCTCAGCAGGATTGCCGGCGATTCCCTGACTTTCCTCATCTTCAAAAGCAAACTTGACTCCGTTTTCGAACTTCAGGGCCTGTGGTTCTGGCTAGCTTTTTCGGTCCTTGCGGCTGCCGGCGCCAGCCTTCTGCCAGCGCGAGCGGCGGCAAAGCTGACCGTCCGGGAGGCACTTGCGTATGAGTAAGAAATCTTCGGCCACCGCATGGGCTGTCGTTACCAGTGCTCTGGCCGTACTACTGGCGCTCGCGGGAGGCCGATGGCTGTGGCATTTTATTTTGGCCATGCACGGTATTCATTAATTGCGGCCAACCGCGAACTAAACTTTTCCGTTAAAAGTTGTCGCTTGGATTGGACCTGAAAGCGCTGGCTCGTTGAACGAACTCTCTACTCCTCGGCAAGAGCCTCCATCGGGGATATTTGCTCCGCCCGTTGCGAGCGCTGGATCATTTCACACCTCGGCCGATCTATTCATTGTAGTGGTCCCCTAGTCTATCTAGGAGTGTAAGGCATGCTCTCCTGGCCTGACAAGGAAAACGCACCGGGGGCTGTTTTGCGCGATCAGCGGAAGCCTCAGGCGTTCTGATGCTGTATCGGTTTGCTGCGAAGTCCATCTCCTGGCGATCTCAGTGATGCTGAAGATGAGTCTGCCAGGCATTCACGTTTGGGCATGGCCAGCGCGAGACACAACACCGCGCCGCCGAAGAGTACGGTATCGAAGAAATAATTGAGTCCCTCAATTTTCTGCCCGCCATCCGCAGCGGAGGGAATCGCGATCACCATGGGCAGATAAACGAGCAGCACGACGATCACGATCAGAACTCCGAGGTACGTTGCCGCCAGCCGCATATTTTTTCCCAGCAATAAGCTCACCCCGGCAGCGAGAAGAACCGCGCCGATGAGATATCCGATCAACCAGCGGCCGGGTATCCACGCGGGAGTAAGCTTTTCAAGGGGCACGCCCGGCAAGTTTGCCGGATGCAAAAGGTGTTCCACGGCGAAAAATATCGCGGGGACCGCAATCATGAAGCGCCCCAGAACCGCCAACTTGCTGTTGGTGTGGGTTAGCGACTGTTGGTCACGACTGCCTGCTAGAGCCCAGGCGCCTCCGGCAAAGGAAAGGTCTCTGAAGGCGACCGCCCAGGCGAATCTGTCCCGGGGGTTGGCCATCACTCTCGGGATGTGCAGCATCACCACAAACAGACAAAACATTAATCCAACCAGAAATCCCGACAACGAAACTTTCATATTTGTAGCGAAGCTCAGCGCAGCGAGAATTAGCGCGCACCCTACAAAATAAATCCAAAACAGATGCCACGGTATCCAATGTGGAACCATATTCATCATGCCTGTAGCGAGCACCAGATGCTCCGCGCCGAAAGCGGCCAAGGGCGCACCAAAACACAATGGGCCCACGGCCAGGAATTTGTCCCACCCATCGCCACTCAGTATCGCCACCCTCGCCACCAACAAGCCGATCAGCGCAATCACGGAGCCGGCAATCCAGGGCCAGAGCACATAGGGTTGAATGACCAATGCTGCAATTGGAATAATTCTGAGCACGATTCCTCCCACACGTCAGCAGTTTGGACGCATGTTATAGCTTATTGGCTTCTGGCTTCGTGCGGAGCAATTCCAGGCTGTTTTGATTCTTGTCGGAGGAGAGAACTTATTCGTGAGGCGGTAGAAATGTTCAAAGTCGTCGGCGGTGTTGGCGCTAGGTGAAGCGGCGCCAAAACGGCAGATCGCCCGGCTCATCGGGGACGCTGAAGTCGGGAGTATCGTCGACTTCGTTCAGGATTTTTCCTTCTGCCAGCGACGTGAGCACTTCGCGAGCGGCGAGCAGATCTTCTTCGCGCACCAGAACCTGGAAGACTTCGCCGGACCACGCCAGATGCTCGCGCATTCCTCCCGCGGTATCGGCCTGGCTGAGGACCGGTATGCCCTCGGCTTCCAGAATGCTTTTCGCCAGGTTCGCTTCCACGCGGCTACCACATGTGCGGACGACAATGAGCTTCGAGTGCGGCACACCGGTATTATACGCGCGATTTATCGAGCGATCTGATGAGCAGGCGAGTGCGGCGCGGGCGAATGCTTGACTGTTACGGAGGTTGGGAATATAGCTAGAGTGGCGTTAAACGTTGCGATGCAGCGGATCTCGCGAACCCCGCGCGAGTTTTTGCAGGCGATATAAGCGAGAAAATTTATGGAAGATCGCAAGATGGCAGTGACGGTACGTCGAGTGGCGGGGACTGCGAAGTGGCGGCTGGCAATGCTTGGTGCAGGTTTAGTGGCGGCAGGGTTAGTCACGTCGCCGGCACAGGCGCAGCGGCGCGGGGGCGGTGGATTTGTATCCGCCGGTGGCGGACGCGGCGGAGCATCCGGATTTACGCGTGGTGTGCCGGCCGGGGGGCGATACGTACGCGTGCGCGGAGGACGCGGGTTTTTGGGCGGCTACGGATACGCGTCGAATTATTATCCTTATTACGATACCGAGGGAGGATTGATCGAAGGGCCTCCGCCGCAGATTCTGGGACAGACCGCGGCTCCTGCAGCGACGGTGACCGCACCGAAGGCGGCGGAGTCGCTGGTGATGGAGCTGCGCGGGGATCATTGGGTGCGGCTGACTCCTTACGGCGCGCAGGCACTTGCTGAGCAGGGCGATGTTGCGCAGGCTGGGGCGCAAGGTGGGCCGCTCGTGGCTCCACGAGCTGGTGTGCCATCGAGACGGAGCGGCGATGCGAGTGTGGCGTCAACAGCACAGCCGCCGAGCGAATTGCCTCCTGCGGTGCTGGTGTTTCGCGACGGGCATCAGCTAGAAGCGGCGAAGTATACGATCATCGGGAAAACGATATCGATCAAGACGGACTACTGGACGAGCGGTTCGTGGACGCGCTCGGTGCAGATTGCGGAACTGGATTTGCCTGCTACGTTGAAAGCTAACCAAGAGCGCGGCGCGAATTTCAGTTTGCCATCGAGGCCGAGCGAAGTGGTGATTCGGCCGTAGCATTTTTTTTCCTCGCAATTTAGATTCCTTGAGAGTACGCAGCTAAAGCCAATTCCAAAATTAAAGGCTCACTTCAGGGGCTAAGCCCGTGTGTCGGTACGTGTGCGTGAAAAAAGATTGGCCGAATGCCCAGGTCGGCGCGGACCGTGGGATGCCGTTATGATGGGAAGCGCGAGGGAATGCGATGGCTTACCGGTCGGAAACACCGTTCGACAATATTGAAAGTGCGCGGGAGTACGTGGAGCATTTGCTGGCGGCGACGCGCGAGGCGCACGGTGAAATTGAGGCGGAGATTGTGCGAGCAGCCGATCCGGAGGTGGTGCGAAGACGCGAAGCGTTGCAGTTGGTGCGGTACAAGCTCGATCAGCTTACCTCGCATGTGGATGCGAGCCGGCGGATTTTGAATGATTTAACTAAGCTGCGGCGGTTGTTGCTGGACGCCAGGAAAGAGTAGCGGTTGGTGGGCGTTGTAAAAGTCGAGTCCCACGGCAACTGTAACTAGGTTCAGACAGCGAGCCATGGTATCCAGCATGTGGGCACCAGGCACGCTACCCGATATCCCAAGAGAACTTTGACGCGTAAGGCTTCGCTACTTTGCGAGTTGGTAGGTACCTTCGATGTTGCAGGCGGTGCCGTCGCCGGAAGGTGCACAGGTGAACGTGCCTTTGCCGGTGATGTGCGCAAGCTTGCCGGTGCCGCCAGTGAAGTTCCAGGTACCCTTTTCGCTTTGCAGCACGCCGTCTTTGAGTGTTCCGTTTCCCTGAAAAGCTACGAAGTATTTGTCGCCGCTCTCCATGGTGGTTACGTGGACACCGCGCGCGCGAACGCGATTGCCGAGCACGTCATCGGTCTCGGTGCTGGTGCCCTCCTTGGATTTGTCGCCGCCGATATCGTTGACCTTGGTCCAGGTGCCTTTGCGTTGCGCGACGCCCAGGCTGTGATCGGGACGGTCGCCAACAGGAACCATCTGCTGCACGTCGGGATTGCCAAACTGGAGAGTGCCAGTAATTTGATTTTCTGCGTCGCCCTGAGGTGCGGCAAAACTGATTGGGGTAGTCAGAGGCAGAAGGCACAGAGCGAGAGTTGCACCGAAACAGAGAAATGCGCGCATGGTAATCGAGCGAGGCATGAAGTGTCTCCTTTGATTTTTTTATTTCGGGCCCGACGAGGGAATTCGCTGGGTGGAGACTAGTCGCTGCAAAAGTAAGTGTCAAGCGGATGGCTGATCGTTCGTAGGCGGGAGGAAGGGATGGATGGCTGGTGTTCCTAGTACTACAAAGGAGAAAATGTCGACGCGCCGACAATTAAAGTATTACTTTAAGTATTGTTACTAGTTTATAAACTCTGTGCTATTCGAATACCACTTTTTCCCCAAAACCGAAGACAAACGTACTACTCGTACCATGCGAATTTCGCATTTTTTGGCTGCGCGAAAGGGATTTCCAGAAAAGTGCAGCCCGACGATTATGGTTCCATCTGGACGGTGGTTGTGGTCTTATTCGCAAAACAGGGGCGAAGGCTCCTACATTTTGATTGGGGGTATAGGCTGCGACCGACAGCTCCGTCGGCCCACGACACACAGCCTCTGAGATAATTTCGCATGCACACATCTCTACATGCGGTTCGCTTTCTGTATTTAATCTTGTGCGCTTCGTTTCTGCTCGCGAGCAACACAACTACTGCTACGGAGGGGCCCGTGCGGGTGGCGATTGTGGGGTTAGTGCACGGGCATGTTAAGGGGTTGCTGGAGAAGTTGCCGCGAAGTGACGCCGCTACGTTGGTGGCGATTGTGGAGCCGGACGAAACGCTGGCGCGGCAGTACGCGGAGAAATATCATTTGGATGGGAAACTGTTTTATACCGACCTGGAGAAAATGCTGGAGGAGCGGCGCCCGGAGGCGGTGCTGGTGTACACCACAATTGCGGATCATCGCCGGGTGATTGAAACGGCGGCGCGGCATGGTGTGAGCTCCATGGTGGAGAAGCCGCTGTCGACCACGCTGGAGGATGCGCTGGCGATCCGCGACACGGCGCGCCATCAACATGTACACGTGCTGGTGAACTACGAAACCACCTGGTATGCCAGTAACCAGGAAGCGTTGACGATGGCCGCGCAGGGCAAACTGGGAGACGTACGCAAAGTGGTGGTTCACGATGGGCATGAAGGTCCGAAGGAGATTGGCGTAGGACCGGAGTGGCTGCCGTGGCTGACCGATCCGGCACAGGCGGGCGCCGGAGCGCTGTTTGACTTTGGGTGCTATGGGGCGGACCTGATGACCGTGCTGATGCACGGGCAGGCGCCGGTGAGCGTCACGGCAGTGACGCAGACGGACAAGCCGGAGATTTATCCGCGAGTGGATGACGATGCCACGGTGATCCTTCGGTATGCCAAGACGCAAGCGGTGCTGATGCCTTCATGGAACTGGTCGTTCGCGCGGAAAGACATGGAAGTGTACGGAACGGGCGGATACGCAATTACGGTAGGCGCAGATAAGCTGCGAGTGAGGTATCACGGCGCGTCGGCGAGCGGTGGAGAAGGCGCGGAGACATTGGTAGAAGCTGCTCCATTGACGCGTGAGCGCGGGGATTCACTGAGTTACTTGGCGGCGGTGCTGCGTGGTAACGTGCGGCCGGATGGGGATTTGTCATCGCTGGAAACGAATGTGGTGGTGATGCAGATTCTGGAGGCGGCGCGGCGGTCGGCAGAGACGGGGAAGACGGTGGAACTGGAGAAGAGGAAGGATTGATTGCGGCGTGGTCGTGCGCCGCGGCTGCTCGGCCTCGCCACGATGCGCTTCGCGCATTTTCGTGGCGGGGCTGGGATAAGAATAGCGCTTGCGGCTTTAGCCGCAAGCGCATTGAAGCTAAATTCACCGCGCCATGCGGCACGGTGAATGGTAACGCAAACTGAGCAGTAGCGCGCGTACCCGCGCTACTGTTCGAAGCCGCGTGCCTTTGGCTCGCGGGAAGGAAATACCGTGGCGCACGTGCGCCACGGTCGAAAACGCCGCCCTTGGTTCCCGAGGGCGGCTGAAGAGCCGAGGCTCTGTTAAGTCGGCGTATAACAGACAAGAAAAACTGTGGGTCAAAACACCCATCTTTTCGCGAGGCAGGCGAAAAGATGGGACACCTGCCCTACAAGCATAGCAATTCGCTCTGACGGGATCGCGGAGCAGCGATCTTTTGTCGAAGACATGTTCGACGCGGCCCAAGCTGAAAGCAAGAGTGGTACTTAACCCCAAAAATAACTTCGCACACGGAGCTTAAGGGACAGGTCCCAGCAGCTCCGAGTGAGAATCGAGCTAGCCAGCATTACTAATGCAGTGGTAAACTCGTGGTAATCACTTCTAGTTCAGTACCGCATTCCAACTTGTCCCCTCAGTTTGCACACCGGAGAGTAATTGTGTCCAGAGCTCAACCCAGCAGAGTGAAGGGCGCATTGGTTTGTCGCTTCCCCGCGTTACAACCGTTTGTTGTTCCCGCCGTTTTCGTTGCGCTCCTCGTTTTAGTCGGGTTATTGGGGCCGCTGGAGCCCAGCTGCCAGGCGCAAAGCGCCGTGACTGTATCGAACGCGACAGTGACGCCGGATACGCTGGAGGTGCATTCGGAAATGGCTAGTTCGAGTGAAGTGGTGGGCTCACTGAAAAAGGGCGATGCGGTGATCGTGGACTTTGAGATCAAGACCACCGAGAAGTGGTGCAGCGTGCGGCTGGCGGGGCAAGCGGACAAAATGGGATTTGTGCAGTGCCAGGGGCTGGCGCGGCAATTGCCGAAATTCGCCGGGTCGGAGATCGGGTCGTCCACGATGGACGTCGCTCCAGGAGGATCGGGTTCCGGCAGCGGGGGCGGAGGTGCGCGGCGCGCGGGCAAAGATATTGGCGTGGCACCGCCGCCGGTGCAGCGCTCGTTGAATGGCTACAGCGAAATTTCACGGCAGGTGGTGCGCGACGACATCATCGACATCAACAAGTTGGCGGAGCTGGACGGGGCCGCGAAGAGCGGGTCAGCCGCGGCAATGACGCGCGCAGCGCTGGGACACTATGCGGCGGCGAATTTCGAGTTGTCGCAGAATAGCCCGGATGAGGCGCTGGATCAATTTCAGGATTCGCTGAATTTTGCGAAAAAGGACGTGAATTTACAGCTGGAGGATTTGCTGAGCATAGCGTACGTGCACATGGTGCGCAGCGAATACAGTTCGGCGCTGGAGTATTTGGACCAGGCACGCAAAATTGCGCCGCAATCGGCGGCGGTGGCGGCGATGACGGGATCGGCGTACTACCGGCTGGATCGGCTGCCGGAAGCGGTGGAGCAATGGAAGCTGGCGCAAAAAATTCAACCGAGCCCGATGATCGCCGCGACGCTGGAAAGAATCGAGAAAGATAAAAACACGGAGAGCGATTTCCGCGAAGGATCGACGCATCATTTCAGCCTGCACTACCAGGGGAACGCGACGCCGCAACTGGCGGCCGAAATTTTGCGGAGGCTGGAGGAACACTTCCGGTTTCTCCAGACGCAACTGCGTTTCGCGCCAGTGGAACCGATTTCGGTGGTGCTGTACACCCAGGAAACGTTTCAGGACATTACGCGCGCGCCGGGCTGGGTGGGCGCGCTGAATGACGGGCGCATTCGCGTGCCGATTCAGGGACTGACTTCGGTTACGGATGAATTGTCGCAGGTGCTGGTGCACGAGTTGACGCACAGTTTTGTGCGGCAGAAGACGCTGGGGCGCTGCCCCACGTGGCTCAATGAAGGGCTGGCGCAATACATGGAAGGGCGGCGGAGCGAGCAGTCGGCACAGCAACTGGTGGCCATGTACCAGGCGGGCGAGGGGCACTACATTCCGCTGCATCACCTGGAAGGCGGATGGACGCGTATGCCCGCGCCGGTAGCGGCCTTTGCATATGCGTGGGGACTGGCGGCCACGGAAACGATCATCGCCAATTCGGGAATGTATGGGCTGGAGCGGTTTTTCGATCACCTGGCGAATGAATCGAGTGTCGAGCCGGCGTTGCGCGAATCGCTACAGACAACCTATCCGGATCTGGAGCGAAATACGGTGGAATATTTGCGGACGACGTATCCACGATAGACTTTCGGAAGTGAAATCCTCAAGCCACTGCGATGACGCGAACTTCTCCCTGTCGGCGTCTGCGAGGGGCGCGCTTAATGACAATTTCGATATCGCGACCGAGCAATGTCAGGAACTGCATCAGTCGCTCGGTGGAGAATCCTGAGAGTTGACCGCGCAACAAACGCGAAATTTTGGGCTGATCTATCTGCAGAAGTCGAGCGGCGCTGGCCTGGGTCAGGCGCCTTGTGCGAATTAACGCGGCAATACGAATAGCCAGATCAGCTTTCGCGAGGCGTTCCTCCGGATTGGGTAGGCCGAGATCGGCAAAGATATTGCCGCTACCTTCTTCGACCTTAATTGGTCTAGCCATTTTTTGCCCTTTCGATCCATGCGGCGTGTTCTTCTTCTGCCCGCTTGAGACGAGATTTGATCAAATTAATTTCGGCTTTAGGCGTTTCAATCCCGCGTTTCGATTTTTTCTGGAAGCTGTGTAGCACATAAACTCGGCCGGCAAGTCGAACAGTGTAGACCGCGCGATAGGTGCTACCCGAAGAGTCTGCTACGACCTCCAGCACGCCTGCGCCGCCAAAGCCACTGAGTGGCTTGGCATCCCGATGCTTTCCTCCCTGTTGTGCAAGGTACAGGGCAAAACCCATTAAACTTTTGACGTCCACAGGAAATTTCTAAAGATCCGACTTGGAAGTCCCAATCCACTGGCTTGATCGCGACATGGCCATGATCCATAGTTTATGCCTAAACGAGCATAAGAGCGAGCCTTTCAATGCTTAACCTTCCAACAGCATCGAAAGGATCCTAGTTCAGGTTTTCGTCAACTTGCTGGCCGGCGTCGCAGGCGTAGGTGGAGGTGGGCCAGAATTTGTATTCTTTGCCACCGACGAAGTCGGCGCGTTCGTAGATTTCAAGTTGGGTGCCTGCGTCTCCGGTGATGGTGACATTTCCGTAGGGAGCGACAAGGGCGAGGTATTCGCCGTTCACGAAGACTTTAATTTTGAGATAGGTCAGGTTGTGAATTCTGACCTCGCAGCTTCCCTGCGTGGATTTGCCGTGAGCGCGCATGGCCCGAGGGCTGGTGGCCGCGCCTGCCGGGGCCGAAGTGCTGTTCTGATCGGATTCGCTTTTGATGTTGGAATCTTTCGTGGAAGTGCTGCCGGTTTTTGATTGCTTGTCCTGCTGGGCACTGAGTGGAGCGACGATCAGAGTTGCGGCGATCACGGCGATAGATAATGGACGGGCGATTTGAAGCAATGCACGGACGTTCATGTGATTTTCTCCTTTTCGATTTTCTAAATTCACAAAGGGTCTAAAAATTTGTTTGCGCGATACTGCGTTCAACGCACATCGTTCAAAGTCGCTTTGACCGCGGCGATATCGAGCTTGCCATAGCCCCATGAAGGATTGGGGACCGCGCCGGTAGTTTCGGTATCCGCAGAGGCGTGACGGCGCAAGAGATTTTTGATTTCTCCGGCGGTGATGCCGGGCTTCTTCTGCATCATCAGGGCCACGATTCCGGCGACATAGGGAGTGGAGGCGCTGGTGCCGTCAAACAAAACATAGCGGCCGGAGCGGTCCACTTCCCAATACGCCTGGCCCTGCTCTTTGGGTAAGACGTCGTTGAGTGGCCGTCCGTCCGTCAGGTGCGCGTAGGAAGCGGTGAAGACCTGGCCGGGAGCGACAATTTCGGGTTTTATAACCTGTGCGCCGCCCGCGGCAGGCAGACGGTCATAACCAGGATTGGAATAACAGGAAAGCGCGCCGATCGTGATGGGCTCGTCGCAACTGGTTTTGGCCTGGCCGTCAAATTGATCCGTCCAATCGTAACTGCCCACGGTGATAGCGTTGTCTGCGGTTCCGGGAGAAGTGACCTGCTCGCCGTGGTAGGCGATCTTCTCCTGGCCGGTGGGCGTGTTGATGGCTTCCAAAAAAGCTCCGCTGGCCGGAGCGTCCACAAAATATGCGTCTGCTTGCACGGCTTGCCCGGAGGTGGTGTACAGCAATAATCCGCCGGGGCCGCGCCCGACACTGACGTTCAAGCCCCATTCTCCGGTGATGGAGTTGTACGACACGGTGGAAATTTTTCGCAATTGGGTAATGTGAGCGGGATTCGGGCCGGAGCCCGCCGGATTCGAACCAAATAATTTGATGCCGTCGTAGTTGAAATCCGTGGCTTGAAAGGCCGCCGCGTTGCTGGGACGCAAATAGATGCGCATGGTGGCGCCGTCATGCGCGTTCCACGCCAGAACTCCCGGTGCGCTCTTCCCTGCTACCTGCACCTTGGCATGCACGGCATCCTGGCGCTCGTTGCCGGCGGAAATGACGATGGCGCGGCCGGCAACTTCCGGGGCAAATCGCGAGCTGAGGTGGCGTTCTTCAACACTGTCGCCGTCGTGGCCGGTGAAATGACCGCCAAAGCTGCAGGAGATGACCACGGGTTCGTGGGCTTCGCGAGCAATTTTGTCGACCCATTCGATGATGGGGTTCAGGAGATAGCCCTGGGACATGACGCCATCGGCGTTGCCGATACGCACGGCGATGATATCGGCATCGGGCGCCACACCGGCGTGCTTGTCGTCGGGAGGCGAGTTGGCTCCATTGCCAACGGCGATGCTGGCTGCTGCGGTGCCATGTCCGTTTTCGTCGGGCGAAGGGACTTTGCGTTGCGCGGCGGGAAGACGAAGCTCGGCGTTCAACTGCGCGCGAGTGTAGAGAGTACCGATGGGACGGCCATTGGGATAATCGACAGGCGGGCGCGTGCCGAGCCCTTTGGATTCGAAGGCATCGCTGGTAGTGTCCCAAAAATATAGAAGGCGCGAACGGGGAGGGCCGCCGCCGCTGGTGTCGATGAAGTCAGGATTGCGAAAATCGAGTCCGGAATCGAGGATGGTGAAGATCACGCCTTTACCGGTCAGTCCGGCAATTCCGCCGCTGACGACCAACTCAGCTAAGCCGCGCGAGGCTACGCCGGGAGCCAAAATAGGAGGAGGCGGAAGGCGAACGGGGTTTTCGGGCTCAATGCGGCGAATGCCGAGAACATTGATGAGCGCGTCGATCACTTCGTCGGTGGGCTTTACGAACATTTCCGCGAAGGGGCCAGCGGCGGCAAAAATGGTGGTGCCGGGTACATGACAAGCGAGGCGCGCCGCTTCGCTGCTGAATTCCACGTTGAGCACGAGGAGGGTGACGCCGGCGCTGGAGACATGGATAACCGGACTGTTGTCTTGACTAGGAACCTGGCTGGGGGCTTGCGCGCTGTGGATGACGCTGGCGATGGTCTCGCGCTGTTCGGACGACAGCAAAACATTTTTGGCGTCAGCCTTGAGGGATTGCGGCTGATTCATGGGCTGATACTTCCAGGATTCTGGCTTGGAAGTTTGCGCGATGGCTGGGGCGCCGGTGGCCAGCAAGATCAATACAAAGATGACGTTGAGCGCCGTTGCGAACAGGAGTTGAAATGGGCGGCGAGCGTTTCGCCGAAGAGAGCCTTCTGGGTTCCGGCGAAAACACATAGTCCAAGCTCCAACCCAAAGGGAAATACAAAGACGCGGGGACGATGCCAGCCGCACGCACCTTCCGTACTTGGGGAAAGCGTTTGGGGCTGGCGAGTCGGGCAAAAACATAAGGCAGTATCTATATGGTGTCAAGTAGCCGACGCCGTGCCGCAGTCGGTCGTTTTGCGGTTAGCGCGAGGAGTTGGGCGCATCGCATTCAGGACGGTGCCGGCAGAATTGCTTGCACAGCGACTAGTGTCTCGTTGTACCAAACTGAACAGTTTCATGATCGGAGGCAATCGCATAATCCAAATTCGAGTGACGGGCCCCAGGAATTTTCTACCGCCGGCGTCTCGAAGCTAAGTAATGATCCTTACCGCGCAACAATTGTCATTTCGGCGCAAGATCGTATGTGTCAGTAATTGCCGACAACCAATCGCGTCATAGCGGAGGTCGAGACAATGACCAGCCGTCGATTCGTACGGGAATCGTCCCCATCGCCGAGTGCGATCGCATGGAAAACCTTGCTCCCCTGCATCGCCTGTTCGGTGCTGGCTTCTACGATTGCCGCTGCTGATGTGCCGGTGGCGGTGCCCCTGGCAACAAAGTCAGCGCTCGCCGAGATGCGCGACGGCAACATTCATTGGGCAGCCGCGCACCTTCTCGCGCTGGCAATTCCATTATTCTTTCTGTTCACTGGTCTCGCGGCGCGCCTGCGCCAGATGTGCGAACGTATCTCCGGCAGGCGCTGGTTTTGGACAGTCACGCTTTTTGCCTGTGCCTATCTGTTCCTGGCGGGGCTTATCGTGATGCCTTTCGACTTTTATGTGGACTATGTGCTGCCGCACACTGCCGGACACTCGGACCAGAGCTTGGCGAATTGGCTGACGGGCGAAGGCGTTCAACTTGCCGTCCGATTAATCGTTGCAGCGCTTTTAATCTGGGTTCCCTATCGCTTGATCGCCAGAAGTCCGCGCCGGTGGTGGCTCTATTGCGCGGTTGCGTTGATTCCGTTCGCTTTTCTCGCGCTGGTGGCTTTGCCGGTGTGGGTCGCTCCGCTAACGACGAGCTATAAGCCTCTCAGCGATCGCCCGCTTGAAATGAAAATTGAATCGCTGGCCGCGCGCTGTGGGGTGGCGTCCCTGCCCGTCTTTGTGGGCGGCAACGACACGACGGTAGTCGGCTTGGGTCCCACGAATCGCATCGTTCTGCAGAGCGACCTGGCGCAGGTCGAGACACCTGACCAAATCGAATTCACCGTCGGTCACGAATTGAAGCATTACGTCATGGGCGACAACTGGAAAGCGCTGGCCATCATCGCGGCCATTCTACTGGGGGGATTCTGGCTTACCGACCGAGTGGGCCGCGCCGCAATCCGCCGACACTCGCAGCGCTGGGGGTTCTCCGAATTATCCGACCCGGCTTCATTTCCGCTGATGATATTCGTGTTTACCTTCATCTTGCTTGCCATTTTGCCCTTTTTCAATTTGTTCGCGCGCCACATTGAGCTCGAAGCCGACCGCTTCGGCCTTGAACTGACGCATCAAAATCACGCTACGGCGATGATTTTCGCCAAAGATGCGCAGACTGGTCTAGCGCCCGATTGGGATCGATTCTTCCTGATCACTCAGGCGACGCATCCCTCGATTGCCGTACGGATCGAATTCGCCAACAACTACAAGCCGTGGGAAACGGGAGCGCCGTTGGTCTACGGCAACGTCTGTAAATCGGAGTGATTAGACGGCGGAAACTTGAAAGTGATGAATTGACGGCGCTCCAGAGTAGTCTGGATTGATCTCAGCGATGACATCCTAAAATCGAAGATTCATATCAAGCGGGGTCGCGTCGACTTATTGAATGCACCGCGTTAATGGGGACTCGTCGATGCGGTTTGGATCGACAGTCTCTTGAATGCCTTTGTGAAGCGAACCCGGAAAAGCCAGAAAATCAGCAACACCAGAGTAGTAGGGGAGAGAAAAGCATTGGCCCTCACTAGGATATACGCGACAGGAACACATTTGTTTCCGCGCCTGGGTTCATATTCCCATCCGACAGGCACTTCCTCTTGTGAACTTGTTCCACTACGCGCGACGTCTGGACCATCAAAGACCTTCCCCAGCAGCACATGGCCGGGAATCTTTGCGGACAGATACCTCCCGATGTGTCGGGTAATCGGACATGGGGCTCGTCGCCCCGATTTGGGCGGCTAGGGCGCTAACCCGCTGATGCAACTGGTATCGACTTAGTCTTGTATTTGTTTGTAACGCCGATTCGGACGAGCCAGAAAATCAGCATAATCAGCGGAAGTATGGTGAGAATTAAATACAGGTTGATGCTAAATAAAGCCCGGGGCAGATGCCGCCCGAGCCCCACTGTCGAAAGCAACCTCAGCGGACGGTTCGAGGGTCCCATGAAAAAAGATCCTGCTGCGATGAACAGTCCAAAACACATGCGCCAGAGATGCCTCGCTATGCGCTTTACTCCAAAAATACCGCCACGCACGAGCATGCGAACGTCGCCCGCTGCGGCCAGCATCATCACCGAACCCATGAAAAATGTCATACCGACCGGAACTCCGTCTTGGGAACTCGCTCCGCTGCGCACCACTTGAAGACCATTCACCCAGCTGAGAATACCGAGCGTCAGAGGAATCAGCAGCATGATCCAGTCAAAACGGTTAGTTTCCCCTGGCCTGCGCCTGGCCGTGAGCCATGCGGTTCCGATCAAATAGAAGGTGAAAATGCCGCCGCCGATGTTGTTTTGTTGGTGCTTTACGGTCGCAAGGTACACTGCGCCCACAGCCATGGTGAGCATGGAGGCGACAAAGATCTTTCCCGCCAGGGCGTGGCGCGGAGAACCTTTGCGAAAAGACAGTGCAGCGGTTCCAGACAGCAAACCCAAAGTTCCAGCGCAAATATGGACAAGCAGTATGGGCGAATAGGACATTGGTCCCGCTTACAGATATATACGTGGAACGGAGCCTGAGTGTTTCACCGGGCAACATCGACCGTCAAGAGTCAGCAGGTCTTATCAACGCAAGGTGAGTAGGTTACGATGAGCTCACTCCCAGACGGCGTCCTCAACGGGGACAAGATCGGGCGGTGGCGCTTCGGCAGCGGGGCGCGATTCCGCCTGAGTCCGAGTGACGATCAAATTCAGGGCGGTGGTGTAGGCGACCACACAATAGGGAAACAGCTCGTAGGCGACGCTGGCAAAGAAGGAGCCTACCAGATAGGCAGCGAGAGTTGCTTCGAGTGCCATGGAGAGCAGACGAGCTTCCTTACCGGCAGCCCGGCGTTTGCGAACCGCTCTCAGGTTCGCAACACCGCAACCCAAGATGAGCAGGTAGAAAATTAGAGCAGGAACGCCGCCTTCGGAACTGACCTGGGTGAAGGTATTGTGGGTGACTCGCCAAACGCCCGAGGTAATCGAAAAATTCCCGGCCCCGACGCCGAGGAACGGATGCTGGGCCGTCACGCGCAGACTTTCCAGGAACAACTGGTGACGTTGGTCAGCCGACTCGGAAGCTTCGTTCGTTTTGGCACCGGCCGCTGCATCGATGTTCGTTTTCTCGAAGCGCTGCTCGAGCGACTTGCCGGCGAGTATCCAGACAGCGACCAGGGCAAGTGGGACCAGGAGTAGCAGGTGGAAACCACGGCCTCCGATGCCCAACCGCCAAAGACAAAATAATGCAGCAACCACAAGCGCCAGTGCTCCTGCGCGCGAAGCGGTGAGCAACACTGCGAAAGTCATGAGAATCATGACCACGGCCCACACAAGTTTTTTCCACGGGATTTTGGCGGTCAGCGCGAACGCCAAGCAGATGGGAAGACTCAGGTCGATGATGAGCGCAAGATCGTTTGAGTTTCCGAATATGCCGGCCACCGCGCCCTGCAGCCGCCCGTTCTCCCTAGCTCCTGCGATGATGCTGGCGACGGCGACTGCTGCGACGCACACTGCCTGCACCAATAAAACCACACGAAGTCTTTTCATCGTGCGGATCGTGAGATACATCACCAGGACCAGAGGCACCACTCTGGTGAAACCCACCGCATAATTGAAGGCACCGATCTTCCAGACCGGCGAGAACGGAGCGCTCAGCCAGAATTGCGCTACAAGCAAAATGAGAAAGAGAATTTCCCTGGGAAGATGCCAGCGGACCTGCTGGAAAGAGAAAACCAAAGCCACCAGCGTCAGTAGGCCGACAGCTCTGGCGGGGTGAATAATCTCTAATCCGGGAATCCAGTCTTCAGGGCGGATGAAGTAGATCACCAGGAAAACGAGCAAGCCGGCAAAAACCAATTCCAGAGGCTCGCGCCGGATTTTGGGCTTGAGGATGGGTGAGGCGGGCAGTTCTGCGATCTGTTCCAAACCTCAGTCCTTCACTTAAAGCTTAAGCGCTAATTCACGGGCGCGTGTTACGAGGCGAGGGCTTCGCGCTCGCGGGGGCGCTTGCGCTTCCATTGATAGTCCTTGCGTAACAAGGCCTGATGTTTTTTTACCTGCGATTCCAATTCATTGAAAGCCTTTTTGCAGCAGGCGCGAACATTTTTTCCCGTGCCGGTGGCGTGCAGTGAGCCAGTGGGCAGGGAAAGATTCAGAGTGCAGGTTTGTTCTTCTTTATGAGGGTTTACGGCGAAGACGCCGTGGAGCTGCACGAGATCCGAGGCGTAGGCTTTCAGGAATTTATTTAACTTTTCGACGTGCCGTTCGACATCGTGTTCAACCGATTCCTGCGACTCCACATGCTTGTAGCTGATGGAAAGTTTCATCGGGGCACCTGTGGTGGATTGTGATGAACTTCGTGTTGCAGCGACTAATGATGCAATTTGAGGGCTTATACCGGCTCACATCGGGGACTTCAGGGGCACGCGAGCATCCGGAGTTACGTTGCATAACAAACATAACGCACATAAAACTCACGAGAGCAGACTAGCAGGCGGAAGAGCGGGTCGCAATCAGGTTTTGCGCGGACGTGCCGTACGTTGACAGCGTGCAGATGGCAACCTAATCTCAAATCGAGAGCGCTGAATCTTTCTCGGATCAACATGACGCCAAAGCCACGAAACAGTCCTCCAGGATCCCCTCCGCCGGTAAACCCCAGCCAACCGTTTTTGAAAATCGGGCCGGCGGGTTGGGCTTATAAAGATTGGGCCGGTTACGTATATCCGCAGCCGCGGCCGAAAGATTTTCATCCGGCTACGTTTCTGGCGGAATATTTTGACACGATTGAAATCAATACTTCATTCTACCAGCCAATTCAGCCGGGGCATGCGGCGCAGTGGATCGACCGCGTGGCGGCGAATCCGCGATTTGTTTTTACGGCGAAGCTTTGGAAGAAATTTACGCACGAGCACGATGCGACGGTCGAGGATGAGCGCATGGCGCGCGAGGGTCTGGATATTCTGCACGCGGGCGGCAAGCTGGGAGCTTTGCTGCTGCAATTCCCTTTTTCGTTTCATCGCGAGGGGCAGACCATTGCGTACCTTACTGCCGTGCTGAAAAGATTTTCAACGTACCCACTGGTGGTGGAGGTGCGGCACTCTTCGTGGAATATTCCCGAAACATTCGAGCTGCTGCGTGACCATTCGGTGGGGTTTTGCAACATCGATCAACCAATTATCGGACGGTCGCTGCTGCCTTCGACTGCGGCTACGGCACCGGTGGGGTATGTGCGGCTGCACGGGCGGCGCTATGACACGTGGTTCACGGACGATCCAGAAGTTTCGCCGCACGAACGGTACAACTATCTTTATTCCGGCGAGGAGCTGGCACCGTGGGCGGCGCGCATACAGAAGGTGAGCAAGCAGGCGAGTACGACGTTTGTGATTACCAACAATCACTACCAGGGGAAGGGCGTAGTGAACGCGCTGCAGTTGATCAGCGTTTTGACCAAATCAAAAGTGAATGTGCCCGAGCCGTTGCGTGCGCATTTTCCGCAGTTGGACGCGATTGCGGCATCGGGGCCCGCGGAGCCGACGTTGTTTCCGTTGGCGGAGGCGATTACGCCGGATTCGCGATGATGCGGAAGCGGATGACAGCGGAATTAAAACAGTGTGATTACATTTTTTTGAAGAGGTTTTCAAAGGCCTGGCGAGCGTCGGTGGGGCGCGAGGGGGACGGCGGCGGGGCCGCAACGTTGGAGGGTTGCGAGTAGGTGGTGGGCGCGGTGTCTTTTTCGATGGTCATGCGAAATTCATAGAAGGTGCAGTTATTTTTGGCGTCTTTCGGCGTGATGCGTTCGGGGATAGGCTGCGTGCACTCGAACTGAACGCCGGAATCAAAGAAGCGGCACTGCTTGCAGGAATGTAATTCGAAATTGCATTTGGGGCAGGTTCCATTGGGGTCGAATCCCGGGGTGAGAACCGCGCCGCAGTTGGCACAGCGTCCGCGCGTAACCGTGCCGACCATGCGCGGGGTGCGCGGACCGAACTGATCCGCGCCGCGGGGCCCCCCGGAAGGAGGCTTGCGATCGTGATGAACTTTTTCTTTTTTGTCGTTTTTTTCCGCGTCGCGATAACCGCGGTGGCTGTACTTACGATCCACAAACGCCTCCGTCCGCCAGTCTCGACGGACTGCTACTCACGTAAAGCTGCTATTGGCGCTTTTCGCGCACAACAACTTGGCTAGAATCCACTCGGATTGCTACACTCGGCCGGCGCGCATGGTGTTTGCAACGAATTGCGTTGCAGAGTGCTGGTAGCCGGGGAGCAGAAGATGGGACCTCTATGTTTTTAGCCCTGTGGGAGTTCGAAGTCAAGTCGGGTTGTGTAGAGCGCTTTCAATCCGTCTATGGGCCGCAGGGCGAGTGGGTTCGACTGTTCCGGAGCGATCCTTTGTTTATCGAGACGCGGCTGATGCAGGACCCGTTCGAGACTACTAAGTTTGTTACGCTCGATTTCTGGCAGTCGCGCAGCGCGTATGAATCGTTTAAAGAAGTTCAGCATGCGGCTTATGATGCGATTGAGAAATACAGCGAAAGCCTGATGACGCAGGAACGTTTGCTGGGGAATTTTGAGCTGGATGGCGTAATGCCGATAAGAGTTAGTCGCCGTGAGACTTAATTGGTCGGAGCGATTTAACGAAGGCGGCTTGGAAGACCGCGGTTCCAAAATGCTGCAAGAATGCACCCCAACCCATAGGAATGAAGGTCGCAGTCCGTTTAAGGCCAGTCTTGCGCCTGCGCGCTGGGATCGTGACCGCACTGGTTCTGTGTGACCGTGCTACATTGCTGATGAATTATACTCAGTTAAAGAGGACTTGATGGGAACCCTCAGCCGTATTGGGGTATCGCTAGACTCGGAATTGCTAAAGCTGTTCGACTCCTTCATCGCTGACAAAGGCTACGAGAATCGCTCCGAAGCGTTTCGTGATTTAATTCGCGACCGCCTCATCGGCGCGGTAGTGCTCTCCGCCAATGCTCTGGTAGTGGGCACCGTAACTCTGATTTACGATCACCACACTCGACTGCTGCCCGAAAAGCTCACCGACATTCAGCACGAATCTCACGCCATTGTCATTTCCACCCTGCATGCCCATCTCGATCATCAAAACTGTCTCGAGGTGGTAGTCCTTCGCGGCAAGTCCAGAGAAGTCCAAAAGCTCGCCGACCGCCTGATCAGCACAAAAGGAGTCCAGCACGGGCGGCTGGTCATGAGCTCTCCCGAAACCGTCGGCCGCCAACCCCACTCCCACTCACACGGACAGGCAATCACCGGGAATCTCCCCGGTAAAAAAAACGGCAAAGTACCGTAGGGCCCCGAAAGACTTCCCGAATAACTGCCAGCCGCTTCCTGAAGCTGTGCTATGGTGTGATACGAAATTTTGGGACGTGCTATTCCCGTTCGTAGCACGAATGGAAGGAAGATAACATGAGTAAAGGGTCGCTGGGGGATAACGAAGCCTCCAGGCGCGATATCGCGACGGCCAGAACTCTAGTTCGGTTCTTGTTGCTTCTTGTTCCCGGCCTGCTATTCGCCCAAAAAATCACTCAGTTATCAGGAACAGTCGTTGACACGTCTGGCGCAGTGATTGCCGGGGCTACGGTGCAGGTTCGAAGCGCGAACGGTAGCGTACAAAAAACGACACAATCGGACACGAACGGATCCTTCGTTATTTCTGGACTACCGGCAGGTAACTATCGACTGGTGGTATCGAATCAGGGTTTTGAAACCAAAGAAATCCCCGTCAGCATAGAGGCCACTGAGGTGCAGGCTCCGCTGCGCATCTCTCTAGCGGTGAGTTCCGTGGCCGCCACCGTAAACGTGCAGGGCCGGCAGGATGACCTTGTCGGAGTTGCTAATTCCGCCACCCAGGGAACGGTGGGCGCAACGGAAATACAAGATCGTCCGATTCTTCGTGCGGGACAAATTTTGGAGGCGGTTCCCGGTCTGATCATCACGCAACACGCCGGCGGCGGCAAGGCCAACCAATATTTTCTTCGCGGTTTCAATCTGGACCACGGGACGGATTTTGCCATTTTCCTTGACGATATGCCGCTTAACCTGCCATCGCACGCGCATGGCGAGGGGTACTCGGACATGAACATCGTGATCCCGGAGTTTGTGCAGCGGGTGGATTACGAGAAAGGTCCTTATTACGCCGATGTCGGCAACTTTGGCTCGGCTGGATCCGCCCATCTGGTGTTTTTCAAGGAGCTGCCTCAGAACTTCGCCACGGTCGAAGGCGGCATGTATGGCTTTGGGCGGGCCGTTTTCGGCGTATCACAAAAGCTCGGCTGGGGCAGTTTGCTATATGGCGGAGAGGTATATCACGAAGATGGTCCCTGGGTGCATGCGGACAACTATTACAAATTTAACGGCTTTGTAACCTATAGCCAGGGCGGTGACGCCAATGGTTTCAGCCTCACGGCCCGCGCTTACCGTGGAACATGGCATTCGAGCGATCAAATCCCCGTTGACGCCATTCCCCTGGTTGGTTACTTCGGCGCACTGAACCCGACGGACGGTGGCGAGTCACAGCGTTACAGCTTGCAGGGAGAATGGCATCGCCAGGACGCAAATTCCGAAACGAAAATTACCGCCTACGGATTTTATTACGATCTTAATTTGTTCTCCGATTTCACTTACTTCCTGGACGATCCCAACAAGGGCGATCAGTTCGAACAGCAAGACAGGCGCTGGGTGGCTGGGCTGGACGCACACCACACGATTTTCAGCCAATGGTTTGGCCGCAAGGTGCAGAATACCTTCGGCGTGCAGGTCCGCAACGATTGGGTCCACAACGGCCTGTACCGGACGGAAGATCGTGTGCGCACGGACAAGAATGATATCAACGCCTGCAATGACGAACCCATCCCCGCGTGCGTTAGCAATCCGAATCTGACAGCCATCCTGCCCGCGGACACGGATTTGAATAAATTTACCGACACGATGATCGGTTTTTATGTGGAAAATAAAATCCAATGGACGGACAAATTCCGCTGGGTCCTGGCCCTACGAGGCGATGAGGCAATATATAACGTCACCAGCTTGACTCCCGCGTATGTCGCCAGCGAATTGCCTGGCGCACCGGTGGTTAACTTTGCGGCGCTCAATTCCGGCACGGCCAGCAAGTTCCTGCCCAGCCCAAAAGCGACTTTGATTTTCGGCCCGTGGTCCAAGACGGAGTTCTATGTCCAGGGTGGATTCAGTTTTCACAGCAACGACGCGCGCGGCGCAACGCAAAGGGTTGAACCGATTTCGCCGGGCTTTCCTTTCCCAACGTCCTCCACCCCAATTCCTCCCCTAGTCCAAACCAAAGGCGGGGAATTCGGTGTGCGCACCTCGGCCCTCCCACATCTGCAAAGCACCCTTTCGCTCTGGTATCTCCACAGTAATTCTGAACTCCAGCAGGATGGCGACACCGGAGCCACGGTCGCTTCGGCCTCGCCGAGCAACCGCTATGGCATCGAATGGGCGAACTACTACACGCCAACGGAACATGTGGTTTTTGATTTAGACATGGCGGACTCCCGCGCCCTATTTACCCAAATAGACCCCGCTGATGCGGCGTTTACCAGCGTGGGTGGTGGCCAGTATCCTGTGCAAGGCCCGGGTGGCAAGCTTGTTCCCGAAGCGGTTAGGGTGGTGATTTCATCGGGCATGACACTGCACGACTACAAACGCTTTACGTCAACTATCCGCTTGCGCTACTTTGGCCCGCGCGATTTGACGTCCGACGGGATAAATCGCTCCGCGTCCACGTTATTAGTCAATATGGGGCTCGGTTATCAATTTAGCGAGCGATGGAGCATTTCGGCCGATTTCTTGAACTTGCTGAACCGCCGCGCTGACGACATCACCTACGCCTACATCTCGCGAATCGCGCCAACCGCCGATCCGGCATTCACAAACGTTTACCACCCCACCGAGCCGTTCCAGGTGCGATTCGGGTTGCACTACCGGTTTTAGACTAATTCAGGATCCGCTGTTCAACCTGTGCGGAAGCCGGAAAAGGAAACCCTCCCTCCTATGTGTTTTTGAGATCGCAGATGAGTTTAGGGAGTGCGATTGGGATCAGGTGGGTTTGCGGGCCCAGAACTTGATCAGGCCTCTCGGGGGAAGATCGGGCTGGAGAAATTTTTGGGGGGTGCCGGCGGCGCGGAGGACGGCTTCGGCAGCGAGGTAGCCGCTGCGGACAGCGCCCTCCATCGTGGCGGGCCAGCCCGTGGCGGTCCAATCGCCGGCGAAGAATAGCGCGGGGACTTTTGTTTGCTGTTGGGGACGCCAACGGTCGACGCCGGGTTGCGGAGAAAAGGTGGCGGCGACTTCTTTGATGACCGTGGCTTTGATGAGCTCGGCTTGCTGCGCGCGAGGCAAGGCCTGGCGAACTTCGCGGAGCACCAGGTCGATGATTTCCTGGCGTGATTTTTTCATAAGGTCGTAGGAAGCGCTGATGACCATCTGCAGATATTGTTCCTGATTCTGGTTCGCGTCGTTGGTCGTGCCATAGAGCGCGGTTTTATTGAAAATCCATTGCGTGTTGGTATCGAGCAGGGTTACGAAGGGCTCGTCCATAACGGTGCGATCGAACCAGAAATGCACGCCGGTGATCGGGGCGACTTTGATTTTGCTTAAATTGTTGAGAGAGGGCTCGGCGCGGCGGATACTTTCGGGCATGAGTTCGAGCAGCGCGTCATGGGGCACGGCAAAGACGTAGGCGTCGGCGGCTTCTTCCCTGCCGGCATCGAATTGCAGGCCGCGGATGGCGGCCTCTGCGGCGTGCACAGCTCTGACCGGGGTACGCAGAATAACTTCGCCGCCCCGCGCTTCGATGGCGGCTTTGCAACCGGCGTACAAATCCGCGAGCGGAACGACCGGAATGCCCATGCGGTAGCCGGTGCTGTTCATCAGGAAGGCTTTCCAGAAAACATCGACGCCGTAGCGCGCATCGGTGTGTTGCAATTCTTCATCGAGGGCGCTGACGAGGACGACGCGCCAGAAGCGCTCGATGGCACGTTGGGTCTGGCCACGGCGGTGCAGCCACTCCAGCATGGAGATGCCGCCGGCTTCGTTGAGGTCGGCGGTTTTGCCGTTGTTGGCCAAAATGTCGAGCATGGCGCGCGCGATGGAGAATTTGTCGGCGGTGGAGAGCGGAGCGAAGGTGAGGAACGAACCGGCCATGTGAAACGGGGCCGGTAGGATTCCGGATTTCATAGTACCGCGACGGCCCTGGGGATCGAGAAAAACGAGCTCGTCGAAGAATTTTATTTTATTGGCGGAGCCGACGCGGCGGTAGAAATCAGCGAGGTTAGTGCAACAGCCAAGCGTGACGTGCTGGCAATTATCGACGTGCTCGCCATTGGGCAAAACGTAGGACGTTGCGCGGCCGCCGAGAAAAGGCTTCTGTTCGAACAGCCGTACGCGCCAGCCAGCTTCAGCCAGCGCGACGCCGGACGCCAATCCCGCCAGCCCGCCGCCGATCACGATCGCGCTTTTCAATAATGTTCTCTTCCGTCAGGCGCCCAAGTCGCGCCCTGGCAATGAAGACCATTTTTTCCGCGCGCGAGAGACGCACGCGGTCCCCGAAAACGTTGAAATCGCGCTCTTCGATGCGCGCGAGCAGAGCGCTGTAGGTACGGGTCAGCAGCCATAAAGTTTCGCGGCTGTCGTGCTCGATCAGGTCCAGCAATTCGGCGCCTTCTTCGTAGAGCTTCCAGGCGCGTTCGGCTTCGAAGCGAAGAAGTTCGCGCACGCCAAGAGTGACTTTGCTAGCGTCCAAATCGCTTTTCGCAACGCCGTAGCGTGCCAAGTCTTCTTCAGGAAGATACACGCGTCCCAACTGATAATCTTCGTGGACATCGCGAATGATGTTGGTGAGCTGAAACGCGAGGCCCAACTTTTCGGCGAGATCCAGAGCGCGTGAATCGATAAAGCCAAAAACGTGCGTGCAGGTAAGCCCCACAGTTCCGGCGACGCGATAACAATACTCTTTCAAGCGCTCGAAGGTGGGATAGTTTTGAACGGTCAAATCCATCTCGGCGCCGGAGATCAAGTCGTGCAGGTAGCGCGAGGGCATGTTGTAGCGCTTCATGGTGTCGACCAAGGCGGGGAGCACAGAGACATCCGAGGCGGCATAACCGGAGGGCAACTGGGGGCGCTGGGTGAAAGCACGATCGAAAGCGGCGCGCCACCTGGCAAGCGCGCGCTGCTTGTCCGCGATGTTGTCGCCTTCGTCGGCTACATCGTCGACGAGGCGCATGAACGCGTAGAGAGCGGTGAGGCCTTGACGCTTGGGCTTGGGCAAAAGAAAAAACGCATAGTAAAAGTTGCTGTGCGCGGCTTTGACGATGCGCTGGCATTCTTCGTAGGAACGGGACACGACACTTTTTGCGACGTCTTCCGGCGTTTCGTCATCGATGCGACGATGGGACGCGATTGCACGGGTAACCAGCGCGCGTCCCAAGAGGCGCGCCTGCTTGCCTTTGCTGATGGAAGGGCGGCGATGCAGGGTGTCGTAACCGACGTCTTCGATGGCGTCGAGAACAGCGATGCCGCCTTTGCTGAAAAGCTGGAGATCAACGCTCAGTCTGCGGTCAACTTTTTTCGCGAGAGGTTCGCCCTGGGCAAAGAGTTTTCTAGTTTCGGCAATGAGGTCACGCATCAAAGCGATGTAGCGGACGTCGAAGCGGCGCTCGAGGATGTCCTTTTCCGTGAGGCCGTGAGCGGCGGCGACGTCCAGGGGGATGTAGATGCGGCCTTTTTCGAGGTCGCGCGAAACGTCCTGCCAGAAATTCGCAAACTGCAAAGCGGTGCAGGTGGCGTCGGACAGTTCCTGGCGATATTCATCGCGGTAGCCGCAGAGATAAAGAACGAGGCGGCCGACGGGATTCGCGGAGTAGACACAGTAATCGAGAACGGCGGCCCAGTTGGGATAGCGTTTTACTTTTTGATCCTGGCGGAAGGCTTTCAGCAGGTCGGCAAAGGGTTCGCGAGGAATTTGTTTGGCCAGGATGGTTTCGCGGAGGGCCACAAAAACGGGATGTTGCGGAGTGCCCGCGTAGCAATAGTCGAGTTCCTGTTCCCACCAATCCAGCAATTCGAGAGCACGCCTGGGATCGGGAATTTCGTCGCCCAAATCGTCGGCCCAGCGGCAATAGGCGTACAGGTTGTAGAAATGCTGGTGCAATTCGGCGGGCAGAAGCCAGGAAGCGACATTGAAATTTTCGTAGTGGTGGGTAGCGAGCCGGCGCGTGTACTTCTGGGCTTCCGCCAGGGAACAAGCTGCCGGCGGGGCTCCCGCGGCAATTTGAAGTTCGTTGGGGCGCAACATCTAACGGATAAACCTCACCGTGATCCGAACTGATCACCGTTACTTATTTTTTGGAAAACCGGACGAGTGGTAGTGCTCGTCATTATCAAAATCCCCGGAGGCAAGTGCGGCGACTGGGGCGCCCGAAAACACGTGAATCCCGACGATGCCGATCGTTACGGCCTGACGGCCAGCTTGATTTGACCACCGGCCTGCATGCGCTCGAAGGCCTGAGGCAGATCAGCCAGGCGAATTTCCTCGGTCACGAAATCGTGGGCGGCGATGTCGCCGCGCCGGATCGCCTCGAGTGCGTCGCGAATAAATCGCGGGGTGTGATGAAAGGGTGAAATCAATTTAATTTCGGAGTAATGGATGGCGGCGGGCTCGATCTCTACCTGCGTTCCGCTGGGCAGGCCACTGAAAAAATTGACGACTCCGCCGCGACGCACCATCGCGAGCGCCTGCTTCCAGGTGGAGGGATTGCCGGCGGCTTCGACGACGGCGTCGGGACCGCGCTGGCCCTCGGTCAACGAACGGACGGCGGCGACGATGTCGCCCGTTTCCTGGACGTTGATGGTAGCTGCGGCTCCCAATTTCCTGGCTACATCAAGAGCGGCGGCGCGGCGAGCGAGCGCGATGACGCGCACACCCCGACGCGTAAGCATGCGCACGAATTTCAGGCCGATGGGGCCGCAGCCGATGACTGCGGCGGTGTCGCCGGTGCGCAGTTCCATTTCGTGAATGCCGCGCAACACGCAGGCGAGGGGTTCGGCTAAGGCAGCGCTGGCGTCATCGACAGAGTCGGGAACTTCGAGCATATTTTCAGTGGCGATGCGGCCGGGTATACGCATGTATTCGGCGTACGCGCCATTATTGAACAGCAAATCCTCGCAGAGATTTTCCTGTCCGCGGCGACAGTGAAAACAGCGCAGGCAGGGTGCGGAATTTGCGGCGACCACGCGCATGCCAATTTGCCAGCGGGCATCGACACGCTTGCCGGCGGCGGCAATTTCGCCCACTACTTCGTGGCCGAATACCGCGGGAGTCTGAATCATTTTGGCGTGATAGCCGCGCTTCCAAACCTTCAGGTCGGTACCATCCGTGAGCGCGAGGCGCACGCGGATCAATACTTCGTCGGCGGCGAGGGCAGGAACATCGATCTGCTCGACGCGCAGGTCTTCGCTGCCGTATAGGACAGCGGCATTCATCCTGGCAGGAACGGCGATCCATGCCGCAGCGGGTTTCAAGTCTGTGGCAGTCTCCGCTCTTTTTGTGGTCGTCGATCTCATTGATGAGTAATCAATACTTTAAGTGATTCCACCGTGGGCCGAGCCGCCAATTCCAATCCTTCTTGGATTCTGGCCAGTGGAAAACGATGCGTGACAATGTCCAGAACCGGAAGCCTTTTCTGCAGTATCAAGTCCGCCGCTGAATCCTGAATGTCCGCCGCCGCACTGTAACTGCCGAGAATCTCTTTTTCGTCGATACCAACTTCCGCGGCCGGAAATTCGATTCTGGTCACCGGATCGTTGGCTGCGAATAGGAGCACCCGGCCACCTGGCCTGGCAGCGGCCAACGCATCCGCAACTACCGCGGGGTGCGCAACGGCCACGAGCACGACATCGGCACCGCGGCCTTCAGTGCGGACCTTCATTTCTTCCACCAGCTTACCATTAGAGTTAACGTCGAACGACCCCTGTGCTCCTAGTGTAAGGCTTTTGGCCCTGCGAACGGCCATGGGATCACTAGTGTAAAGTTTGGCGCCCTGAAGTTTGGCGACCATCAGGAGCTGCAAGCCTATGGGTCCACAGCCTAACACCAGAACGGTTTCGCCAGCAGTGACGCGAGCTTTTTGTACCGCTTTGACAATGGTGTTGATGGGTTCAATGAAGGTGGCTTCCTCAAAGCTGACGTTGTCAGGAAGTGCCACGATGCCGCGTTCGGCTACCCAAGGCATGGCTTTTACATATTCGCCAAAGCCGCCGCCGTTGGGAGTGAAGCCGCCCGTTAAACCCGTCGATTTATATTGCTTGCACTGGGAGAAGAGGCGGCGCTCGCAGTAAAAGCATTTGCCACAGGGGACGTGGTGAAAGCTCATGACGCGGTCGCCCAGCTTCCACTTACTTACTCCGGGCCCCACGGCAACCACGGTGCCGGCCAGCTCGTGGCCCAGAATTTGCGGCGGATTTACGTAGGCCTGGAAAATTTTCTTGATGTCGGTGCCACAGATACCGCAGGCCGCGACTTTGATGAGCACTTCGCCTGCGCCAACTTCCGGCACGGGCACCTCTTCGACGCGGACGACACCTTTTTCGCGATATACGCCGGCATGCATCGTTTTGGGAACGGGGCCAAGGGTTTTTACCGGGTGCATCATGGTTCCGGTATCGCTCATGAGGCCGCCACTTGCTGCAATTCCGAGGGCGGCAAACCCTCGGTGCTGAAGGATAATTTCTTGAGGTAGGCCTCAAGAAATTGGGCCAGAGTTTCGGCCGCGGTCTTGCTTTCGCGGCCGAGTCGCATCAAAGCGGGGACCGCCAATGGATGCTTCGCCACATAGCGCACTACGCCGCCGGGTTTCACGTTCCCCTGGGAATCCAGCATTGTATCGATGTCCACAGGCAGATTCGCATCGAAGGAATCCGAGATCACGCGAATGACCGCGGCGGAAAGATTTTTTGCACGAGCGACCGATAGGATGGCGAAGCTCTCCATGTCCACGGCTTCAGCGATGACCGAGAGGCGCTGTTTTTCGTCGGCGGTGGTCACTACATGATCGGTAGTCAAAAGAGTTGGAATGGAAACGGCACCGTCCTGAACCGCGCTGAAAACGAGGTTTGACGCGGCGAGTATCGTGCCGCCATCTCCGTCATGTTGGATTTTTTGCGGAGCCACGACGTCACCTAATTTCACAGAGGACTGGAGGGCGCCGGCGAAGCCTGAAACGATACACAGGGAATATTCGCCGGAAAGAACAGCGTCCGCGACGCGTTGCGCGTTGGCCACGCCCATTCCGGTGACGACGAAATCGACGGTGGCGCGAGCAAGTTGGGCCCGCTGCGCTTCGACGCCGTCTACCCTCGCTGTTTCAAGCTTTAGCAGATCGCGCCAAGGGGCGAACTCCGCTTCAACCGCATAGGTAATCAGTATCTTCATCGCCGGGCCATTCGACTACACCGCCACCGGATGCGTCATACGTTTGATGCGCTGTTCGCTGACATAGCCATTGGCTTCGTACCAACGCACGGCGCGTTCGAATGCGGTGGCGACCGGCTCGGGCCGGAAACCCAATTCGCGCTGAGCGCGGGTGCAATCCACAAACATGAGATGCTGCGCGATCTTTACGCCTTCAACGGGAATTTGCGGCTCTCTGCCAAGGAGTCGGGAGAAGGCTGTCTCCGCATAGGCTACACCCAACGCGAGAGAGTGCGGAATTTTGAGGCGGGGCGCGGGCAAACCGGTGAAGCGGGCGAGGAGATCGAGTACTTGTTTGAGGGTTAAGTTTTCCGCGCCGAGAAGATAGCGTTCGCCGATCTGGCCTTTTTCGGCGACCAGCAAATGGCCGACGGCGCAGTCTTCCACGCCGACAAAATTCAAGCCGGTTTCGACGTAACCAGGCATTTTGCCGCTAAGAAAATCGACGATAATTTTTCCGGTAGGCGTGGGCTTCCAGTCCCAAGGGCCGACGGGAGTGGTGGGCATGGCGACGACGGCAGGCAATCCGTTTTTTGCCGCTCGCAAAACTTCCTGTTCTGCCATCCACTTGGAGCGCTTATAGTGGCCGATCATTTCTTCGCGTTTGGAATTCGTGAATTCGTTGGGAAGCGCTGGGCGATCCACGGCGATGGTGGCGACGGTGCTGGTGTAGATAAGACGCTCGACACCAGCTTTCTTTGCGGCGGACAGAAGATTGGCCGTGCCGCCGACGTTAGAATCGTAAATATCCTGAGGATTTTTGGCCCACAAACGGTAGTCGGCAGCGACATGGAACACGCGCTGCACACCATTCATTGCGCGGGCCAGAGAAGCTTCGTCGCGCAAATCGCCGGTGACATATTCCAGCGGTAAATCTGCAATGGCACGCCTGGAGCTGGATTCGCGCACGAGTACGCGAACATTTTCGCCGCGGCTCACGAGCTGGCGCGCCACATGGCTTCCCAAAAATCCTGTCGCGCCGGTGACCAGGATGGTCATAAAGCGCGCAATCCTTCTTCGGGTCCTGCGATTTCGTTTTCAGTGCGCTTCACGACGTTTTGTTTTGCTGGACGGGGAGACATTTCGCCGGGCGTGGAGTTGAGGAGCTTCGAGAAAATTCTCCATCGGCGGCTGGGAATCAGCGCGCAGGCGGCTTCGAGTTTCTCACGGGAAATCTGCGCCGTCAGATCGTGCGACGGGCTCTGTATCCAGCCATCCACGTCGAGCTTGGCGAGCAGTTGCGCCAAGGCGCGCAGTTCGCCCGGATCGGTATCGGCGAAGATCCCGGTTTCCACGCAAACATGGAAGCCAGAGAGCATCGCGGTGCGCATGCTTTCGAGCGTGGCCTTGAAGCTTCCCGGGCGTCCAGTGCGCGAATCGTGGGCGGATTCCAAGCCGTGCAGCGGCAAAACTAGATAGAGGCCAGACACGGGGCGAAACTCATGAATGCGCCGGCGCAAAAGTGTGCCATCCATCTCAATGAATACGGTGCGGCCGAGATTTAAGATGCCGCGAGCGATTGAGGCGACATCCGGATAGTGAAGCGGGGTGTCGCCGCCGATCCAGACGACGGGGGCGGGTCTGCTCTGCACGGTGGAGAGCACCTGAGATTCTCTGGATGGATGGGATGATGACGAAGCGCCGCTGGAATCGCCAGAAGATGGTTCCGCGGACGCAGGAAATTGAGCCAAGTCCAGATGCAACCCGAGAGGACGGCGAGCGGGCCCAAATAATTTTTGTGCGGCGCGGACTTTTTTAAGGTCCAGGGTAAGTCGCAGCGGGAAGCGCCTCATGCGCTTAGAATCCGCTGCGCAGCCGGAACTCGTTAGGCTGGAACTTCAAGGCGCAGAACTCGTCGGCTCTGCGCGACTGATTGTAGTAACGCGACAAGGCATAGACCGGGAAGGAATTCCTATACAGGTGATATTTCAAGTAGAAGACGCAGGGGAAACCCGTCCCGGTGAAATCGTGCTCCGTCCAGGAACCGTCTTCGTTTTGATTGCCGACGAGATAAGAAACCGCGCGGGTGATGGCCGGGTCGCTGGTATTCGAGCCTGCCAACAAACCGATCAGGCCCCAGGCGGTCTGCGAAGGAGTACTGGCTCCCTGACCCTTGGAAGAGACGTCGGCATAGGTCTTCAGCGATTCGCCGAAACTGCCATCGGACTTCTGTACGGTTTTCAGCCAAGCCACGGCGCGCTGGCAATATTGCTGAGCGGTAAGCGAGACGGTTTCAAGTGCGCGTAAGACCCCGCTGGTGCCGTAGACATAATTCACGCCCCAACGGCCAAACCAGGAACCATCACCGCATTGATCCTTCAACAAAAACCTCAGGGCCTTCTGAATCGCGGGATGATCGGCGGGCCAGCCATAGCGTCCCAGGCATTCCAACACGCGGGCGGTTACGTCCGCGGTGCTGGGATCGATCATGGCGTTGTGATCGGCGAAAGGAATATTGCAGAGAAAGCGGCGATCGTTGTCGCGGTCGAACGCGCCCCAGCCGCCATCGCGATTCTGCATGCTCAAAAGCCACTGAATGCCGCGGCGCGTGGCTGCTTCCATACGCCTTTCGTCACGAAATTTCACGCGCTGGAGAGCCATGAGCACGAACGCGGTGTCGTCGACGTCCGGATAGAAATCGTTGCGAAATTCGAAGGCCCAGCCGCCCGGCTCGGCGTCTTTGTTTTTAATTTGCCAGTCGCCGGGACCAAGGATTTGTTTGGACAGAATCCAGTCGGCTGCGGTCACGAGCGCGGGATCGTCGGGAGCTACGCCAGCTTCCTCCAGGGCGACCATAGCGATGGCCGTGTCCCAGACGGGTGAGACGCACGGCTGGAGACGGATGGTGTCTTCTTCCTCGATTTCAAAGCGGGCGAATTCGCGGGTTTCGCGGCAAGTCAGCGGATCATCGGGACCGTAACCCATAGCTACCAGCGCGAAGATGGAATTCATCATCGCGGGATAGATGGTTGCCAAGCCTTCGGAGCGCTCCATGTGTTCGAGGAGCCAGGATTTTGCTTCGCGCAGAGCACGCTGGCGGAGAGGCTTCCAGGGCAGGCGCTCGTAGAATTTGAGACCGCGATCGAGGGCGAGGAAAAAATTACGCCAGGAGATTACCTGGGTGCTCCAGTCGAAGGCCGCTTTCTTGCGTGTCGGGTCTTTGAAAAGCTCGTCGACCTGGGCGCGTTCAGGAAGCTTCCAGTTGGGGCGCAGGGCCGACAGAATCATCATGGGGATAACGATGCCGCGGGTCCAGGAAGAAAACTCATAAATATTAATGTAGAACCAGTTGGGCAGGAGCATCAGCTCGGGCGGAATGGCGGGCACGAGGTCCCAGCCCACTGCGCCAACGAGCGCGAGATAAAAGCGAGTATAAGAGTTCGTTAATTCAAGGCCGCCAAGGCGGTGAACCGCGGCCCGCGCGCGAACCATTAGAGGCGAATCGACGAAGTCGCCCGCGAGTTTAAGCGCGAAATAGGCCTTGCTGGTGGCATTCAGTTCGGACGGGCCGCCGGGGTAGATGCTCCAGCCGCCGTCGGGAAGCTGCCGGGCACGAACGTAGTTGGCGAGTTTGGCGATCCTATCGGGATCGGCTTTGCCCAACACGAAAAGATAATAGATGTAGTCGGATTCGAGGGTGGTGTCCGCTTCCAATTCGCCGACCCAGTAGCCCTCCTCGGTTTGCAGAGACAGAAGATGATTGACGCCGCGCTCAATGGATCCTTCCAGGCGCTCGGCCCAACCCAGATCACGCCATTTCAACGGTGCCGACGTGATCGAGACCTCTTCCCCCATGCGAACTGAAGATGCCATCAGGTCCTTTCCCTCGTGAGCCCACCGCGCAGACGCGGCGAGCAAATCCTTGAAACGCTAACTGGTGTGTAACGTGTGGCTTCTGTGGTAAATGCCTCACACACCGGCTACACCAGTACTAGTAGATTATCGCTGGGATGACCCTTGGCGGTCAACGAGATTGTCTCGCCCGGGAAATTGGGCATGAGACGACTGGGTGTTTACACCTTGACATCGGGCGGGGCCTCCAGAGTGCGGCGGACGAGAACCTGCAGGGGTAGCGGGAGCGGTTCGCCTTCGTGTTGGCGGACAGAGGGGATTTGTTGCGTGAGCTGGGCGGGGAGCTTGAGCCAGGGCGGGGCGGTCGCAGAGGCTCCCTGGGCCGGCAACGGGGAGTGCAGGACCAGCGCGTCGGCGCGGTCGAGTACAGCGCGTGCGGAGTCTTTGAAGTCATCGCGGGTGGAGTCGAGTACCGCAAAGTACAGGCTGGGCTGGACGAATTGGAGGAGGGAGTTGCTTTCGACAATTAGAGTGGGCGGCTCGGGGATGGTTTCGGTGGCGGCGGAATGTTGGCTGACCACTTCGCTGAGGGCTTGGCGCAGGAGCGGGAGGCCTTCGGCAAGAAAGCCCTGCTTGGTGCGCAGCCAGAAAGAGCGGTTTGCGCCGGCGGCGAGAAAGCGGGAGCTGTCGGTGCCGGTTTCGGGGCTTTTCTCCCAACTGATGGCGTAGCTGTGCTCGTCGGGAGCGCAGTCGCAATTTTCTCCGTTCTGGGCGCAGACGCCATGGCCGTATTGGGTGATTTTGCCGGCAATCCAGTTTTGTTCTGGGAAGGCGCGGATTACGTCGCAGACTAGCTGGGTTTTGCCAATGCTGCGCGTGTGGCCGCCGACAACAATAAGGCGCCAGCTCGGCTTTATTTGTGGGGCGTCGGTCTGCGAAGTTGCATGCATGGTCGGGCGGCCTGGTGGGCGCAGGGCATCTTTATGATAGCGGAATGCCGTGATATTCGGCGCTACCGAGTTGCGCAATTATTTTCCCGCGTTGGCCTCTAATTTTTTAATGCGGGCGGCGAGGTCCGGGAGGCGCGCCTGCCAGACGTATTGCTCCTTGAATTTTTCCAGGGAGCGAGCGGGGGTTCCCCAAACTGTTTGGCCACTGTGAATTACTTTGCCGCCGAGGACGCCGGACTGGCCGCCGATGACGGAGCGATCTTCGAGTTCGCAGCGTTCGCCGAAGCCAGCCTGGCCGCCCACGACTACGCCGGCACCGAATTTACAGGAGCCGGAAAGGCCGGCTTGGGCGGCGATTACGGTATGCTCGCCGATTTCGCAGTTGTGGCCGATGTGAACGAGGTTGTCGAGTTTTACGCCGGTGGCAATGCGGGTGTCGTCGAGGGAACCGCGATCAATCGTAGTGTTGGCGCCGATTTCCACATCGTCGCCAATTTCCACGATGCCGACTTGTGGAAATTTCAGGTAGCGGCCGTCCCCGTGCGCGTATCCGAAACCGTCAGCGCCGATGACCGCGCCGGAGTGGATTTCGACGCGGTGGCCGATGCGCACGCCGTTGTAGAGAGTGACGTGCGCGTGGATTCGGCAGTTTTTGCCGAGCCAAGAGCCTGCGCCGACTACAACGTGCGGACCGATCTGCGTGCCTTCGCCGATGTGCGCGTCTTCGCCAATTACGGCGTAAGGGCCGATGCTCACATTGGCAGCGATTTGCGCGAGAGGCGCAACGATCGCGGTGGCGTGAATGCCGGTGGCGATGGGGGCCCGGTCCAGCAGGAGTGCGGCGGCTTTGGCGAAGGCGAGCTTGGGGGCGGCGCTGCGTAAAACGGTTTTTCCTTGAAGGGTTATCTGCGGACCTGCAATTACGCAGAGAGCCGCGGAAGCTGCGGCACGATCGGCGTGTTTGGCGGCTTCGACGTAGATCAGGTCGCGGGCGCCGGCGCGTTCGGGAGAGGCTACGGCGGCCACTTCGAGAGTGTCGTCGCCTTCGACGGTTGCGCCGATTTGGACTGCCAGATCCTTGGCGGTTTTATTCATTGGTGGCCTCGCAGTGACGAGATCTGAATGGATAAGGATGGATGAACATTACCAAAATCCTCAGACGCTCGTGGGGTGCCTGGGGCACGCCTTGCTGACTGGGTCGTACCGGATCTCTGTTCGCGCCGGGAGATCATTTAAAGGTATACAACGGCGGGGCTCCGGGCGGGCGAGTGTTCCAGCGGCCGTGCAGCCAGACCCACTGATCGGGATATTTACGAATGATTTCTTCGAGCACGCTGGTAAATTTTTGGGTGTTTTCGAAGATGTCGCGCTCGGTGTCGCCGGTACGTGTTAATTCGACGGGGGGCTCGAATCGGAGGCGGTACTTGTGAATTTGCTCGTCCCAATAGGCGTAGCCGGGGACGACCGCAGCGCCGGTGTGGAGGGCAACGCGAGCGAGCCCGGTGGTGGTGCATGCCAGAGTGCCGAAAAAATTCACGAAGACGCCTTCGCCGGGCATGGTGTTCTGATCGGCAAGGATGCCGACGGTTCCAGCCTCTTTGAGAACTTTGAGCATGGCGCGAGCGGATTCATTTTTAAAGATGGGACGATTGCCGCTAAGGGAGCGATAGCGATTCACCAGATCATCGAGCTTGCGATTGTCGAGCGGCCGGGCCATGTAATGTAGCGGATAGCCGTATACGGCATGCGCGAACGAAGAAAGCTCCCAGGCCCCAATGTGGCCGGTCAGGTACAGGACGCCATTGCCGAGATTGTGGCCCTGCAAGAAATTTTCGTGGCCATCGAGAATGACAAGATCTTCTATATTTTTGGACGAATATTTTGGAAGATGAGCGAAGTCCGCGGCCATCCAGCCTAAATTGCGAACCATCTTGCGGATGACTTCAGAGCGCTGGAATTCACTCCACTCTGGAAAAGCAAGGCGTAAATTAAACTCGGCGGTTTTGCGAAGCTTGGGTGACAAGGCGTAGAGGATGCGCGCCACGAACGCCGCCAGCGAGCGAGCCGCGGCGCGTGGCAAAATTTCCAGCAGCTTCAACGACACATAAACCGCGGCGTACTCCAGCCATTCCTTCATCGCTTCGAGGTTGCCATCCTGGATTGCCTCGACAGTATGCCTGCCTGCGACGCCGGATTGCCACGGCGATTGGCGGCCAATGTTAGACTCACGTCGCGTTATTCTATTTTGAATGAACGGCACCTTCCTGAAATGAATCAAACGCCTGCAACCGCCGCCGATACAGGTACGCAACGAAGGCGCGACCTTTTCTTCCCCTCGACGGCGTGGGGCTTTCTGATCGCAATCACGTTGTATGTGAGTTACTTCAGCCACCTTGGCGCGTTCGGATTTATAGGACCAGATGAGCCGCGTTATGCGTGGATCGCGCGCGACATGGCCGAGAGTGGCGACTGGGTCACGCCGCGACTTTACGGGAAGCCGTGGTTTGAAAAGCCGGTGCTTTACTACTGGGCGGCGGCGGTTACTTTCAAACTTTTTGGTGTGAGCGAAACGACGGCGCGTTTGCCGGGTGGATTATTCGCACTCATGGCTACCATGGCGCTGAGTTGGCTGGCGCTGCGGCTGGATGGGTGGGAATTCGCATGCTGGGTGCTGCTGCTGATGCCCACGGCGGTAGGCATGATCGGTTTTTCGCATGCAGCTGCGCCGGATATGCCGTTCGCCGCGACGCTGGCGGCGGCGATGGTGTGTGCAGCCGTAGCCCTCGAGGTGGTTCCGGGCGGAGGTGGGGTTAGCGTTAAAGAGTTAGCCGTTGCCAGCCAAGTGAAAGACGATGAGGTGATTGTCGGCGAAGCGGGTACCGAGGAGTTCGCCCGCATTTCCAAGGTCTCGCGATCTATCGCTTTGGTGCTTTTTGGTTTTTTCCTTGGGGCGGCGGTGCTGGCCAAGGGACCGGCTGCGATAATTCTTGCAGGCGCCGGCACTTTTTTGTGGGCGGCGTTTACAGGACGCTGGCGCGAGGCGTCGCACTTATTTCATCCGGCGGCCGCTGCGGCTTTTCTGCTTACTTCCCTGCCGTGGTACGTGCTATGCGCGCGGCGAAATCCTGAATTTTTTCGCGTATTTATTATTGAACATAATTTCAGGCGGTACCTCACGCCCGAGTTTCAGCATCTTCAACCGATCTGGTTTTACATTCCGATTACGCTCATTGCGCTGTTGCCGTGGACGGTGTGGCTGGGATGGTATGCGCTGCGCGAAACGCGCGCCTCTCTTTCGGAAGCGCCCCGCCTGCTGCTGTTGTTCGTGGCGGCGTGGGCGATATTTCCGGTGGTGTTCTTTTCTCTCTCCAAATCGAAACTGCCGGGCTATATCCTTCCGGCCGTTCCGCCGTTGGTGTTTCTGATTGCCGCAGCGGTAAAGCAAAGCATCCGCTCCCAACAGCACTTTTCCAGATATGCTCTGGGCGCGCCGGGGCTGTTTTTCATGGCGTCGGCTTGCTGGGCGGCGTTTTCCAAAACCAAAGGGTCGCTAGTAGTGGTGTTTGTGGTGTTCGCAGTGCTGGGCGGGCTGGCGGTAGTTTTTCTGGCGGTTAAGCGCCGGGCGCATGCCGCTCTCGTTGCGTCGGTGATCGGCCTGTTGTTGCTGCTATCGGCCGTTTACGTTTCCATCAGCAAGCTGGACGCGCAACTTTCAGCGCGGGAGGCAGCGGCGCACATCGGAGTAGCGCGCGCGGCCGGAACGTATGCATTCAAGCTACAACGCTCCAGTCAATATCAGCTTAATTTCTATCTGCACCGCGAAATTCCGGAGTGGAGTCCCGCATTGATTGGCGACGCGATAGTGGTGACGAATGAAAAACATCTGGAGGAATTGAGAAACATCGCGCAAATCGTGGCGGTGATTTCCGACGCGTCTCCACAAGCTGAAATTATTGCGGTGCGTCCGCTGCCATTACCGTGAGACGTGGCCGGTGGCGGGCAATTCGGTCAAGAAGAACTGCACCACGCGAGTCTCGTACGCACGTTTGTCTTCGTCGTTCATGCCCACGAAATTTCCGTGGCCGATGATGGCCTGTTCGCGGGGATCAGGCGCCTTGAGGAACATGTCGCGGGTAATGTGCGCAAGCTCGGGATCGTCGGTGGCCTGGATGAAAAGCATGGGAACCTTATTCAGGGCAGCGAAGTGAAACGAAAGCGGGAGTTGATTGCGATACTCCAGATTGAGCAACTCGAAGCTAAATTCAGCAGAGCGGATCATTAGGGGAAATCCTGCCAAGCCGGTGCGCTCGACACCAATTTTTACCATTTGAGACGGAGTGTCGTAGATCGAGTCCAGCACCAAAGCACGGATGCGTGGGTCACGCTCGGCTTCGCGCAACGCGGCGTAGGCCCCCAGATTGTAGCCCCACACACCAAAGCTATGCGGGTCCACATCGTTGCGCGCAGCGACGGCGTCCAGGGCGGCACCCAATTCGTCGGCCTCGCGATAACCGAAGGTGGTCATGCCACCGTTACCACCGTGGGCGGCAAAATCAAACAGGAAGACGTTGTACTGGTGATCCTGCAGGGCGGAGACGAGAGTCAACAGCTCGCCACGACTGGAACTGTAACCATGGCAAAGCACAATGGTAGGTGCTCCTCGCAATCCAGGAAAAAACCAACCTTCACGGGTCTGCTTGCCCAAAACGGTGAACTGCATGGCGTCAGGACGGCCCGGGAAACTTTGCAGGTTGATTTCAGAGCTGGTGCGCTGCGGAACGACGATGCGGTAGACCAGAAAACCCGCTACACCAAGGGTAGCCAGGACAGCAAAAAAAACCAACGCCAAGACAGCCGTTAGAAGTTTTGTGTACCATCGCGTGGGATAACGAAGTTCAGAAAGTATCGACATGCGTGGTCTGCGCAGCTCGGCCGTCAAAGTGCGCCGTTCTTCATTCCCTCACGATGCAGCACAACACGCATGCTGATATTTCGCATGCTAGCACACCTCTTCCAAGCGCCGACCAGTAGCATGGGCAGCGATGTCGGACTTGTATCGCGTATCTGATAACCCAGAGGCGACCGGGAGATCGGCGGTTGCCGTCACAGGAAGCGAATCGGCTATCATAGTGAAGTGCGCGACTGGCGTCGCGCCGCCAGCTTACTTGCCCATGAATATCGTCGATTTGCGCCAAGTCACCGTTCGCCAACTCGAACCGCTGCTTGAAGAAGAAGCTCGCCATTGGCGCAAAGAACTGCACTGGGACTATCGCGGGGCACTGGAATTGATCAAGCGGTTTCTGGAGGCACGGGCGCTGGCGGGCAGCGTGGCGTTTGAAAACGGGAGCGCTGCCGGGTATTCGTTTTACGTGATGGAGGAGCAAAAAGGGTTGATCGGCGGGCTGTATGTTTCCGCGCAATATCCGCAGTCCGCGATCGCACAACGTTTGCTGGAAGAGACGCTTTTCAATATGCGCGCCATTCCGCAACTGGAGCGCATCGAAGCGCAATTGATGCCCTTCAGCGGGCCGATCGACTCTCCACTGCGCGATCAGGGATTTCGTCTGTACACACGGCAATTCATGCTGCTGGATCTGCAGAAAGGCCCGCAGACGAACGCGAGCGCTTCGAACGGCCTGCGCGTGGATCGCTGGAACGATCGATATTTTGAGCCGTGCGCGAAGCTGATTTATTTGTCATATGCCGATCACGTGGATGGGGAAATCAACGACCAATACCGCAGCGCTGCGGGAGCGCTGCGCTTTCTGAAAAATATTATCCTGCTACCGGGGTGCGGGCAGTTCGTTCCGGGGGCGTCGTTTGTGTTGCGGCAACCGGGCAGCGAGGAGCTGGTAGCGGCGGTTCTGACCAGCGAGGTGTCGCCAAGTGTTGGGCATACCACGCAGATTTGCGTGGTGCCGGGGTTTCAGGGGCACGGGCTGGGGCGCATGTTGATGCAGAAGTCGAGCGAGGCGCTGCGCGCTTTGAAGTTTAAGGAGTTGACGCTGACGGTCACTTCGGAGAATCGCACTGCCGTGCAACTGTACGACCGGCTGGGTTTCCATACGATTAAGTCGTTCACGGCCGGGGTGTGGCCGCGATAATGTGTGGTGCCTCGTGACGCGCGTGGGTTCGTTGACTCGGTTAAAGCCTCCAGCTTAAGATGAACGCCGCATGCCGGATGCTCCGCTACTTCCAGGACAACTCGTTTCGCATTATCGCATTGTTGAAAAATTGGGCGGCGGGGGCATGGGCGTGGTGTATAGGGCGCAAGACACGCGCCTGGACCGCTTCGTAGCCCTCAAATTTCTGCCGCAAGATGTGGCCCACGACGAGCAGGCCCTAGAGCGATTTCGCCGCGAAGCAAAAGCGGCCTCCGCACTAAACCATCCCAACATCTGCACGATTTACGACATTGGCGAAGACAGTGGCAATGCGTTTATTGCCATGGAGTGCCTGGAAGGCAAAACGCTGAAGCACACCATCAACGGGCGGCCTGTAGACCTGGAAGCGCTGCTGACTGTCGCCCTGGATGTGACGGATGCGCTGGACGCGGCACACGCCAAAGGCATCGTTCACCGCGACATCAAGCCTGCAAACATTTTTGTTACCAGCCGCGGGCATGCGAAAGTGCTGGACTTTGGCTTGGCGAAGTTAGAGGGAGCAAAGACCCAGCGGGAAATGGGGCCGCACGAAACGCTGGCGACCGAGGGCGTGGGAAGCGAGCAACTGACGAGTCCTGGAAGCACGCTGGGCACGGTGGCGTACATGTCCCCGGAACAGGCGCGCGCCAAAGATGTGGATGCGCGCTCGGATTTATTTTCGTTTGGAGCAGTGCTTTACGAGATGGCTACGGGGCAGTTGCCGTTTCGTGGAGACACCACGGCAACGATTTTCGACGCTATTTTGAACCGCGCCCCGGTCGCGCCGGTGCGCTTGAATCCGGATTTGCCGCCAGATCTGGAACGCATTATCAACAAGGCGTTGGAGAAGGATCGCAGCCTGCGATACCAACATGCTTCGGATATTCACGCGGATCTGAAGAGAGTGCAGCGCGACTCCAGTTCAGGTAGGACTGCCGTTCCAGAGCAGCGCGAAGCTGTCGCTTCCTCCGGTTCGGACCGCGTGCCTGCTGCTACGTCCGGATTCGGAGCAGCAACGATATCGTCGGGCGCGCATAGCGCCGCAGTAGCTGCCAACACAGGGAGTGGCACAGGAGTTGTTCCCGCAGCGGCCAAAAGTAATAAAGGGCTCCTTGTGGGAATTGTGGTGGGGTCGTTGGTTGTGCTTGCCGCGGGCATCGCTTACTGGAAGATGGGCAGCCATAAGGCGCCCATCAATCTGCAGGACATGGAGATTACCAAGCTGACGCAAAGCGGTAAGGCTTCCGGCGTGGCCATTTCTCCGGACGGCCAATATGTGGTGTACGTTTTGCGCGACGGAGAAAAGCAGAGCCTGATGGTGAGGCAGGTCTCCACCGGAAGCGATGTGCAGGTGCTTGCGCCGGATATTATCGTGTTTTACGGGCTGACGTTTTCTCCCGATGGGCAATACATCTACTTCACGGGTTCCAGCAAAGAAAATCAATTTTTTAGCACACTGTACAAAATGCCGGTGCTGGGCGGGTCGCCTGTTCAAGTGATTCGCGACATCGATACCGGCCCGAGCTTCTCGCCGGACGGCAAGCGCTTTGCGTTTTTGCGCGGCGACCCGGTCAAGGGCAAGGTGAATCTGTTGATTGCCAACGCGGACGGCAGCGGAGAGCACGTCGCGCGGGATAAACCGGGCAGCGCCACACCATTCGCGATGGTACGTCCGGCGTGGTCGCCGGATGGGAAGACAATTGTTTATACCCTCTATGAACCGGCGAACCGCCAGACGCTCTATGCGGTTTCGCCGGAGGACGGCTCTGCTCGCGTGCTGTACAGCACCGCCGACTCACTTGGGCAACCGATCTGGCTTCCCGACGGTTCCGGACTGCTGATCGCGATTCGAGAGCGTGGTCCGGCAAATCGCGGACAGATCTACAGAATTTCCTATCCTGGTGGAGAAGCGCACCGGCTTTCCAACGACCTGACCAACTACAGTCTGGCCTGGCTGGACCTGTCGCGGGATGGTTCCGCGCTGGCGACGATTGAAAACACGCGCACGTCCGATCTGTGGATGCTCCCGGAAGGCGACTGGGCGCGTGCCAAGCAGATTACTTCCGGCGGCTCACCGATCAATTTTGTTTCTTCCTTCGGAAAAGATCGCTTCATCTACACCACGGACGCCAGCGAAGTCTATTCGATCGGGCTAGATGGGAGCACTCCGACGCTATTGGCCGGAAACGATAGCCACGTCGGATTTGCCACCGGCTGCGGTAACGGCAAACACGTGGTCTTTCAGAAATTCGAAAAGGATCAGACGACTCTTTGGCGCATGGACGCGGATGGCGGCAATGCGACGCAACTGGCACCCGCAAAATCTGTAGCTCTGACGTTCTGCTCACCTGACGGGCAATGGGTGACCTTTCTTGAGGGTGAAGCCTTCGGCGAATACCTCGTGTCTATCAATGGAGGAACGCCGAAGAAACTGGAATTGCTGAAAGGCGGACCATTAGGGTTTGCAAACATCTCTCCCGACGGGAAGCTGTTGCTGTATCAGTGGCAGGATCCCAATAACATGGGAACCCGAGTGAGAAATGATGTTTCCGCGCTTGAAGGCGGACCGGTGCTGTACTCGTTTGAACGAATGATTGGCGCGGCAGCAAGTTACTGGTCGCCAGATGGACGTGCCATCGACACGGCGGTTACGCGCGGGGGAGTAGCGGATATATGGCGCCAGCCGCTTTCGGGCGGCCCGCCAAAACAAATCACTCATTTCCCGTCGGCGATCATTTTTGAATTTGCGTGGTCTGGGGAAGACAACACACTGGTTGTGGCCCGCGGCACGCGCACCGCGGATATTGTCCTTTTGAAGGCGAAGAACGACTCCAAGTAGGAAAGAACAAATTACTCTGGCACGGTCATCGAGATAGTCTGCTAGCTGGAGTATTAATAAACGTTTAGGTTCGTGGATTGAAAAAGTAAATCTGAACGATTTTTATCAGAAAATCACAGGCAAATTACAATTTCCTGTTGCAACCCTCGTCTCAATGTCACTAAGCTACGCCCCAATCGATGCTGGACTCGTGTGAGATTCTGGTGCGCGGCACGAGAGCTCAAATTCGTGGGGTGACGGCCGGTGAAACCTTTTTTTCGCACTAGCGCAACGATCCTTCTAATTCTGCTTCTGGCGAATACCAACCAGGCACAACAGACACTCGGCGTCATCACCGGCACGGTCACCGATCCTTCGGGAGCGGCGGTGGTGGGTGCGGACGTCAGAGCCACCAACATTGCAACGAACCTGGAAGTGTCGGCGGCCACGAGCTCGAACGGCTCTTTCCAGATTCCGCAATTGCCGGCAGGAACGTATCGCCTGACGATCACCAAAGAAGGTTTCAAGACGGAAACGCACACAGAGGTTCTGGTGAGCGGCAATCGCACGACAACAGTAGACTCCGCGCTGGTGGTAGGACAGGTCAGCGCGTCGGTGGAAGTCAACGCCGTGCCGCTGATGAACCAGACGGATACGACGAACGGATACGTGGTTGATTCGGGAACGATCGAGCAGACGCCACTGGGGACCGGGAGCTTCACGCAACTGGCGATTTTGAGTCCGGGAGTACACGCGGATTTCCTGGGAGGGGCGGGCGCTAATGCCGGGCTGGGCAACCAGGCGATTTTCGCCAACGGGAATCGCGATACGAGCAACAGCTTCTCGTTGAATGGAGTCAGCACAAACAATTTGTTCAATGGAAACTCCACCAGCCAGGTGGGAGAGAACCGCTTTGTGCTAAACACCGGTGAGAATTTTGGGTCCGGAGGCACGATTCAAACCAATACGTCAGTTTATAGCGCGATCGGCCAGGCACTGCCCACGCCGCCCACGGACGCCATCCAGGAAATTGCGGTGAACACATCGATGTATGACGCGTCGCAAGGTAACAATAGCGGAGCGCACATCAGCGTGCTGACGAAATCGGGCACGAACCAGTTCCACGGATCGGCCTGGGAACAGTTTCAGAACAGCGCGATGAATGCCACGCCATTTTTCTACAATGCCGATGGTATTCCGATTCCCTTCTTGAATCGAAACCAGTTCGGTGTGACGGCAGGGGGTGCGATCAAGAAAGACAAATTGTTCTACTTTCTTTCTTATCAAGGCGTACGCATCGCGGATCAGGAAACGGCGACAAAAGATGCCACGGTGCCATTTCACCTGACCGACGATCGCACTGCGCAGGGCATCGCCAACACCATCAACGCAGATTACTGCACCCAGAATCCCGCGCCTTCGTACTGCCCCTTCCTGCCGTCGATGGTGAGCACGCAGGCGATGAACCTTTTGAATGCCAAGCTGCCCAACGGCCAGCTTTTGATTCCCAGCGTGAGCGCGGCGACATTTGCAAAAGGCGTTGCGGCTGCGCAGACACTGGGCTACGACGCTATCGTGCAAGGCCCGAATACGCATGCGAGCGTGGATCAGGGGATCGGGGGCATCGACTACGTGTTTAGCACCAGGGACCGATTGTCTGGAAAATATTATGTGCAGAACGATCCCACCAGCAATCCGTTTGGGGCGACCGGCTCGCTGCTCGGATTTGCGCAGCAACTCTCAGCCGGCAGTCAGGTATTTTCCCTGAGCAACACGGTAATCCTGTCTCCCAGTCTCACCTGGGAGCAACATTTCGGATTCACGCGGCTTAGAGCATTTGCGCATACCAGCCAGGATTTCACGCCAAGCTCGCAGGGAATCAGCCTGCTGGGCTCAACACAATTTCCGGAGTTCAATGTGATCACCGCCGATCCGACGATCGCTTCCGGACTGGAGTTCGGGCCGAGCACCAGTTTTGGCGACGCAGGAATGTTCCAGAATCAATGGGAATCAGGATCGTCGGTGACCTGGATACGGGGTAAGCACACCATCACACTGGGCATATTGTGGGACCACACGCAACTGAACGTCATCAACGAAAATAGCAACACGGATACTTTGGAATTCACCGATTTTGCTTCGTTCGTGCAAGGGCAGGTGCGCAGCGGAACGGCGTTTGCGGGCTCAGCCAATCGCTACTACCGGTCCGATACGCTGGGCTCATACGTCAATGACAACTGGAAACTAAAAAGTAATCTGACGGTCTCGCTGGGTGTGCGTTGGGATGTCGACGGCCCGCTTTCGGAAAAGTACGGACGGCTCACCGCGTTTGATCCTGCTCAATATAACTATGTCCAATGTATGGTGGGCGGCAAGCCTGGCGATCCTACGGCGAATACGTGTGACCCCGGGACGGACGTGATCACCAATTCCGGTTTGGAGATTGCCGGGAATAACGCGAAGTATGGAACGAAGGGGGCCAGCGATTCGCTGCTGAGAAATCATCAATGGGGATTTGCCCCGCGCATCGGGATCGCGTGGACGCCATTATCAAAACTCACGGTGCGGACGGGTTACGGCATTTATTATGACCGGGGAGAGCTCTTCACCTATTTGTCGCCGAGCGCCGGGTCAGGATTCAACGGGCCATTCGGTGTGACGCTGGCGCCACCGTTTGTGCAGCCGGTTACGGCGCCACAAAATGCGACGTTGGCGGCACCGTTTGGCACTACACCACCGCCGCCGCCGTCGGGAAGCGCCACAGGGTTCCTGGCGCAACTGCCCAACCTGGAGCAGACGGCGTGCGGTTTTCCGGGATGCTGGCCGGCAGGAAATTTGTTCGGTCCCTTCCTGTTTGGCGGCTATGACATTCACAACAAACTGCCGTACACGCAGAACTGGACATTCGACCTGCAATTTCAGCCCACCAGCAGTTGGCTATTCGAGATGGGCTACGTCGGCAATCACGGGACGCACGAAGTGTTGCCTATCCCCTTCAATCAACCGCTGATCGCGACGCCGCAAAGTCCGGTGAACAATCAAATTTATTCCTACGGCGGCACGAGTCCCCTGTCGCTGACGAACGAGCCGGTGTTCACAAACGAATTCGCGGGCAATGCGCCGATTCGCGTGCCGTACCCCGGGTATGACATGAATTCCGTGCTGTTCGAAGCGGAAGGAATCTCGAATTACAACGCCTTGCAATTGCAGGCGCGCAAACGCTTGTCTTTCGGTTTGACGTTCACGGCCTCGTACACCTGGTCGCACTCACTGGATGAGCAGAGCGGGCTGGGTTTGTTCTACACGGGAAACAATCCGCTGTCGCCGCACGCCAGCTACGCGTCGTCCGATTTCGATCAGCCGCATGTGTTTCTGATCAACTACAACTACATCATCCCTAAACTGGTCAAGAACGAGGGCCTGGGAAAAGTGGTGAATGGGTGGAGCATCGCAGGGCAAACGGTGGCACAGAGCGGCCAGCCCTACAGCGTGTACGACTATTCCGGGTCGGTGGGGAGCCTGTATTTTGGGACCAGCAACTACATCGGGAACCCGATCGTGTCGCTGAAGCCGGGAGTCACGCCGCAACAAGCGGAACTGCAAGGCACGCTAGGAGTGAATGCCGGAAGCCCGGTGCTCAACGCTCTCGATTTTGCACCACAATTTGTGGCGCCCGGCACGCATGGAGTGCCGCCATGCGACGCGTCGGGATGCGACCTGTATGAATCGCTTTACGGAACGTCGGGAAGAAACTTGTTCCGCGCGCCGTTTCAGGTGCGCTTCGATATGAGCGTGGCGAAAGAGTTTCCGATTAAGGAACGATTCCGGCTGCGCTTTGAAGCGGACGCGTTCAATATCTTCAACCATCCGGATTTCGATGCGCCCAACAATAACGTGGACTTCTTTCCTAATTTTACGGGGCCGCCGGCGAATCCTCCCGCGGGAAGCCTTGGAGTGATTCAACACACGATTGGCAGTCCGCGGTTCCTGCAATTGAACTTGCACCTTTCGTTCTAATAGAACTCGCACTTGCATCATCTGCGAAGCGTCCAGGCGATGTGACGGCGCGTTTTTGACGGTGAACGCTGCGCTCTTCGTTGCCAACGAAGAAATGATGGCGTTAACGTACCCGTGCAGGTTGCAGCGCAAGCTATAATGCGCGCAGGTATGGGACTTAGTTCCGGTACAAAACTCGGACCTTACGAAATCGTGGCGCCCGTGGGCGCGGGCGGCATGGGCGAGGTGTATCGCGCAAAAGATGCGCGCCTGGGCCGCGATGTGGCGTTGAAAATTGTTTCGGAGTCTTTCGCCCAGGACCCCGATCGCTTGCGGCGCTTCGAACAAGAGGCGCGCGCGGTGGCTGCGCTCAATCATCCAAATATTCTGGCAATTCATGACATCGGCCAGCACGAAGGCTCTCCTTTTCTCGTTTCCGAGCTGCTGGAAGGGGAGAGTCTGCGCGCAGTGCTGGAGCGCGGAGCGCTGCCACAGCGCAAGACCATTGAGTATGGCGTGCAGATTGCGAAGGGACTTGCGGCGGCGCACGAAAAAGGGATCATCCATCGCGACCTGAAGCCCGAAAATATTTTTGTAATGAAAGACGGGCGCATCAAAATTCTGGATTTCGGCCTGGCGAAACTGGTGCAAAGCGCCGGCACAGTTTCGGACGAAGTTACCCTCAGCAATTCACACACTGCGGCGGGCGTGGTCATCGGCACGGCAAGCTACATGGCGCCGGAGCAGGTGCGCGGCCTAGTTGCGGATGCGCGCACGGACATCTTCGCGTTTGGCGCGGTGCTGTATGAAATGCTTTCGGGCGTGCGCGCATTTCGCCGCGACACTACCGCGGAAACCATGACCGCGGTTTTGAAAGACGACCCGCCGGAGCTTTCCGATTCGGCGCGCCTCGTGTCACCCGCGCTGGAACGCATCGTGCGGCGATGCCTGGAGAAAAATCCGGAGCAGCGCTTTCAGTCAGCGCGTGATTTGTCATTCGCGCTGAGCGCTTTATCGGGAACGGACTCCAGCGCGGCGGCGCGAGCGGTCGCTGCGCCGGCTCCAAGAAAATCACCGCTGCTGTGGCTGGGAGTTCTGGCTGCGCTGGCCGCCGTTTCGGCGGCGACGTGGTTGGCGGCGCGGCGCGCGGCGCCTACTACACGCATGCAATTTTACCTGGCGGTTCCGGATGAAATGAGCATCAGCCACATGGCGCTCTCACACGACGGCACGATGCTGGCATTTGTGTCGCCGGATGAAAATTCAGCATTGCCCATGCTGTTTGTCCAGCGGGTAGGGTCGTCGAATGTGACCGCGCTCGGCGGCACGCAAGGAGCGAGTTATCCGTTCTGGTCACCAGACGCAGCGTACGTGGGATTTTTCGCTAACGGCAAATTGATGAAGGTAGCGATTGCGGGAGGCACGCCGCAGGTGCTGGCCACCGCGCTGTCCGGACGAGGCGGGAGCTGGGGAAGCGAGTGGCCGTGGACATCACCGACCGAAAAGCCAACAACATAGATATCTGGATTGAGAATACCCAGGGAGCAGAGAACTCGCGGTTTACGTTCGATCCAGCGGAAGAAGCGGTGGGGGTATGGTCGCGAGACGGAAGCACCATCGCGTATCGCATCGCAGACCTCGACGGCGCGAGCATATGCATAAAACCAGCGACTGGGCTGGAGCGCGAGAAGAAAAGGTTTACGGTCCGTGGATCAGACGACATACTTCCGAATTCCTGGTCACTGGATAACCAGCAGATCCTGTGCACGCGGCAGACGGCGTCGGGTGACCATCTGGAAATATTAACGGTGGCCGGCGGAGAGCCGACGCGGCTGCTGAACAGTAAGGGCAGCGAAACGAATGGCCAGATTTCTCCAGACGGAAAGTGGGTGGCATACGCTTCCGATGATTCTGGGAATTGGGAGATTTACGTCACGTCGTTTCCCGGCGCGGCAGGAAAATGGCAGGTGTCGCGCGGAGGCGGCTCGGAGCCGCGGTGGCGCGGAGACGGCAAAGAGATTTTCTATGTCGCCCCTGATGGGATGCTGACAGCCGTACCGGTGAATGGTGAGACTACCTTCGCGACCGGCACGCCATCGCCCCTGTTCCAGATTCACGGGCGAGCAGCGATCTCCAGCACCGACGTGTTTACCTACGACGTAGCGAAAGATGGGAAACGCTTTCTGGTGAATCGCTACGAGAAACCGGAACATGTGGCGCCGCTGACGATTCTGCTGAGCACTGCGAATGGCGCCTCGGCTCAATAACGCAAAAGTGGCGGCGTTCGCGCCTTGAAACGGTCCCGCGTAGGTTAAAGCTCAGTCTCCTAAAAAACGGCGCGTGGTTAGGGTACTCAGAGGTTGGTTTTGGCAAGGTCCAGAATTTCGCTGCCTTGGCCATTGAGCATAGCTTTCACCAGATAAATTCCGAAGCCTTTGGCCTGATTGAAGTCGATCGTGGGCGGTAGGGACAGCTCATTTCTCGCCACCTTTACGCTGACTAGCGCGGGGCCACGATGGGTGAGCGCTTCGCGCAGTGCGCTTTCCAGGTCTCCGGGTTCTTCGACATTCTGGCCGAAGATGCTGCAGGCATCGGCAAGCTTGGCGAAATCAGGGTTTTCAAGATCGGTGCCGAAAGTGAGCACGCCAGCCGACTTCATCTCCAATTCCACGAAGCTGAGCGCGTCATTCTGGTAGACGATTACTTTGACGGGCGCTTTGAGCTGTTTGAGAGTGAGCAACTCGCCCATCAACATGGCGACTCCGCCGTCGCCGGACATGGAAATAACCTGGCGACCGGGAAACGTTAGCTGCGCTCCAATGGCTTGCGGCAATGCGTTGGCCATGGAACCGTGATTGAAGGAGCCGAGCAGTCTACGGCGGCCGTTCATGGTCAGGTAGCGCGCGGCCCATATGGTCGGCGTGCCCACGTCGCAGGTGAAGATGGCGTCGTCCGCGGCGATGCGGTCAAGCACGGCGGTAACATACTGCGGATGCATGGGCGTCTTGCCCGGCTCTCCGACGGCGAGTTCGTCGAGCTTAGCGCGCGCTTTTTTGTAATGAGTTTGTGCTTCCTCAAGATGGCTTCCGTCTGACTTTTCTTTCAAGAGTGGTGTGAGCGCCCGCAAGGTGTCGCGCACCGATCCGACCAGGCCTAAATCGACTGTGGTGCGGCGGCCGATCTGTTCGCCGCGCTGATCGACCTGAATGACCCGTGCATCAGTGGGGTAAAACTGCTGGTAGGGGAAGTCGGTGCCGAGCATCAACAACAGGTCGCAATGCTGCATGGCGTAGTGGCCGGAGGTAAATCCCAACAGCCCGGTCATGCCGACGTCGTAGGGATTTTTGTAAGCGATGAATTCCTTGCCGCGGAGGGCGTGGACTATGGGAGCTTTGAGGCGCTCGGCAACTTCGAGAAGTTCGGGGTGGGAACCGGCGCATCCCGCGCCGCCCAGAATGGTAACCTTTTTTGCCTCATTACAAAGTTCAGCGGCGCGCTGAAGCAAGGCCGGTTCCGGAGTGCTGACCGGTTGCATAGAGTCGACTTTCAGGCTGATGCGGCGAGGAGTGGCTTCCTCCAATGCGGTGTCGCCAGAGATGACGATTACGGATACTCCCCGCTGGGCGATGGCGGCGCGAATAGCGATTTCGAGGACGCGCGGCATCTGGCTGGGATGTGAGATGAATTCACAGTAGTGGCTGCAGTCTCGAAAGATGTGGTCGGGCTTGGTCTCCTGAAAATAGCCGCTGCCGAGTTCGGCACTGGGAATCTGCGCGGCGATAGCGAGCACCGGGACGCGACTGCGGTGGCAGTCGTAGAGGCCGTTGATGAGGTGAGTGTTGCCGGGGCCACAGCTACCGGCGCAAACCGCCAGCATACCGGTAAGGTGAGCCTGTGCGCCAGCGGCGAAGGCGGCGGCTTCTTCATTGCGGGTATGGGCCCAGGTGAGCGATTTGTGCGTGCGGATGGCGTCGGTGATGCCATTGAGAGAATCGCCCGGGACCCCGTAGACGCGTTTAACGCCGGCGGATACCAGGGTCTCGACGATCATGTTGGCAATTTTGGTTTTTTTCATATTGGTGTCCTCACGCAACTGTTTGAAGCAGGCTCGTTCCCCGAAAGTGTTGGATGATTGGGGAGGAATTGTGGTGCAAGCTGTTTTGGGCGGGTCAAAGCGAGACAAACGGGAGTGTTGAACCAGCGATCAGAAAAGGGCGATCAGAAAAGGGCGATCAGGCGAGGACGTCGAGCGTGGTCTTGAAGATTTCGTCGGCAACTTTCAAGGTACCGATGTTGGCCGCATACTGGTTTTTGGCGGAGATTAACGCTACAGCGGCGGTACTGAGGTCCACGGGGACCCCGGCAGCCCCTCCGGAGGTGTTGGCCCCATATGAGGCTATTCTGCTCCCAGCGCTTTGCAGTTGAAGGTCGGCCTGCTGTACTCCCGCTAGGGCAATGAAGAGAGATTCATAAAGAGTCTATCGGCACTGCCGCCGGAGACTTTAGCCAGGCGGTCAGTTGTATCTACAGGAGTTGTCCCTCCCTGATGAGGCGCACTGTCGCGGCGCGCGGCTCGCATTTGACGGCGCGATTATTTGCGTGCGGCTTCGAATTCGTCGCCGTGCTGCCACTGAATCAAGGCGGATTGCATGGCAGCCTCCATTCCCAGGTCATAGCCGAATTGGGCCATCTTGGCGAGGCCGGTGAAGTCCCAATCTTTGCGATATTCGTCGCTGGGCTGATGATAGTGATGCTCGACGTAATCCTTGGCCTGGTCGCGGCCCCAATCTTCGTCGTGGCCTTTGAACTTCAGGCCTTCGCTGATGGAGAAGGCGGGGATGCCCACTCGCGCCAAGCTGAAGTGATCGGAGCGGTAGTAATGCCCTGCTTCGGGTTGCGCGTCGGGACGAATATTCAGGCCAAATTTCTGGGCGATCTTTTCCACTTCAGGATAAAAGGTGGTGCGTTCAGCGCCGCTCACTTCGACGTCTTCGGGATCGCCGATCGGTGCAAGCGCGTCATAGTTCAGATCCAGGGTGATCTTTTTCACGGGCACCGGGGAATGCTTGCCAAGATATTCGGAGCCAAGCAGGCCCTGCTCTTCGCCCGTTACCGCGGCGAACAGAATAGAGCGCGGAGGGCGAGCGCGCTGATCGGTCTGCGCCCAGGCGCGCGCCAATTCGAGCAAAATGCCGCAGCCGGTGCCATTGTCGACTGCCCCGTTATAGATGTTGTCGCCTTTCATGGAAAGATCGATTCCCAAATGGTCATAGTGCGCGGTGTACAGGACGGATTCTTCGCGGCGTTGCGGGTCGCTGCCGGGAAGCATGGCGACAACATTTTTTGAGGTGAATGGGCGCACGGTGCTGGCGATGTGGGCCTTCAGCTTCACCGGCAATTCCACGGGCTTGAAATCGCGCGACTGCGCTTGTTGAAACATTTTGTCTATATCGGTGCCGGACATGGCAGCCAATTTTTTGGCGACATCGAGTTGAATCCACGAGGCCGCTTGCAGTTTTGGCGCGCCTTCCAGCCGCAAATAGGATTTATCTTTGCCGTTGGAATTGCGAACTACTTCCCAGCCATAGCTGGCGAGGTCGCGGCGATGAATGATTAAGGTGGCTACCGCCCCGTGGCGCGCGGTTTCTTCGTACTTGTAGGTCCAGCGTCCGTAGTAAGTGAGCGCTTTGCCCTTGAAGAAATTGGGGTCGTCGGAGGTGGGCTCGTTGACGAAGAGCAGCGCGACTTTGCCTTTTAAGTCGACACCTTTGTAGTCGTCCCATTTATATTCGGGCGCGGTAATTCCAAAACCGACGAAAACGATAGGCGCATCAATATTGACGGACTCCGTTTGTGTTTCATTGTGGGTGACAAAATCGTCGAGATTCGTCAACTGGACGGGCGGGCCACCTTTCGATTCCAGGGTGAACGTGGTGTCCGGCAGGGTAGTGACCACCACCATGGGAACCTCCTGGAAGTAGCTGCCGTGATCGCCGCCGGGCTTGAGACCATCCAGAGCAAACTGCGTGGCGATGTATTCTGCGGCGATGTCGCTGCCGCGCTGGTTCATGCCGCGACCTTCCAGCAGGTCGCTCGAGAGAAATTTCACGTGTGCGCGAATTTTCTCGGCGTCGATTTTATTTTCGTCAGTGGTCTGCGCGCCAAGGTAAGCGCTGCCCGCTGCCGAGATAAGTATCACGGCTGCCATTATTGCCGATTTCCGGATGGATTTGAGCATGATTCCTTTTCAAGCCTCGCTATTTTTTCGAACGGTCTTTCAACAAGCTTTTCAATTCGGACATAAATTCCTGCACATCCTTGAAGTCCATATACACGGAGGCAAAGCGAACGTAGGCGACCTTATCCAGTTTTTTCAAACCTTGCATGATCATTTCGCCGATCTCGGCGGTGGTCAGTTCGCGCTCGGTGGCATCATGCACGACGCCTTCGATCTCATCGACGATCGCTTCCAGCTTAGGGGTTGCTACCGGACGTTTTTCGCAAGCTTTCAGCAAACCTTGAAGGATTTTCTGGCGCTCGAAGCGTTCCCTGCGGCCATCCTTTTTTGCCACCATATAGGGAATTTCGTCGATGCGTTCGTAGGTGGTGAATCTCCGCCCGCATTTGAGGCATTCGCGGCGGCGCCGAATGGTATCGCCAACGCGGCCTTCCCGTGAATCAATCACTTTGTCGTCAACGTGCGCGCAAAAAGGGCACTTCACTCGTATTTTTCTCCTAAAATTTCGGTGCCAAAGCAAATCTGACAGAAAGTTGTTCCACCACCCAAGACCCGGAGGCTGAATCAATCCAAAGCAGCGGCGACTTCTTTTTTCTCTTCCGCGGCCATTTCTTTCAACTCGCGCAAGCCCCAGCCTTCGTGGATGAGCATGGGTACGCCCACGACGGCGACGCCGGCAAACGTAATGATCCACAGCACGATGGCAGCGGCGACTGCGGGTTCTCTTTCTACTCCAAAGATCGCGGTGTACGCAATGATAGCGCCAGCCTGGGAACCTCCGCCAACGCCAGGCAACTGGATCGACGAGCCTATCAGGGAAAAGGCCAGGACCAGCGGTGCGTCCGCCAGGCCGACTACTGCAGTTCCAGCAAACGCGTGGGACACCCAATAATAAACCAACGCGATGACCGCCCAATGCACGGCGGAGTAAACCGAAGCAAGAGTCAGGTCGCCCCAGGTGCGGATGGTTTGCACACCCCGAACGAAACCAAGGACGAAGCGAGCCAAGGTGGCGCGCCAGCCGCCGGCATGAATGGTGGTGTGCAGGCGGCGCTCCAATAGTGCTGTGCCGTGCAATCGCAAATAAAGAACGGCGGCAGCGGCAGCCAACACGCCAGTAAACAAAATGGCTCCGGTGGTCCTGGCGGCAGTCGCAAGCTGGTCGGCCATGTCGCCGGCGTGCGGCCTCTTACCGAACAGCAGTAAACCGATAGCGGCAATGACGGCCACGCTGCCCATGTCAAAGATGCGTTCGAGTACGTAGATTCCGAAAATGTCAGCGACAGGCAAGTCCTGCTTCTTGGCGAGCAGCAGCGGTCTGACCGGTTCGCCGGCGCGGCCCAGCAGAAAAATGGCGGCGAAACCGGCCAGAGTGAGCTTATAGATTCTCCAGAGATCGGCTTTGCCGAGGTTGCGTTGAAAGATTTGCCAGCGCAGGGATCTGATGCCGTAACAGGCATAGATAGCAGTTATCGCAACTACCAGATAGTAGGCGTTGGCTTCGCGCACGGCCTGCAGAAGCTTGGCTCCGCTGAATCCGCCCAGGTGAAGGAATCCGCGTAGTTCATAGACGACCAGGCCCAAGGCCGCCAATCCGAGGGTTAGAAGAAAGGGTTTCCTGGCCGACGCACGCATCTGAATCGAGCGTACTGGCCGCACCTACAGTCGTCAAGCTAACTCCGGCTGAGAAAGCGCGTGTGCTTTACGGGTGTGCGGATGTTCGAAAGTTAATTGCTTGAATCGCGTTCGAGTTTGAACTGCTTTACAATGTCGGCGATCTCGATCAGGTCAGCGATGGCCATTACGAATTGTTCCCCCCAACCGCGGTCGAGCCGAAAGGCGAGGGCATAAGCCCCTTTTTGTGTGAACGTCGCCGGAACTTGATCGGCAGGGTCCGTGCGGCTGATTGGATCGGCCTCCACAGTGGAAAGAAATTGGCGGTATTCCTTGAGCTGCGCTGCCATTTTTATGCCTGAGGTGGTGGTGCCCTGAAGCGCGTGAAGAAATACTCCGTTGACAAGCATAAAGGCGGCGATGAGAACCGCTGTCAATGCGTCGGTCGCCAGCGCCAGCACTGCGATGCCCACGAAACAAGCCGCGAGGAATGTGAGCGGCAAGGTATCCGCACCCGTCCACGGGCGTCGCGGCGCGGTGCTGGAGGGGGAGAGGGTGGCGATTTTTTCTAAAGGTCCACCAGCGGTGCGAAGCGTAATGATGAAACACACGAAGGTGCCCAGGAGGTCGTATTCAAGTAATCGCATGGAACCCCGGGACAACCGCGCATGCAGCAGCATCCAGAAAACGGCTGCGGCCGAGACAATCCAGGCCGGCACGGAGATGGCGATGTGATCTGAAAAATATTCGGTGTTGTGCAAGGCCCAACGAAAAGTCTGCACCGCCGACTTCAATTCCGGGGTGACTTCCACGAAGTCGAAGCTTTCTTCATCGTCCAGTAACTTGCGAGCGAGAACATCTTCTTCTGGTTCCTGAGATATCGACGGAGCCGTTTCGAGCCTGATGATGGAGTACAAGTCTCCATTCTGCTCAATTCTGAGAAACCCCTTGGACGCCATGCTCACGATGGCGGAAGCGATAGAGCGGGGTAAATCGCCGGGCGAGAGGAGCCACGCGGCCACGGCCGGAGATGCGCCAACGGGAGGATCGTAACGAGGGACGATGACGACAGGAGGCTCCGACGCGCTCAGCCACAGTTTTGCAATAATGAAATACGCCAAGACAAAAAGCAGGGCCAATACCACCGGGGCGAAACTGGTTACAAAAAGGCTGGGCTGTTCCACGAAGGCGCTCGAAGATGCAGGGCGGGGCGTCAGAGTTTATGCCATAAGTTAGTTGAAGAGTCGAGCCATCTTGTTGGCATAGGTATTTCTCTTTAATGACGATTTCAGGAGCGTAAAGCGGAATTTCGAATCTGTTTGAAGATGTTGAGACGGGAGCGGCGGAGAGGATGGAAATGATCCAAGACGGAACTTTGAAACGATTTGAGAATCCCGACGAGGTAAGGATTTTTGAGAAAGGCCGATTCGAAATTGTAAATATTGGCGGGATGACAGTCGGGCGCGCGACCTACGAACCGGGATGGAAATGGTCGCAACATGTGGCTCCCACTGCGGGAACGGCGTTGTGCGAAGTTGAACACGTGGGGATGGTCGTGTCCGGGCATGCGATGGCCGCCTTCGCCGATGGAAGCCTGATGGAGTTGACGGCCGGAAATTTGTTTTATATTCCGCCGGTGGCGCATGACAGTTGGGTCGTGGGAGACGAACCGTATATATCGCTGCACTTTCTGGGAGCGGATCACTACGCCAAATAGCTGGCCTGGCGGATTAATTATTGCCGGGTTTCCGCCGAAGCGTGGTCAGCAGTTCCCTTTTCTTTCAAACTTTTTGTTGCCTTCCTGCGTATCCTCAATGAGCAAATTCGATTAGCAAGTCGAAGTGCTGCGCCCCGCGGGTGAAAACCGATGCGATTGGTCGTTGAGAATGTGAGCAAGGAATACGGTGGAAGCGAACGGGTGCGCGCGCTCAACAACGTGCAACTGTCTCTCGGGCCTGGCGTGCTTGGACTGCTGGGGCCTAACGGCGCGGGCAAATCTACGTTGATGCGCATTCTGGCGACGATCACGCAGCCTTCGTCGGGACGCGCGCTTTGGAACGACGTGGACATTGTGCGCGAGCCGGATGCATTGCGCGCCGTGCTTGGGTACCTGCCGCAGGATTTCGGTGTATATCCGAATCTCAATGCCATTGAATTTCTGGAGTATCTTGCGGCGGTCAAAGGCCTGCCAGCAGCGGCGGCGCGAACACGCATCCGCGAGCTTCTGGAACTGGTGAATTTAACCGGCGCGGCGAAGCGAGCGCTGGGTGGCTACTCGGGTGGAATGCGCCAACGTATCGGGATTGCGCAGGCGCTGCTGAACGATCCGCAACTTTTGATTGTCGATGAACCGACAGCGGGACTTGATCCCGAAGAGCGGGTGCGATTTCGCAATCTGCTTTCGGAACTTTCCGGCGAGCGCATCGTGATTCTTTCCACGCATATTGTTTCCGACATTGAAGCTGTGGCGACCAGCATCGCCATACTCGAGCAGGGCCGCCTGCTGGCACACGATTCGCCGGAAGCGCTGCTGGGCTCGGTGGCGGGAAAGGTCTGGGAAGTGGTGGTGCCCAGCGCGGACCTGGGAGCGTTGCGGCAGCAATTTCTGGTGAGCAGCACGGCGCATCGCAGCGACGGGATTCACGCGCGCGTGGTCGCCGATGCGGCGCCGCAAAATACCTTGCGGGCGCTTGATCCATCGCTGGAGGACGCCTATTTGGCGGCGCTAGCCACTCACCGAACGTCAGGAGTGCCGGCACCCGGCGGCACGCCCCGCAGCTCTTTCAAAGGCACTTCCAGCGGTTCGCGGGCATGAGCGCCGCCTCCGTTCCGCTGGCCATTGCGGGGGCCGATTTTCGTGAACGGGTGCGCCGCTACAGCTTTCTCTTCACTTTAGGATTTGCGCTATACCTCGGTTACCTGGCCAGCACGGGAAACCTGGTGCTGGAACTCGGGCACGCCCGTGGAATTTACAATTCCGCATGGGTAGGCGCGCTGCTTTCTCTGGTAGCAAGCGCTTTTATTTCGCTGGCGGGATTTTATTTCGTAAAAAATACCATTCAGCGCGACCGCGAAACACGGGTGGGGCAGATCCTGGCGGCTACGCCAATTTCAAAATTTACCTACGTGCTCGGAAAAATGTTCAGCAACCTGGCGGTGCTGACGCTGATGCTGGCGGTTCTGGCCTTGTCGGGGATCGCGATGCAGTTGATCGATGGCGAAGACCGCCACATTTTATTGTGGAACCTGATGTCGCCATTCATCCTGCTGGCGTTTCCGGCGATGGCGGTGGTCGCCGCGTTTGCGGTACTTTTTGAATCCATTCCCTTTCTGCGCGGCGGTTTTGGCAACATCGCTTATTTTTTTCTGTGGATTACCGGACTCAGCATACCCATCACCACGCGCAACCATGTTTCGGACCTGATCGGTATTTCGGTGGTGGCCGACAGCGCCCGAAACGCCGCACATCTATCCGCTGAAAGCGGAGGGGTCACGTTCGCACTCACGTTCGGCGAATTGCACGGACCACTTTCCACGTTTCAGTGGGATGGCCTGCCGTGGACGACGGAGATGGTGGTCAGCCGGGTCATCTGGCTGGCCTTTGCGCTGGGCATTGTGGTGTTGTCGGCATTTTTCTTCGATCGGTTCGATCCTTCTCGCGGAAAAGTTCTGCGCGAGGCACAGGAAGTTCTTCCTGCGGTATTGCCGGAGCAAACTATCGCCAGCTATCACGCGACGTTGACTCAGGCGGCTACGCTAACGCCACTGGCGGGATTAAAATTTCAATCGCGGTTTCTCGCGATGGTCGCGGCGGAACTGCGGCTGATGTTGCAAGGACAAAAATGGTGGTGGTACGTGGTCGCAGCGGGCTTGGCGATCGCTTCCGCGGCGGCGCCTTCCGCCAGCGCTCGTGGAATGCTCCTAGCTGTAGCGTGGATCTGGCCGGTTTTGTTGTGGTCGTCGATGGGGGTGCGCGAGACGCGCGAACAGACGTATCAACTTATTTTTTCCGCGCCGCATCCCGTGGCGCGGCAACTTCCAGCGATCTGGTGCGCTGGATTTCTGTTAGCGCTGCTCACGGGCTGCGGTTTTGGAGCGCGGCTCCTGCTTTCCGGCAATCTGCGCGGAGCAATGGCATGGCTCATTGGCGCATTATTTATTCCCACGTTCGCTTTGGGACTGGGAGTCTGGAGCGGCACGGGCAAACCGTTTGAAATTCTGTACACATTACTTTGGTACGTTGGCCCGCTGCACTCCACTACGGCGCTCGACTTCATGGGTTCGGCACCTGCTACGGCGGGGACGCGTTATCCGATGATCTACCTGGTATTTGCAGGCGTTTTTGGGTTGGCAGCGGTGGCGGGGCGCAAGCGTCAGCTTCAGTCGTGAATTGTTTGAAGTAATACGTAACGCGTGGTTGCGTCGCACCGAACCATACTTGAAACAAGCCAATGCAAATGCCAATGAAACCCGAGTCCTCTCGCCTGTTTCTCTTAAATCACTCATAAGAGACCAGTTGTTTTCGTTGACAGCATAGCATATTGTGATATGTTGTTTGCATATTGCAATGGTAGACAGTAGATCCCCGTATGACTCTCGGTGACAAAATCCGTTCCCTTCGCGCAGTAGAAGGTTCGCTGCGTGGCCTCAACCGCCCAATGACGCAGCAGGAACTGCTGGACGCGATGAAGCGTGAGACCGGGCGCACCTTGAGCCAAGCGTATCTCTCGCAAATCGAGAGCGGCTCGCGGCCGCACCTGACGCATACGACGCGTGAGCTTCTGGCGAAGTTTTTTCGGGTTTACCCAGGATTTCTGGTTAGCGATCCAGAGGGTTATACCTCCGAGCTGCAATCGGAATTGCGCGCCATCGACGCGAAAATCGATTCATGGCTGTATGCCGGTGCCGACCAGTTCGCTTCGGATCATGAACTGCACCGTGCGTTCGAAACCATCGCGGAGCACCAGGATTCGCGGCAGGCGATGTTGCTGCTGGCAGAAATTTTGCGCGCTCCGGGATTGGCCGAACGGCTGGCGGAGGTTTTGCGTCCCAATGTGCATCACAGCAGCGCGCATCCACCTCCGAGCCCGTCCCCCGCAGGTGCGCTGCAGAAATAAAGTCGCGGTGCGATTCGGCATCGCGGAACTTGCGAGCTGAGGACCAAAAGTTCAGCGGCAAGTGCGGGCCCCAGTAACTGTGTTTTTTTTCGGGGGTGTCTTATGTCCTGGCAGGATCTCTATCTTCTCTGTTTCATCGTAGGTTTCTCGCTGAGCGTGCTTTCTTTTCTCGCTGGAGCGGTGCACATCCATCTGCCGTTCAGGATGCACATGCCCTTTCATGGCGCGGCGCACGCTGGCCATGGAGGTGCGATGCGCGGAATGGGCAAGGCCGGCTCGGCACATTCCGGCGGTCACATTTCGTGGTTCAACGCTTCGACGGCGATGGCGTTTCTGGCCTGGTTTGGTGGGATCGGTTACATCCTGGCTTCGCGTTCGCATCTGGAGAGTTTCGTCGCTCTGGGAATCGCGATACTCGGCGGACTGGGCGCTTCGTGGGTGGTCTTTCGCTTCATGGTGAAGCTTATGAATGCGGAAAGTTCGCACCTGAAAGACGAAGACTACCGGCCGGAAGGCCTGGTGTGCACGGTAACCATGCCGGTGCGCGCCAATGGCACGGGCGAAATTATTTTTATGCAGAACGGTGTGCGGCGGAGCGCCGGCGCGCGCGCGCATGACGGCAAGGCGCTGGAGAAAGGCGCCGAAGTAGTGATCGAACGCTACGAAAACGGCGTGGCGTATGTACACCGGTGGGAAGAATTCACCCAATAGCCGTGAATTAGAACCGTGAATTAGAAAAACGAATTTCGCGGAGTGAAGCACGACTCAACAGTCCGCCGAAGAGTAGAGGAGACAGAAAGGAAGGCAGCCATGTTTGGATTCCCAGTCGTTCCAGTCATCGCTGGTTTGCTGGTGCTGGCCGTGCTCATGATTATGATCACGCTGGCAAAGATGTATCGCAAAGCAGGCCCGCATGAAGCATTGATTATTTACGGTACCGGCTCAGAAGCCCGCATCGTCAAGGGCAGCGGCACCATCATCTGGCCCATGATTCAAACCTGTAAGGAGTTGTCGCTGGAGTTGATGTCCTTTGACGTCGCTCCGCAGCAAAGCCTGTACACCCAACAAGGCGTGGCCGTCACGGTTGAGGCGGTAGCGCAAATCAAAGTGAAGTCCGACCCCGTTTCGATTCGAACGGCGGCGGAACAATTTCTGACCAAGCGTCCGGAACAGCGCGAAGGGTTAATCCGCCTGGTGATGGAAGGCCACCTGCGCGGCATCATCGGGCAGCTCACGGTGGAACAAATCGTCAAGGAACCGGAAATGGTGGCGGATCGCATGCGCTCCACCAACGCCAGCGACATGGCCAAGATGGGGCTGGAAGTTATCAGCTTCACCATTAAAGAAGTGCGCGACAAGAATGAGTACATCACCAACATGGGGCGCCCGGACATCGCGCGCATTCGCCGCGACGCCGAAGTAGCCACAGCAGAAGCCGAACGCGACATCGCCATCAAGCGAGCTGAATCGCAGCGCGCCGCGGCGGTGGCCAAAGCGCAAGCCGATCAGGAACGCGTGGCGGCAGAAACCGCTTCGCTGGCCAAGCAAGCGGAAGCGGAACGCGACCTCGACCTCAAAAAAGCCAGCTTCCTGGAAATGACCAAGAAGGCGCAGGCATCGGCGGACAAGGCCTACGAGATCGAAACCAACGTGATGCAGCAACAGGTCATCGCGGAAGCGGTGAAAGTGCAGCAGGTAGAACGCGAAGCGCAAGTGATGGTGCAGGAGGCGGAAATCAAGCGGCGTGAACGCGAGCTTATCGCCACGGTGCTGAAGCCCGCGGAAATCGAGCGGCAACGCATCGAAACCATCGCCAACGCGGAGCGTCAACGGTTCATCAGCGAAGCGGAAGGCCGCGCGTCCTCCATCCGGGCGCAAGGCGAAGCGGAAGCGGAAATTATTTTCAAGAAGGGCGAAGCGGAAGCCAAGGCCATGAACGTGAAAGCGGAAGCGTTCCAGGAATACAACCAGGCGGCCGTACTCGACAAACTCATCACCGGAATGCCGGAAGTGGTACGCGCGCTGAGCGAGCCACTAAGCAAAGTGGACAAAGTCACCATCGTGTCTACCGGAAATGGCGATGCCGCCGGCGCGTATAAGCTGACCGGTGACATCACCAAAATCGCGGCGCAGGTGCCGGCGTTGTTTGAGGCGCTATCGGGCATGCAGATGTCCGACATGCTTTCGAAGGTGCGGATGATCGGCGACAAAGCGCCGAAGCCGGTGACACCGGTAATTCCGCCAGCCAGCACAACGTAACTGTCTCATTCCGTCCCGGTGAATGTTCTACAGTTCACCGGGACGCATTTTTATTACGCGCACAGGCCACCGTCACACTGGAGCGACTTTTACGGTTAGCAACACTTTTTGTGAGCAAAGGAGAATTACGATGGGACTTCTAGAACGCGTCAGCACCTTGATTCGCGCCAATCTGAACGACATGATCGACCGCGCGGAAGATCCGGAAAAATTGATCAAGCAAGTCATTCTCGATATGGACAACCAATACCTGCAGGTGAAAACGCAGGTGGCAGTGTCTATCGCCGACCAGCACATGCTGGAGAAGAAGCTCCGCGAAAATGAGGATGGCGGGAGGGAGTGGATGCGCAAGGCGGAACTGGCAGTGGAAAAAGAGCAGGACGATCTGGCGCGCGGGGCGCTGGACCGCTTTCAAACCGCGCAGAGACTGGCGATGAGTTACCGCGAACAGGTGGACGATCAGAAGCTACAGGTGGAGACGTTGAAGAGTGCGCTCATCAAGTTGGAACAAAAGGTGGAGGAGGCCAAAGCCAAGCGCGACCTGTTCCTGGCACGCCACCGCCGCAGCGTGGCGCTGGGCAAAGCGGCACGCGCGCAATCCGCGTTGGGCGAGCACGCAAACAGCGCCAAATTCGATCAGCTACAGGACCGCGTCAACCACACGGAGGCGATTGCCGCGGCGGAAGTGGAGTTGCTGAATGAAAATGTCGGCGACCGGCTGGCACGTCTGGACCGCGACAACGAGGTGGAGCGACTGCTCACCGACCTGAAATCTAAAAAAGGACTGCTGACGCAGTAACCACCGACGGGAGCATTCGCGCCTTAGACCTCGCTTCCTAAATGCAAAAGCGGGGGTTGCCTCCATTCCGTGCTGTTCAAATTATGGAGTCGGGGTCTTTGCCCACAACTCCAGGCGACCGGCTCGTGCGGAGTAGGGATAATACTGGATTGTCGAAGCTTAGGGTTGTTATATGCTCCCGCCGCGAGGTGCACATGCGTACGATTCTTCTGATTGTGGTGATTTTGCTGTTGCTTGGGGCTTTGCCGACCTGGCCATACAGCACCGGCTGGGGATACTACCCGAGTGGTGGAGTCGGCCTGGTGCTGTTGATTATCGTCATCCTGGTGCTCGCCAAGAAGATCTAGATTAGTGCGGTGAGACTCCAGTCGCGCTGCCGGCGCGCAGGGACACGAAGTGGTGTCACTTGTTGCGAAGCTACCCGAAAAGGAGAAGCCCATCTAAAACCATCCCGCCTGCGCCCAACGGCCCCAAAATTTCGTATGGACCGAGTTTTGTCCCGGCAACCAAAGTCATGAGTTTGGGGATTATAACCTAGAGGCTTCAAAGTGTGGGTTTCCGGTCAGGCCGGCAGCGGGCTGTTGCGCATACGCTTTACTCCGCAATACCGACGCGCTGCTTCAGGGATTGAAAGCGCGGGTCAGAGCGGAGATTGTCGAGTCGCAAGTCCGCCTGCAGGCCCCACGAAATGTCCAAAGATTTCTCCGCGTACGCCTGCTCCAGGAAGCGGAACGCTCTGTCTTTTTCACCCAGGCCAGCGTACATGACCGCAAAGATATAGGGTGAGACATAGGTCGTTTTCGATTTCTGCTCCAAATCACGAACTATATTTTCCGCTTGAGCCTTTCTGCCGGTGAGCGCATACGCGTATGCTAGCGCGGCAACGGAACCTTGATCACCACCGGTCATCTCGATGACCTTCTCATACTCCGCGATGGCTTCCAGATTTTTTCCGGTGCCCTCATAAGCGGCAGCGAGATAGGAATGCTGTAGCCACTCCTTGGGATCCACAACGATTCCCTTTTGGCTGGCGGCGATTAAGCCTTGGTAGTCCCGCAGCCCGAAATAGACCGACGATTCCGTCAAAGCGAAGCTGGGGCTGCGATCCAGATCGCGGGCGAGGTTCAACTCCGCCAGGGCCTCGTCGCGCCTGCCGGAAAAGGCGAGAAAGACAGCGCGGTCTTCGCGAGCGCAACTGTAACTGGGGGACATAGCAATGGCCTGATTGAACTCCCGTTCAGCGCCGTCCCAGTTCCACTCATAGCGCCACTTGAGTAAACCGAGGGTGTCGTGAGCTTCGCCGATGCTGCTATCCAGCTCCAGGGCTTTATGGATTGCTTCGAGGGCGGAATGATGAGCAAACTCAGAAGACAAACGGCCGGAGAGACCCGAATAGCTGTACGAATCCGCCAATCCTACGTAGGCCAACGCAAAGCGCGGATCTCTGGAGATGGATTGCTCAAAGTAATGCTGCGCAATTTCCAGCGAGTGCGGATTGGTGAATTCGTTGGTGAGGTAAAAGCGGCCACGGATATAAGGCTCGTAAGCTTCTGGAATAACCGGACGCGCGGAGCTGAGACGAGCCTCCTCCTGGGAAGTTAATTGGACGCGGACTTGCTGAGCGATGGCGCGGGTTACTTCACTTTGCAACCTAAAAACGTCCCCCATTTCGCGCTCATAGGTTTCCGCCCACAGGTGTTGATCCGCAGGGGCGTGCAATAGTTGCGCGGTGATACGCACACGATTCCCGGAGCGCATGACGGAACCTTCGACGATGGCGTCCACATTCAATTCGCGAGCTATCTCGGGCAGGCTCTGCCTGGTGCCCTTGTAACGCATGACCGACCGTCGCGAAGTGACACGCAATGCGCCAATTTTCGCGAGATCGGTGATGAGTTGATCGGTCATACCGTCGACGAAGTAATCCTGCGAGGGGTCGCCGGACAGGTTGTCGAGAGGAAGCACAGCAATGGAGCGAAGCGGGGCAGCAGTCATGGCCTGGGGTGAAGGTGTGCGGGCCAGCCATAGCGCGATGGCCACGGCGGCGAGCGTTAACAATCCGATGGCCGAGAGTCTGCGGAGTTTTGTTCCCTGCTGACGAACCGGAGCTTCTGCCATTTGAGGCGACGCAGAAGCTGCGAGCGGATCAGTAATGGCGTGTCCGTTTTTGTCGCCAATTCTCGCCACCGGGGCGATGAACCTATATCCCCGGCGTGGCAGCGTTTCGATGTAGCGGGGCGTTTCGGCGGAATCGCTTAGCGCTTCGCGAATGCGCCCGATGGCGTTGTGAAGGCTGTGGTCAAAATCGACGAAAGTGTCCGCCGGCCAGAGCTGATTTCTGAGCTCCTCGCGCGTCACGAGTTCGCCGGCATTTTGCAGCAGTAATGCAAGCAGTTGTAAGGGCTGGCCCTGCAGACGCAGCTTCGATCCGTGCTTGCGCAATTCGCCGGTGCGCAGATCAAGCTCAAAAACATCAAATCGCAAACTGCGTGGCGCCGGGCCTGGAGCGGGCATACGAACCTCGAGGCTTTGGAGGGAGCCTATCACATCGAGTGGTTAATAGGGGTGTTGGCGGAGCGTCGAAGTGATTCCCGCTCAGGAGGTTAGGAATGGAGAAAACTTTGGGAATGGATGGAGACGGCGTGGATTGACAGTCGAAGCTTTCGCGCCGAAAGTCAGCGCAGTTTTTGCGCTCGCGATAGCAATCGACGGCCCGGCGTCTCGCACGGGCAGGTGCTTTTCGGGAGCGAAGCCTTGCTAAAGAAAAAAGGAGAACCGTGATGAAAATGAAGCTGATGAAGTTTGCTTTACTGGCTGGCGGCCTGGTGTTCGCAGCGGCGCGACCGGCCCTGGCGCAAGAACATGAACATCAGGCCACCGCGCAGGTCGTGGCTTTGGATGAATGTGATCCGACTACCTTCAATGCAGCACTGGGGCCGGATTTCTGCAAGAACATCACTCTTGGGGCATTTACCACGCTGGCGGACTTATTTGCAAAAGCAGCGGCCGGAAATCCGGACCCGAACTGGGACTTCGAACCGGACACCGTCCGAATCAACAGAGGGACTGTCTTGACGGTCGTGGATCAAGGCGGCGAGCCTCATACCTTCACAGAGGTCGCAAAATTCGGCGGCGGGTTCATCGCGCCGCTGAATGGTCCTGGGGAAACGGAAGCGGTTCCCGAATGTGCCGGTGGTTTTTCGAGGGTGGCGGTGGCCAGAACTCGCATCCTGCAGGGGAGCGAGTTGCAAGTCGGGGAGTTGGCGGAAGGCGATCACTACTTTCAGTGCTGCATTCATCCGTGGATGCGCGTGAAAGTCATAGTGAAATAATCTGTCGGCGTCGCGAGCGAAGAAACTTCGGGATCTAGCGAATTGTCAGTTTGTAACGAGGAAGAGTTCGTGGGATCGAGGGGGCGCACCAGCAGGACAGTTCCGGCGAACTCTTCCCTGTTTTATCAAGGCGCTAGTTCTGCTGAGTCAGAGTCAGCCATGGCGTTAATTGACAGCGTTTCTAACACGACCTTTGAACCCGTAAAGCTTTCAAACGTTTATCACAGAGTCGAAAGTCGATAACACAGTCAAGTTTCATGCGTCTGTATTGCATGTTTCCCGCCAAAACCTGTGACAGGGCTGTCAGCAAAATCGGTGTTTGCCGTAGTTGTTCTGAAACCAACAACTTCAGTTTTTTCCAAAAGTCACTAGTGCGCCGCATGGCGGCAGGACTGGGGATTATGCGGAGGGGAGTGTGTAGATAGCCGACGGGTTGAACCGAGTTGATTAGATTCGGTGCGCGCTCCGCACGTAGCAGCCGGGGCAATCGAGGAATGAACGGGCCGGTTAATTCTTGATAGGCAGGGTTTCGGGGATTTGAGCCACCTGAGGAGATCAATGCTGATGAGACAAATACGAGTTGTGTTTCTATCGGTCCCGTTCATCTGTGCAGTTGTAGCCGTGCTCAGCTCCCCAGTTGCCGTTTCCGGCCAGCAAGAAGCGAGCAGCGTTAGCGCTCCCGCGGACGCCATTTACGCGCGCCCCGGCCAGCTCGTTGACGCCGGGGGATTTCGGCTGAACCTCTACTGCATGGGGAGCGGCTCGCCGAGGGTCGTCTTCGATTCCGGATGGGGAGACTGGGCGCCAGTGTGGTCGAAGGTGCAGCCAGAGATCGCAAAGTTTACGAGCGCCTGCGGCTATGACCGTTCCGGCTATGGATTCAGCGAGCCTGGTCCTATGCCTCGTACCAGTGTGCGCATCGCCGAGGAGCTACACACCGCGCTTCATCACGCAGGCATCGCTGGGCCTTACATTCTGGTGGGAAGCGCCTTCGGCGGCGACAACGTACGCGTTTTTGCAGACTTGTACATGAGCGAGGTTGCAGGGCTGGTATTGGTTGACGCCGATCCCAACGACGTTGAGCCTAAGGCGATGCGCGAAGGAGAACGTCGAGGGATTGCGGGCATGGTTTCTCGGTTGCGCGATTGTCGAAACTTGATCGCCGAACACAAACCGTTGCCGGCCCAATCGTCAGATCCTGGCCAGTCACCTCGGACGTGCGCTCAGCAGTTTTTTTCGCGAGGTTTCCCGGAAGTGGCGTGGTCTCCGGAATTGAGCGCCAGACTGCTCGAGATCGCAGAAACAAAAGTAGCGATGTACGACGCTGCTGCCGCGGAGATGGAACAAACACCATGGGACGAAGCCTATCTACAACAACACCGCCGCTCATACGGCTCGCGCCCTATCCGCGTGCTCACGTCCGGGAACCACGGTGTCGGGCACTTGGAGGAAAAGCCCCCGGACACGCCGAAGCACCTCAAATATGAGCAGGAGACCACGCTGGCCCAGGCCCGCTGGCTCACACTGTCTTCGAACTCTGAACAAATCTTCACCCACAATAGCTCGGAGTACATCCAGTTTGACGAGCCGGAGACCCTGATCAACAGTGTGCGCGACGTGTATGACCTGACAAGAAGACCCTAGCGCGGGCATCTGGAAAACGCCGGGGAGACGGCAAACGCAGCACCCTGTATGCGTGAACGACCGTACTGGCTGTTATACCCCGCTTGTATCTGGGCTGCGGCCAAAGTACTATGCCCGCATTACGGTTGCTCGCTCTGAAGCTGACTACCAGGGTGAAACAGGGAACTTTTTACCCGGTGTTTACGTTCCATTTATGGCAGGCCGAGATGGCTGCTTTGCGATTGCGGAAAGCGGTCACCCTTGCACCGTAGCGGGATATTGAGGCTGATGATACGTTGGAGCAGGATGCCCAACTGGTCCAGCAATGCCTCCAGGGCGACGGGTCGGCCTGGGAGGAACTTGTGCGCCGCCATACGCGCCGCATCTATAACATTTGTTATAGATTTACGGGCAATGCTGCGGAAGCCGAGGACCTGTCTCAAGATGTTTTCTTCCGCGTTTACAAGACCCTGGCGAGCTATCGTTCAGCTTACGGCGGCTTTGCCACTTGGATGACCAGCGTGACGCGCAACTTGTTAATTGACCATTACCGGCGCACCAAGAGGGACCGCGTTACCGACTCGCTCGATGACGCCATGCCGGTGGTGGAAAACAAGGCCTCCTCCGCGCGGCGACCCGATGAGCTGGCGCTGCTCGGCGAACTGAGCAACCAGATCCAGAGTGCGCTCACCAAGCTTTCGCCGGAATTGCGCGAAGCGGTGATTTTGCGCGACCTGCAACAGCTTGAATATGGCGAGATTCAGCGTACTCTGGCGGTACCTGAAGGCACTGTGAAATCCCGAATCAATCGAGGACGCATCGAACTGGCTCGCATCCTGCAACAGATGGGAGTGCGCCCGTCATGACGAACTCACCGCGTATACCCTTGACCTGGACCTGCGAACAAACCGAAGAGCGGCTCACCGATTATCTGGAAGGGCTGCTGCAGCCAGAAGAGCAAGTTGCATTTGATGCTCATCTTGCGGCTTGTCCGCAATGCGCGCCGTTGCTGGCCAGCGTTTCGCATTTGCTCACCGATCTTCACACGATGGATGAAGTTGAGTCTCCGCCGCGCTTGATTTACAACATCCTGGATAAAACTCTTGGGCCCCGGGATAGCGTTACCGGCTGGCGCGCGGCGCTGGCCTGGGTGCGTTCGCTTGCGAATCCTCGCGTTGGATATGGTTTTGCGAGTGTAGTAGCCACATTTCTGATTTTGCTTTCCAGTTCGGGCTTCAACTGGCGTAAGCCCAAGTTGGCCGATCTCAAACCGGCAAATATTTATCGCGGCGCCGATCGCCAGGTGCATCTGGTGTACGCGCGCGGCACCAAATTTGTCAGCGACCTTCGCGTGGTGTACGAAATCCAGTCACGCCTGAATCAGGACGAGCAACAAAATCCATCGCAGCAGGAACGTAGCCGGCCGCAGCCTTCGCCGAGCGACCCTGGCCGTACCGACGGCACTAACCCCTCTTACCCGAAGCAGCAGAACCGCGCCAATGGCGTCGAGAGAAATATGCAAATGCTCGCCGCCAGTTTGCCGGCTTTGCTGGAGAGGAGAGCGCGATGAAATGTGCCGTCCATGCGGATGCGGACGCCATCGGCTATTGCCGTAATTGCGGCAAAGCCTTGTGTTCGGTGTGCGCGCGGCCCATTCGCGATGTCTACTATTGCGAAGACTGCCTGGCTGGCGCTGTGGGTATTGCGTCTCCTGCGGCCGCTGCGTCGTCCGGAACGCCTGCGAACCCGTATGTAGCTGGTGGCGCTTCTTACGTGCCCGGGAGTACGGGGTATACAGCGCCTCCGTCCGCACCGCCTCCGGGTGGGCCCCTACCGCCAGCCGCACGTAGCATGAGCAGTCCGACGATTGCATTTCTTCTAGGATTTGTTCCGGGTCTCGGCGCGATCTACAACGGGGAGTACAACAAGGCGCTGATTCACATCGTGGTGTTTGCGGCAATGATTGTGGGATTGAGCAGCGATCTCGGCGGCGGCGCTGACACCGCGCTCGGTCTGCTGCTCGGGGGGTTTGTTTTCTACATGGCGTTTGACGCTATGCGCACGGCAAAGGCCAAGCAACTCGGACAGGTGGTGGTCGACCCGCTGGAGTCCTGGAGCAAAGACCGGCCACTGGGTGCAATTATCCTGATTGGCATCGGGATTCTCTTTCTTCTGAACAATTTTTCGTGGTTCCCATTTTACAGGATAGAGCGTTTCTGGCCCTTGATCCTGATCGTGGTAGGCGTAGTGATGTTTCGCAACAAGCTTGGCGGGCGGCAGTAGAACGGGCGCGCGTTGCTGGACGGTATTTCTAAACCGAATTTTGAGATCAAATTCGGGAACGGATTTGTAGAGGTCAACAGGAATGAGCGATCGCATACGTTGCAATTGCCGAAGCTGTACGATTCGCGGCTTGATGGGGCCTGCGGTGGTTATTACCGTCGGTGTGCTCTTTCTGCTGGAGCAAACGCACAGTGGATTTTCCTTCGGCCAAACGTGGCCCGTTATTCTCGTGGTCATCGGCGTAGTCCGGCTGGCTGCCGCGCTCGCTCCTATGGACGGACACGTAAAGAGCTCTTCCGCACCGCCACCGCTTCCACCCGTCAGCGGGCAGGTGCCGCCTCCCCCTCCCGGCCCCGAGACTTATCCGAGACAGGGGCAGTAGGCCTCCATGGCGTACGCCAGACCACGCGGCAGCGGTATCTTCGTCGGTGTGACGCTGATTGTTTTTGGCGCCGCGTTTCTGCTCCACAATTATGCCGGCTATGAATTTCATACGGCGCTCCTGCACTGGTGGCCGCTGCTGCTGATTTTCCTGGGACTGGCCAAGCTGTACGAGAACACTGCCGGGCGGTCCGTGGAGGTCAGCACGTCGCGTATCACCGGCGGAGAAATTTTTCTGATCATCGGATTGCTGGTGCTGGTGGGCATCGTAATATCCGTCGATACGATCAAGGATAAATTTCCCGGAGACGTCTTTGACTTCGGCGGCTTCGGAAAAACTGCGTATGACTACGATCTGGACGTAGCGCCCAAGCCCATCGCGCCTAACGCGCGGGTTGTGGTTCGCGCTACGCGCGGCGACGTTACAGTGCGCGCGTCCGACCAACACGAGATTAGCGTGTCGGGGAAAAAGACCGTGCGCGCCTGGGACCAGCGCGATGCTGACAAAATCTCCGGCCGGGCTTCCCTGGAAGTGGTTCAGAACGGCGACGGTTACGAAATTCGGCCCGCGGGCTCCAATACCAACGACTCCGATCTCCAATTTAATATGGATATTGTGGTCCCCAAAAAATCACCGCTGACCATTCACAGCGAAAAAGGCGACATTCAGGTTGCGGATATCGCGGGACCGGTGATGATCAACGGAATGAATGGCGACGCGGACCTCCACAACATCAGCGGCGATGTAAATATCGACATGCGCCACGGCGATGTAAAAATTGGCGACACCAAGGGCGACATCAAGATTTCCGGGAAGGGCGGCGAGGTGGATGTCAACGACGCGACCGGAAGCCTCACGGTGGACGGTGAATTTTACGGGCCGATTCGAGCTGACAAAATTGCCAGGGGCGTGCGGTATATCTCGCAGCGCAGCGATTTGACGCTCACGCAACTTGGCGGCCATCTCGAGCTGGGATCGGGGAATCTCGAAATTGCCGACGCGCCGGGAAATCTTCAATTGCGCACCAATCGCTACGACCTGGACATTGAGAATGTGGGCGGCAAAGCGAAAATAGATAATCGCGACGGCCGCATCGAGTTGCGCTATTCTTCGCCACCAAAAGACGACATTGAAATCACCAATGCGAACGCCACGATTTCGCTGAGTCTTCCGGCCTCATCCAGCTTTGAGATCACCGCCGATTGCCATTCGTGCGATATCAATTCCGATTTTTCGGCTGCGACGCTGTCGAAATCAACCAGCGGTTCCGGCGATAACCATTTGACGGGAAAGTACGGAAACGGGCGGCCCACGAAAATCAGCCTGAAGACCAGCTATGGGAGTATTTCGCTGCGGGAAACGAGCGGGAATGAACCGGCGGCTCTCCCGCAACGACCAAAGATGCCGAACCCGCCACCTGCCCATTCACCCGCTGAAGTTCCCGAAGCGCAGGAGAATTAATTTCAGGCAGCAGCGTTGAGGCGCGATTACCGTTCGGCAACGCGTTGCAAATCCTCGAAAAACGTGGGGTAAGAGACTCCGGCGCATTCCGCGCCGCGAATCACCGTCTGTCCTTCCGCTGCGAGACCTGCTACCGCGAAAGCCATGGCGATGCGGTGGTCGCCGTGAGGATCAATTTCCGCGCCATGCAACTTTCCAGCGCCGCGCCCCTCCACTTTCAAACCGTCAGGCCGCTCTTCGACTTTCGCCCCCATGCGTTTCAAATTTTCCGCCAGCGCCGCGATACGGTCACTTTCCTTTACGCGTAATTCCGCGGCATCGCGAATCTCAATGCCGTTTTCCGTATATGGACCCAGCGCTGCCAGCATGGGCAATTCGTCGATCAACAGTGCGATTTGTTCGCCTTCAATCACTCCGCCCTTTAGTGACGCGCCCTTCACGGCCATATCGCCGACCAGCTCGCCGTGGGCGCTGCGCAGCGTGGGCATCTGGATGGATGCGCCCATGGACACAAATAAATCGAGAACGGCGGTACGCGTAGGGTTCAAGCCAACGTTGTGAATGAGCAGGCTGGATTCGGGAAACAGCGAAGCGGCAGCGATAAAAAATACCGCGGAAGACAAATCGCCCGGCACGTCGAGGGATTTCGCGAGCAACTTGCCGTCGCCGTTCGAACCGCGATGTAGAGGAGAGACGCGCGTAACTTTTCCATGCTTCTCGATGGTCGCGCCAAATTCCTCCAGCGCAAGCTCCGTGTGGTCGCGGGTACGGGCCGGTTCGGTCACGGTGGTGACCCCATCCGCAAACAAGCCTGCCAGCAGCACGGCGGACTTCACCTGGGCGCTGGCCATGGGCATTTTGTAATCGATCGCTTTCAACCTGTTGCCGTGAATTTCCAGTGGCGCGAAATTGCCTTCGCGCGCGCGAATATCCGCACCCATTTCTCGCAAAGGAGCCACGATGCGTTTCATGGGACGCTTTTGCAGGGAGTCATCGCCGGTGAGACGCGTGGTGAATGGCTGGCCAGCCAGAATTCCCGCGAGCAGCCGCATGGTTGTGCCGGAATTACCGGCGTCTAACGCGCGCCAACTGCTTTTCAAACCACGCGCGCCACGACCGGTCACTTTCACCAGGTCTTTGTCGATTTTGACTTCGGCGCCAAGCGCGCTCATACACTTCAGCGTGCTGTGGCAATCGACGGCGGCAGAAAAATGGCGCAATTCGCTGACGCCTTCCGCAAGCCCGGCCAGCATGGCGTAGCGGTGCGAGATGGATTTATCTCCAGGCGGCTCGACGGCCCCGGTAATGGCCCGGGCTGGTTGTATGGTCTCTTGTTTCACACGCGGATTTTAGCACGGCGCTTTCGGGATGACGGATGGAGGCACTCCGCGGGCCGGTACTGGGCGTCCTATTTGTTGTTTCGTCGCGTGATTCCACCGAGTGATCTATCAGGCGATTCACAGGTGACCTGTCCGAGGGGACAGGTTTGCCCACGACAATTCCAAACAAAAGGCCGGAAATCTTTTTTACGGCGTGTGCGTATCATAAGCAGGGAGAAAGATTATGTCGGTTCGCAGCACTTCACTTCACATCGCCACCAAGGCGGGCATCGGACTAGGCGCGCTATTTCTGGTGGGCGTTTTGCTGGCGGCAATGCCGGCACATAAAGCGACTGAAGAGCAAAGCTCAGGCGCGCAGGAATCGCAGTCCACCAATCAGGGCGGAAATAGCATGCCGGGCATGGACATGGGCGAAGAACATCGTGCGGAAGCCGGCGCGGTACACGAAATGACGCCCGGCCACGATGCGCACAGCCTGCATATGTACATGACTTCGCCGCGACCGCGAACGGCCGAGGATGTCCAACGCGCAAATGAGATCGTGGAGAAGTTACGTGCCGGTATGGAGAAATATAAGGACTATCACGTGGCTCTCGACGAGGGCTTCAAGATTTTTATGCCCAATATTCCGCAGCCGGAATATCACTTCACCAATTATAAGAACGGGATTCTTGAAAGCTTGACCTTCGATCCGTCGCGCCCCACTTCCCTGCTGTATAAGAAAACATCCAGCGGCTATGAACTGGTTGGCGCGATGTACACCATGCCGAAGCGGGCTTCCGAAGATCAGCTCAATGCGCGGGTACCCTTGAGCGTCGCGAGTTGGCATCTGCACACCAATCTTTGTTTGCCGCGGCTAGGGCAGGCACGCGGCGCCGACTACAGCAAGTTCGGCCTGCAGGGGTCGATTGCCACACAGGATGCGTGTGACGCGGCCGGCGGGCGGTTTATGCCGGTGGTCTTTGGATGGATGGTGCACGTCTATCCTTACGAAGATGGCTTGGACAAAATATTCGCCATGCATAACCACATGAACCACATGGATTAAAAATTTTAAGGCCCAAGATGGAAACGAAAGCCCCACGTGCTGGTATGGCACCTGGGGCTTTTTGAATTTCTGTATGGCCGCACCAGGCTCTTTGCACGTTCGGTGTTGCTGAAATTTAGGTGCTGAAGTTCACTACAACAGGGTATCACTCGGCCATTACGCGCCAGAAATCTTCACCAGAGAATTTTATGCGCATCACTTTTCCGTTCACCGTTTCACCAAAGCGTATCCATTCGGGGTTGTGTTCCTCATCGCGCAGATGAAAGACGCCGTCGTCTCCGGGTTCCAGCGGAGCCACGCCATCGGTGAGCAATTTTCCTTTGCGCATGGTGATACGGATGCTTCCCAGCCAGGGGTTCTCATTGCGGTAGTGCCCGAGATATTCGTTCCACACCTTGGGATACTCAAACGTCTTTGGACCGCTATATTTCGCATTCGTGAACCAGTCGTTGCCCCAGCCAACATCGACGATGGCACTCTTGGGATCCTTGCTGTCGGCGCGACCAAAGACAAAGGTGAATCGCTCAAACTCGCCGGGGCCGCTGATAAACATGTTGTCCCCTTCATTCTGCATCGGGGTGCGCTGACCTTGTTGCACAAGAAATAATCCATCGGCTTCGGCGGCAAACTCCAACTGCCGGCCATTCTCGTTGTTATAAATGCCGGCGTAAGCGGCCGCATTCTCCACCGCAGTGGCAGGCTTCAGCTTGGGCTGCGGAGGCAACGGTTTGCTCTCGTGCTGTGAGCGCATCAACTGAATGGCGTACTGCGCTACGGGATTCGGGCGATAACCCTGCATGGCGTTGATGGAAGCAAACGCCCCATAGCCGCCGTCAATATCGACGTGCATGGCGGACATAAACGAAACCATTCCGCCGGTATGACGCAGTATTTTGTGACCGTCCAAAGTATCCACGGCGATGCCATAACCGTAACTGGCGGTCGGCCCGAATTCTTCGGCCTTGATGTGCGGCGTCGAGAAAAGCTCGAAGCTCTCTGGCGACAGCAGCGGACCTTTTGGACCCACGCCTTTGTTGGCGATCATGCGGACGTACGCGCCCATATCTGCGGGTGTGGAGGCGATGCAGCCGGAACCGTCGGTTATTACAATCGCAGGAGCTTCGCTCAGCCGGCCAAAGCGCGTATAAGGCCGATCATTTTGAAAGACCCAGTAGTTTTTGGCGGTTTTTGCGCGAATGTCGAGGGTGATGCCCGGTTCGGTTTGCGTCATGCCCAGCGGTTCGAAAACGCGCTTGCGAAATACTTCCGGTAACGGATGGCCGTCGAGGGTCCACAGCAAATGTCCCAGCACCACGAAGGCCATGTTGTTGTAATGAAAAAATTGGCCGGGGGCATCTGCCGCATGATGTTTTTGTGAAGGGTCGGAGAGAAATGGCGAGGCGGTGCCCGGCAGCGCCGACGTGTGCGTAAGCAAATGGTGCGTGGTGATGGGCGCGAACTTCGAATCGATGCGGAACCACGGCAGGTAGTCCACGACGGGTTTGTGCAGGTCCAGCTTGCCTTCCTGATGCAACTGCAGAGCACAGTTGGCCACAAAAGATTTGCTGATCGAGCCAATCTGAAATAATTCTTCAGGCTTGACGGCGATTTTTTCCTGGACGTCAGTGAAGCCGTACGTCGTGACGCGGCGCACGGCCTCCTTGTCCGCGACAACCAGCGTCATGCCCGGAGAATTCATGGCGCGCATGTATTGCTCGACGAACGTGTCAAGTTCGGCGAAGGCCGCGCGGTAAGGCTCGCTCAAGGACTGGCCACTTTGCCCGGGCGCAAGAGAATCCAGCACAAAAAAGTTGCTGCCTGAGGTGGTGCTTACGAGCGCTGCTGTCTGCGCGCTGGCGGTCACAAATTGCCGCCGCGTCATCGATGGGCTCATGCTTCCTCGCTGGAGATTGCCGGGGTTATCGCGTAGAGCGCGAATATTTCATCCGCTCTACGCCGCCGCGCATTATAAGGGTTCGCGTCAGCCACTACGAGCAAATTGCGAAGACGGAATCCGCGAAGTTCAGGGGATTGGCGGTGAGTTCGAAGCAAACCGAAACGTGGCCGCCGGGAGGTCGATGACCAGTTGGAAGAAATTGCCGTAGCGCACGACCAGGTATCGCGCGCCGCCGCAGTCGATGTTGCCGCGCTGCCTGACGATCGTCAGCAAGGCAGGATTTACGATGAGCTCCTCGTAAGTATCCGATTCAGATTGGGAAGCATGTAATACGCGGTCGCGCATTCTGGAAAACAGTTGGCCATTACGATAAATTGCGACGTAGCGCACGGCATCGGACACACCAAATATTTTGTCGAGAGTATCCTGGCTATTCAAATTGAGGCTCCCTGAAGGACATTGCGATTATGTTTTAACCGATGAGTTGATTATTTCGATCCAGCGCTCTTTTCTTGAGCCGCTGCGTTAGGCACCGCAAACTCCGGATCGCCCAGTTGCCACAGCAAAAAGGAATATTGGTCGGTAAGCAATGCGGTATGCTGCGATTTTGTGGCGCCAATACCGCCGTGACCGGCGTCGTAATCCACGCGCAGCAAAACTGGTTTTCCGCTGGAAGTGGCCGCCTGCAAACGCGCGGTCATTTTGTTCATCTGCCAGGGATCGACGCGTGGATCGTTGATGCCAGTGGTCAGTAATACCGCGGGATATGCGGTGTGATCCTTAATACGGTGGAAGGCGCTGATGGCTAAAAGATTTCTGAAATCGTCCGCGTTCTTCACCGTGCCAAATTCGGGAATATTCGCCGGGCCATTCACCTGCAGCTCAGCGCGCAAATCGTCAGACATTCCAACGTTGTCCAGAGCCGCGCCAAACAGGTCGGGCCGCTCGGTAATCGCTCCGCCCACGGTGATACCGCCGGCGCTGGTGCCTTCGCCGGAGAGATGCTGCGGCGAAGTGTATTTGTGATCGATCAAATATTGCGCGCACGCGAGAAAATCGGTGATGGTATTTTTCTTGGTGCCCTTGCGACCGCCGCTATGCCAATCTTCACCATATTCTCCGCCACCGCGAACGTGCGCGACGGCCACGACACCGCCGCGTTCCAGCCACGCCAGCGAAGTTGGATCAAAGCTCGGATCGAGAGTTATTCCGTAGGAGCCGTAGCCGTGCAGCAGCGCCGGATGCGAGCCATCCAGCTTGAGCGCGCGCTGGTGAATGATGGAAAGCGGCACCATCGTGCCGTCAGGGGACTTGGCTTTTACTTCTTCGGAAACTATTCCGGAGAAGTCCACTGGCGAGGGCGGACTGATTTTTGTATCAGCCAGTGTGTTACTTTTCGGGTCGTAATGAAAAATCAGCGACGACTTGGTCCACGATGCCAGGCGCACATATACGCCGGGCTCGGCGGGATTGACGAACATTTCCTGGATCGCGCCGTCAAACGGCAGGCGAATCTGCGCCGGTGCGTCGCCGTCATAGGGTACGCGCCACAAGCGGCCGAGACCGCCATCCAGCTTCGGTACGTACAGCGCATCGGCGGCGGCCTGTATCCCGGTGACGACGGCATCCGACGCGGGCATTAACACTCGCGCATGGGCGACTTCATCTTTGGGAAGATCGACACCTACGATCTTGAAGCGCGACGCCTCGTGATGCGTCAGCAGGAACACATGATCGCCGTGGATATCGAACTGGGTTACTTCATCGCCGACGTCCGCGATCTTGCGCCACGAAGCGCTGGCATCATGCAGAGTTTCCAGAGAGGTCACGTAAATGGTGGCTTCGTTTTGCACTCCATGGGCGATGACACCGAAGGCGTATTTTGAGCCCGGCGGTACGGCCACGTACGGGAAGTCGCTGTCGGTCATTTCGACCGAAGAAGACAGGCCCTTCCCAAATACCACCACGTCCTTTTCCGGATCGTCAGCGACGTGATGCAGATAATCGCGGCTGTCGAGGTAAAAAGTAGGGCGCGCATCGCCGGGCGCGGGTTTCCTGAGCCGATTGTAGAAAAAAGTCTTGCTGTCGGGCAGCCAGTACACCGCGCCGAATTGGGCACGGTCGATACTGGGATCTACGTCTTTGCCGTCAGCGGTATCCAACACATGCAAAACGCTGTTCTCCGATCCGCCGGGTGAGATGCCCACAGCCACCAGTTTCCCATCGGGCGCGGGTTGGAAATAATCGATGGAGAAATGCACGCCGTTCGCCGTGCGGGTCTGTGGATCGAGGAGCAAACGCTCGGCGCCGGCAGCGCCATCGCGTACATACAGCCTGCGATTGTCCTCGCCAGCCGTCCTCTTCAAGTAAAACAGGCGGCCGCCAAACGATTGCAGGCCATTTACCCGCACTCCAGCATCGTCAAGTTCGGCGATACGCGCGCGCAATTTATCGCGGTTCGGTATGCGGTCCAGCACCGAGCGGGTGTAATCGTTTTGTGCCCGCATCCACGACGAGACTTCCGGACTTTTCAAGTCTTCGAGCCACCGGTAGGGGTCGGTGACTTCCGTGCCGAAGAAAGTTTCCTTCACGTCGCGCACCGGCGTTTCCGGAGGCGCAGTGGTTTTCACCGGCGAACCGTTCTGCGCCATGGCCGAAATTCCGGCGACCATAATCAGAGCAACCATCAGCCGGGACTGCATTATGCGCATAAGCCCTCTCCCTGAATGTTTTGCAGGCCGCGATGTACCGGAATACTTCGCACAATATACGCAAAGTCCGCTTCAGACTAGCGCGCAAGAAACGGCTCGCGGCCCGTCAGAGGCGGTGCTCCCTGCACGAGCGTGCCGAAAAGCGAGGCAGTCCTAGAACGCCTAGCCATGCTTAACTATAACTACTATTCCTGCGGTTTGATTGCGCCGCTTTACTCCGCCGCGTATCATTATCTGTTCATGCTCCCGGCGCGTTTCTACCAGTTCGTTCCCCGCAAAAATGTTCGCTTCGCTAGGCTGGCAATTCTCGCGTTATGCTGGCTTTTCGGCGGCATGAGCGCCGCGCGCGCGCAACAGACCTCAGAGATTATTCCTCTTTCGCAGATTCAACCAGGGATGCAGGGCTACGCCTACACAATTTTTGCCGGCGATCAGATAGAAAAATTCGACCTTGAAGTTCTGGGCATCATGCCGAATTTTCTGGGGCCGAAGCAGTCAATTATCCTCGTTCAACTAAAGGGACCGAAAGTCGAGCATACCGGCGTGGTGGCGGGCATGAGCGGCAGTCCGGTTTATATCAACGGCAAGCTGGCGGGCGCGCTTTCTCTGAAGCTTGGCGTATTCACCAAAGAACCCATCGCCGGCGTTACGCCCATCGACGACGTGCTGCGTCCTCCGGCGCAAAGCACATCGACACCAGCGACGCAATCTTCACAAAATGGCGGTCAACAATTCAGTTCATCCGCTTCCCTGCAAGGCGCCGCGAACAATGATGTTCTTGCGACCGCCGCGAACAATTTCGGCGGGCAACAGATCACGCTGCCCAGCGGCTCGGCTCTGGAGCCAATCGAAACACCGCTGGTATTTTCCGGATTCCAAGCCTCCGCGCTGCGCCAATTTTCTTCGCAGCTTCAGGGTTATGGCTTTGTAGCCGCGCAAGGAGGAACCGCCGCGGCGCGACCGGATGATTCGCAACTCAAGCCGGGGGATATGGCCGGCATGGTTCTGGTGCAGGGCGACGCGTCCATCAATTCCGCGTGCACGGTGACGGCGGTGCAGGCCGACCGCGTGTTTCTGTGCGGGCACCCGTTCCTGAGTCTTGGAGATGTACAGTTGCCGATGGCTCGCAGCCGTGTGGTGACCACGCTGTCATCCGACCTGGCCTCCACAAAAATCGTGAACGTCGGCGGCTCCATTGGCACCATCACCGGCGATCACATCACTGCGGTTACCGGAAAACTGGGCGCGGCGCCTGCGATGATTCCGCTCGATCTCACGCTGGCCGTGGGCACCTCTGAGAAGAAACTTCACTTCGAACTGGTAAATCATCCGCGGCTCACGCCGATACTCCTTGCCCTGACTACCTTCAACGGCCTCAGCCAAAATTCGCTGTACGGCGAAGGCACTACCCTGCATCTTTCCGGAGAGATTCAGGTTAAAGACCACTCGCCGGTGCAAATTGAAAATACCTTTGCGCCGGGTGACGCGCTCGCCCCCGACAGCCTGCCCATCGCGCTGAACATACAAGGCATTTTTGCGCGCCTGTTCACCAACAATTTCGAAGCGGCAGGAATCGAGCGCGTTTCGTTGCGCGTCGAAAGCGTACCCGGGCGGCACTCCTTCACCATCGAAAGTGCCTGGCTTGAAAAAGGCGAAGCGGAACCAGGCGAAACGCTGAAGGTGCGTGTGTTGCTACGCCCGTATCGCGGTGAACCGCAGGTGCAGGAGACCACCGTGCGTGTACCGGACCAGGTTGCACACGGCACCATGCTGCGCGTGCTGGTCTGTGACGCTGACATGCTCAATCGCGCGTCTCATGGATTTGCCATCGGGGGAACGGGCGGTTCGACCAGCCTCGATCAACTCATCGCGGTGCTCAACCGCGAGCGCCGCAACGATCGGCTGTACGTCGGCCTTTTTACTCCGTCTCCGACGATGCTTTGGGATGACAAGGAGCTGCCCAACGTGCCGCTCTCGGAAATCAATATCGTCGATGGACGCCCCGCGCCCGGCAGCGTCCAAATCCTTCGCGAATCGCTATCAAGCGAATCTTCCGTTCCGCTTGACGGTCCGGTCGCCGGCGTGATTTCTCTCAACCTCCAAATACGATGACCACTCCCGAAAACACCTTGCAGCGACGCGCGGGCTGCTATAGCTTCCGCGTATTGCCGTTGCGTTTTTGTCTGATATTTCTGCTCGCGATCGCGTGCGCGTTGGCGGCGTACGCCGAGCATACCCGGCACTGGCGCATCAATACCTACGATGAATTCCTCAAGGGTACGGCGCACGGCGTGGCCGTGCGCAGCGACGGCCGGCTGGAACTATCGCCAAAGTTTTCTCTGCTCGCCGATGCCGACGCATCCTATCTCTGGTCACTGCGCACGGATGCCAAAGGTGTGCTATTCACGGGAGGCGGCTCGCCAGCGAAGGTGTTTCGCTTCGACGGGCCTGGCAAACCAACCACGGTGTTCGAGTCTTCCGAACTTTCGGCGCAAGCCATCGCGTTCGACCAGCAAGGCAATCTGTATGTCGGCACTTCGCCCGACGGCAAGGTTTATCGCGTCACTTCGGCGGGGGTCAAATCCATCTTCTTCGATCCCAAAAGCAAATATATCTGGGACCTGGCATTTTCAGCCGATGGCACGCTGTACGTGGCCACCGGCAACAAAGGCCAGATTTTCGCGGTGAATCCCAACGGCAGGGGTGAACTTTTCTATTCCAGCGACGAAGCGCACATCCGAGTGCTCGCATTCGACACCGCGGGCAATCTGATCGTGGGAACGGAACCCAGCGGGAGGATTCTGCGCGTCTCGCGTCCAAACACAAAAGCGGCGGGTCAGGATAAATCCGGGAGTCCCGCGGAAGGCTTTGTGCTCTACGAAACAGCCAAGCGCGAAGTCACCGCGTTGACGGTCGCGCCGGATGGAACGATCTACGCTTCCGCCATCGGCGAGAAGCAGCATAATTTCAACCAGGCGCCATCGGCGGTAATCGCCACGCCGCAAGGAAACACCATCATTACCAATGGACCGGTAGGCGCTTCCAGCCAAAATCCGGGCCAGACTGCGTTTGTGGCTTTTCCACCTGTGCTGGGTTCAGCGGTTTATCGACTCAAGCCGAACGGAACGCCCGATGAGCTTTGGAGTTCGCGCGAAGACGTGGTGTACGCCCTGGGAATGAGCGCCGACGGGCGGCTTCTGGCCGGAACCGGAAATAACGGGACGCTGCTGGCCATCGACTCGAAGGGAATTTTTGCGCAATTGGCCAAGGCGGGTTCCTCACAAATCACGGGAATTTCGCACGCCAAGGATGGCCGTTTGTTCCTGTGCACCGCCAACCCCGGCAAAGTTTTTTCCGTTGGACCGGATTTTGAGGCAGAGGGCACTTACGAATCACGCGCTTACGACGCGCAGATTTTTTCGCAATGGGGCCGCCTGGAGTGGTGGAACCCGCATGCAGCGGAGGCAGAGGCCAACCCCAATGCCCGCTCATCGTCAAAGGCAGGCAAGAACGAGAGCGAGCCACGTGTGGAGTTCTATGCGCGTTCCGGCAACACCGAGGATCCGGGCAAAGAGTGGTCGCGCTGGTACGGCCCTTACGCTAAATCCGGAGCCGAAGTTGAAATTCCACCGGCACGATTCGCGCAGTGGAAAGTGGTCATTCACGGGGGACAGCCTGGCGATGGTATCGACTGGGCCAGCCTGGCATATTTGCCGCGCAATGTGGCGCCCGTCATCGATGGCATCGCAATACAGGATCCCGGCGTGCGTGCCATGGCCACCACGATTATTTCTTCGGGCCAGCCGGTGAACGTGAATCTCAAAAATCCGCCGGCACCAAATACTTCCGGCGTGATTATCTCCCAATCGGGTACGCCGCCAAGATTCGAGCCGCCACCGCAGGGAACGCAACAGAAGGGTTATCAATCGGTGTTGTGGAGCGCACACGACGATAACGACGACGATTTGCGCTTCTCCGTTTATTATCGTGGAGAGAATGAACAGGACTGGAAATTACTGAAGGACAAGCTGGAACAAAAATTTTATTCGTGGGATACCACGTCGTTTGCCGATGGCGCTTATTACCTGAAGGTGGCGGCGACGGATGCGCCTTCAAATCCTCCGGCGACGGCGCTTACCGCAGAACGCCTGAGCGAACGTTTTGAAGTGGACAACACTCCACCGGCTATCGAGCATCTGGATACGGCGATCGGAGCAGGTCGCAACGGAAACGCAGCAAGCGCCAATGTGAAGGTGCAATTCATAGCGCGCGACAGCACCAGCAGTGTGGAACGTGCCCAATACAGCCTCGATGGAGGCGATTGGACGCTGGTGGCGCCCTCGGGAAATATCAGCGACGCACCTGTCGAACGTTACGAATTTACGCTTGATGATTTGTCCGCCGGTGAGCACACCATTGCGGTTCGCGCGTACGACCGATTTGAAAATGTGGGCAGCGGGAAAACTACCGTGGTGATTTCAAAAACAGAGCGACGTTAAGTTCAACGTCGTAGAACTTTGTGATCGAGTTAATTAGACCGGCCAGCGCTCTGGACTTGCGGAATCGATATGCAGTTGTTCGATTTCGGCGCCAAACCCCATGCGTCCATCGCCAAATGGTTCACTTCGCGCATGCACGACGCGAGCGGTACAATTGGTTTCTTGAGCGGCCGTGCCCGTTACTTCCTTGGGCATACGCAGGGTAACTTCCAGAGGCATGCCAATTTGTAGCGGAGCGGAAGAGGCGAAGAAAAATCCGCCGCGCGAGACGTTCAGCGCTTCGGTAAAGTGTTCGCTGCCATCCGTAGCAACACCCAACGCGCGAAACCGTAACGGAGTTCGCAAGTTATAGCGGGTCAACTGCCGGCGTTCCGGGACTTTCAATTTTACCTGCTCCGTTTGGGGGGACACCGACACCAACACACTTGACTCGCAGTTGCGGGGGCTCAGTTGAAGCATAGCAAAGATGCGGGGGACATCAAGTGGTAAATTGCCTGGCTCAGCTTGGCGACCGGCCCGGCTTGGCTCTTGTACTGGTGGACGTTTTTTGTCTGCTGCTGGCAGGTTGCAAATGCTCGGGTTAGTGATGCGCCTGTGAACGACTGATGACGCGCTCGACCGCGAACGGAAGGGGCACATAAATCATGCTGGGAACCAGTCCAGAAAAGGCGCATCAGGGGCTAGTACCAGGACCTGGTGTGGACGATGGCTTCCAGGCTCCATCGTGGTCCGCCATCCTTGAGGCGCACGCCCGGATTGCCCCGAAAATCCATCGCACCCCGGTGCTGACCAGTGCTTCCCTGAACGCGCTGACGGGGGCGCGGCTATTTTTCAAGTGCGAGAATTTTCAAAAGACCGGGTCGTTCAAGATTCGCGGCGCAACGAACGCTATCTTTTCGCTCACGGACGCGCAGGTCGCGCACGGGATCGTTACGCAATCGAGCGGCAATCATGGCGCGGCCATTGCCTGCGCGGGAGCCTGGCGTGGGGCAAAAACGTGGGTAGTCATGCCGAAAAATGCGCCAGTGGTAAAATTTCGCGCGGTCGAAGGCTACGGTGCGCAGGTAACGTTGTGCGAGCCTACGGTAACGGCGCGTAATGAAGCGGCAGCGCGCGTGCAGTCCGAGACCGGCGCGTATCTTGTGCATCCCTATGACGACGATCGCATCATTGCCGGGCAAGCTACGGCTGCCAGGGAATTGCTGGAAGACATCGACGATCTTGATGCCGTACTTGCTCCGGTGAGTGGCGGGGGGTTGTTGAGCGGAACGTGCCTGGGGGCCAAGGGCGTTCGCAGCGATGTGCGTGTATTTGGTTGCGAGCCGGAGCAGGCCGACGACGCGTACCGTTCGATCACCAGCGGCGTGCTGCAGTCTCAGGAATCGAGTGACACCATTTGCGACGGGTTACGCGCGGCACTGGCGCCGCGCACTTTTGCCATTTTGCGAAAGTACGTGGACGGGATTCTGCTGGCCAGCGAGAAAGAAATCATTGCCGCTACTCGCCTGGTGTGGGAGCGCATGAAAATTATTGTCGAGCCTTCGTCCGCGGTCGCCATCGCTCCGCTGTTGCGACCCGGCGCGATTGCCACGCTGAATCTTCCGACGCGACCGGATGGCAGCGCACCAAAAATCGGGGTGATCTTTTCCGGGGGAAACGTCGATCTGGCTTCTCTGCCATTCTGATATTCTGTGATTTCTAATTTCGATGCAGGCAAATCCGCCGGTTGCGGTAACCGGTTAAACCTGCTTCATTTTTAATTTGCCTTCGGCTTTGTTCTCTTCCAAAAATGCCCGCAGATCCTGCGAAGCATCCAGCAACCTGATCCACTGCTCGTAATAAAGCGTGACCGGAAAGCGGCCCAGTCCGTACACGCTCACGCCACCTTTTTCTCCTACGCGAAACTCCAGCGCACCGGTACGCCGCCCAGCGCCTTTCTTTTCCAGTTCCGCTACCTTTGCTTTCAACTCTTCGTATGATGGCTCGGCCATTTTTGCCTCCGTCAACCTGAATGCCGCGATTATACCGGAGTTGAGTTTCGCTATCGAGCCGCGCTACTTCAATGTGATTTTTTGCGTCAGTGGCAGATCGCGCGAAGAACTTCCGGCCATGAAGGAGTAGTCGCCGGGCACCAGCTTCCAGGCGGCGGAAGCTTCGTCGTAAATCGAAAGGTATTTGGCGTCGATGCTTACACTCACTTCCTTGCTTTCGCCGGGATTCAACTGGACCCTGCTCCACCCAACCAGGCGCTTGGGCGGCTCACCCGCGTCGGCGGGAAGAGCGGCATAAATCTCGGCAATCTCTGTTCCGGGACGGCTGCCGGTATTTTTGACGGAAAATTTGACCGTAGGATTTTTGGCCGGCGTCACTGCCAAATCTGAATACGCGTAAGTGGTATACGACAATCCGAAACCGAAAGGAAAGAGCACCGGTTTGTTTTCTGCGTCATACCACTTGTAGCCGACCTTCAACCCTTCGTCGTAATGCACTTCAAAGGTGGGCTTGGCTTCGCCGCTTTTCATGACGGCAGCATCGCTCATCTGCTCAGGCGTGGGCCCCAGCAGCTTCGGATGCGGCAGATCTTCGACGCTGCGCGGAAAAGTCATAGGCAACTTCGCGCTGGGATTCACATCCCCAAAAAGAATGTTGGCGACGGCGTCCGCTCCTTTGCTTCCCGCGTACCACGCTTCCAGGACGCCGCTGACTTTATCGATCCAGGGCATAACGACCGCCGTACCAGTTTCCAGCACGACGATGGTGCGCGGGTTCGCGGCGGCGACTTTCTCGATCAGAGCGTCCTGGTTATCCGGCAAGGACAAGCTCTTGAGATCCACTTCTTCGGAAGTCCATTGGTGGGCGAACACAATGGCGACATCCGACTGTTTGGCGAGCCCAGCCGCTGCACCGATGTCTTCACCGGAAGCAAACTTCACGCTGGCACCGGGAATTTTCGCGGCCACGGCCTTCATCGGCGAAGTGGGGAACCAGATGTGCGAAAGCCACTTCGTGGGGCCGGCGCCTTGCGGGTCCACTTGCGCGGAGCCGCCGCCGGAGATCATACCTTCGTCGGCGTGCGCGCCGATGATGGCGATGGAATGAATTCTGGCGCGATCCAGCGGCAGCAGGCCTTTCTCGTTCTTCAATAGCACGCTGCTTTGTTCAGCGATACGCCGCGAAGTATCAAAGCCGCCTTCGATGTCGACTACGCTTTTCTGAACTGGAAAATCCACGATGCCGCTTGCAAATTCCGAGCGCAAAACGCGGCGTACGTGATCGTCGAGTTCCGCAGCGGGAACCTTTCCATCCTGCACGGCCTTTTTGAGCGGTTCGCCGTAATAAATGTCTTCGGGTTCTTCGTTGTCAAGCCCGGCGGCGGAAGCTTTCACTGCGCTGTGGGTGCCACCCCAATCGGAAACTACAAAGCCCTTGAAACCCCAGTCTTTCTTGAGCACATCGGTGAGCAAATATTTATTTTCGCAGGCGTAGTCTCCGTTGACGGCATTGTAGGAACACATAACCGCGGCGGGATCGCCGATTTCGATGCCGATATGAAAGGCCAGCAAATCCGTTTCCTGCAAGGCGCGCTTGCCGATGATGGCGTCGACTTTGTTGCGCCCACTTTCCTGATCGTTCACTGCGTAGTGCTTGATGTCGCCAATCACATGCTGCGCCTGTTCACACTTGATGCGGTTGCCGACCAGGGTTCCGGCCAGGATCGGATCCTCGCCAAGATACTCAAAAGTGCGGCCATTGCGCGGCTCACGGGTGATGTTGGTGCCGCCGCCTAAAGTCATGTTGTAGCCTTGCGCTCGCAGCTCGCGGCCGATCAGTGCGCCGTATTCGCACGCGGCATGCGGATCCCACGACGCGGCGGAGGCGATGTTGGAAGGTAACGCTGTTGAATATCGTCCATTGTCCGCACTGTTGCGCACACCGTAGGCCGCATCACTCATCTGGATGAACGGAATGCCCAGGCGCTCAATTCCCAGGACGAATCCGGCCCCGCCATTTCCGAGATACGCATTGGGACGCGGCTTACCCCAACCGGGCATGCCCTCGCCATGCACCAAATCGATTTTCTCGTCCAGTGTCAATTCTTTCAGGACCAGCTCGGCGCGCTCGTCGGGAGAAAGGTTCCGGTTCATCCACGGACGCTCTAGTGCGCTCGCGTCCCCTTCACTGGACATTCGCTGTTGCGCGCGCGATGCGGCGACGACGAATGAAAAGGTGATCGCAACAAGAACTGAGAAACAGGCCTGGTATTTTACCTTCATCGAGCTTTGCCTTCCTGAAATTCAAGAATGATCACGTACTATTTCGACTTGAGCGGGCCTAAAGTACCGCACACACAGTACGCCAAAACCGCGAGTTCTCCCAAGCGCAACATTAGAAAAATGCCACATTTATCCAGCACTTTTGCACTGACTCGTGCACCCTTCGGTGAGATACTTGCCCCGGATTGAAGCGGCATTTGCGCTGCAATCTCTGTAAAGTCGACGACCAACACGGACGAGTTAGGTCGCCCCAACCTCTCAACAAGTTGTCAGCTTCCCCCTTCCTGAACGACAGACGCGCAGACACCTACCGGTGCAGGCTGGGAGGCGGTATGAATTGCGAAGTAAAAAAGTGCGTGTTGCTGGTGAGCGGCAACGACGCATGCGCGGAGATGGTGGCTCATGCTTTCCGGGCCGGCCCCGACCCCAAAGTACAGATTGAACGAGCAGCGCACGCAAGCAGCGCGCGGGAGCGCATCCGCGCGGGGGATATAGCCTGCATCATCCTGGATCTGGAAATTTTCGAAGGTTCCGGTCTCGCGACATTCGATCAGATTTTTTCCGCCGCTACGCACCTTCCCATCCTGGTTTTATGCAGTGAAGACAGTGAGACGACCGCCAAACTGGCCGTGGAGCGCGGCGCGTACGACTATATTTTGAAGAACAATTTGCAAGATTTCAGACTGCGGCGAATCGTGCGCGCGATGATGGACAAGAAAGCGGGGGAAGATCTGGCATACCTGAAACAACAGTGCGCGGAAGCAACTTTATCGCGGTCTGGCGAAGCAGTGGTGGTCAGCGACAGCACTGGATGTATTACGGATATGAATGCCGCCGCGGAATCGCTCACGGGCTGGTCCAAAGCCGATGCGTCAGGGCGACGGCTAAACGACGTGCTGCGAATTAATAATACCGATAAACACTGCCAGTTCAGACGGTCGACGCAACACTTGCTTGAAGTTTACTCGCAGGGGTTTGGAATCCTAAAGTCTTTCTGGGGCGTTGATTCAAACGCAGCGAGACCTGGTCGAGCTGCGCTTGCGAA